>Ga0247708_1000011_pt1 | contig 51021 bp, 51 predicted proteins | sample 42W_NmetaG_FD_189040 | JGI IMG/M metagenome (GOLD analysis project Ga0247708, IMG submission 189040) | Soil microbial communities from hillslope of Landscape Evolution Observatory, University of Arizona, Oracle, AZ, United States - 4-2-W_N | ecosystem: Engineered > Artificial ecosystem >...
CCACCCGACGACGTCATGGCCCGCCCGCCCCGCCGGCCGACCGACCGGGTCATCGACACCGGGATGCAGCTCGAGGTCCTGTTCGTGGGCCTGGTGATGGCCGTCGTGACCCTGCTGACCCTCGACATCGGCCTGCCGGGTGGCATGGTGGAGGGCTCCGGCAGCCTGGCCCACGCCCGGACCATGGCGTTCACCACGCTGGTGCTGGCCCAGCTGTTCAACTGCTTCAACGCCCGCTCCGAGCGGGTGAGCGCCTTCCGCCACCTCTTCGTCAACCGGCTGCTCTGGGCGGCGGTGGGCGTGTCCCTGCTGCTCCAGGTGGCCGTGGTCTACCTGCCGTTCCTGAACGACGCCTTCGACACCACCAGCCTCGGCGCCTGGGACTGGGTGCTCTGCACAGGGATGGCCAGCGTCGTGCTGTGGGCCGACGAGGTGCGCAAGTTCCTGCGACGTCCGGCTCAAGTCGCCTGAATCGGCCGCCGATACCCTTCCAAGGCCTTCCCTAGGAGGCCGCCCGCAACGGGCCGGAGGAATCATGCTGCGAGGAGCGGCCAACGGGACGAGCGCCACCGCCTCTCAGGTGACCTCCCGTGCCCACCGCCGGCGCCTGCGGGTGCTCTCCCTCACCCTGCTCACCTTCCTGGTTGCCGCCAACCTCGTCCTGGCCTGGCTCATGCAGGGCCTGGTGGACGACCAGGAGTGGAGCCTGCTCCGGGAGCGGGCCACCGAGGTCAGCTTCGTCGTCGAGGGCAGGATGTCCACCATCCAGGGCCGCCTCGAGCTTGTCGGGGCGGTCGCCACCGTGAGCAACGGGGCCCCGGAGAGCATCGCCGCCCTCCCGACTCAGGCCGATCCGGGCCTGCTCGGCACCGCGGTCCTCCGGCCCGGGCCCGGCGGCTTCGTCGTCGAGCTCTCGTCGAGCCCGTTCATGAACGCCGGCCAGGTGGTCACCGGGCCGCGCGCCGCGGCCATGGAGCGGGCCTTCAACGGCACGGCCATGGCCGCCACGCCCGTGATGCGGGGGCCGCTGTTCATGACCATGGGCATGGCCCTGGGCCCGCCCGCCGCGCCTGAGGGCACCGTCATCTACCGCGAGGCGGTCGTGAAGCCGGACGGGCCCAGCCTGGCCGCGTCCGCCGGGCTGTTCACCGACCTCGACGTGTGGCTCTACGCCACGTGGCAGCCGGACCCCACCCAGCTGGCCCTCACCAGCGTGCCGATCGGCGAGGTGCCGCCGGCCGATGCCTTCCACAAGCCGGTCACCGTGGGCGACGGGCAGTGGCTCCTCGTCGTCGCCTCCCAGGAACCGCTGGTCGGCCCCCTGGTGGCCCGCTCGCCGCAGCTGGTCGCGGTGGTCGGCCTGCTGCTGTCCCTGGCCGTCTTCATCGTGATCGACACCCTCGCCCGCCGCCGGGACTTCGCCCTCACCCTGGTCGACCACCGGACGGCCGAGCTGCAGACCTCGCTGGCGTCGCTCGAAGTGGCCGAGCGGGAGGCGGTGGAGGCCTCCCGGCTGAAGTCCCAGTTCGTGGCCAACATGAGCCATGAGATCCGCACGCCCCTGAATGGGGTGATCGGGATGACCGGTCTCCTGCTGGGCACCGACCTGGATCCCGACCAGCGCGAGTTCGCCCTCATGGCCCAGCGCTCGGGCGAGACGCTCCTGGAGCTGATCAACGACGTGCTCGACTTCTCCAAGATCGAGGCCGGCCGCCTCGAACTCGAGGTCTCGGACTTCGAGCTGCGGTCCCTGGTGGAGGGCGCGGTCGGGCTGCTGGCGCCGCTGGCCCAGGAGAAGGGCCTGGAGCTGGTGGTCGCCATCGACCCGGCCGTCCCGCGGGTGGTCGCCGGCGACGCCGGCCGCCTCCGCCAGGTGCTCACCAACCTGACCAGCAACGCCATCAAGTTCACCCAGCGGGGCGAGGTGGCGGTGACCGTGACGGTGGACCCGGCCGGGACCGACCTGGTGCGGGTCGAGGTCCGCGACACCGGGGTGGGCATCGCCGAAGAGGACCAGCAGCGGCTGTTCGAGTCCTTCGTGCAGGCCGACCCCTCGACCACCCGGAACTACGGAGGCACGGGCCTGGGGCTGGCCATCGCCAAGCGACTTGTCGAGATGATGGGCGGCGCCATCGGGGTCCGCAGCGCCACCGGCGAGGGGAGCACGTTCTGGTTCACGACCAGGCTGCCGGCCCGGCCCGACCTGGCGCCCCGGACGGAGCCTGCGCTCGGCGCGCTCGACGGGAAGGCGGCGCTGGTCGTCGACGACAACGCCACCAACCGCCTGATCCTGGAGCGCCAGCTGGTGCGCCACGGCATGACCGTGTCGGTCGCTGCCGATGCCGAGTCGGCACTGGCGCTGCTCCGGGGGGCCGCGGCCGGCGGCCCGCTCCCCGACATCGCCCTCGTGGACTTCCACATGCCCGGCATGGACGGGCTCGAGCTGACGAGGGCCCTGGCCGCCGAGCCCGCCTTCGACCCGGTTCGCATCGTGCTGCTGACCTCGGCCGCCTCCCGCCCGGCCGGCTCGGGTCGGGTCGCCGCCTACCTCACCAAGCCGGTGCCCGAGTCCCGGCTCGTCGAGACGCTGCTGACGGTGCTGGCCGGCCGGCCGGCCCCGGAGCGGATCCCCGATCCGTCGCCCGCGGCGGCCGCCGCGGCTGCGCCCTCGACCGAGGCGCCGGCCCGGGCCCGCGTGCTCGTGGCCGAGGACAACGCCGTCAACCAGCTGGTGGCCGAGGCCATGCTCACCCGCCTCGGCTACCAGGTCGACGTGGTGGCCAACGGGCGGGAAGCGGTCCGGGCCGTCGAGGAGAGCGACTACGCCGCGGTGCTGATGGACTGCCGGATGCCGGACATGGACGGCTACGAGGCTTCAGAGGAGATCCGCCGCCGGGAGGGCGGGCTCCGCCACGTGCCGATCGTCGCCCTGACCGCATCGGCCATCCGGGGCGACGAGGAGCGGGCCCTCGCCGCGGGCATGGACGCCTACGTCACCAAGCCGGTGACGATGGACGCCCTGGCCAGCGTGCTCAGCCCGTTCGTGGAGGCCGGCGAGCCGGGTCAGGCGCTGCGCCGGTAGGCACCGTCGCACTCGCCGTACCAGCGGCACAGCCACATCCGCATCTGCATGATCTCGCGCTGCTGGCTGGCGACGATCCGCCGGCACAGCGTCCGCAGCTCACGGTGCTCGGCCGTGGCCACGCACTCGGACCCGTCCTCGACGGCCATGGCGTGGTGGGAGATCATCATGGCCAGGAAGGCGGCCTCGAACGCCTCGCCCCAGAGCTCCTCGAGCATCATCATCTGCTCGTGGTGGGCCGGGTCGTCCATCGACGGCTCGTGCTCGATCCCGTACCAGTCCCGGAGCCAGCCCTGCATGAGGGCGATCTCCTCGGCCTGGGTCTCCATGATCCGCTCGCACAGCCGGAGCAGCTTGTCGTGCACGGCCCGCTCCAGGCACAGCTCGCTCATGTGGACCGCCATCTGGTGGTGGTCGATCATCATGGTGAGGAACTCCACCTCGTAGGCGGCGACTTCGGGGTCGCCGGCCGGCGCGTCGGCCGAGGCGGGCGGCGCCACGACGAGCGCAGTGACCGCCATGGCTGCGGCGAGCAGGGCGCGGGGCGCGGAACGAGAGCGAGTCGGACGCATGGGCATGGAGAACCTCCGCACTTGGTTGCCCCGCGCCTTCCCGAGGCCCACGCGGGGCAAACGTCACTCCGGCGGGCGCTCGCCGTTGCGCAGGAGTGCCGAGATCCGCTGGTGGGTCACCCCGAAGCGGTGGGCGATGGCCGGGATGGTTGCCCCCTCGGCCCGGAGGCCGGTGGCCAGCCGGCGGCGCAGGACCCCGCTGATCTCCGTCGCCCGGCGCATGACGCGGGTCGGTACGTCGAGGAGCGAGGTCCCACGGTCCCGGTCGAGCAGCGAGTGCCAGGACCGGCCCGCGGCGCGGCCGGCCCGCACCTGCCGGATACGGCGGGCCAGGACCCGTTCGTCCCGAGCGTTCTCCTCGACCGCCTCGGCCAGACCTTCGAGGGCGTCGAGCTCCTCCTCGCGCCCCGGCGGCAGGGTCGTCGATCGCTGGGCCACTCGGTTCCTCCTGGATTGGGGTTCGACTCCGATGGGTACACGCTTCCCCGCAACAGGGGGTTGCATAAACGAGGGGAAGACGTTGACCGCAGGCCCGCTCCAGAGCTGCGAGGCCACCTTCGGACCGGAGGGCGACTCCGCCCGCCTGGCGCGCGCCGCGGTCGAGAGCGCCCTGACCAAGGCCGGCGTCGATCCCGCGGCCGTCACCGACGCCCTGCTCATCCTGAGCGAGCTGGTCTCCAACGCCATCCGCCACGCCCGCACGGAGTACACCGTCTCGGCATCCGTCGCCGACGGCACCGTCCGCCTGGAGGTGTTCGACCGCGACACCCGGCCGCCTGCCCTCATGGGCCTCGACGCCGAGTCCACCAGCGGCCGCGGGCTGCACATCGTCGCCGGCCTGGCCACCGACTGGGGCTGGAACACCGGCGAGAGCCCCGGCGGCGTGTCGGGCAAGGTGGTGTGGGCCGAGGTGTCCGTCAACGGGCGGCCCGCCGCACTCCCCACGGAGTAGCGAGGCGCCGCCCGACTGGCCGGGTCGCAGGCTTCCCGGCTATCCACGTCGGTGGCGGTCCGCACCGCTCCTGAAAGGAACACCGATGTCCAGACGCCCCGTCGCCCTCCTCCTCGCCGCCACCGCCGGCCTGGCGCTGGCCGCCTGCGGGGTGAACGGCGGCGGGGTCGACCGGGTGGAGCGCCCGGCCACCGCCGAGGCCGACGCCACCGTCCAGGTGGTCGACCTCGCCTTCTCGCCCGACGACACCCGGATCAGGGCCGGCGACACCGTGGCCTGGGTGTGGGAGCGGGCCCGCATCGAGCACGACGTCTCGTTCAAGGACGCTCCGGCCAGCCCCCTCCAGCGGTCGGGCTCCTGGCAGCGGACCTTCGACAGGCCCGGCACCTACGACTACGTGTGCACCCTCCACGCCAACATGAAGGGCCGGGTGATCGTCGGCTAGCGGCGAGCGGTCCGCTCGCCGTCAGAAGATGCCCAGCAGGGCGCCGACCGAGCGCAGCGTGTGGCCACCGGCCTCCTCGGCGATGGCCAGGGCGCGGGGCACGTCGAGGTCGTCGAGCAGCGCGTCGACCGCCGCCTGCTCGCTGGCTACGTCGGTCGACGGCGTACCCGCCCGCGACCACAACCGGTCGAGGCGCTCGGCGGCTGCGGCCAGGCCGTCCTCCGCGTAGTCCCAGGTGGCGGCCCACGGCCGGTCGATGAGATAGAGGCGCACGGCGGCGGGGGGCCAGTTGTCCTCGACGAGGTCGTGGACCAGCACCAGGTTGCCGGTGGACTTGGCCATCTTCTGGCCGCCCACGGTGACCGTGCCCACGTGGAGCCAGGACCGGGCAAACGGGGTCACGCCGGTGGCCGCCTCGGCCTGGGCCGCTTCGAAGGCGTGGTGGGGGTAGGTGAGGTCGGCGCCGCCCCCGTGCACGTCGATGCCGGGGCCGAGCGTGGCCAGGGCCATCGCCGCGCACTCGGCGTGCCAGCCGGGCCGGCCCGGCCCCCACGGGCTCGGCCACGACGGCTCGCCCTCCGCCGAGCGCTGCCACACCGGGCTGTCGCTCGGGTCGTCCTTGCTCCCGTCGTCGGGGCGGCCGCCGTGCTCGGCGTCGAGGGCCGCAGCGGCAGCGGCGTCGAGGCCGGCCCGCTCGGCCACGCCGGCGCCGCGGAAGTAGACGGCCCCGTCGCGCTCGTAGGCGGCCCCCGCGTCGAGCAGGGCCTGGGCCAGGGCGACCACCTCGTCGACGTAGACGTGGGCCTGCGGCTCGTAGGTGGGGTGGCCCACCCGGAGCAGCCGCATGTCCTCCTCGAACCGGTAGGTCTGGCGGGTGGCGAGGGTGCGCCAGTCGTCGTGCTGGCTGCGGGCCTGCTCGAACATGTCGTCGTCGATGTCGGTGATGTTGCGGCACACCTCGACCGCCACGCCGGTGTGGCGGAGCAGCCTGGCCAGCACGTCGATCCACACGAAGGTGGACGCGTGGCCGAGGTGCGTCGTGCCGTACGGGGTGATGCCGCAGACGTAGATGCGCGCCGTACCGATGATGGGGACGGCTCGGCCGTTGACACGGAGGCTCATGGTCGCAGCGTAGGCGGCACGTCCCGGATCCGAGGCGTGCCGGTTACAGTCGGCCTCCCGTGATACCAGGCGACGACACGGCCAAGCTCGACCCGGCCACGTCGACGGTGCGCGTGCGGCTCATCGGGCCGCTTCGGGTCTACGTCGACGGCCGGCGGGTCGCCGAGCCACCGGCGGGGCGGGCGGCCAGCCTCCTCGCCCTGCTCGCCATCGAGGCCGGGCACCTGGTGCCGCTCGACCGCATCGTCGAGGACCTGTGGCCCGGCGGCGCCCCGGCCAAGGCCGAGCAGAACGTGGCGTCGCTGGTCAGCCGGCTGCGGCGGATCGTCGGGCGGCCGCGGATCCAGGGCGGGCGGGGCGGCTACCGGCTGGTCCTCGCCGACGACCTCACCATCGACCTGCGCGACGCCGAGGCCGCCGTCGCCGGGGCCGAGGCCCACCTGGCCTCGGGCGGGTTGGCGGCGGCGGCGGGCGAGGCCCGGCAGGCCCTGGCCATCCTCGACGGCGGCGAGCTGCTGGAGGACGACCCGTACGCGGCCTGGGCCCAGGGCCCCCGCCGGCGGGCCGAGGCGCTCCTGCGGCAGGCCCGCATGTGCCTGTGGACCGCGGCGCTGGCCCTGGGCGACGCCCGCACGGCCCTGGACGCGGCGGCGGCCGCGGCCGAGAGCGACCCCTTCGACGAGGAGGCCCACCGGGCGCTGATGCGCGCCTACCACCGCCGGGGCGACCGGGGCGCGGCCCTGCTGGCCTACAAGCGGCTGGCCATGAACCTCGGCGAGGAGCTGGGCGTGGCCCCGTCGGCCGAGACCACGGCCCTCCACGAGGCGATCGTCGCCGGGCGGCCCGAGCCGGCGGCCGATGCCGGGAGTCACCGCGGGCGGTGGCCCGGCGCGGGCCAGAGCCTGCTCGTCGGCCGGGAGGCGGAGCTGGCCGAGCTGCGCCAGGCGTGGACCGGCGCGGTGGCCGGGCACAGCGAGGTGGTGTTCCTCTGCGGGGCGGCCGGGTCGGGCAAGAGCCGGCTGGCCGGCGAGCTCGCCGGTGTGGTCGACGCCAGCGGGGGCACGGTGCTGCGGGCCCGCTGCAACGAGGCCGAGCGCTCGCTCTTCCTCCAGCCCATCCTCGAGGCGCTGCGGGCCGGCCTCGACCGGGTGCCGGCCGGCGAGCTCGACGAGCTGGTCGGCACGTGGGCGGGCACGATCGGCGAGCTGCTGCCCAGCCTCCGCGACCGCCTGGACGGGTCGTCCTACGAGCCGGCCAGCCCCGAGCTCGAGCACCGCCGGTCGCTGGAAGCGGTGACCGAGGTCCTGGCCCGCCTGGCCGACCGGCACCCCACGCTGCTGGTGATCGAGGACCTGGAGCACGCCGGCGCCTCGACCCTCGAGGCGCTGCGCTTCATCGCCGGCCGCCTGCAGGGCGCCCGGCTCCTGGTGCTGGTCACCCTGCGCCCCGAGGAGGGCTGGGAGGCCAAGGAGACCCTCGAGCACGCGGGCCGGGAGATCCACCTCGGCCCGTTCACCGAGGCGGAGGTCGAGCGGCTGGCCCGCAGCATGGGGGTCCGCGGCCTGGCCGGTGCCGTGCACCAGCTGACGGGCGGCGACGTCCTCTTCTCGGTGGAGGCCTTCCGGCTGGCGGCCGGCAGCGACCGCGGCGCCGACGCGCTCGACGTCGCCCGGTCGCTGGCCGAGGTGGTGACCGAGCGGGTGCACCGCACCGGGAGCGACGTGGAGGAGTTCCTGCGGGTGGCCGCCGTCGCCGGCACCACCTTCGACCTCGACCTGGTCGGGCGGGTGCAGGGCATCGACCCCGAGCCGGCCGCCCGCCTGGCCGAGCGGGCCGCCGACGCCGGCCTGCTCACGTCGAAGGGGGAGCGCCTGGCCTTCGCCAACCGGGTCATCCACGAGGTGCTGCGGGAGAGCACCCCGGCCGCGGTCCGGGTCAGCCGCCACCGCCGGATCGCCGAGCTGGTGGCCGGCCGCCCGGAGCAGGCGGCGGTCCACTACGAGGCCGCCGGCGACTGGGCCGACGCCTGCCATGCGTGGGCCGCGGCCGGCGACGCGGCCCAGCACCGGTTCGCCAACCGTGACGCCGAGCGTCTCTTCGACGCCGCGGTGGCCAGCGCCGAGCGCAGCGGCGACGAGACGTGCATCGCCACCGTGCTCCTCCGCCGCGGCCAGGTCCGCGAGGAGCTGGGTGACTACGCCGGCGCCCGGGCCGACCACCAGCGGGCCCTCGACCTGGCCCGGGACGGAGGCGACGGCCGGCTGGAGGCCCTGGCCCTGGAGCGGCTCGGGTGGACCGCGTACTACGGCCGCGACGTGGAGCGCGCCGTCGACCTGGCCGCCCAGGCCACCGCCCTGGCCGAGGCGGCGGCCGCCGCGCCGGGGGCCCGGCCCAGCGCGCTGGTGCTGGTCGGCCGGGTCCGCCACTGGGCCGGCGACATGGCCGGGGCCGCGGCGGCCTACGACGAGGCCCTGGGCGACGACGCCGAGCCGGCCACCGTCGCCTCGGCCCTGAGCTGCCTGGGCGCGCTCCTCGAGCACGGCGACCGCTGGGGGGAGGCCCGCGACGTGCTGGCCCGGGCCGTGGCCCAGTGCCAGGAGACGGGCTCGTTCCGGGCCCTGCTGCGGGCCCTGTTCTTCGCCGGGCTGGCCCGGGCCAACCTGGGCGACCTGGTCGGCGCCCTGCGGCTGCTGGAGCGCAAGCGGGTCCTCCTCGACCGCTACGAGGTCCGCTACTACCGGGCTCGGACCGCCACCACCCTGTCGTGGGTGTGGCGGGAGCTGGGCGACGTGGGCCGGGCCGAGGAGCTGGCCCTGACCGCCGTCGAGCAGTCGCGGGAGGTGGCCGGCGGCTCGCTGCAGACCGAGCAGGAGCTGCACGCCCTGCTGGCCGTGGCCGAGTGCCGCCTGCTGCTGGGCGACGAGGGGGGCGCTGCGGTGCGGGTGGCCGAGGCCGAACCCCTCATCGGCACCTGGATGCCGTTCCGGTGGCGGGCCGAGCTGCGGCTCGTCGAGGTGGCCAGCCGCCTGGAGCCGGCCCGGGCCGAGTGGCTGCTCGACCTGGCCCGCGCCCGGGGCTCGGCCAAGTACCAGGCCCTAGCCCTGGGCCGCCTGGGCCGCCACGAGGAGGCGGCGGCCGTCGCCGCCCCCACCGGCTCGGCCCTGCTGGTGGCCGAGGTGGCGGCCCCCGGACCGTCCCGGGCCGCCCTCCAGGAGATCGCCGCCGCCCTCCCCCGCGACATGCGCTCCCGCTTCGTCATGCACGGCCGCCTCACCGCGCCGCTCCGAGCCTGACCACCCATCGTTATCGCGGCCGCAGGCGGATCCAGAGGGCCTTGGCCGGCTCCAGGTCGACGTTCTCCCAGCGGTGCGGGCGGTCGGTGCGGAAGTGGAGCGTGTCCCCGGGCCCGAGGCGGTAGGGCTTGCCGTCGACCTCGAAGCCGAGCGCGCCCTCGATCACGTGCACCAGCTCCTCGCCCTGGTGCTGGGCCAGCCCCGGCCCGCTGGCAGCCCCCGGCGCCACGGTGGTCACGGTGGCGTCGACGTTGAACCGGGCGTAGGAGCCGGAGACGACCCGGGCCTCCACCCCCGGCGGCGTGCCCCGCACCACGGCCCGGGCCGAGGCCGGCGTGAAGGCCACCGGCCCCGCACCCTCGGCCTCCTCGTCGACGAAGTAACCGACCGGCCGGTCGAAGGCCTCGGCCAGCTTGAGGAGGGTGGTGATGGTAGGCACCATCCCGTTGCGCTCGATCTTGTGGATGGCCGCGGCCGACACCCCGGCCCGCTCGGCCAGCTGCTGGAGCGACAGCCCGTGCTGGAGGCGGAGCTCCCGCAGGCGGGGGCCGATCGAGTTGACGATCCGATCGACGGTCGCAGGCCGATCGACGGTTGCAGGTTCGCCCGGTACCACGTCAGTCACGGCCGATGCGTCTCCTTGACACCCCCACAGCGGATATTCAGTATAGTAAACGAGCTTCCATCTATCGTCCATGCTCTCTGGAGGAGGTGGCGACGACGAAGATCGTGGTGGTTGGCGGTGGCGCCGGAGGTATCGGCGCCGCGGGCGCGGCACGGGGCACGGACAAGAACGCCGATGTCGTCGTGTACACCGAGTACGAGGACGCCGCCTACAGCCCGTGCGGGATCCCGCACGTCCACGGCAAGGAGATCCCCGACTTCCAGTCGCTCTTCCTCGCCACCAAGGACTCCTACCGCGAGGCCGGGATCGACATCCACTACGAGACCGCGGTCACCGGCCTCGACGTCGCCAAGAAGACGGTCACCGTCGCCGGCCAGGGCGAGGTGTCCTGGGACCGCCTGGTCCTCGCCACCGGCTTCACCTACGCCGACCCCGGGGTCCCCGGCAGCGACCTCGAGGGCCTCTACTACGTGAAGAACATCCGCCAGGCCATGGAGTGGGACAAGGTCCTGGACACCACCAAGGTCGCGGTGGTCGTCGAGGCGTCGCCCCTGGGCCTGGAGATGGTCACCGCCCTGGCCCACCGGGGGATCGAGACCCACGTCGTCGACCCCCACCCGTGGGCCCTGGCCGAGGCCACCGACCCCGACATCGCCGCGCCGGTCGAGGAGTCGTGGGCCGAGATGGGCGTGAAGATGCACTTCAACACCAAGCTCGAGGCCTTCGTGGGCGAGGGCGGGCGGGTGCGGGCGGTCAGGACCGACCAGGGCGAGCTGCCGGCCGACCTGGTGGTCATCTGCACCAAGAAGCGCCCCAACACCACCCTGGCCGCCGGCTCGGTCAAGATCGGGTCGACGGGCGGGATCATCGTCGACGAGCGCATGGCCACCTCCGTGCCGGGCGTGTACGCGGCGGGCGACTGCATCGAGGTCCCCCACGGCGTGAGCAACGTGCCGATCCAGGGCCTCTCGGGCAGCCACGCCTACGCCCAGGGCAAGGTGGCCGGCACCAATGCGGCGGGCGGCCAGCGGGCCTACCAGCCGGTGTACGTCCCCTGGGGCATGGTGGCCGGCAAGTGGGTGATCGGCGGGGTTTCCTTCGGGGAGACGCTCGCCACCGCCCTGGGCATCCCCTACGTGCTGGGCCAGGCCACCGGCATCTCCCGGGCCCGCTACTACCCCGGCGTGAAGAAGGTGAAGATCAAGCTGCTGGCCGAGCCGGGGTCGCTCCGGCTCATCGGCGCCCAGATGGTGGGCCAGGAGGGGATCAAGGAGCGGGCCGACTTCCTGGCTATGTGCGTGAAGACCGGGATCACCCTGCGCGACCTGGCCTTCATGGAGAACGTGTACTCGCCGCCGATCGGCGCCCTCAACGAGCCGATCGCGGTGGCCGCCCAGAACGGCCTCGCGTCCTTGACCTCCTGACGTGGCGTTCTCCTTCGCCCGCTGGCTCCGTGAGAACTCCGAGCACTACCTGATGATCGACGCGCAACGGCGGATCGCACAGAAGTACGGCCGGCCGGCGCCGCCCAAGCCCCACAGCTTGGTCGAGCGGTTCTGGCTGGACGTGTTCGCCCCCGTGTACCGGCGGCTGCCCTGGAAGTTGCGCAGCAGGACCATCCAGCTGATGCCAGGCAGCCATCGCCAGCAATGGACCCGGCCCGCGGAGCGAGGGGTTCCGGCGGTCGGCCCTGTCGGCCCGGACCCGAAGCTGGTCAAAGCAACACCGTCAGAGACAGGCCCCGAAACCCGAGGAGAGTAGATGCCCAAGACCGTGAACATCGAGCGCCCCGCCGACGGCGAGGTCATGTACAACACCGACGAGAAGATCTTCGAGGACATCAAGGCCAACCCCGGCGAGAAGGCCTTCGTCTTCATCCACACCGTGCCCTACGAGGGGTCGGTGGCCCTGGTCAACCTGCTGACCTCCACCCGCCTCGTGCGCAAGGGCTTCGACGTCAACATCATCCTGTACGGGCCGGGCGTGCTCCTCGCCTCCGGCACCCGCGGCTTCCCGGCCGTCGGCCAGGAGGCCTTTCCCGGCCACATGGCCATCAACAACCAGATCAAGACCCTCATAAAGGAGGGGGCGACGATCTACGCCTGCCGCTTCGCCATGGGCGCCCTGTACGGCTTCCGCGAGGACGACCTCATCGAGGGGGTCAAGCCCTTCCACCCGCTCGACGTGCTCGACTCCGCCCTCACCGCCTGGCGGGCCGGCGCCTTCCAGATCAACACCTGGACCGTCTGACCCGCCGCAGCCACGCTCTGGGCTCCCCCCGACCCGAATAGGTTTGGGGGGAGCCCTTCTCGATCAGGAGGTGACACCGTGGACACCATCGCCGACATGGGCGGGATGCAGGGCATGGGGTCGGTCCAGTACGCGCCGCCGGACGACCCGCCGTTCCACAACGACACGGAGCGGAAGATCTTCGCCATGGCCCTGCTCTCGATGCGCACGTCGGGGACCAACCTGGACTCCTTCCGCCACGCCATCAACCGCCAGCACCCGCTCGACTACCTCGCCGACGGGTACTGGGGGCGCTGGCTCAACTGCGCCGAGAACCTCCTGACCGACAGCGCGATCATCGCACCGGGTGCGGTCGAGGCTCGGGCCCGCAAGCTGCGGGGCGAGGACGTCGAGGAGCCGCCGGTTCCCGAGCCCAACAAGCCGGACTACAAGCCGACCGCGGGAGGGTCGATCCGCCAGGTGGACGACCCTCCCAAGTTCGCGGTGGGCGACCGCGTGCGGGCCAAGGACATCCACCCCCTGGGCCACACCCGGCTCGCCCGCTACACCCGGGGGCGGACCGGCGTGGTGCGGATGGTGCTGCCCGCCCAGGTGCTGCCCGACACGCACGCCCACTTCATCGCCGAGAACGCCCAGCACGTCTACAACGTGGCCTTCGACTCCCACGAGCTGTGGGGCCCGGAGGCGGAGACGTTCGAGCTGCACATCGACCTGTACGAGGACTACCTGGAGCCGGCATGACCGCTCCCGGAGGAAGGGTGAACCGGTGACGTTCGAGACCGAGACCACGCGGCTGCCGCTCGACCTGCGCACCGAGGCGCTGGAGTCGATCCTCCTCGAGCGCCAGCTGGTCGACCCCAAGGTGATGGACACCTACATCCGGATGTACGAGCAGGACATCGGCCCGCTCAACGGGGCCAAGGTGGTGGCCAAGGCCTGGACCGACCCGGAGTACAAGGCCCGCCTGCTCGAGAACGGCACCGCGGCCGTCGCCGAGCTGGGGTACAAGGGGCCCCAGGGCGAGCACATCGTGGTGGTGGAGAACGCCCCCACCCAGCACAACGCCGTCGTGTGCACGCTCTGCTCCTGCTACCCGTGGCCGCTGCTCGGCCTGCCGCCGACCTGGTACAAGGACCCGGCCTACCGGTCCCGCATCGTGCGGGAGCCCCGAGCCCTGCTGGCCGAGATGGGCCTGGACCTGGGAGACGAGGTCGAGATCCGGATCTGGGACAGCAGCTCCGAGGTCCGGTACTTCGTGCTGCCCGAGCGGCCGGCCGGCACCGAGGCCATGTCGGAGGAGGAGCTGGCCGGGCTGGTCACGCGCGACGCCATGGTGGGCATCGCCAAGGTCGCGGCGCCGGCATAGCGATCGTGCCCGCACCCCAGCCCTCGGCCGTCCTCGACATCGACGGCCCCGCCGCCCCACCCCGCAGCAACGGCGAGCTCGTCTTCGCCGAGCCCTGGGAGAGCCGGGCCTTCGGCCTGGCCATGACCCTCAACGCCGGCGGGGTCTTCGAGTGGGAGGACTTCCGCCGGCACCTGATCCGGGCCGTCGCCGAGGCCGAGCAGGACCTCGACGGCGACGAACCGTTCCGCTACTACCGCTGCTGGCTTCTGGCGCTGGAGCGGGTGCTCGACGACCAGGGCGTGGTCGGCGCCGGGGAGCTGGTCGACCGGGCCAGGGAGCTGGAGGCCCGGCCGGCCGGGCACGACCACGACCACGACGGGCACGACCACGACGGGCACGACCACGACGGGCACGGGCACGGGCACGACGGGCACGGCCACGACCACTGAGCCGGCGCGGGTGCCGAAGACCCTGTCGGTCTACGCCACCTGGGAGGGCGGCTACCGCTGCCGGGTCCAGGCCCGCCACCACGAGATCCGCATCGACGAGCCGCTCTCCGCCGGTGGTTCCGACAGCGGCCCGCAGCCCACCGAGGTGTTCCTGGCCTCCCTGGCGTCGTGCTACGCCCTCGCCCTGGCCCACGTGGCCCGCAAGCGCAGCATCGAGCTGGCCGACGTCGCCGTGCGGGCGGTGGGCGAGTACGACGGGCCCAAGTTCGTCAAGCTGCGCGTCGAGGTGACGACCAGCCACCCCCGCGAGGAGCTGGAGCCGCTGCTCGCCCGGGCGTCGGCCGTCTGCTACGTGTCCAACACCATGCGGGCGGTGGACGACGTCGAGGTGATCGTCGTCAACGGATGAGGCCTACCCGGAACCGGCTCAGGCGCGGGTCCAGACCGAGCCCGACGTGTACCGGCGCAACCCGAGGGTGAACGTGGCCCAGGCCGCCGCCGCGAACGCCCCGGCCACGGCGCCCAACCACGCGGCTCCGGCCAGGTCGAAGTCCTCGAGGAGTCGGGCCGGCACGGTGGACACGAAGGCGGCGGGGACGACGGTGTAGAGGACCACCTTCGCCGCCCCGGCGAAGATGTCGACCGGGTACGAGCCGAGCAGCAGCATGGCGTGGAACCCGAGCTCCCCTCCCTCGTTGCGACCGGCGAAGAAGGCGAGCGACCCGGTCAGCACGAGGAAGCTGGTGACGATCGTCGCCGCGCAGGCGACCACATACACGAAGACGCCGGCCCGCCCGAGCGTGGGCGAGCCGACGACTGCGAACAGGACCACGCCGAAGAGGAAGTCGCCCACGTTGACCGGCTCCACCCTGCGCAGCAGCAGGTGGGCCAGCGGCGGGACGGGCAGCGCCAGCACCCCGTCGAGCTGGCCGTCGACCGCCATGTTGCCGACGCGGCGGGCGTTGGCCAGGACACCGAGGGCGATCCCCGCCCCGCAGGTGATGACGGCGAGCAGCAGGAGGATCCGGTCGCCGTCCCATCCCCGGACCGTGCCGACGCGGCGGAAGAAGAGGGTCCAGAACAGCACCCACACGATGTCGTTGACGACCATGATCGTCACCTGGGAGGCGAACGCGGCCCGGTTCGCCCTCGCTTCGGCCACCGCGTTGCGCAGGGTGGCGAGCAGCCCTCTCACCCGCCCACCACCTGCAGCCGCCGCTCCCCCGCCCGGAACACCGCTCCCGCGGCCAGGGCCAGCAGGGCCAGCCAGGCGACCTGCTCCAGCAGCAGCACCGGCTCCACGTGGCCGGCGGCGAGCCGTGCTGGTGCGTAGGCCATGGCCCGGAAGGGCAGCAGCCGGGCCGTCGCCTCCAGCCAGCCGGGGAGGGCCTCGAGCGGGATCAGCATGCCGCCCACGATGAACACCAGCTTCTGGTAGAGGAACCACGCCGAGCCGGCGTCGCGCCACCAGAAGGCCACCCCGGCAAAGGCGTGCTGGGCCACGATGTTGCAGGCGACGGCCAGGACGGCGCTGGGCACGGCGAGGGCGAGGGCGGCCGGCCGCTCCGGCACCCCGGCGGTGACCAGGCCCAGCACCGCCCCGGCCGCGCAGCAGGCCGCCAGTCGAGGAAGGGTCCGGCCCAGCGCCCCGGCCACTCGCACGCCGAGGACGGGCGCGGGCCTGAGCAGTTCCACGGCCACCGCGCCCGACCCGATGTCGTCGCCGATCTCGCGGATCATCCGCTGGTTGAGGGAGACGGTCACCGCCTCGGCCATGGCCGCGTACCAGGTGATGGCCACCACGGTGTAGCCGGCGACCTCGCCGCCGTTGCTGTCGACGGCGGCCCGCCACAGGGCGGCCAGCACGGCCACGACCAGCACGTAGAACACCAGGGCGATGGCCAGGCCGCCGCGCTCGGCGACCGCCCGGAGCGCGGCGGTCCCGGCGGTCACCTCCGGCCACCGTCGCCGGCTCACGCCCGCGGCCTGGCGTAGATGGCGGCGATGACCTGCTCCAGGGGCGGGTCGAGCACCGAGATGTCGGACACCGGGAGACCGTCGAGCAGCTCGTCGAGCACACTGCGGATCGACCGCACCGCGGTGTCCACCGACAGCTTCACCGCGGTCTCGGTGTGCTCGAGCACCGTCACGCCGGCGGTCGACGGCAGCGGCGCCGGCTCGCTCAGCCCCACCTCGACCAGCTTGGTGGACAAGAGCGTCCGGCGCATGGCCGCCACCTCGCTGTCGTAGATGACCGCACCGTGGTTGATGACGACCGCCCGCTGGGCCACGTGCTCGATGTCGGCCACGTCGTGGGAGGTGAGGAAGATCGTGGTCCGCCGCTCGGCGTTGAGGCGCACGAGCAGCTCCCGGAACCGCTGCTTGGCCAGGAGGTCGAGGCCGATCGTCGGCTCGTCGAGGAAGAGGATGTCCGGCTCGTGCAGCATGCAGGCGGCCAGCTCGCAGCGCATCCGCTGGCCGAGCGACAGGTTGCGCACCGGCAGGTCGAAGAGGTCGCCGGCCTCCAGCAGGTCGGCCAGGTCGGCCACCCGGGCGTGCTCCTGCGCCCGGTCGAGGCCGTAGATCGCGGCCAGCATCCGGTAGGACTGGCGGGGGGTGAGCTCGAACCACAGCAGGGACCGCTGGCCGAACAGCGTGCCGATCCTGGCCGCCAGGCGCCGCCGCTCGAGCCACGGCACCAGGCCGAGCACCCGGGCCTCGCCGCTGGTCGGGTGGAGGATGCCGGTGAGGATCTTGATCGACGTCGACTTCCCCGCGCCGTTCGGCCCGATGTAGGCCAGGCGCTCCCCGGGGTAGACGGTCAGCGAGAGGTCGCTGACCGCCTCGACCCGCCGCACCGCCCGCCGGCGGCCGGTCTCGAAGACCTTGGTGAGGTGCCGGACCTCGATCGCCATCGGCCAAGCGTGCCCGACCGGCTACCGGCGCGCCCCCGAGTTTCGTCCGCCGGCGTCAGGCCGGCGAGATGTTCTGGTTGAGCCGGAAGAAGTTGGTCGGGTCGTAGGTGCGCTTCACCGCCTTGAGGCGCTCGTACTTCTCCTCGCCGTAGGCCTGGCGGACCCGCTCCTCGCCCTCCTCCATGAGGAAGTTGACGTAGACGCTGGTGTGGAAGGGCGACAGGGCGTCCCAGTAGCCCCGGGCCCATGCGCGCTGCTCCTCGAACCCGTCGCCGGTGAGGCTGTTGCCGTTGATGTTGAAGGTGAAGCCGGCGTGGCGACCGTGGAAGGCGGTCGCCCCGTCGTCGACCCGGGCCACGGCCCCGCCCATCTGCCACAGGGCCACGCTGGTGATGGGCGAGGTGATCTGCATGCCGAAGTCGGCGACCACGTCGATCACCTCGTCGGTCAGGGCGGCCAGGTCGCAGGACCGCACGTAGTACCAGCAGCCGTGGCGGAAGGAGGGGTCGAACATCCTCTGGTGGGCCAGGTAGGGCTTGGGCACGCAGAGGTCGAGCACGGGTGCGCCGAAGGACTTGAGCGGCTCCATGACCCGCTGGCCCTCGGCCACGTCGCCGGCGTAGCAGGCGGCCACCGCGATGACGCGCCGGCCCACCAGGTCGCGGGGGACCGCAGGCAGGTCCGGCGCCCGGCGCTGCACGACGATCGTCATCAGCTCGTCCGGGCAGCCGGCCACCCAGTCGCGGTAGAAGTGCAGGACGTCGGCCGCGTCCTCGGCGGCCCAGAACACCGGGCCGGCCATCACGTCCGGCCCGAGCCGGTGCATCCGGAACTCGAACTCGGTGACGATCCCGAAGTTCCCGCCGCCGCCCCGCACGCCCCAGAAGAGGTCCGGGTGCTCCGTCTCGTCGGCGGTGACGAACTCGCCGTCGGCCGTCACCACGTCGACCGAGGTCAGGCTGTCGATGGTCAGGCCGAACTTGCGCATGATCCACCCGATGCCCCCGCCGAGGGTGAGGCCGGCCAGGCCGGTGTGGGTGACGATCCCGGCCGGGACCGCGTAGCCGAAGGCCTGGGTCTCCCGGTCCAGCTCGCCGAGCAGCACGCCGCCCTGGGCCCGCACCCGCTCGCTGGCCGGGTCGACCCGCACGCCCTTCATCAGGCCGAGGTCGATGACCATCCCGCCGTCGCACACCGACAGCCCGGGGAAGCTGTGGCCCCCGGCCCGGACGGCGACCAGGATGTCGTGCTCACGGGCGAAGCGCACCGCAGTGCGGACGTCGGACACCCCGGCGCACCGGGCGATCACCGCCGGCCGCCGGTCGATCGACCCGTTCCAGACCTTGCGGTGCTCGCCGTACCCGGCGTCGTCCGGCGTGACCACCTCGCCCCGGAACGCCGAGCGCAACTCCTCGATCTTCATGGGCTCCCTCCCCTGGGGCACGGTATCCGGTTCGGCAATCGCCGGGCCCGGCTCTTTGGAGTGAGGCTGTCGAGGGCCAAGGCCCTGATCGACGCCCGGCGTTCCGTGGTACGCAGCCGGGCGGCCGAGTGGGAGCACAAACCGTCGAGCGGGCGTAACGCGGGCCCGTCCCGCCAGGACTGCCCTTGGCACACCGGCGTCTGAGAAAGGAACCCCACCCATGGCTGGCTTCGAGGCGAGGAACTTCGACGTACCCGACGAGACCCGCAGTCCGGAAAGGACCACCGTGGAAACCGTCACCGTCGGCGGGGCCAAGGTGGGACGGGCGACCTTCCAGCCCGGCTGGCGCTGGTCGGAATGCATCAAGCCCGTGGTGGGCACCGACGACTGCAGGGCCCACCACCTCGGGGTGCTGCTCTCCGGGGTCATCCACGTGGCCCATGCCGACGGATCCGAGGGTGACATCAACCCCGGCGACGTCTACAGCATCGAGCCGGGCCACGACGCCTGGGTCGTCGGCGACGACGTTGCCGTCGGCGTCGAGTTCGACGCCACCACGGTAGGGACGTACGGGAAGGGCTAGCCGGCCATCTCGCGGTCGTCGCGGTAGAGGTCGTAGGCGCCCGAGTACTCCATGACCCGGGCCACCTCGGCGATCAGGGCCTCGTCCCAGCCCGCCCGGCGGAGGAGGTGGAAGCCCATCTCCATGCCCGACGTGATGCCCCCGGCGGTGATCATGCGGCCGGCGTCGACCACCCGGGCCCGGCTGATACGGGCCTGGGGGGCGATGTCGGCGAGGCGGTCGAGGGGGACCTTGCCGTTGGGGCCCGACTCCGCCCGGTCGGGCTCCTTGCGGTTCGTGGCGGCCAGCCCGTCGAGCAGGCCCATGTGGCCGTAGACCCACGAGCCGGTGCACACGCTGGTCAGCAGGGTGGTCTCGGGCAGCGAGCGGATGAAGGCGTGCAGGCGGCGGTTGTAGACCTCCTGGCGGGTGCCGAAGCCGCCGGGGATGAGGAAGGCGTCCATGGCCGGCTGGTCGGAGAAGCTGTAGTTGGGCAGCACGGTGAAGCCGGCCTGGGCCTGCACCGGGCGGGCGGCGTCGGCGATGAGGAAGGCGTCGAGCTCGGGGTCGAAGCGCCGGGCGACCGAGAACACGCCGTGGGGCGCGGCGAAGTCGACGATCTCGGCGTCCTTGAACACGTAGATCCCGAGGCGGAACCCGGGATGGCGGGCGGTCAACGGCGATCCCAGGCCAGGGCCGGCTGCACGTGCCGGCCGGCCACGTCGGTGGCCACGCCGAACAGCCGCAGGGCCAGCTCGGTGTCCCGCCACGGATGGGCGGCGGCGAAGTCGAGCCAGTCGGAGGGCGGGATGACCGCCTCCGCGCTGTAGTCCAGCTCCTCCCAGGTGGTGGCCAGCTCCAGCAGCTCCACGGCCATGGCCACGTCGGTCTCGACGTTGAGCAGCATGTCGTGGTGGAGCGGGGCCGTCCTGGCGAAGCGGCACGGGCACGGAGCAGCGGGTCGCCGGGGGTTCGTCGTCGTCGACAAGGGACGCCTCCACTGGTGCATGGGTGGAAGGTGCCAGCATGAACCATCGACGTTGCAGGCGGATTGCACCGCCGTGCAATGTCAGGCGCCGTTCACCCGTTGTCTGCAATGACGGCCCGGAAGCCGAGCCGCAGCCCGGCGGCGAGGTCCGCGCCCGAGCTGTGCCCGAAGCGTAGGACGTGGCCGAGGGCCGCCGCGCCCGCAGGCCGGTCGCCGGCCACGGCGGCGGCGAGGAAGCGGTGGACGGGCTCGATGCTCTGGCCCCGGGCGGCCCAGAGCAGGAAGGCCCGGGCGATGTCGTTGGTCGGCGCCCCGGCGACCAGGGTGTCGGCGGCCGGGTCTTGGGCCAGGAGGAGGATGCCGGCCAGGACGTCGTCGCCCGCGGGGGTGAGGCCGGGGCCCCGCCCGCACAGGGCGGCCACCGCGCCGGGCAGGTCGGCAGGGTCCACCCGCAGCTCGCCCAGGGCCGAGGGCGGTGCCGCGTCGAGCAGCGCGAGGGCCAGCGGGGCCCCGGCGGCCAGCTGCGGGCGACCGGGGAGGGCGCCGGCCCAGATGGTGGCGCCCCCGAAGTCGACGCAGACCGGGCCGGCCTGTACCCGCCGGTCCTCGACGACCACCCGGTCGCCCGCCGACAGCCGGTGGATGGGGATCGGCCCCCGGGCGTGGATGGGCCCGGCCGGGACGCCGGTGGTGGTCAGGGCCAGGAGACCGCCGGGCAGGCGCAGGTAGGCGGCCCGGGTGAAGGTGGCGGCCACCGTCCCCCGGCCGCCTGCGGCGAGGACGGCCTCGGCCCCCAGGCCGAGCTCAGGCCAGGCGGCGGTCAAGGGCCAGCAGCGCCTCGCGGAAGCAGGCGATCGGCGCCTCGGCCACGCCCGCCCCCACCTGGCCGGTGCCCTCGCTGGCGTGGAGGATGCCGGTGTTGACCTTGGGGGTGATGCCCAACTCCACCACCTTGCGGACGTCGATGCCCACCGGCGTGCCCCGGTAGTCGAGGGTCGGCAGCTTGAACCGGCTGCTGCGGCCGGCGGCGATGCGGTCGACCTCCTCGGTGGTGGCGATGGCGTCGGCCATCGTCCCGCCCACGAAGGCGGCGACCGCTGGCGAGGCGGCGGCGGCCGACCCGCCCAGGCCGATCAGCTCCAGCACCGCGCTGTCGCCGATGTCGGGCGCGGCCTGCTCCGGCCCGTAGCCCGAGTAGTACATGGCGCTGCCGACCGGGGGCGAGGCGGTGATGAACCACTCGTCGGAGCCGGGGAGGCGGATCCCGTAGGTGGTGCCGTTGCGGGCCATGGTGGTGACCACGCTGGAGCCCTCCACCTGCTGGGCCCACATGGTGAGCGACTTGGCCGCGGCCATGGCCAGGTTGAGGAAGAACAGGTGGTTGCCGGCCAGGAAGCGGGCCAGCTCGGCCCGGCGCGGCGCCTCCAGGCCCACCAGCTGGGGGAGGATGGCCCGCACGAACAGGTTGGTGGTGGCCTGGGTCCGCATGTGGAGGTCGTCGCCCATCTGCAGGCCCTGGGTGGCCAGGGCGAAGACGTCGATGGGCCCGGAGCCGGCCAGGCACTCGGCCAGCAGCGGCCCTGCGACCTCCCGCAGGAAGACCAGCCGCTCGACCGCGGCCGGCGTCTCCCGCCCGAACCACGGCACCTCGCCCGGCCCCTGGTTGACGGCCGAGAAGGCCCGGGTGCCGCCCTGGGGGTTGTCGACCACGAACACCGGAGCCGAGGGGCCGACGGCGCTGGCCATGGGCACGACCGCGTCGTGCAGGTTGGCCGGCTCCAGCTCGACGTCACCGGCCCGCAGCAGCTTCTCGGCCTCCTCCGGGGTGGCCGCCCACCCCTCGGCCATGACCGCGGCCCGCACCGACCGGCGCAGCGGGTCGCACACGTCGTCCCACCCGATGGCCGGCCCGCAGTGGATGATCGTCCGCTCGCCCACGCCGGGCAGGTCGGCGCCGGCGGTGCCAATGCCGACCAGGACCGGCACGCCCTGGTCGAGCCGGCGGACGACCTCGGCGTTGGCCGCGTCGATCGACGGCGACCGCCGCCCGTAGAGCCGGGTCAGCGCCCGCACCAGCTCGGGATCGCCGTCGGCCGGCGGCCGCCAGTCGACGTGGTGGGCCGGGCGGCCCTGGTCGCGGACGGCGTCGGCGAACAGCGGCAGGCCGAGGTTGACGACCTCCACCTCGGTTGGAAGAACAGGCACCTCGGTTGGAAGAACAGGCACCTCGTGCGGGAGCTGGACAGCGCTCACAGAACCTCCTCCTTGGCGTCCACGATGGCCCGGGCGGTGGCGAGGAGGGCGTCCTCGGCGTTGGTGAACGAGCGCTGCCACCCCTCGGCCTCGGCGTGCAGGGCGTCGGCGTCGACCCGGCACGTCTCGACCATGGTGGCCACCACGGCCGGGGCGGCCCCGCCCTGGGCCGAGCGGGTGAGCACGATCAGGCGGGGATCGAGCACGGTCGACAGGTCGTGGCCGGCCAGGCCGAGGGGCCGGCCGTGGATCTCCACCGCGGCGTTGTCGAGCATCTCGCCGGTGACGTCGACCCCCCGCAGCCCGTTGGCCGCCGCCTCCCGCACCGTCCTGCCCACGATCCGGTAGGCGGTGCGGTAGTCGATCCGGCAGACCGTCACGATGTGCTCGGCCAGGTCGGTGGCCTGGGTGAACCCGGACGTGAGGGCGTCGGCCATGCGGCTGCCGTTGACCTCGAGGGTGCGGACCACGCCGCTCATCAGCCGCGTGACCCGGCAGGCCAGCTCGAGGGCCCGGGGCACCTCGCCGTAGGCGAAGATCAGGTTGTCGCTGCGGGCCGACGGGCTCTTGACCACGGCCAGGAAGCCCCCGAGCCGGCCGATGAGGATGCCCGAGGCCCCCCGCACGATCGACAGGGAGTACGGGTTCCGCTTCTGGGGCATGAGCACGCTGGACCGGGTGTAGCCGTCGTCGAGGTCCACGTAGTCGAACTCCCCGCTCGACCAGATCTCCAGGTCCTCGGCCAGCTTGCTCTGGTTCGACAGCATGCTGGCCGTGGTGGCCAGGATGTTGATCAGCCCGTCGACCTGCCACATGGCGTCGCGGGTGTGCTCGATGATCCGCCCGAACCCGAGGAGGTCGGCGATCACCGACCGGTCCTCCAGCAGGCGGCTGCCGTTGACGCACCCCGCGCCGCCCGGACTGGCGTTGACCCACTCCAGGCCCTCCAGGAGACGGCGGGCGTCGCGCAGCATGGGGTAGGCGAAAGACAGCACGTAGTGGCCGAACGTCGAGGGCTGGGCCTGCTGCAGGTAGGTCTGGTCGGGCATCAGCGTCTCGGCGTGGCGGCCGGCCTGGCCGATCACGCTGTCGACGAAGCCGGCGGCATCGCAGGCCAGCTCGGCCAGCTGGCGGCGCAGCAGGAGGCGCAGGGCCAGGCGGGTGGCCTCCCGCCGGGGCCGCCCGGCGTGGAGCCAGCCGGCCACGTCGCCCAGGCGGGACGCGAAGTGGTACTCCCGCGAGTTGTAGGCCTCGCCGTGGGAGGGGTCGTACGGGAAGTCCTCGGCCGGCATCTCGTAGACCTCGAGCAGGAGGGTCAGCAGCTGGCGGGCCGCCTCCTCGGGGACCACCTTCCGGCCCCGCAGGTCGATGACGTGGGCGATGTCGGCCAGGTTCAGGCCGCGGTGCAGCAGGGGGGCGTCGGCGTTCTCCAGGGCGAAGCCGGACTCGATCAGCTCCCGGGCCGGGGCGCCGGTGACGGCGGCGGCCCCGCTGACGTCGCTCATGACGCCGCCGCCAGGTGGGCGGCGGCGGCCAGCAGGCCGCCGGTGTGCCAGAAGAGGACGGGACCGGCGGTGCCGGCGTCGAGCAGGTCGAGGACGACGGCGAACGCCTTGGCCGTGTACACGGGGTCGAGCAGGAGGCCCTCGGCCCGCAGGGCGACGGCCGCCGCCCGCTCCCCCGCCTCCGACGCCACGCCGAAGCCCGGGCCCCGGGCGTCGACCAGCTCCAGGCCGCCGGCCCGCGGCGGGGGCACGCCGAGCAGGTCGGCGCAGCGGGCGGCCAGGGCGGCGATCTCGCCGGCCGCCCGGTCGACCGGGCGGCTGACCGACGCGCCCACCACCCGCCAGCCCGCGCCGCACACCGCGGCGCCGACGGCCAGGCCGGCGCACGTCGTCCCCGACCCGCTGGCGATCACCACCACCTCGGGCTCGACCGACTCGGCCGCCAGCTGCCCGGCCAGCTCCTCGGTGGCGGCGACCATTCCGGCCGTGCCGGTGGCGACGGCCCCGCCCCGGGGCACGGCGTAGGGGCGGCGGCCGGCGGCCCGGAGCTCGGCGGCCACCTCGACGACCGCGGTGTCCACCCGGGCCCGGTCCGGGTCGCCGGTGTAGCGGACGCTTGCGCCACAGGCCAGGGCCAGGGCCAAGTTGGGGTGCAGCGTCGACGGCTCGTCGCCGTAGAGGACCAGCTCGCAGCCGATCCCGGCCGCGCTGGCCGCCGCGGCCGCGGCCGGGGCGAAGTTCGACCCCGGGCCCCCGCCGGTCACCAGCACGTCGCAGCCCTCGGCCAGGGCGGCGCCGACGAGGAACTCGAGGGGGCGGGCCTTGTGGCCGGCGCCAGCGAAACCGGTCAGGTCGTCGCGCTTGACCCAGAGCGGCAGCCGGCGGGCCTGCACCAGCGGGGTGGGCAGGACGGCCAGGGGGAACCGGGGCAGGGACGCGGTCACCCCAGCTGACCTCACCCCCACTGGTCGGCCTCCACCAGGCGGGCGGCCTTCGACCGGGCCACCACCTCGTCGACCATGATCATGGCGCTCTCCACCGCCGGTCGGCGGAGGGCCTCCCGCAGCTCGTCCGGCTCGAGCAGCCCGCGCACCGCGGCCTCCAGCCGGGCCGGCTCCTCGGCGCCGGGACGGATGGCCTCGTGCAGCTGCGCCTGGGCCCGGTGCTTGCCCAGCCGGGCGGTGAGCAGGGCCAGGACCCGCTCCGAGCTGACCTTGTCGTCGACCCGAGCGGCCATGGCCTCGCCGTCGACCTCCAGGCCGGCCAGCAGGTCCTTGGCCAGCTGCAGGCCCACGCCGGTGAGGAGGCAGACCTCGGGAAAGGCCACCCACTCCGCCTTCCAGCCCCGCCCGTCCCGCTCGTGGGACTGCACGAGGCCCTCCAGCAGCACGCCGGCCGAGGCCCGGACCAGGCGGGCCAGGGTGTCGAGGTGCTCGCTGCGCTCGGGGTTGCGCTTGTGGGGCATGGTGATGCTCCCCACCGCCGCGGTCGTCGTCGGCTCCCGCAGCTCGCCGATCTCCGGGCGCTGGAGCTCGTAGACCTCGGTGCCGATCCGGGCCAGCGTCCCGCTCACCATGGCCAGCACGTGGGCGAACTCGGCCAGCCGGTCCCGTGACGTCAGCCACGGGATCCCCGGGTCGCCCAGGCCCAGCTCGGCGCAGAAGGCGGCCCGCACGGCCAGCCCGTCGGACCCGAAGAAGCCCAGCACCCCCACCGCGCCGCCCAGCTGGCCGACCAGCCAGCGGTCGCGGCCGTCGCGGAGGCGCTCGATGTGGCGGCGCACCTCGTCGGCCCACGACGCGGCCTTGAAGCCGAAGGTGATCGGGGCCCCCGGCTGGCCGTGGGTCCGGCCGACCATCACCGTGTCGCGGTGGAACTCGGCCAGCTCCACCAGCCGCTCCTCGACGGCTCGCAGGTCCCGCCAGACCACCGCCCCCACCGCCCGCATGGCCAGCACCGTCCAGGTGTCGGTGACGTCCTGGACGGTGGCGCCCAGGTAGACGTGCTCCGACGCCGGGGCGGGGAGCACCCGCTGGAGGCCGTGGATGAGGCCCAGGGTGGAGTGCGACGTGCGGCGGGTCTCCTCGGCGACGAAGCCCAGGTCGAGCCGATCCACGTCGGCCGCCTCGGTGATGGCCGCCGCCGACTCGGGGGGGATGATCCCGACCTTGGCCTGGGCCCGGGCCAGGGCGGCGAGGATGTCGAGCCAGGACTGCAGGCGGGCCCGCTCGTCGAAGACGGCCCGCAGCTCGTCGGTGCCCCACAGGTGGGCGTAGAGCTCCGAGTCGGTTATGCGGGCGCCCATGCCGGCTCCACTGCGGTGGCGATGGCGGCCAGGGCCTGGCGCACCTGTTCGAGGGAGGCGCCCCACGGGACGGCCACGGTGGTGCCCTCGCCGGCGTTGGTCTCCTCCAGCAGGCAGCACTTGGTGAGGAGGGGCCGGCCGTCGACCGGGAACAGGCGGCGGGGGCACAGCTCGACCGCCTCGGCCGGGCGCTCGCCGTAGAACCACTCGTGGATGGCCCGGGAGCGCTCGCAGCCGAGCAGCGTCCAGTCCTGGCGCGGCGGCCGCTCGTCGAGGAAGGCCAGGGTGCCCGGGCCGTCGAGGCGGAAGCCCGAGCCCCGGCACGGCAGGAGGTAGTGGTCGGCGGGGTGGCCCTTGGCCAGGTCGAGCAGGTCGACCACGTCGGGCACCAGCTCGATCGGGGGCAGGTCCTCGGCCAGCTCGAGCACCCGGCTGGCCTGGTCGAACAGCTTGGCCGGCCGGGGCGGGACGACGTCGCCCACCCGGACGCGGATGGGCGCCGGGTCGAGGATGAAGCTGATGTGGTGGTACCGGCCCTCCACGACCACGCAGCGGGCGCCCGGCGCGTGCTCGGCCGCGGCCCGGGCCAGCGACGACGGGATGCCGGTGTCGACCTCGGGGGCGTCGACGAAGACGCACTCGGCCGGACCGGCCAGCAGCTCGACGTCGGTGATCGGCGAGAACAGCTGGTCGGTCGGCGGCTTGGTCACCCGCACGACCGCCGTCTCACCGTCGCGCCGGGCGACGATGTAGCGGGTGTGGCGGTAGGCCTCCCGGGCGATGAAGTGGGCCGTCAGCGCCTCAAGGGTGAGGGGGACGTCGACCGAGGCCACCGCCACCTTGCGGTACTGGCCCGGGACGACGTTGCTCATCGCTGGGCGGGACTGGGCGTCGCGCCGTCCGGCGCGCCATGAGACACAGGCGACGACAGGCCAAGGGTGTCGGCCCGCAGGCCGAGCCGCAGGGTCTCCAGGCCGAGGACCTCGGTGACGGGGATGTTGGCCAGGTTGACGTCGGGCCCGAAGCGCTGGATGAACCAGACCTGCTGGTCCTTGCGGGGCGCCTCGAAGACCACCTGGTCCACGCCGCCCGCCTCCAGCACGGCGTCGACCACGTCCTCCCGGACCGCGCCCTTGGGGTCGTAGATGCCGACCGTGCCGCTCTCCCGGCCCTCGGTGAGCACCCAGCGGGCCCCGGCGGCCAGGTCGCCGGCCACCTCGTCGGACCAGTCGACGCAGGGCATCAGCTCGGTGGCGCTCTTGTTGCCCACCTCCGACAGCACGGTGAAGGAGGCGGTGGCCTTGCGGATCAGCTCGTACTTCTCGTGGGGCCGCATCGGCGCCACCCCCCGGGAGACCTCGACGCAGGGGAAGCCCATGTCCCGCGCCCAGGCCAGGAAGTCGTCGACCCGGCGCTGCACCCACGCCACCTCCAACAGCGTGCCGCCCACGCACGCCAGGATGCCGCCCTCCGCCAGCATGGCCAGCTTGGCCTCCACACCGGGATCGAGGTAGGCCGTGCCCCATCCGAACTTCCACACGTCGACGTAGGCGCCGCAGGTGTCGAGCACGCCCGCCATCTCGGGAACGGGCAAGCCCTTGTCGAGCACATGGGTGATGCCGACCTGCCGCGGCTTGGCCGGCCGCCCGGGCAGGTCGAGGGGGAAGGGCGCGCCCATATCTCTTATGGTAGGGAGGCGTCTACTTTAGTGCAACGTATGGACCAGCTGGCCGCCCGGCTGCGGGCCGCGCCCGGGCTCCGGAACAAGGCGCCGATCGCCCTGGTCCGCGAGGTCTTCGGCGGCGACGACTGGCTGGGCGGCCCGGGCGACGACGGGGCCGTGGTCGACGGCTCCCTCGTCGTCGGGGGCGAGGCCATCCTGCCCGCCTTCGTGGCCGCCGACCCCTTCGGCGCCGGCATGGCCGCGGTGCTGGCCAACGTCAACGACCTGGCCGCCATGGGCGCCGTCCCCCTGGCCATCGTCGACACCATCGTCGCCGGGACCGACGTGGCCCGCCGCGCTCTCGAGGGCATGCGCCACGCCGCTGGGCTCTACGACGTGCCCGTGGTCGGCGGGCACCTCAGCCCCCACGTGGGGGCGCCGGCCATCTCCGCCTTCGGGCTGGGGCGGGCGCCGGGGCCGGTCCTCTCCGTACGCAACGCGGCGGCCGGCCAGTCGCTCATGCTGGCCTGCGTGACCGACGGCCGGATGCGGCCCGACTTCCCGTTCTTCGCCTCGTTCGACGAGCGCGGCGAGCGGCTGGCGGGCGACGTGCGCACCCTGGCCGCGGTGGCCGGCGACGGGTCGTGCGTGGCGGCCAAGGACGTGAGCATGGCCGGCATCGTCGGGTCGCTGGCCATGCTGCTCGAGTGCAACCGCCTGGGCGTGACCGTCGACCTCGACGCCGTCCCCGTGCCCGACGGGGTGGACGCCGGCGACTGGCTGCTGGCCTTCCCCTGCTTCGCCTTCCTCCTGTGCGCGCCACCCGGCCGGGAGGGCGACTGCGCCCGCCCGTTCACCGACCGGGGCATCGCCACCGCCGTCCTCGGCACCGTCGACGGCTCGGGCGAGGTGGCCATCGCCTCGGCCGGCGAGCGCCGGGTGGTGGTCGACCTCCGCACCGAGCCCGTCACCGGGCTCTAGACGGAGGCGCGCATCATCGAACCGTCGTGGTGCTTCGCTCTTCGAGTCCTCCAGTGAAGGCGGCGGGCTGACCGCAGCCGCCGGCTTGGGGCTCAGTTCCTCGGGTTGACCTGGAAGCCGATGCCGTGGTTGGCGAGCTGGGCGGTGGCGTGGTCGATGATGTGCTCGATGTGCCCGCTTGGCGGTGAGGTGCAGTCGAGGCGGATACGGACAGGCTGACCCTCGGTCTCGGGGTAGCGCCGGACGAGGCTGCCATCGAAGATGAAGCCCGCGTAGCTGTTGATCTTCTCCCGCAGCTGGGCGGCCTGATCAGGGTCGGCGCCCCAGGGCCGGTCCTCGACCATGATGAGCAGGTACGTGCCGTCAGGATCCTGACCGACGACGTCGATGGTGCTGGGGTCGGCGACGCCCGACATCCTGATCAGCTGATCCCGCGGGCGAGGGTGGGAATGGGGATCTCGACGTCCCGTCGGCCCGCCTCAGTCGCGAAGCCGGCACGATTTGCCCGTCCTGGCCGGACAAACCCTGCCAGGTTCAGGTTCAACGCCGCGCCGCCCGCAGGTCGATGGCCATGGGCTGGTGGTGGACGCCCACGTAGATCTCCACCTCGCCGTTCTTGTGCCAGCCGATGCGCTCGAACAGGGCGACGTTCTGCAGCTGGATGTGGGCGATCATCTCCCGGCCGCCCCGCTCCCCGGCGGTGGCCACGGCGAAGCGCACCAGTGGCCGGCCCAGGCCGGCGATGCGGGCCGCCCGCAGCACGGCCAGGCGGTCGCCCTGCCACATGTCGCCCTCGGGATCGAGGGGGAATAGCCGCACGGTACCCACCGGCTCGCCGCCCAGGTAGCCGAGGACGTGGACCACGCCCGGCTGGTCGTCGTGCTCGTCGCGGTCGCTGCCCACGAAGAGCCGCTGCTCCTCTACGAACACCTCGTGGCGGATACGGAAGTGGGTCTCCAGCTCCTCGGGCGTGGTCGCCGGCCGGCACTCCTGCCGCAGCCGGCGGGTGGCCCGGATCGACGGGCGGCCGGTCATTTACGGGTGGCCGAGAGGGTGACCGCCCGCTCCACCGTGCTCATGGCCGAGCAGGCCTGGCAGCGGGCGCACCCGGCGGCCGAGTCGCCGGCGCTGAGCCCCCGGGCGGTGAGGTACGGCACGACCTGGCGGTAGATCCGCTCGGTGTACTCGGCCGACGGCGGCGCGCACGCCTCCAGCAGGCTGCCGGCGATCGGCCGCAGCGGCACCACGAACGGGTAGACGCCCAGGTCGATGGCCCGCTTGCACCCGTCCACCGTGAGCTGCGGGTCCTCGCCCATGCCGAGGATCACGTAGGTCGACACCTGGCCCCGGCCGAACAGGCCGACCGCCCGCTCCCATGCCGCGAAGTACCCCTCGATGCCGGTCCGGGCCTTGGCCGGGGCGATGCGGGCCAGCACCGCGGGGTCGAACGTCTCGACGTGGATGCCCACAGAGTCGATCCCCATGTCGTGCACCCGGTCGATCACGTCGAGGTCGTCGGGCGGCTCGAACTGGACCTCGACGGGCAGCCCGGCCGCCTCCTTCACCGCCGCCCCGCACCGGGCGACGTACAGCGCGCCCTTGTCGACCCCCGTGGTGCTGCCGGTGGTCAGGGTGGCGTCGACCGCGCCGTCCAGCTCCTTGGCCGCCACCGCCACCTCGGCCAGCTGGTCCGGGCGCTTCTTGGCGATGGTCCGCTCGGCCGTCAGCGACAGCCCGATCCCGCAGAACGCGCACTGGTCGTCGTTGCCCCAGTAGGCGCAGGTCTGCAGGACGGTGCTGGCCAGGGAGTCCAGGTGGAGCAGCGCGATCTTCCAGTAGGGGACGCCCTCGGCGGTGGTGAGGTCGTAGTACCGGGGCCGGGCCGTGCCGGCGGCCCCCGCCACCCGCTCCCCCTCCAGGTAGATGCCGAAGCCGTCGTCCTCGGCCCGCAGCGAGTAGGGCGAGGACTTGGCGAAGGCGGCGTCGACCGGCACGGTGACCGCCACGCCCTCGATCCAGAGCATGCCGGAGTCGCTCGGGCCGGCGCCGCCGTGGCGGGCCTCCATCGACGCTTCGACCCGGAGGCCCTTGCTCTGGAGTTCGGTCAGGAGGTGGGCGAGGGCCGCAGTAGGGCCGACGAGCGAGTCTGTCGACACGAGACTCCTACGTGACGGTACGGATGTGTCCTATAGGAAACGCTTTGCCCCTAGACAACATGCCGTGGCGGACGAATGTCAACATGACGAGCCCCGCTGGGCGGCCAGCTCGCGGTAGCGGATCGAGCAGGCGGCGCCGGCGATCAGCGGCAGGTCCAGGTCGGCCGCGGTGGCGGGGTCGAAGGAGGCCAGCCGCTTGGTGATCTCCACCGCCTCCTGGTCGGCGGCCACCAGGCTCGGCAGGTCGGGGCAGGACGCCCGCAGCTGCTCGGCCACCCGGCCCACCAGGCGGACGACGGTCTCGTAGCGGTCGGGCATGACCATGGCCACCGGGTAGAGCCGCTCCTCGGAGCGGAACCACCGGTACAGCATGTCGCCGGGCACCTCCGGGTCCGAGAACGGGACCGGCGGGGTCTCGCCGCTGCTCATGGGCGTACACTATCATCAACGCAAATTTCTCATCCTGGGGGCTCGCACCATGGCGAAAACGGCCGTCGTCGCTCTCGGCGGGAACGCGCTGACCCGCGAGGGGCAGGCCGGCACCTACGAGGAGATGGAGTTCAACGCCACCCTGATGGCCAAGTCGGTGGCCTCGCTGCTGCGGACGGGGTGGCGGGTGGTGCTCGTCCACGGCAACGGGCCCCAGGTGGGCAACCTGGCCATCCAGCAGGAGGAGGGCGCCAAGCTCGTCCCGGCCCAACCCCTGTACTCCCTGGGGGCCATGACCGAGGGCCAGCTCGGCAGCATCATCACCCTCGCCCTCGGCAAGCTGGCCGCCGTGGGCCACCCGTCGTGGATCCGGGGGGCGGTCGCCGTCATCACCCACGTCTCCGTCAGCCCCGACGACCCGGCCTTCGGCGACCCGACCAAGCCCATCGGGCCGTTCCTTACGCCCGAGCAGGCCGAGACCCTGGCCCCTGAACGGGGCTGGGTGGTGAAGGAGGACGCCGGCCGGGGCTACCGCCGGGTCGTCCCGTCGCCCCAGCCGGTGACGATCCTCGAGACCCCTGCCATCCGGGCCCTGCTGGAACAGAACATGGTGGTGGTGGCCTGCGGCGGCGGCGGGGTGCCGGTCGTGCGGGGCCAGGCCGGCTACCAGGGGGTCGACGCGGTGATCGACAAGGACTACGCGGCCCAGCAGCTGGCCACCGCCCTGGCCGCCGACGCCCTGGTCCTGGTGACGGGCGTCGAGTCGGTGCTCCTCCACTACGGCACGCCCGAGCAGGTCCCGATCCACGAGATGACCGTGGTCGAGGCTGAGGAGTACCTCGACAAGGGCGAGTTCCCCGAGGGCAGCATGGGACCCAAGGTCCGGGCCTCCATCCAGTTCCTCCGCCGGGGCGGCGAGATCGCGGTGATCACCACCCCCAACCTGGTCTACGCCTCGCTGGAGGGCACCATCTCCGAGCTCGAGGGCGAGCCGGGCACCCGGATCGTCCGCATGCGACCCCTGATCGCCTCATGAGCACGCGGGTGAAGGTGTTCGCCGACACCTACCTGGACTCCGTGCTCCAGCTCTCCGGCACCCGGGCGATGTTCGACGTCGACGGCGTGGAGTGGGCGGCGGCGGCCATGGCCACGCCGGCGAACGTCGACATCCTGCTCGGGCAGGGCTTCTCGACCGACCAGCTGGGCACGGTCTCCGGCAACGACCTTTTCATCGCCGTGAAGGCGGCGGACGACGGCGTCGTGGAGCAGGCGGTGGAAGCCGGCGAGCAGGCCCTGTTCGCCAGCCGGACGTCGACGGCGCCGACCCAGGAGCGCCAGGCTCGGAGCCTCGACGAGGCGCTCGTCCTCCATCCCGGCACCAACGTGGCCGTGGTCTCGGTGCCCGGCGACTACGCGGCGATGGAGGCCCACAAGGCCCTCACCTCCGGTCTCCACGTGCTCCTGTTCAGCGACAACGTGTCGCTCGACGACGAGGTCGAGCTGAAGGACCGGGCCGCCCAGGTCGGCCGGCTGCTCATGGGCCCGGGCGCGGGGACGGCCATGCTCGGCGGGACCGGGCTGGGGTTCGCCAACGTGGTCAGGCCCGGCCGGGTGGGGGTGATCGCCGCCGCCGGCACCGGCGCCCAGGAGGCCATGGCCCTGCTCGACCGCTGGGGGGCCGGCGTCTCCCACGTGATCGGCCTCGGCGGGCGCGACCTCAACGACGCAGTGGGGGGGCGGATGGCCAAGCTGGCCGTGGCGGCCATGCACGAGGACCCCGCCACCGACGCCATCCTCCTCGTCTCCAAGCCGCCCTCGCCCCGGGTGGCCCGCGAGGTGCTGGCCCTGGCCGGCGACACACCGCTGGTGGCCTCCCTGGTCGGCCTGCACGAGCCGCTCGACGTGCCCGCCGGCGTGGAGGTGGTCACCACCCTGGAGGAAGGCGTGGTGCGGGCCGTGGCCGCGGTGGGGATCGAGGCGCCCGACGTCACCGCCGGGCTGGCCGCCGCCGTGGACGCCGCCTGCGCCCGCCTCCCCGAGGGCCGCCGCCTGGTCCGGGGGCTCTTCTCGGGCGGCACCCTCTGCTACGAGTCGCTGGTGATCCTCTCCCGCCTGCTCGGCCCCGTGTACTCGAACACGCCCATCGACAAGGGCCACGGCCTCCCCGCGCCGGAGGGCGCCCACGTCTGCCTCGACCTGGGCGAGGAGGAGTACACCAAGGGCCGGCCCCACCCCATGATCGACCCCGAGGCCCGGGTCGAGCTGCTGCGCCAGGAGGGGGCGTCGCCCGAGGTCGGGGTGATCCTGCTCGACGTCGTCCTGGGCCACGGCGCCCACGCCGACCCGGCTGGCCAGCTGGCCCCCGTGTGCCGGGACGTCATCGCCGGCGGCGAGGGCCCGGCCGTCGTGGCCTACGTGCTCGGCACCGAGGGCGACCCCCAGGGCTTCGAGGACCAGCGGGCCAAGCTGCGCGACGCCGGCTGCATCGTCACCGAGACCGCGGCCCGGGCCTCGCTGGCCACGGCCGCCATCGCCCTCCGGGACACCACCTGCCTGTGACGCCCCGGGTGGCCCTGGTCACCTACTCCACCAAGCCGAGGGGCGGGGTCGTCCACACCCTGTCGCTGGCCGAGGCCCTGACCGCGGCCGGGGTCGACGTCACGGTCGTCGCCCTGGGCGACCCCGACCGCGGCTTCTTCCGCCCGGTCCGGGCGCCGTGGCGGATCGTCCCCGCGCCCCCACCCGCCGGCACGCTGGACGAGCGCGTGTTCCGCTCGGTCGACGCCCTCGGCGCCGGCCTGTCCCCGATGGCCGGCGACTTCGACGTCCTCCACACCCAGGACTGCATCGCAGCCCGGGCCGCGGTGCGGGCCGGCGGCGGCCGGCCGGTCGTGCGCACCGTCCACCACGTCGACGACTTCACCACCCAGGCCCTGATGGACTGCCAGCGCCAGGCCATCCTGGAGCCCGACCTGGTGCTGGTCGTCAGCCGCTACTGGCAGTCGCTGCTGGCCGAGGAGTACGGGGTCGAGGCCGAGGTGGTCCACAACGGGGTCGACCGTGGGCGGTTCCGGCCGATCGCCCCGGAACGGCGGGCCGCGCTGCGGCGGCGGATCGGCGCCGGCGACCGGTTCCTGTTCCTCGCCGTGGGCGGCATCGAGCCCCGCAAGGGGACGGTCGAGCTGCTGGCCGCCCTGGGCCGGCTCCAGCCGGCCGCCATGCTGGCCATCGTCGGCGGCCACTCGTTCCAGGACTACGCCGCCTACCGGGAGGCGGCCCTGGGCAGTCTCCCCGGCCTCGGCCTGGAGGTCGGGCGCGACGTCGTCCTCCTCGGCACGGTGGACGACGACGAGCTGCCGGCCTGGTACGGGGCCGCCGACGCCCTGGCCTTCCCCTCGGTCAAGGAGGGCTGGGGGCTGGCCGTGCTGGAAGCCATGAGCGCCGGCCTGCCCGTGGTGGCGACCGACATCCCCGTCTTCCGGGAATACCTCACTGCCGGCCACGACGCGCTGCTGGTCCCCCCGGGGGACCCCGGGGCCCTGGCCGCGGCCATGCAGCGCCTGGTCGCCGACAATTCGCTGCGGGAACGGCTGCGCACCGCCGGCGCCCAGGTGGCCGACCGGTTCAGCTGGGAGGCGTCGGCGGCGGAGCACCGGAGGATCTACGCCGCACTGCCAGCCCGGCGGCCGACCCCACGGCCGTGACCAGGAGGGCGGCGGCACCCCACTCGTGTGGCTCCATCCAGCCCTCGACGCTGCGGCCGATGGCGAAGTCGCCGTTCGGGTTCTCCGGCGCGTAGGGGGCGGTCACCGGCGGCAACCCCGCCGCGGTGGCGACCACTCGGTACTCCCCCGCTCGGGTGGCGTGGAACCAGCCGACGGCCCGCCCGCCCCGCAGCCCCCGCAGGTACTGGGGCCGCGAAGCCATCGGCGACACGGCGACGGTGCCGCCCGATGGGTCGGTCACCTGAATCCCGAGCTCGCCGACCGTGTCCGGGGCGTTGCCCTCGGCGTAGACGTAGACGCGCCCAGGCCCGTCGGCCCGGAGGGTCACCGCCCCGGGGACGGCCGCCCTGGGGAACCCGCCGGCGTGGACCGACAGGGCCACCTGGGCGGCGAGGAGCCACAGGAACGACGCCGCGACGCCCGCGGCGGCCACGACACGGGCCCGCCGGTGCCACCCCGCCCCGGCCACGGCCGGCCGGCGCGCCGCCCGCAGGCCCGCCACCACGCCGGCGGCCGCCACCCCGGCCGGGAGGAGCGGACCCGCCCCCTCGAACACGATGAGCGCCACGAGGGCGAGGCCAGCCGCGTGGGCCCAGATGGCGACCCGGCCCGTCCGGGCACCCGACCGGGCCGACCGGACGCCGAGCCGCAGGCCGGCGACCACCGGGGCCAGGAGGAGCGCGGTGGCCGGCAACTCGCGGAGCACGGCGCGACCGCCCCCGATGCGCTCGGCCTCGTTGTAGCCCGCACTCGTCTGCATGGCGAACTCCCAGGCGGCGAGGACGAGGAGGGCAAGCGGGATGGCCAGCAGCAGCCGCAGGGCGGCGCGACCCTGGCGGTCACCGGGGCCGGCCCCCCGCCGGCTGGGTGAGGCCGGTACTACGCCGCCGTGCCGGACAAGAGCCATGGAAGCCTCCTTCTCTCCCATGGTGGAGCGGAGGCACCGGCCGGTCGCCAGGGCCGTTGGTCCTACGCCTCGGCCAGCCCCTCCGGGACTATGGCAGGCAGTACGATTGGACCTATTCCGCCGGGAGGCCCCAAGTGCCCTCAAGGACGTCCCGGTCCCCGCCGACACGGCTTAGGAACGTCACCACGGAGGGCCCTTGTCCCAAGCACTGTGGGCGGCCGGAGAAGCGGTCGACCTCTTCACGAAGCTCGACGACCCGATCCTGGAGCCGGTCGAGAACTCCTGGTGGCAGTCCCGCGCCGTGTTCAACCCCGGCGTGATCTACCGGGACGGCGTCTTCCACATGCTCTACCGGGCCATCTCCCGCGACGACGTCGCCCCCGAGTACGTCTCCCGGCTGGGCTACGCCACCAGCACCGACGGCCTCAACTTCGTCCGCCAGAGCGACGAGCCCGTGTTCCACCCGGAGCCTGCGTTCCCCTACGACCTCCACGGCATCGAGGACCCCCGCATCACCGTGCTCGACGGCCGGATCTACCTCACCTACGTCTCCATCCACGTCCCCGCCCTCACCCGGTCCAAGTGCTCACGCACCGCGCTGGCCACCACCGAGGACTTCCGGCACTTCGAGCGGCTCGGCGTGCTGACGCCCCTGCCCGACATCGACGACCGCGACTGGGCGCTGTTCCCCCGGCGCTTCGACGGGCAGTACCTGATGTTCACCCGCCCGCAGTCGATCAACGAAAACCTCGACTACGTCAAGTGGCTGACGGCCGACCAGCCGGCCGACATCTGGCTGGCCACGTCGCCCGACCTGACCCGGTGGACGATGGGCCCCGGCAACCCGGTGGAGGTCCTCGGCCTCGCCCCCCGGCAGCCGTGGGAGGGGGCCAAGACCGGCATCGGCCCGCCGCCGATCGAGACCGCTGCCGGCTGGCTCGTCGTCTACCACGGCAAGGACAGGACCGACACCTACTACGGCGGGCTCGCCCTTCTCGACCGCCACGACCCCCGCACGGTCATCGCCCGCATGCCCGACCCCTTCCTCGTCCCCGACAAGCCCTGGGAGCGGAACGGCGACCTCGACGACTGCGTCTACCCCTCCGGGGCCGCGGTGAAGGACGGCACGCTCTTCGTCTACTACGGGGCGGCCGACGACAAGTGCGGCGTCGTCACCGCCCGGCTGGACGACGTGCTGGCCCAGCTGGTCCGGCACCCGGTGCCGCCGCTCGTCTGAGGTAGTCGAAGCGAGGGCAGCCCGCCGCCCGCCACCGCCGGTGCCAGTCGTCCCACGGGCCGAAGCGGCCGTGGCGCTCTTCCCAGTCGGGCGGCTTGGGGAACAAGTCGGAATGGTCGATCGCCCGGCACACGTTGTCCCGGTCGAGGGCGAAGCGGTATCCGAGGTGTTCGGCCACCGTGGCGACCGTGACGTTGTCGCAGGAGTAGAAGGCGGCGTCGTGCTCCTCGGCGAAGCCGCCCACGTCGAAGAGGGCCTCGAGGGGCGCGCACGCCCAGTTGATCTCCCAGTGGATGGGACGGGCGTCGGACACGCCCGGCGGGAAGCAGAACCGGTCCTCGTCGACGCGGAGCAGCACGGATGGTGGCCCGGCCCACGGCTCCTCGAAGATCGTCACCGGCCCCCGGGGGCAGTGGACCTCGGCCGGGAGGGCGTAGGTTGCCGTCACCCCGCCGATGAACGCCGTGCGTCCCCGCTGCTGGTGGGCGGTCCAGAACCGCTCGAGGCCCCGGGGCCGGATCCAGATGTAGTCCTGCAGGCTGACGACCAGCTCGCCCCGGCAGTGCCGCAGCGCCTCGTTGTAGGCCTTGTTGAGGTTCCAGAGGTGGTCGCGGCACACCGGTGCGGGGATGTGGACCAGGCGGGGATCGTCGACATGGCGGGCGACGTCGGCCGCCCGCCAGTCGAACAACTCGTCGCAGAGCACCCACTCGAAATCGGCCAATGACTGCCGCCGCAGACCGTCCCAGGTGATGTCGATCGATCCGGGTCGATTGGTGACCGTGACAACCGAGACGCGAGGAGCATTCCCGCCGTACACCATGGCCCGGAAGTGTACCGAAGCCGCGGTGACGGCCCCCGGGCAGGGTCACACCCCGACGGCGGTCACCGTGCCCGTCACGTCGTAGCGGCCGGCGTCGCCGTAGGACGCCGAGAACGTCTGCTGGGGCTGGGCCAGCAGGTCGCGGTGGCTGAACAGGAAGACGTTGAAGCCGACCACATCGTCGGGGTCCACGCCGGCGAAGAGGTCCTGCAGCAGGTTGCCCTCCTCCACGATGGCGGCCCGCACCTTGTCGCCGATCTGCCCACTCAAGGCGGCCAGGTCGTCGGGGCTGGGGGTGGAGTTGCCGACCCCGAGGGTCGGGATGAGCTCGTTCAGCACCCGGGTGATCTCGTCGTTGAACGCCTGGTGCCCGGCCTCGGCCGCGCTGGCGGCCACCAGGTCCTGCTCCAGGAGCACCGACACGCAGCCGGTCACGCCCGAGATGCCGCCCACGAGCGAACCGGCCAGGCTGGGCGGGAACGGGATGAGGTCGAGGGTCTGCGCCGACCGCCCGACGGCGTCGGGGACCTCGATCGTCTGGCCCGGCTGCACGCCCGCGGCCGCCAGGTTGCCGTGGCTGCCCGGCGTGGTGGCCACCACGGCCTGCCCGCTGAGCGCGAGGTTCTCCCCCAGCGCCACCGAGCTGCCGTCGACGGTGAAGAACACGTTCCACATGTACGGCTCGTCGCCACCGAGCACGGCGCCCTCGTTGCCCGTCACGCAGGTGAGCTTGGCCAGGTCGACGGTGACCCGCCGCCGGGCGGCCATGCCGCGGGGCACCGTGGCGTCGGCCGAGCCGGCCACCCGCCAGTCGCCGCGGATGCCGACGTCGAACCGCTTGCTGAACGGCTGGGACCGGTCGGCCAGGAGCGAGGTCTCGCTGAAGATGAGGACGTCGGTGCCCAGGATGTCGTCCTTGTCGACGAGCAGGCCCAGCTTCTGGATCAGGTTGGAGTTGGCCAGGATGGCGTCCTTGACCTTGGCCTTGATGCGCTCGGTGATGGCCTCCTTGACCGCCGTGCTGACGTCGAAGGGGCTGGCCCCGGGGGCGGCGGGGTCGATGACGATCGAGCTCACGATGCCCTTGAGCTCGGCGGTGAACTGGGCGACGAGGGCGTCGTAGCCGGCGAGGATGGCCTGGTCGCTCACCGCGTCCTCCTCGGCCAACACGTACAGCATGCCGGCGACGCCCGACGCCCCGCCGACCACCACCTCGGCCAGGTCGCCGGGCAGCGGGATGGGCCGCATGGCGAACGTGGTCCGGCCCACGTTGGCCGGGACGTTCACCGTCTGGCCGTCGCGGATCTCGGGCAGGTTGCCGTGCCGGCTGGCCGTCTTCCTGATCGTCGGGTTGCCGTTGAGCGCCAGCTTGCCGTCGGCCCGCTGGACGATCGTCATCGTCTCCCCGTCGACCTTGAAGAACAGGGTGAGCAGGTACGGCTCGGCGAAGCGGACCTCGCCGTTCTTGGTCGCCGTGACCGTCTTGAGGGCGAGGGTGACCGGCAGGTCAGGCAGCGTCATTTCCGTCTTCTCCTTGAGGTTGTGGACCGCCGCTTCGGGCCGTCCCGCCACGTGCGTTCAGTGTCGGGTACGGGCGCTCCGGCCGGTTCGGTTCAACCGGTCCGGGGAAATCAATGCGGACGTCGGCCCGGCCAACTCGCTGGCCCGCCTGGAATGATGGCCCGATGCACCTCCGCCGCCCGGACCGCCGTCGCGCGTGAACCGGGACGAGTACGGGCGCATGGCCCGGGTGGAACGCTCGCACTGGTGGTACCGGTCGACCCGGGAACTGCTGGCCGGCGTGTTCGTCCCCCACCTGCCGGCCAGGGCCCTCGTGCTCGACGCCGGCTGCGGGACGGGGGCGACCGGCGCGTGGCTGGCCGAGCGCCACGCCGTGGTCGGCCTCGACGCCGAGCCGCTGGCCGTGGAGCTGTACGCCGGCCTCCATCCCGCCGTCCCGCTGCTCACCGGCGACGTGAGCCGGCTCCCGCTGCGGGACGCGTCGGTCGATGCCGTGCTGTGCGTCACCGTGCTCTGCCACCAGGCGATCCTCGATCCGCAGGCGGCCGTCGCCGAGCTGGTCCGGGTCATCCGGCCCGGCGGCGCGCTGTGCCTCCTCGAACCGGGTGTCCGGCGGCTGCGGCGGGCCCACGATCGCGCCGTCCACGTCGTCCGCCGGTTCGCCGTCGAGGACATGCGGCGCCTCGTCGCCGGCAGCGGCTGCGAGGTCGTCCGCGCCTCGGGCGCCTACTCCTTCCTCGTGCCCCCCGCGGCCGTGAAGGCCGTGATCGAACGGGGGCGGGCGGCCAGCGACCTCGACGGCCAGAGTGGCGCGGTCGGCCGCGTCCTGGCCGGGATGGCCGCGGTGGAGCGGCGGTGGCTGGCCGCCCACGACCTGCCGGCCGGGCTGTCGGTGTGGGCGGTGGGGGTCAAGCCCGGGGTTGGCCCGTCGGGCTGGTGACCCACAGCTCGCACGCCCGCAGCCGGGCGACCAGGCGGGACCGGGCCTGCACGGCGGCGATGACCCGCACCGGCTCGAGGCCCGGCCCGTACCTCCGGCTGATGCAGGTGTAGTTGATCGTGTAGTTCACGAGGGCGGCCTTCACCCTCGCCAACCCACCGGCCCCGAACTCGAAGGCGTCCGGGTAGTCGTACGGGGTCGGGTTGCGCATCCCGCCGGCCATGTACAGCAACCCGGCCTCCTGGCTGAGGATCAGCACCTTGGCGTCGGCGCCGATCCGGCTGCGGAGCTCCTTGGCCGCGCCGTCGATCTCCTGCCACTGACCCGCGGCGAGCAGGGCTCCCGCGAAGGGCCCGCCCGGCACCCGCCGGAAGTCGCGGGCCGCCCTCACCTCGCCGACCGACGCCAGCACCAGCCACATCAGGGCGAACCCGACACAAAGGGCCTGCCCGCCGGCCGCGGCGCGGGGGAAGGTGCGGAATGCCGGGCGGGCCAGGTGGCTGGCCGAGGCGACGAGGAGGGTGAGGGGCACGGGCGCCACCCAGGTCACGTGGTCGGCGCGCGGCACGGCCAGGACGGCGGCGGCCAACGAGAAGACCATCAGCGCCAGCAGGCGCCCACGGTCGGCACCCCGGGCCCGGAGGGCGGCCAGCAGGCCGATCACCCCTGCCGCCGGGAGTAGCGCGAAGGCGGCGAAGGTGCGCATGTCGGGCGCCGCCAGCCTGCCCACCCCGTCCACCAGGTTGCGCCAACCCTCGTCGTAGGGGACCGTCGCGCCCAGCAGCGAGCGGCCCTCGAGGAGCTGGTCGACGAAGCTGGGCCCGGCCCCCTGGACCAGCACCGGGACCATCCCGGCGAGGAACGTCAGCAGCACCGCGCCAGCCGCGGTCGCCACCGACGACCCCGCCTCGCGAATGGTGGCCCGCCGCTGGACGGCGGCCACGGCCATGCACGCAGCCACGGCGAGGGCGACCGCGGCCCCCACGTTGTACTTGGTCAGCAGGCAGGCGCCGGCGGCCAAGCCCGTGGCCGCGGCCCGGCCGAACAGCCGGCGGGTCCGCGCCGGTCCGGGCGCGGCGTCCAGCGCCGCGTCCCAGCGCAGGGCCAGCAGTGCGGTCGTCGAGGCCAGCGCGATGGCCAGGGTGTTGTACAGGCTCGACGCCGGCGGCAGCGCGAAGAGGAGGAGCAGGACGACCAGCAGGAGCTGGCCCCGCCGCCCCGCACCGAGCCGCCGCACGATCGCCAGGCTGGCGACCGCCGTCACGCCGAAGGACGCCGCCACCAACCCCTTGAGGACCACGAGCTTCACCCCGAGGACCGACGCGACGGCGGCCCCGGCGAACATGGCCAGCGGTGTCGGGTAGTAGCGGACGTCCCGGTAGAGGGCGTCGCCGTCCAGCATGCGCTGGATCAGGTGGAGGTTCCACGCCTCGTCGGCCCGGTTGATCCCGGCGACCAGCAGGGTCCCGAACGACACCGCGGCGGCGACGACGAACACCAGCAGCGGCGCTCCGTACCCCCCTCGCCGTGACGGCACGAGGGGGGCGGCGACCGCCACGTCAGCCGCCGGCCCGCCGGAACACGACGAGCCGCAGCCACAGCCGGACGACATCGCCCAGCGTGCGGGCCACGCGCGGCACCCGGAAGAACTGCGACCGGCCGTGGGCGCGGGCGTAGTGGCGGACCGGCGTCTCCACGACCCGCCCGCCGGCTCGGGCGCACTTGTAGACGAGCTCGGCGCAGACCGCACCGGTGGAGCTTCCCAGGTCCAGCCCCTGCAGCAGGCTGCGCCGGATCAGCCGGAAATCGCAGTCGGTGTCCCGGATCCGGATCCCGAAGAGCAGGCGCACGGCCCGGTGGTAGGCCCGACCGACGGCCCGCCGGGCCAGGTTGTCGCTCCGGGTCAGCTTCCAGCCCTGCACCCAGTCGACCTCCTCGCCCGCCAGCCGGACGAGGTCGACCGCGTCGGCAGGATCGTACTGGCCGTCGCCGTCGGTGTAGAAGACCCACTGGAGGCGGGCGGCGGCGAAGCCGGACCGCAGGGCGCCGCCGTAGCCCCGGTTGACCGGGTGGCGCACCACCCGCAGCTCGGGAAGCTCCGCTGCCAGCCCCTCGAGGACGGCCAGGGAGCCGTCGGTCGACCCGTCGTCGACGACCACGATCTCGTAGTCGACGCCGCAGCGGATCATCGCCTCCCGCAGCCGGACGACCATGGCGCCGATGGTCGCCTCGTCGTTGTAACAGGGGAACACGCCCGACACCGAGGTCACCGCCGGGTTCAGCGGCTGGACCGGAGCGGCCCGCTCCCCGAGCAGGCTCACCGGACCTCCACCGCGGCCAAGGCGCCGGCGACCGCGTCCACCTCGTCGTCGGTCATCGCCGGGTGGCAGGGCAGGCTCACGCACTCCGCGGCCCAGGCCCGGGCCTCGGGGCAGGCGTGCCGGAGGAAGCGGCGGTACGCCGGGTGGTCGGGTACGGCCAGGCGGTAGTGCACCGCGGAGGGCGCGCCCAGCGCGGCCCGGAAGGCATCACGGTCGGGGTGGCGGGCGACGCACAGGTGGTACACGTGGTCGGGGTGGGGGGCCTGCCAGCGGAGGCCGGGCGCCGCCTCCCGGTAGCGGCCGGCGATCGCCTGCCGCCGGGCGTTCCCCGCCCGCACGCGTTGCAGCCGGTGGCGCAGCACGGCGGCCTCGATCTCCGACATCCGGGCGTTCATGGCCACCCGAACCGCCCGCTGGTCCCGGCCGATACCGTGCGAGCGGAGCAGGCGGATCTCGGCGGCCAGGGCGCCGTCGTCGGTGACGACCGCCCCGCCGTCCCCGACTCCACCGAGGTTCTTGGTCGGGTAGAAGCTGTAGGCGACGGCGGCACTGCGTGAGCCGTCGACCGCGCCGTGGGCGTGGGCCGCGTCCTCGACGACCGGGATGCCCAGGTCCGGCACCTCCGACGGCCGGCCGTACAGGTGGACGGGCATGACCGCCCTCGTCCGCGACCGCCGGGCCTCGGCCGCGGCGGCGGGGTCCATCGTCCCCGTCCCGGGCCGGACGTCGACGAACACCGGCACGGCCCCGATGCTGCACACGGCGGCGGCCGACGGCACGGCGGTGAAGGCCGGGACGAGCACCTCGTCGCCGGGCCTGACACCCACGGCCGTCAGGGCGAGGGCGAGGGCCGAGGCGCCCGACGACACGGCGACGCAGTGCCGCTGGCCGGTGAAGCGGGCGAACTCCTCCTCGAACGCCTCGAGCTCCGGCCCGAGCACCAGCCGGCCCGAGGCCAGCACGCGCATGACGGCCTCGGCGACGGCCTCCCGCTCCCCCTCGGCGATGCGGCGAAGGTCGAGGAACCCGCGGTTCAGGCCGGCAGGAGATAGCACCCCAGATCCTCCCGGTAGAACGCCATCGTCCGGGCCAGGCCGTCGCGCAGGGACACGCGGGGCCTCCATCCGAGCACCCGCGCCGCCTTCGACGCGTCGCCGAAGTAGCTGCCGACCTCGATCTGCGCGTACTGCTGCGGCCAGGGCACCGAGACGACGCAGCCGCCGCCGGCCACGTCCACCACCTCGTCGGCCAGGGCCCGCAACGAGAGCGGGGTGTCGTGGCTGATGTTGAAGACCTCGCCGGCGGCCGACGGCGTCACCGCGGCGGCGAGGAAGGCCTCCACCGCGTCGTCGACATAGAGGCAGTCCCGCACCTGCTCGCCCGTTCCGAACACCGTCAGCGGCTCGCACCGGAGCGCCTTGCGGATGAACGCCGGGAGCACCCCTTGGCGATCGTCGGAGATCCGCTGGCGGGGCCCGTACACGTTGCAGAGCCGCAACGAGCAGGCCCGCAGCCCGTACATCCGGTGGTAGACGAGGTGCAGTTGCTCCCCGGCCAGCTTGGTGACGCCGTTCACGTCCCGGGGAGCGCACGGATGGGTCTCGTCGACCGGCAGCGACGCCGGCCGCCCGTAGACGAGGCGGGTCGAGGCGTGGACGACCACGCATTCGGGCGCCACCCGCCGCAGGGTCTCCAGGAACCCGGCGTGGCTCCGGGTGTTCATGTCGAGGTCGAAGGTGGGATCACGGATGGCGTCCACGTGGCTCACCTGCCCGGCCAGGTTGAACACCACGTCCGCCCCGGCCACCGCCGGGGCCACGACCTCGGCCGCTCCGATGTCCGCCTCGATCACGGTGATCGGTCCCGCCAGCCCTTTGAGGTTGCAGCGGTTGGCGCCGTGGGTCGGGACGGCGGCGTCGATCACGGTGACGTCCGCCCCGACCTCGGCGAGGGCCCGGCTCAGGCCCGATCCGATGAAGCCGAGCCCCCCGGTGACGACGCAGGCCATCCCCGCGAACTGCCGCCGGTCGACGGCTCCCTCCACCGGCGCGCGCCCCACAGGGCGCGGCGGGAAGCGGGGAGATGCGTGTGCCAGCCTCATGGATCGTGCGGAGCTCGTGAAGTAGACGGAAAGGCGGTGGGAGACGACAGCCTCCGTCAGTCCGCCGCGCCCGGGGAAACTGCGCTTGGGCGTGGTGTAGCCGACACCACGTTAAGGTTTCCTGAAGTGAGGGGGCAGGGGGCGCCGCTCAGCGCGCGACAAGGGCGAGCGGTGCTCGTCGTGGAGGACGACGACAAGCTCGGTCGCCTGCTCGAGGAGGGCCTCGGGCGCGCCGGCTTCGCCACCTCGCGGTCGGCGTCGGGGGCCGAGGCGCTCGCCGCCGTGCAGGCCCAGCGCTTCTCGGCCATGGTCCTCGACATCGGTCTCCCCGACATGTCCGGCCTCGACGTGTGCCGGCGGGTCCGAGCCCAGGCCGACCAGACGCCGATCCTGATCCTGACCGCGGCGGCGAGCGTCCCCGACCGGGTGCTCGGGCTGCAGACCGGGGGCGACGACTACCTCGTGAAGCCGTTCGCCTTCGACGAGCTCGTCGCCCGGCTGGAGGCCCTGCTCCGCCGGTCCTCGACCGCGACCCGCACCGACGTCGTCGCCGTCGGCGACCTCGAGATCGACCTACGTCGCAACGAGGTGCGGCGGGCGGGCACGGCCATCGCCCTCCGGCCCCAGGAGTTCCGCGTGCTCACCGTCCTGGCCGCCCACGCGGGCACGACCGTGTCCCAGCGCACGCTCGTCGACGAGGCGTGGGACTGGGCGTTCGAGCCGGCGTCGAACCTGCTGGAGGTCTACATCGCCACCCTGCGGGCCAAGATCGACCGTCCCTTCGGGCGCAGCTCGATCCGCACCGTCCGCGGCTTCGGCTACATGCTCTGCGATGGATGACCGGCGGCGGACGCGCCTGCGCGTCCGCCTCTGCCTGCTGTTCACCTCGATCATCGCCCTGCTGATGGTCGGCCAGGCCCTCTACGTCAGCTACACCACGAGCGAGGCGTCGCGGGCGTCGCAGGACGGGGTGCTCCGCCGCGACGTCGAGCGGCTGGTCGGCCGGCTGGTGGCGAGCGGCTCGGTGAGCGAGACGCTCGCCGAGCTGCGGGCCGAGGGCCAGTTCGCCAGCCTGAGCACGCTGCGGCAGTTCATCGGCGCCGACGGGACGGTGCTCGCCGAGTCCGACGCCCTCCGTGACCACGGCCGCCTGCTCGACGACGACCAGCTCAGGCGGATCGCCTCGCAAGGGGTCGCCCTCACCATCGGCTGGCGGGACGACCGCCTCCCGGCCCGCGCCGCCGTCGCGCCCACGGTGCCGCCGGTCGTGGTCGTGGCCATGGCCAGCCAGGACTGGGCCGGGGCGCAGCGCGACCGCCTCCTCCGCTTCGAGCTCGTCATCATCCCCCTCGGCACCCTCGTCGGCGCCGCCCTGGCCTGGTTCACGGTCGGGCGCCAGCTGCGCCGGCTCGGGGGGATCGTGCGGGCCGCCATGGCCGTGGCCGCCGGCGACCGAGGCGGTCCGGCCGAGGGGGCGGTCGGTCCCAAAGACGAGCTGTTCGCCATCTCCACCGCCCTCACCGAGATCACCGCCAACCTCCGGGACGCGCTCGACTACCAGCAGCGCTTCGCGGCGCAGGCGGCCCACGAGCTGCGCACGCCCCTGGCCATCATGAAGGCCGAGGCCGACCTGGCCCTGTCGTCGGACTCGCTGGAGGAGACGCAGCGGGCGCTGGCCAGCATCGGCGAGGAGACCGAGAAGCTCGGCGTCCTGGTCGGGCACCTGCTCGACTTCGGCCGGACCGGATCGGCGCCGGTGCCCATGGAGGCGGTCACCCCCGGGCAGCTGGTGGGGGCGGCCATCCAGCCCCTGGGCAGGCTGGCGTCGGGGCACGGGATCCGCCTGCTGGTCGACGTCGACGACGCCCCCCTCCAGGTGTCCAAGGTCGGCATCGAGCACGCCATCCGCAACCTCGTGGAGAACGCCATCGACGCCGCCCCGTCCGGGTCCGACGTGCGCATCGCCGGCTCCCGCCAGGACGGCTGGTGGCGCCTCACCGTGGAGGACACCGGTCCCGGGGTGGCGACGACCGTCGGCGACAGCCTGTTCGAGCCATACGTCGGCACCCGAGCGGGCGGCCACGGGTTGGGCCTGGCGTTCGTCAAGCTGATCGCCGAGGCCCACGGCGGCCGCACGGCCATGGAACGGCGGCCGGACGGCACGACCTGCTTCTCGCTGGCCGTGCCCGTCGGCGCCCTGTCCACCGCCTGAGCCGCCGGCGCGCTACTCCGGCTCGACGCGGGGCACCGGCGGGCGGGCCGGGTTGTTCAGGAAGTACTCGTCGCGGGGGGCCAGGTCGCGGTTCACGCCGGTGCGCTCGACCGGCCGGGGCGGGCCTCCGTCGCGCAGGACCACCGGCTCGGCGGTCGACAGGAACTCCTGGATCGACCGGGCCTGCCGGGGCGAGAACCACCGGCCGGGGTCCAGCGCCGCGTACCGGGCGAGCACCGCCTCACGGTCGAAGTCGAACGGGCGCTCACTGGCGACGAAGAAGCGGGCCCCGTGGTAGGTGTCCACCGTGAACTCGAGCACGTACGGGAAGGCCTCGACCACGCTGCTGGCCACCCGCTCCGTGGGAACCCACCCGCTGGCCGTGCCGCCGTCACCGAGCCGCGCCGCGACCAGCTCGTAGAACTCGACCGAGTAGAGGCTGCCGCTGAACGCGCTCTGCGGACGGATGGCGTCGACGGTGACCACGTCGAACGGCTGCCCCGCGCCCAGGAGGAACTTGCGACCGTCGCCCACGCTGATCCTGACCCGGCGGTCGGCCAGCAGCGCCCGGCTCTCCGGCGCGCCCCGTTCGGCCAGCTCCGACTGGAGGCCCACCACGCCCCCGCAGATCTCCACCACCTCCACCGCCCGCACCCGGGGGTCGGCCGCCATCCCGTACGGCGTGGCGCCGATCCCGAGGCCGACCGAGACGGCCCGCTCCGGCGCCGGGTGCACCAGGGCGGGGACCAGCCCGATGAGCACGTGGAAGTCGTCGAACGGGTAGCCGTTCTGCGACGCGGCGTTGACGTAGAGGAGGTCGTTGCCCTCCACGTTCTTCAGGGCGTTGACGCACGTCCGGTCCTCGGTCAGGGCGAAGGTCGGCTCCGACTCGGCCCCGTGGAAGAAGGCCCACAGGCGCTCGTTCGACGGGAAGGCGGCCACGAGCGCGCCGGTCAGGGCCACGGCACCGGCCCCGAGCCCGCGCCGCAGCCGGGCCGTCGGCATCCGGGCCGCGGCGGCCAGGCCGGGGAGCAGCAGGAGGGCGCCGAGCAGCCGCAGGCTCCCCGCCGTCCCCAGCCGGTCGATGAGCACGAAGCCCACCAGCAAGATGCCGGCGACGTTCCCGGCGATGTTGGCCGAGAGCAGGGCGCCCGTCCGGCGGCCGATGACGTCGACCTGATCGGTCACCAGCGTCTGCATGAACGGGAACGACATCCCCATGGCGACCACCGCCCCGCCCATGACCGCCAGCGGCCCGAGCACGTTCACCACGGCCAGGCGGGCGACCTCCTCGGCCGTGTCGAAGCGGTAGCCGCCGGTGGTGTAGCCGTCGGCCGCGAAGTGCCGGTCGAGGACGCCGTCGAGCCCGACCCACGCCGGCACCTCGATCAGGGCCAGCACGCCCAGAAGGGCGGCCACGCCGACCCCGTACTGGAGCGCGAGGAACCACCGGTCCGGCCGCGCCACCCGGCGGACGACCCGGGCGCCGATCGCCGCCCCGGCCCCGAAGAGCAGCAGGTACAGGCTGAGGACGTGCCCGAAGGTGTAGGAGTTCGTGCGCATCAGGGCGTCGACCACCCGGAAGAAGACGATCTCCAGGCCCAGGGCCACCGCGCCGGTCAGGCCGTACAGCGCCATCCAGGCTCGCCCCTGCCCGCTCGCGGGGGACGCGGACCGCGGTTCCGGCGCCACCGCCGGCCGCGGCTCGCTCGCACCGGCCTGGCGGCGGAGGAGGAGGACGACGGCCGCGGCCAAGAGGTTCACGGTGCCGGCCAGGCGGACGGTGCTGACGAACCCGAGGTTGCCGAGGAGGAACCAGCCGGTGACGGCCGCCCCCAGCCCGGCGCCCACCGTGTTCAGCGAGTACAGGCGGCCGACCGCGGGAGCGGCGTCGTCCAGGCGCTCCACCACCCCACGGGCGACCAGCGGCAACGACAGCCCCATCAGCGTGGTCGGCACCAGGAGCAGCGCGAAGTGGAAGGCGAAGGCCGACAGGGTGCCGTCCACGACCGAGATCGACGACCGGTAGAGGTCGTAGAACAGCCAGACGCTGAACCACGCGAACACGCCGATCACCGCGTTCGAAGCGGCGAAGGCGGCGATCGAGCGGCGCGGTCCCAGCCGGTCGGCCAGCCGGCCGCCGGCCAGGCTGCCGAGGCCCAGGCCGGCGAGGAAGGCCGACACGACCGTCGTGATCGAGAAGAGGTCCACGCCCGCATGGAGCGAGATCACCCGCTGCCACACGACCTGCAGGGTGAGCGCGGAGAACCCCGTGCCGGCGAAGACGGCGTGGAGCACGACCCTGGACGACCGGCGCAAGGCCGCTCACTGTTTCACGGCCCGCCACCGGCGCGCCGCGTCAGCGAGGCTGGGTCATCCCCGCATGCCCCGCACGCCCCCCATCCCGGGCATCCCGCCCCTGGGCCCGCTGCCGAACCAGCCGGCCAGCCAGGCCGACATCTCCCCGATCTCGGCGTGCTGGGTGTCTCGGATGGTGCGGGCGAACGGGGTCAGCTCCTGGTGCACCGGGAAGTCGCCCGAGAGGAGCTGCTGCGACATCATCACCGCGCCCATGTGGTGCGGGATCATGTCCTGGAGGAACGCCCGGTCGAGCGCGTCGCCCGTGAGCCCGGTCAGGTCCCGCATCATCGGCATGTAGTCGACCGCCGCGTCGCGACCGGGGTACCAGGCGGCGAGCCAGGCCTTGAGCTGGACGACCTCCCGGCTCTGGGTGGTGATGATCCGGTCGGCGAACTCCCGCATCTCCGGCCGGTCGGTGCCCCGCTCGAGCACCTCGGCGGCGGCGATGGCCTCCTCGTGATGGGGGATCATGGTGGCGACCCACTCGAACTCGTCGGCCACCTGCATGCCGGCCATCATCCCGCCCCCGTGCCCGTGCATCGCTTGATGGGGCTGGGCATCCGACCGGTCGCCCGTGGTGAGCGCCGCGGCGGCGGCGAACGACCCTCCGGCGACGGCGACCGCGATCAGCAGCCCCGTGAGCACCTTCCGTCTGGACAACCCTTCTCCCTTCCTCGATGACACCGGCCTTCGAGCGGCGTCCGAGGAATTGAACGATCGGGCCGTGGAGGGGCCGTGGACGGGATCTGCAGACGGCGTGGAGATTTCCTGTGGAACAGCTGGCCGCGGCCGCCGGCAAGTGTCGCGCGCCGGGCTCAGCCGCCCAGTCGCTCGACGAGGCGGACACCGTCGTCGACGGACGGCAGCCGTTCCAGTCCCGACCGGGCGGTCGCGCCCGCGGCCCGGTAGGACGGGTCGCCGAGAAGCCGCTCGGCCGCTCGCACCCTGCCGGCGTCGGCGCCGAGTGGGACGGACAGCCCCAGGCCGATGGCCTCGGCCACCGACGACACGGGTATCCCGAGCGCTACGGCGATGGCCTCGTCCGGCTCGCCGGCGTCATGGAGCCGAAGGGCGACGGCATGGGCCGGTGCGAGCTCCAGAAGAGCGGTCTGACGATCCATGACGCCGTTCTACGTGACCACCGGGTGCGTGTCATCCGTAGCCGACTACTCGTTTTCTCGGCGGACGCGAACAGGTAGTCGACGACGCACCTCGTCCAGCAGGTCAGGGGTGCGAGAGGCTGGGCGGCGCGCCTTCGAGCTCGAACATGAGGTGCGGCGGACCGTGGTCGTCGACCTCGACCCGGCCGGAGCCATCCACCGGGCCCCAAGCACCTCGGCTCGGCGGTGGCGTGCATGGCGACCCACGGTCGGGGGCGCTCGGTCGCCCTCGTCGGGTCGGTCGCCAACGAAGTGGTGGCGCGGGGCCACGACCCCCTCATCCTGGCGGGGCCCCTCGTCGGCGACCGGCCGCTGGGCGCCGACGTGGTGACCTGCGTCGACGAGACGCCGGCCTCGGCCGCCCTGGTGCCGATCGGGCTGGCGTGGGCCCGCCG
>Ga0247708_1000012_pt1 | contig 50804 bp, 48 predicted proteins | sample 42W_NmetaG_FD_189040 | JGI IMG/M metagenome (GOLD analysis project Ga0247708, IMG submission 189040) | Soil microbial communities from hillslope of Landscape Evolution Observatory, University of Arizona, Oracle, AZ, United States - 4-2-W_N | ecosystem: Engineered > Artificial ecosystem >...
CTGCCCGCCCTGGCCGCCCTGGCCCACGAGGTCCGGCTGGCCTGGTGCGGGCCCACGGTGGAGGTCGAGGGCATCGTCTCGGCCAAGACGGGCGGCTGCGGCGAGGACTGCGGGTTCTGCAGCCAGTCGGCCCGGTTCTCCTCGCCGGTGCGGGCCGCGCCCCTGCTCGACGTCGACCAGCTGCTGGCCGCGGCCGAGGAGACGGCCGCCCTGGGGGCGTCGGAGTTCTGCATCGTCGTCGCCCTCCGCGGCCCCGACGAGCGGACGCTGGCCCGGGTGGTGGAGGTCGTCCCCCTGATCAGGGCGCGCACGGGCCTCGAGGTGGCGGCCAGCCTCGGCATCCTCACGGCCGACCAGGCGCAGCGCCTCGCCGCCGCCGGCCTCCACCGCTACAACCACAACCTGGAGACCGCCCGGTCGTTCTTCGCCTCGGTCGTCACCACCCACACCTGGGAGGAGCGGGTCGACACCTGCCGCCTGGTCCGGCAGGCGGGCATGGAGCTGTGCTGCGGCGTCCTGCTCGGCATGGGCGAGACCGACGAGCAGCGCCTGGAGCTGCTGGGCCAGCTGCGCGACGTGGACCCGGCCGAGGTCCCGGTCAACTTCCTCAACCCCCGGCCCGGCACCCCCCTGGCCGGCCGCCCCCTGGTCGAGCCGCTCGAGGCCATCCGCTGGATCGCCCTGTTCCGCCTGGCCCTGCCCGGGGTGATCCTGCGCTACGCGGGTGGGCGGGAGGTCACCCTGGGCGAGCTCCAGGCCATGGGGCTGACGTCGGGCATCAACGCCCTGATCGTCGGCAACTACCTGACCACTCTCGGCCGCCGGCCCCAGGACGACCTCGACATGCTGGCCGACCTGGGCATGCCCGTGGGGGCCCTGTCGAAGGTCCTGTGAGCGGCCACTGCCGCGGGTGCGGCCGGGGCGAGTGCCCGGGCGGCTGCACCGACCCGCTGGACCCGCCCCGGTTCTGCGCCGAGTGCGGCCGGCGCCTGGCCGTGCAGGTCTTCCCGACCCGCGTCGTCACCCGCTGCCCCCACGGGCACGGTCAGAGCGCGTCGGCCGCGTCGCCGGCGTGAGGCGCCAGGTGGCGGGCGAGGAAGCGGGCCGAGAACACGATCTCCTCCACCGGCACCGCGGCGTGGTCGCCGGGGTGGGCGTGGAGCCGCTTGTCGCCTGAGCTGATGGCATCGAACAACTCGAAGACGTGCTCTCGGGGGATGAGCGAGTCGTCCCACTGCTGGACGAAGAGGACGGGGCAGCCGATCGACGCCGCGTCGGTCGCCATCCGGTCCCGGGTGGGGCCGACCAGGCCCATGAGCCCGAAGACGGCGACCTTGATCCGGGGCTCGGCGGCCACCAGCGGGATGCCGTAGATGGTGCCCATGGACAGGCCCCAGTAGCCGATGGGCCCGTCGCCGATGTCGTCCAGCTCCCGCAGGGCCTCCAGCGTCCCCAGCCAGTCGGCCACCATGTCGTCGGTGGTGCCCTCGCGGGACCACTCGGCGAGGAAGGCGCCGAACAGCTGGATGTCGTCGAGGTGCCCGGGGGCCCGGCGGTCGCCGTGCCCGGGGGCGTCGATGGCCGCCACCGCGAACCCGTAGTGGGCCGAGAGCCGCCGGCCGAGGGCCAGCAGGTAGTCGACCCGCTTGTGGCGGGTCGCCCCGTGGCCGAGCAGGACCAGCGGGCGGGGCCCCTCGCCGGTCTCGGGGCGCCACAGGATCCCCGGGACGGTGCGGCCGTCCACGTCGACGGAGAACCCCCGCTCCCGGCTCCCCTCGGCGGTCTCGGCCTCCGTCTCCCACCGCATCGGAGTGCAACCTACCCACCGGCTAGCCTCGCATCGATGCGCTCCCACGTGGAGGTGCTGGCCCGGGCCGCCCGGGCCGTCCACGGCACGGGTGAGATCGCCGAGAAGCTGGAATGGGTCACCCGGGAGGTACGCGCGCTCACCGACGCCTCGTTCGCCGCCTTCCTCGGCCTCGGAGCCCGGGTCGACATGGTCGCCGCGTCGGGCGTGGACGCCGGTGAGATCGACCGCTTCGCCCGCCCCGCCCTCACCCGCCTGGTCCGGGCCGACGCCGAGGCCGGCCGGGTGCTGCGCTCCGCAGACCTCGACGCCGACCGCCGGCACCGCCGGCTGCTCCAGCACCTCCAGCTGCCCCCGGAGGCCAGCTGCCTGGCCGTGCCGGTGATGGGCCGCGACCGGGAACCGCACGGCGTCCTCCTGCTCTGCCACCCCGAGCCCGAGATCTTCGGCCCCGAGGAGGAGGCCGGGGCGGTCGCCCTGGCCGACCACCTGGGGGTCGCCTTCGACAACCTGGAGACCATGGAGCGGCTGGCCGAGCTCCAGGCCGTCCAGCGCGAGATCGTCCACCAGCTCCAGGAGGCGGTGCAGCCCCCGGCGGTCGACGCCGAGGCGGCCGAGCTGGGCGTCCACTACGTCTCCGCCGACCCGAGCTCCCCCACCGGCGGGGACCTCTACGACTGGCTGGTCCTGCCCGACGGCGACCTGCACCTGGCCGTCGTCGACGTCATGGGCAAGGGCGTGGGGGCCACCAAGGAGGCGGTGAGCGTGTGCCACGCCCTCCGCCTGCTGACCCTCGAGGGCTACCCCATGGAGGAGCTGGTCGCCCGGGCCGACACCCTGACCACGGCCCAGAGCCCCGACCTGGTGGCCACGGTGATGGTCGTCCGCTACTCCCCCACGGACGGCCACGTGCGGCTGGCCGGCGGCGGCCACCCGCCGGCGCTGGTGATCTCCTCGGCCGGCGACGTGCGCCAGGTCGGCGCCCCCGGCATCCCCATCGGCTACCCGGGGGCGGGCACATCCGAGGTGGTGAAGCTCACCCTGGACCGAGGGGACACCCTCGTCCTCTACACCGACGGCCTGATCGAGGCCACCAAGGACATCCTCACCGGCCTGGCCCGCATCACCCGGGCCGCGGCCGAGACCGCGCAGTACCCCGCCCCGCACCTGGCCCGGGCCCTCGTCGAGCGCTCGCTGGCCGGGGCCATGCGCCGGGACGACTCGCTCGCCCTCGTGCTGCGCCGGCGCGTCCCGCCCGGCAGCGACCCGGCCCCGCCCCTCGGCGCCTTCGAGTACCGGTTCTCGCCGAGCATGGCCACGGTGCCCCTGGCCCGCCACCTGCTGGGCGACTGGCTGGAGCACATGGCCGTCGAGGACGCCGAACGGGCCGACCTCCTCCTCGTCGCCTCGGAGCTGTGCTCCAACGCCGTCCGCCACGCCAGTGGCGCCCCCGGCGCCCTGGCCGTGCGGGCGTGGGCCGACGCCGACGCCCTCGTGGTCGAGGTGGAGGACGACGGGGCGGGCATGGAGCTGAGCACCCGGCTGGAGGACCCCGACCTGGATGCCGAGCAGGGCAGGGGCCTCTACGTCGTCCGTGCGCTCACCGACGACCTCACCGTGCGCCGCGTCGACGGGCGCACGCTCGTGCGGGCCGTCCGCCGCGCCGTGCTGCCCGGTTGAGCCCCCCCGCAGGGCCCCGCCGGCCGACGTTCGCGCTCCGCCACCCGGCCCAGTACGTCGCCCTCGCATTCGTGGCCGCCAGCCTGGCGGGCGCCGTGCTGCTCATGTTGCCCCAGGCGTCGACCGATCCGGGGGCCACGTCGGCCCTCACCGCCCTGTTCACCTCCACCTCGGCGGTGTGCGTGACCGGCCTCGTCGTCGTCGACACCGGGCAGCACTGGTCGACGTTCGGGCAGTGGGTCATCCTCGGCCTCATCCAGGTCGGCGGGCTCGGCATCATGACGCTGACCTCGCTGATCGTGTTCGTCATCGGGCGCCGGATCGGGCTGCGCCAGCGGGTGATCACCGCGGCCGAGACCGGCTCCCTGAACCTCGGCGACGTCCGCCGGCTGCTGGTGGGTGTGGCCCGGCTGAGCTTCGGCGTGGAGGCGGTGGCCGCCCTGGCCCTCTTCCTGCGGTTCTGGATCAGCCACGACGAGAGCGTGGGCCGAGCGGCGTTCCTCGGGATCTTCCACGCCGTCTCGGCGTTCAACAACGCCGGCTTCTCGGTGTTCGGCGACAGCCTGGTCGGCCTCAACCGCGACCCGTTCGTCCTCCTGGTGGTGGCCGCGGCGGTGGTGGCCGGTGGCCTCGGCTTCCTGGTGTGGGTCCAGGTGGCCCGCCACCCCCGCTCCCCCCGGCGCTGGAACCTCCACGCCAAGCTGACGGTGGTCACCAGCGCCTTCCTGATCCTCGCCGGCTGGGTGCTGCTGGCCTGGTTCGAGTGGACCAACGCCCGCACCTTCGGCCGGATGTCGACGCCCGACGCGCTGGTGAACGCCCTGTTCCACAGCGTCGTGCCCAGGACCGCGGGCTTCAACTCCGTCGACGTGGCCGGCATGCGCGAGCCCTCCCTCCTGCTGACCGAGATGCTGATGTTCATCGGCGGCGGCAGTTCCTCGACGGCCGGCGGCATCAAGGTCTCCACGTTCGCCCTGCTCGGCTGGGTGATGTGGGCCGAGGTCCGGGGCGACCCCGACGTGGTCGTGTTCGATCGCCGCCTGCCGCAGGACACCCAGCGGCAGGCCGTCACCGTGGTCCTGACCGCGCTCGGGGTCGTCATGGTCGGCACCATGGCGCTGATGGCGACCTCCGGCCTGGCCCGGGCCGACCTTCAGTTCGAGGCGGTGTCGGCCATCGCCACCGTCGGCCTCTCGACCGGCATCACCGCCTCGCTCTCCAGCGTTTCGCAGTTCGTGGTGATCGCCCTGATGATCCTCGGCCGGGTGGGGCCCCCGACGCTGTTCGCCGCCCTCGTCCTCCGCGAGCACGATCGCAAGTACCGACATCCAGAGGAAAGGCCCGTCATTGGCTAACAAGCGCTCCGGCATACGTCCGCGGACCGGTACCCGGCGGATCCGCCCCGCGCAGAAGGGCGAGCAGATCGCCGTGATCGGGCTCGGCCGCTTCGGCGGGGCGGTCGCCGCCGAGCTGGTCCGGCTGAACTTCGAGGTGCTGGGGATCGACAGCGACGGCGACCGGGTCCAGTACTACGCCGACATGCTGACCCACGTGGTCCAGGGCGACACGACCAGCCACGAGGTGCTGCGCCAGCTCGGCGTGGCCGACTTCCCCCATGCGGTGGTCGGGATTGGGACCGACATCGAGGCCAGCGTGCTGACCACCGCCGCCCTGGACGACCTGGGCGTCCCCAACATCTGGGCCAAGGCCGTCACCAAGCAGCACGGCCGGATCCTTGAGCGGGTCGGCGCCCACCACGTCGTCTTCCCCGAGCACGACATGGGACACCGCGTGGCCCACGTCGTCGGGGGCGGGATCCTGGACTGGTTCCAGCTCGACGAGGACTTCTCCATGGTGGAGACGGTCGTGCCGGCCTCCCTGGTCGGGCGCTCGCTCGGCGAGCTGGAGATCAGGGCCCGCCACGGGGTGACCGTGGTCTGCATCAAGCAGCCGGGCCAGCACTTCACGTACGCGACGCCCGACACCGTGCCCGAGGCCGGCGCCATCGTGGTGGTTGCCGGTGCCGGCAGGAAAGCCGAGACCTTCGCCCACCTCGACTGAAAGGCGCGGCTAGCGCCCCGGTCCTGGCTCCCGACCCGTCTCCTCCATGAGGTCCGGAGGATCCACGGAGTCCGCCGGATCCGGCGGGTCGGCGAACAGGCCGTCGCCGTCGCCGTCGCGCCCGGGCGGGATGTCGGTCGGCCCGACGTCGCCCACGATGTTCGGGTCCTCGACCCCCACCCCGGTGCCCCGGAGGCGGTCGAGCAGGCTCTCGTCCGTGTTCTCGTCCACGAGCGGTTTGTACCCGGTTCCGCCGGTTTCCACGTATTGTGCGACGCAGCGGCGGGGACGGTTGGGGACCTCGCCACCATCACGCGAGGAGCTCTCCGATGAAGCACGCACGCACCATGGCCGCCGCCGCCCTGCTGGGGTCGGCGCTGGCCTGGATCGGGCCGGCCCAGGCCGTCCCCAACAAGGGTCTCAACGGGCTCATCGCCTGCGGCGGGGAGCTGCCGACGGGCACGCCCGGGGTGGCGAATTTCGAGATCTACACCATGAACCCGGACGGCTCGAACCGCACCAACGTCACCGACGAGAACCCGATCACCGACTACAACCCGCTGTGGACGGCCGACGGCAAGAAGATCATCTACGAGGCCGAGAGCGTCGGCCAGGCGGTCGACGACACCTTCGAGCTGTGGACGATGAACCCCGACGGCAGCGGCAAGGCCATCCTCTACGCCAACGGCAAGCCGGAGGACATCCCCCGGGGCGTCCACCCCGACGGCTCCCAGATCGTGGTCCAGAGCAACGAGACGGGCAACAACGAGATCTGGAAGATGAACGCCGACGCCACGGGCAAGGTGAACCTGACCAACAACCCGGCCAACGACGGATGGCCCCGCTGGACCGCTGACGGCACCCGCATCGTCTTCCACAGCAACCGGGCGGGGAACCTCGACATCTGGTCGATGGACCCCTTCGGCGGCAACCTGGTGAACCTGACGGCCGGCTCGCTGTTCTCCGACAACACCCCCGAGGTGTCGCCGGACGGCAAGAAGATCGCCTTCACCCGCAACCTGACCTCCGGTGGCGACATCTTCACCATGGACATGGACGGCTCCAACCAGGTGAACGTCACGAACAACCCCGGCTACGACAGCATCGTCACCTGGTCGCCCGACAACACCACGCTGATCTGGACCAGCCAGCGGACCGGCGACTTCGAGGTCTTCAGCATGCCGGCCACGGGCGGACCGGCCACCCGGCTGACGTTCGCGCCGGGCTTCGACGGCCGGTGAGACTGGCAGCGGCTGTGCACCATCAGCGGCAACGGGAACATCGTCGGCACCGAGGGCGACGACGTCATCTGCGGCGGCCCGGGCGACGACCGCATCTTCGGCATGGGGGGCGACGACATCCTCCTGGGCTTCGGCGGCAACGACAGCCTGAGCGGCGGAGCAGGCAACGACACCCTGTTCGGCGGCGTCGGCAACGACTCCCTGCTGGGCCAGGAGGGGACCGACTTCTTCTCGGCCGGCCCCGGCGCCGACCGGATCGTCGCCGAGCGCGGCGAGCGGATCGACGTGGGCGCCGGCCCCGGCGACCTCTGCTCCATCGGCGGCATCGCCGCGGAGTGCCCGGCGCGCCTGTCGTAGCGCCCCAACCGGCGAACTGGTGACAGAGATGGGGGTCCTGACCCCCATCTCTGTCACCGGTTCGGTCAGGGGTCGGAGCGAGCCGCCTCCTCGAGCAGCGCCGGGCAGGCCCCGCGCCACCGGGGACGGACCACGTACACGCAGGCCAGGCGGAACAACCCCCGCGCGCAGGCCCCGCCGATCGCCGGCTCCTCCGCCGGGCCTCCGGCTTCCACGTAGGCCCGCACGAGCGACAACACCATCCGCCGGCCCGGTCCCGGATCGCCCCCCGCCTGGAGGCCGCGCAGCACCAGGTGGGCGGCCAGGGTGCCGACGTCGATGGCCGGATCGCCGGCGCCGGCGGCGTCCAGGTCGATGAGGGCCACCTCGTCGTCGCGCACGAACACGTTGCCGTCGTGGAGGTCGCCGTGCACCAGGCCCGGCCGGCCCGCCTCGCGTGCGGGCGGCAGCCCGACCAGCACCGACTCGTAGCGGGCCAGGGTCGCCGCGTCAACGAACGGCGCGATGCGTGGCATCCAGCGATCGAGCGGGCGGGCGCGGGGTGCCGCCCGCAGGCCCGAGGGCAGAGGGGCGACGTGGAGGCACGCCAGGGCGCGGCCCACCGCCGTCGCCGGACCGGTGGCGCCGGGATCCTGCCGGACGAGGGCATAGAGCGACCGCCCCGGCGCGCCGCTGAGCACCACCAGTCCCTCGCCGTCCGACCACTCCAGGACCCGGGGGAACGACGGGAACCCTGGTCCGGCGGCCGACGCCGCCGCCTCCATGGCGTGGTGGCGGGCGACGATGCGCGCCGCCCGGCCCGGCCGGAGCACCTTGGCGAAGCGCCCGTGGCCCGCGCCGTCGTCCGGGAGGCGCACCACGGCCCGGCGGGTCGGCCGGTAGGCGACCAGCTCCCCGGCGCCCAGCAACCGGGCCAACGCCGGCAGGCAGGGGTCGCTCCTCGGTTCGATCACCTCCACCGTCCCGTCCGCGGGGTCGAAGACCCCGTAGACCCGGGTGCCGTCGGCCGCCGTCCACCGTCCCGGCCAGGGGCCGCCCGAGCGGGGATAGAGGCGGTCGAGCTTCAGGGCTACTCGGTCACGTCGAAGCCGACGGGGTCCCGGGAGTCGACGTCGCCGTTGTAGTTGATCGTCAGCTCCTCGCCCGGCTCGACGTCGCGCAAGGCGTAGAACCGCATGAGCTTGCCGGCGAAGATCTTCTCGGCCCGCACGTTCGGCGTGTACGAGTGGTTGAACAACGAGCACCGGCCGAGGGCGACGGCGACGCTGCCCTTCTCGTCGTCCCAGACGAAGCAGAACCGCCCGAGGTCGGTCTGCTCGACGAGGGCCCACTCGCGCGCCGGCACGACGACGACCGGCGCGGTGTCGACGATCTGACCCTCGCCGAAGGGCCGGCCGGCTCGGATGCCCCGGCCCTTGCCCGGCACCCGGACGATGCGGAGCGGCTCCTCCCCACCCGAGCCGCTCACTCCTCGCCGAGGGCGGGCCGGATCTCGTCGATGAGCTGGCGCAGCCGGGCCAGCCGCTCGGTGTCGCTTGCGTCGGCGCCGATGACCAAGCCGGCCGCATAGCAGGTCAGCGGGGCGAACCGCCGCTCCGACGCGTCGGCCACGGCCTTGGCCAGGCGGAGGACCGCCGCCGTCTCCTCCGGGGTCAGCGGCGGCGCGCCCATCCCGGCGGCCAGCGCGGCGAACACCTCGTCGTTGTCGTCAGGCACGTCCCCTCCTCGTTCGGGCGTGAGGTTACCTACCCGCCGCTGGGCTGGACCCCTCGCGGTAGCTCCCGTCGAAGGTCGCCCCGGCAGGCCGGGGACGAGGCCGGCGGGAGCCTCACGGGGAGCACACCCGAAGGATTGCACCGGCGTCGGGACCTTCGCCCCTTGCCGGCGCATGCGCCGCCGCAGCACGATCCGAGGGCGCGAAGGAGGATCGCGATGACGACGATCCAGCTGCCTCGGCCCACCGGCACCGGTGGAACGGGCCCGCCCGCCCGGCCCGCCCGCACCCAGCTCCTCGTGACCCTCGCGGTCGTCGTCGCCCTGATCGCGGCGAGCGGGACCGCGCTCGTGCTCCTGCGCGGCGATGCCGACGAGCCGGCGCCGGTGCCGACCACCGCGCCGACCCCGACCGCGGACGCGTCCCCCGCCACCGTTCCCACGACGGCGCCGGCCACCACCAGGCCCACGACCGTTCCGTCGGGCGACACCGCCACGGCCGTCTGGCCGCACGCCCGCAGTAGCACCCGCTACGCCGACCCCCAGGGCGCCGCTCGGGGCTTCGCCGTCGACTACGTGGGCGTCCCGAACCCCTCGGTCGGGCCGTTCCTGGCCGGCGACGGACGCTCCGGCGAGGTCCAGGTCGGCGGCATGCGTGTGCTCGTCCGCCAGCTCGGTGGCGACGGCTCGTGGTGGGTCCTCGGCTCGATCGCCGACCGGGTGAGGCTCGACACCCCCACCGGCCTGGACGTCATCTCCTCCCCGGTCCGCCTCCGCGGCCGGAGCTCCGCGTTCGAGGGGAACGTCACCGTCGAGGTCCGCGAGGACGGCAACCGCTTCCCGCTGGGCACCGGCTACGTCACCGGCGGCGCCGGCCCGGCGCTGGAGCCATTCGACGGGACGGTGACCTTCTCGGAGCCGACCGCTGCCGCCGCCGGCGCCGTCCTGCTCTTCGAGCGCAGCGCCGCCGACGGACGGGTCCATGCGGCAACCGTCACCCGGGTCTACTTCGCGGTGACCGGCGGCACCGAGCCTGCCCCTGCGTGCGCGACCGGGAGCCGCCCGACGCCGCCGCCGGGGCAGATGGTCGTGACGGTGTTCTTCACCTGCAACGCCGACACGGTCGTCCCGGCATACCGCCTGGCCCCCGCCTCGGCTGGCGTGCTGCGCGCCGCGCTCGACCAGCTCCTGGCCGGACCGACGCCCGCCGAGCGGACCGCCGGCGTGGGGTCGTGGTTCTCGAGCGACACCGCCGGCATGGTGGCCAGCGTCAGTTTGTCCAACGGCAAGGCGGTGGTGAGCTTCCGGGATCTCCGGCCGATCATCCCCAACGCCAGCACCAGCGCCGGATCCCAGCTGCTGCTCGCCCAGCTCGACGCCACCGTGTTCCAGTTCTCGACCGTCCGCTCGGTGGAGTACCGGATCGACGGGAGCTGCGCCCGCTTCTTCGAGTGGCTGCAGCTGGCCTGCGCCGTCCGCTCCCGGTAACGGGGTCGCGCCCCCACGGCTCGACCGCCAGCGACACCTCCCTGGGCCGCGTGTGCGTACGATCGACGCCGTGTTCACGCACGAGCCTGCGGCCGGTGGCTGACGGGCGCCCGGGCAGCCGGAAGCCGAGCGAGGTGCGGGTCTTCACCGACGGCGGGTCGAAGCTGCGCGCCGACTACCTCGCCACCGAGGAGCCGCTGGAGATCCGCCTTTTCGCCGGCGGCTCCCGGCAGACGGTCGCCATCACCATGCGGACGCCGGGCGCCGACTTCGAGCTGGCCGTCGGGTTCCTGTTCGCCGAGGGCATCCTCGGCGACCGTGGCGGCGTGCGGCGGGTCACCTACTGCACAGACCCCGACGTCGACGCCGAGCAGCGGTACAACATCGTCAACGTGGAGCTGGCCGGCGGGGCCGTGCCCGACCTGCGGTCGCTCGAGCGCCACTTCTACACGTCGAGCGCCTGCGGGGTATGCGGCAAGGCCGCCCTCGACCGGCTCGAGCTGCGCGGCTGGCGCCCGTTGACCGGTGGCCCGCAGGTGGCGGCCGAGGTCCTGTACGACCTGCCCGAGCGGCTGCGGAAGGCCCAGGGCATCTTCGAGTCCACCGGCGGGCTCCACGCCGCCGCCCTCTTCACCGCGGCCGGGGAGCTCATCGCCGTCCGGGAGGACGTGGGCCGGCACAACGCCCTGGACAAGCTCGTCGGGTGGGCCGTCCTCGCCGGCAAGGTGCCGCTCGAGGAGGGGATCCTCGTGGTCAGCGGCCGGTCGAGCTACGAGATCCTCCAGAAGTCGATCGCCGCCGGACTGGGCGTCGTGTGCGGCATCTCGGCGCCGAGCAGCCTGGCCGTCGACCTGGCCGAGCGCTTCGGCGTGACCCTCGTCGGCTTCCTGCGCGACCGGCGCTGCAACGTCTACGCCCACGCCCGGCGGGTGCTGGCCGGGCACCCGCACCCGGTCGGCTGAGCGGGCTCAGACCACGGCCCCCTCGGGCTTGACGATCGAGGCGTCGTCCTCGTTCCAGTCCGTACCGGTCCCGAGCTGGAGCGACCGCACCACCCACAGGAAGTAGAACGACGCGGGCACGCTCAGCCAGTCGATGACCAGCCCGTGCACATCGACGTCGTAGGTGCCCAGGAAGGCGTAGAGCACCCAGGCCCCGTGCATCACCGCGCAGGTCGGGAAGACGAACGTGAGGGCCAGCCCCGACACCGACCACCCGCCTCGCGGCGCCCGGGCTTGGAGCTGGGCGGTGAGGAGGTACCAGCCGATCATCATGTAGAGGACGATGAGGATCAGGTTGGGGACCATCACCGGCCGGAACACCTCGCCGTTCAGCACCAGGGCCACGGTGAAGGCCACCACCACGGCGAGGTAGGCGGCGGCCACCGATGGCAGGGCCCGCACCCAGCGCGGCGTGCCCGAGATGAAGCGGTCGCCCCTGCCGCCTACCAGCGCCTCCACCCGGAGCAGGAACCAGATGGCGCCGGCCGGCAGCCCGGCAACCACGGTCACGAACTCCAGCCAGCCGGCTGATCGGCCGGCGAAGGCCAGGTGCAGGCCGTGCTCGAAGTGGTGCGGGCCACAGGTGAAGGCCATGGTGACCCACGCGGCGCCGAAGTGGGAGAAGCCGAGCGTCCGCCACTGCCGCTTCATGTCGACCAGGGTGATGATCCCGTAGCTGGTGTAGACGAAGCCCAGCAGCAGGCTGACCGCGGCGAGGGCGAGGTTCATCGCTTGACCGCCGGGAGGCCGAGCTGGCGCATGAACTCCCGGACGATGGAGTCCTCGCCGGCCAGCACCGACACCGTGGCCGCCAGCTCGAGCCCGGACCGTCGCAGGGTGACGGTGAAGGTGGTCCCCCGGCCTCGGACCGACTGGACGTCGATCGTCCCCCCCATGCCCTCCACCAGCGAGCGCACGATGTAGAGGCCGATGCCTGTCCCGCGGAAGCGGCGCTGGTCCGTGGATTCGGCCTGCCAGAACTTGTCGAAGCAGCGGGCCGCCTGCTCGGAGTCCATGCCCAGGCCGGTGTCGACGACGTGGACCCGCACGTGCTCGGCACCGGCGTCGGCCCGCAGGGTCACGGGGCCGCCGCCCGGCGAGTACTTCACCGCGTTGTCGAGGAGGTGGTCCACCACGGTGGTGACCGCCGCAGGGTCGGCCTGGACATCCGGCAGGTCGTCCGGCACGTCGACGGTCACCGTTCGGCCGGTCGCGGCCATGAGCGACTCGCCCCTCTCCCGCAGGATCGGGGCCACCTGGAGGTCGCAGAGGTCGAGGTCCAGACGGCCGGCTTCGATCCGGCTCGAGAGCAGCAGCCCGTCGACGATCGTCGAGAGCTCCTCGGTTCGGCGCACGATGACCTCGGCGGCCCGGCTGGCCTCGGCACTGAGGTCGGGCGAGTCGAGCAGCATCTCGCCGAAGCCCCGGATCACCGTGAGCGGCGTCTTCAACTCGTGCGACGCCGTGGCGAGGAACAGGGTCTTGGCCTCGTCCGCCTGCTTCAGCGTGGTGATGTCCCGCAGGGAGTGGACGACCTCCTCCACCTCGCCGTGGTCGTTGCTGATGGCGCAGACGTTGGCCAGCAGGGGCTGGCGCCGGCCGTCGGGAGTCATCCGCCAGACCTCCTTGCCCTCGGCCGCGCCGCCGTTGCCGTCGAGGCGCAGGAGGGCGCAGCCCCGGCTGCAGTCGAGGGGCCGCTCGCCGAGCTGCAGGCCCAGCAGCTCGTCGCAGTGCCGGGCCGACGCCCGGGCGTCGGCGCCGGCCATGATCCGCCGCGCCGCCGGGTTGGCCTCCAGCACATTGCCCGCGGCGTCGGTCACGATCACGCCGTCGGCGACCCGCTCGAGGACCGCGGCGGACCGGCCCATCAGCCGCTCGGACTGGGCGGTGAACCGCCGGCGCTGGCTGCTGCCCCGGGCGAGGATCACCAGGAGGACGGCGAGGACGACGGCGTAGATGACGAGCAGGACCGGGCGGGGCACGTCGTTCGGTGGGGTCCTGTACGACGCCACCGTGAAGACGGCCAGGGACGTCATCGACAGCCCCACGCCCTCGACCACGCTGCCGCTGTAGGCGGCCATCATCACGACGACCCCGCAGCCGGTGCCCACCCCCACCAGCCACCCTTCGAGCAGCGTGCCGAGGGCGAGGAGGACCGCCATGTCGCCCGCGGCGCCGGCCAGCCGGGTGAAGCGGGGAGGGTGCCGGTCGGCGTCGAGCGCCAACCAGCCGGACCACGGCACCCAGAAGACACCCAGCACGTAGAGGAAGGTGTCGCGCCGGGGGTTGCCGGAGGGGAGCAGCGACCCCACGATGACGGCCATGGTGGCCACCACCACCCGGCCCCGGGCCACCAGGCGCACGGCGGCGACGTCGTGCTCGCGGTGGGGTGCGGGGTACCGGCGCCCACGGAAGCCGAGACGGGCCGGCCGGGGGTCACCGGGGCGCGTTCGCTCGCCGGAGCTCGCTCGCGCAAGGTTCGCTTCGACCCTGTGTACCGTGGCGGCACCTCAGTCTGACTCGAGCGTCCGGCAGGACACCCCCGCCCGATGATCGTCAGGAACGAGGCCCGGGTTGAGCCGGCGTGGCCCAACTTCTGATCAACAGTCGGGCTGTCCCGGGAGCACCGGCCGGAAGGCCACGGAGCGGGCCACGCCGCCGATCATCCACGGCGTGCGGGCGTTGGCCCGGCGCAGGGCGTCGAGCAGCGTGCCAACGTCGGCCCCACTGACGAGGGTGCAGGGGTAACCGGCGCCGGTCGTGGCCGGCGGGGTGGCCAGTGGCCAGGCCTGGGACGGCTGGGGAAGGCTCGGGTCGGACGTGTAGCTGCCCACCACGTAGACGGCGACGGCGGGCGGGGTCCACACGTCCCTCCCGGGCGGCAGGGCCTGGGTGGCGGCGACGAAGGTCTGCAGCGCCCGCCGGTTGGCGGCGGCCTGGCCGCCCACCGTCTCGTCGCCCATGCCCAGGGCGCTCGCCGAATGCCGGTGGGTCCGGCCGCCGGCGGTGACGGTGACGGTCGTGTCGGGGGCGTCGGCCACGGGCGGCCGCCCGAAGTCCAACGGACCCTTGAGCAAACCCAGCTCGCCGGCCCGGGCGACGAGGTCGTCCACGGTCTGGGCCGGCACCTTGACGGACTGCAGCGGGGCGATGGCGGGGCCCGGGTAGATGGCGAGGACCGGGGCGGTGGTGATCACCGTCCCGTCCCCGAGCACGGTCACCACCGGCACGGCGCTGACCGCGTGCTCCACCGGCACGAACCCTCCGGCCACCATGACCTGGACGACCACCTCGCCGGCGCCCGTGGGCCGGCCGGGCCCGGACGGCCCGTCGCCGCCCAGGTCGTCGCCGCACGCCGAGGCGAGGATGACAAGGGCAAGGGCGATCACCGGAACTCTCATACTTCTGGGACGACCGCGCCGGCCGGCCGGTTCCCGGTACCGTCCGCACCGTGGGGTTGCTCTCGTGGATCGTGGTCGGCCTGCTGGCCGCCTGGATCGCCGGCATGGTGTCGGGACGACCGCAGGCCGGCTGCCTGCCCAAGCTGGCCGTCGGCATCGGCGGCGCGCTCCTGGGCGGGGCGCTGGCCCGGGCCGCCGGCTACACGGGCATCGAGGAGTTCGGGCTGCGGTCCGTGCTGGTCGCCGCCCTGGGGGCCACCCTGCTGCTGCTCGTGCTCGGCGCCCTGGAGGGCCGGGGCCGGCGCTGACCGGCCGGTCACCGCCGGAGCCGGGCCAGGAGGGGGATGGCGGCGATCTTGCCGTCGCTCAGCTCGTCCCAGCGCACCCGGCCGGCGGCCCGGCGCCCTCGCCGGGGCACCTCCACCGTTCGGGTCGGGGTGACGATGAGGTCCAGCCGGGCGTCGTGGTCGACCGTGGGGACGACGCCCGGGGCCCGCACCTGGAGGTCGTGGACCGTGGTGGCGACGACGGTGGCCGGCCCGATCAGGCCGGCCTCGCCGGCCAGGGCGAACTCGAGGTCGCTGTAGCCCCCGCCCTTGCCCAGGCGGGCCCCGTCCTCGCCGGCGGCCACGCAGCCGGCGACGACCAGGTCCACCGGGTCGAGCTCGTCGACGCCGATCCGGCGGGCCGAGCGCGACGCCCCCTTGATCGACGAGGCCTTCCGGGGCGGGTCGGCCAGGTGCTCCGGGTCGAGCAGGAAGAACGGGTGCTCGTCGGCCAGCCGGGGGACGGCCATGAACACCGTCTTGCCGTCCTCCAGGGCCCGCTGGCGCACCGGCCACTGGGGCGCGTCGGGGTTGGCCTTGATCATGCGGGCCCGGCGCCAGGCGTCGGTCCGGCGCAGCCGCTCCGCCGCCTGCTCGGCCCCCACGAAGTTCGGGATGCGCCCCTTCGCCCCGGGGAACCGGGCCGCCCGGGCCTCGGACATCGCCGACCACACCTCCTCCCGCAGGGCCGCCTTGGCCGCCAGGAGATCTGGATCCGCCTGTCGTCCAGAGGTCGAGCTCAACCGGCGGGCCGGGAGTGGTCGGACTCGTGCAGGCCCATGATGGCCATGCGGGCCCGCTTGATGGTCTCGTCCAGCTCGTCGATGGCGCCCCGCACCCTCTCGGCCGTCTCGGGGGCCATGGGCATGCGCAGCGCCGACTCCAGGGAGAGGCCCACCCGGAACAGGTTGTCGATCACCGCCTTGTAGAGGTCGGCGCCGATCTGCTCGCGCTGGGCCAGCAGCCGCAGCTCCCGCGCCTCATCCTCGAGCCGGGCCCGCGACCGCTCCAGCGAGTGACGGCGGAGGGCCGAGGCCACCGTGATGCGCAGCTCGTTCGGCGTGAACGGCTTGACCAGGTAGCCGTAGACGCCCATCTCCAACGCCTGCTCGGCCACGTGGGGATCGTCCACGCCGGTGACCATCACCACGGCCGCATCGGTGGACTCGCAGATCTCGCGGGCCAGGTCGAGCCCCGACTCCCCCGACATCCGGATGTCGCACAAGACCAGTTCGAACGTGCCGGCGGCCAGCTTGCGGCGGGCCTCTTCGACGGTGGACGCCTCCTCGACCACCCGCCCCTTCTCGAGCACCCGCCGGATGACGGTACGGACCCGCTCCTCGTCGTCGACCACCATCACCCGGCTCCCCTCGAGGAGCCGGGGTTCCGCCACCGCTGGCCTCATCCGACCGGTAGGACGTCGTCGATGACGCTCAGCAGCTTGGCCACGTCGAGCGGCTTGGTCAGGTAGGCCGCCGCCCCTGCCGAGAGCAGCCGCTGCACCTGGCCGGCGGTGGCGTCGGCGGTCACGATCACCACCGGGATGGCGGACGTGAGCGGGTCCTCCCGGAGGCGGCGGAGGATCTCCTCACCGTTGACGTCGGGGAGGTGGAGGTCGAGGAGGATCATCGTCGGCTGGTGCTGGCGGGCCAGTTCCACGCCGAGGCGGCCCTGCATGGCGGACACCACGTCCACGTCGCCCCGCCGGGCGAGGATCCGTTCGATGAGCTTGAGGTTGGACAGGTTGTCCTCGATATAGAGGACGGTCTGGCGGTCGCCCGGCGGCTGGCCGTCGCGCTCCACCGGCTGGGGCGGCATCGCCGGCGCCCGGCGGCTGCGCTCGAACCTCTCCACCTGGCCCTCGACCAGGGGAAGCTCGACCGAGAAGGTGCTCCCCTGGCCGACAGTGCTCTCCACGACCAGGGCGCCCCCCATGGCCTCGGCCAGGTTCTTCGACAGGGTGAGCCCGATGCCCGTGCCCTCCACCTCGGTACGCCCGGCATCCAGGCGGTCGAACGGGGTGAACAGGCGGTCCATCTGCTCGGGCCGGATCCCGGGGCCGGTGTCGTGCACGCTGAGCCGCAGGCGGGTCCCGGGGACCTCCGCGCAGGAAACCACCACCGTGCCCCGGAACCGGTTGTACTTGATGGCGTTGGACAGCAGGTTCAGCAGCACCTGCTTCAGCCGTTGCCGGTCGGCGTACATGTGGGTGTCCATGCCGCTCTCCTCGGCGATGAGGGTGATCTGGCGACGTTCGGCGAGCGACCGGACGAGGTCCAGCGACTCCCGCACCAGCTCGGCGATGTGGACCGGCTCCGGCGAGAGCAGCAGGCGGCCCGACTCGATCCGGGAGATGTCGAGCACCTCGTTGATGAGGTCCAGGAGGTGGCGGCCGCCCTTCAGGATGTGGTCGACGGCCTCGGCCTGCTCCTCGGAGAGGTGCTGGCCCTCGAGGAGCTGCCCGAAGCCGATGACCGCATTGAGCGGCGTCCTGAGCTCGTGGCTCATGCGGGACAGGAACTCGCTCTTCGACCGGTTGGCGGCCTCGGCCGCGTGGCGGGCGCCGCGCAGGGCCTCCTCGGCCTCACGCCGGGTGGTGATGTCGGTCAGGTAGGCGAAGACGCCGGTGGTCGTCCCCCGCTCGTCGATGTCGGGCACGGAGATCGACGAGGCCCAGCGCCAGGAGCCGTCGCCGTGGCGCATGCGGAACTCGAACGTCTCCCCGCCCCTGCCGTTCTCCCGCAGCCGCTCGAGGATGGCGCCCGCAGTGGCCACGTCGTCGGGATGGATGTTGGCAAGGAGCGTGCCCGCCTCCAGGATGTCGCCCGGCTTCAGCCCGAAGATGCGCTCGACGTTGGGGCTGACGTAGGAGATGCGCCGGGAGGACTCGGTAAGGTCGGCCCGGACGACGACGGTCGGGCCCGACACCAGTAGGCGCTCGAGGAACTCACGCGTGGCCTCCAGCTCCGCCGTGCGCTCCTGCACGAGGGTGTTGGCGAATTGCTGGCGGCGGGCCAGCGTCTGGACCACGGCGCTGGCGAGGAGGGCGGCGACCAGGCCGGCGCCGAGCAGGATCCACGACGCCCGCCCCGGGAAGCTGCCGGAGAGCGGCTCGCGCGCGCTCACCACGAGCGTCCACTTCTCGGCGCCGATCTCGAAGGGGACGGCCACCGCACGACCGGGTATCTCGGCGTCGGTCTCGGTGGTCAGGATGACCCGCGCCGGGTCGGGCTGCGGTGAGGCGTACAGGGTGCCCCGCATCTCGGTGAAGGGGCTGCCCGGCGACTGCGGCGTGGGGCGGGTGGGGTCGATCGGCGACTCCGAAAGGGCCACGACCCTCGCCGGGTCGGGCGCGGCGACGGCGAAGGCCAGCTTGGTCCGATCGCCGTCCCGCACGAGGTCGGCCACGGGCTGGCGCACGGCCAGGGCCCGGACGGCCAGCGCGGCGCGATCGGGGCTCGCCGGTTGCCCGACGACCGCGGCCCCGCCCACCGAGGCGGTCACGGTGAAGCCCCCTGCCGACTCGGTGAGGGCGGAGGCCGCGCTGCCGGGACTGCGCACCAGTGCCCGGGCCCCCTGGTCAAAGCCCGCCTTGTCCTGGGACGTGGCCAGCACCGCCAGGACGGTCAGCGCCGAGGTGGAGCTGCCGACGGCGTTCTGCAGCAGCGCCGCCACCTCGCGGGCCCGCTCCGTGAGCAGGCGTCGCTCGTTGTCGCTGGCGACGTTGCGGGTGATGCCGAAGGCGGCGACGGCCGCGGTGGCGAGAACGAGGAACACCGACACGGCGACGGCGGTCACCCTTCGGCTTCGGCTCCGGCGGACCAATCCCCTTGACGACATCTCGTGTCTCTCTGCTCGCCGGCGATCGGCGCCTACACCGGCGCCGCAGTTCGAGCGCGCTCGGGCCGAGCGTACTTCAGCCCGCCTCCGAGGGGGAGGAGAGGCCCCCGGCGCCCCCGCCGTCCCCGCCTTGGCGCAGCACCGCGGACAGCTCGCGCACGAGGTCCGCGGCCCGCTCCCCTGCGGCGCGGATCTCGCGCACGTCGTCGGCGTAACCGGGGTGGTCCCGGAGGTCCTCGCCGAGCAGGATCGCGTAGTTGATCACGAGCCCGAGCGCGTTGTTGAGCTCGTGGATCAGCTCACGGGCCCGGCTCGGGGGCCCCTCAGACGACACGGGGCGGACCGTATCCCACATCCACGGGCTAGCCGCTTACGACCCGCTCGAAGATGTTCTCGTAGCCGGCCACCATCACCTCGGCGGTGAAGTTGTCGGCCACTCGCGCCCGGCAGGCCGACGGCTTGATCTCCTCGAGCCGGGCGGCGGCGGCCACCATCTCGTCCGGGCCGTCGCACAGGAAGCCCGTGTCCCCGTCCATGACCAGCTCGGGGGCGGCGCCCATCGGCGGCACGATGACGGGTGTCCCGCAGGCCATCGACTCGGTCATCACCAGGCCGAAGGGCTCCGGCCACTGGATCGGGCAGAGCGTGCCCAGCGCCCTGGCCAGCAGGTCGACCTTCTGGTCGTGGCCGACGTCGAACATGACGTCCTCGTCGCCGGTCAGTCGGGGCGCGACCTCGCTGTCCCAGTACTCGTGCTCCGCCGGCTCCGATCGCTTGACCACCATCTTGAGGTGCTTGCCGGCCCGCTTGGCGACCTCGACGGCCACGCCCGGCCCCTTTTCGGGGTTGCACCGGCCGAGGAACAGCAGGAAGTCCTCCTTCTCCTCCCGGTAGGGATAGGCCTCGAGGTCGAGGCCGTTGTAGACGACGCCCGCGTAGCTGAGGTCAGGGTTGAACGACGCCTGCGACTCGCTGATGGCCACCAGGTGGACCCGACCCGCCAGCGCGGCATGGAACCGCCGGGCCTCGTCGCTCCACGGGCCGTGGAGCGTGCGCACCACCGGGGGCGAGCCGTCCAGGAGGGCGCCAAAGGCGGGCCCGAAGCCGGAGTGGTCGTGGATGACGTCGAACTCGCCGGCCTGGAGGTAGGCGGACAGGGTGTGGACGATGTCGTCGGTGATGCTCGAACCCATGTCGGCGAGGTCCGGCGGCTTCTCGAGCGGGGAGACCAGCTTGCCCGTGGTCTTGGAGCCGCCGCTGGCGAACAGCGTGACGTCGTGGCCCCGGTCGACGAGCCCGTCGGCGATCAGGCTGACCATGAGCTCGATCCCCCCGTAGCTCGGCGGCGGGACGCTGACCCACACGGGCGCAATTTCGGCGATGCGCAAAGATCGGCCTCCTTCTGAAGCGGGATCGCGAACGAGCGTTCAGCGACTCCTACCCGGCGGGCGGCCCGTCCACCCCCAGCTGCCACAGGACGAACGCCCACACGTCGGCGGCCTCCTCGGCCTGCTTCCACGCCGGCTTGCCCACCCCGTGGCCGGCCCGGGTCTCGATCCGGACGAGAACCGGGCGTTCGTCCGGGGTGGACGTCGCCGCCTGAAGGCGGGCGGCGAACTTCCGGGCGTGCAGGGGGTCGACCCGGGAGTCGGACTCGGCGGTGGTGATCAGGGCGGCCGGGTAGGCGGCGCCGTCGACGACGCGGTGGTACGGCGAGTAGGCCAGGAGGGTCTCGAACTGGGCCGGGTCGTCGGGGTCGCCGTACTCCGGAACCCACAGGGCGCCGATCAGGAACCGGTGGTACCGCAACATGTCGAGGAGGGGGACGGCGCAGACGGCCGCCCGGCACAGGTCGGGCCGCTGGGTCAGCGCCGCGCCCACCAGCAGGCCGCCGTTCGAGCCGCCCCTGATCGCCAGCCGCTCCCGCCCGGTCCGGCCGGTGGCGACCAGCCAGTCGGCCGCGGCGTGGAAGTCGTCGAAGCACTGCTGCTTGCTCGCCAGCATGCCGGCGCGGTGCCAGTCCTCCCCGTACTCGCCGCCGCCCCGGATGCCGGCGACGGCCCACACCCCGCCCGCCTCGCAGAAGGCGACGGTGCCCGGCGAGTACCCGGGCGTGTTCGAGATGGCGAAGCCGCCGTACGCGGTCAGCAGGGTGGGCGTCTCGGGCGACGGGGTGGTGGTGGCCGCCCGCACGAGGAACATGGGGACCTCGGTGCCGTCGGTCGACGGGTAGAACACCTGCTCCACGGCGAAGTCGGCGGCGTCGACGGGCGACGGGAATTGGGTCCACGGCTCGACATTCGCGCCCTCCTCGGCCCGCCACCGCCACAGTCCCGGCGGCCGGGCGAAGGAGGTGAAGGTGAGGAACGCCCGCGCCGAGCGGTGGTCGGCGTCGAGGGAGCCGATCGAGCCGAGCTCGGGGAGGGCGACCTCCCGGGCGTCGGTGCCGTCGAGGGCGTAGTGGTGGAGGCGGGACACGGCGTGCTCCGCCGAGGCCACGATCAGGCGGTCGCCCGCGATCACGGTGCCCTCGATCACGGCCGAGCCCTCGGGGACGACCGTCTGCCAGTGCTCGGCCTGGGGCGCGGCCAGGGGGGCCGACGCCACCCGGCCCCTCGGCGCGTGCAGGTTGGTGTTGGCGAAGAGCCGGTCGCCGGCGATCTCGCACCACGTCGTCGCCTCCTCCCCCTCCACGACCACCGTGCGCACGCCGGTCTCCCGGTCGAGCAGGAAGACGTCGGTGCGCGTCGGCATGTAGCTGACGTGGAACACCAGCCAGCGGCCGTCCGGCGAGATGGTGGACGCGGGCAGGGCGGTCTTCTCCAGGCCGTCGCCCAGCAGCAGCTCGTCCTGCGCCGGGTCGCCACCGAGGCGGTGCCAGAAGACCTTCTCGTAGTACCCGTGCTCGCCGGGCGGGACGGTGGCCGGGTCGGGCAGCCGGCTGTAGGCGAACGCCGAGGCGTCGGGCAGCCAGGCCAGCGACGGGTGGCGGATGTGGGGGATCTCGTCGCTCAGGTGGTCGCCGGTGTCGACCTCGACGATGCGCAGGGTGCCGTGCTCGCTGCCCCCCTCGGACACGCCGTAGGCGACGAGACGCCCGTCGGGCGACGGTGAGAACCAGTCGATCGACGCCGCGTGGTCGGCGGCCAGCCCGTGGGGATCGACCACCACTCGCGGCGGCTCCCCGGGGTCGACGGCCGAGCGCACGACGAGCACGGCCTGGTCCTGGTCGCCTTCCCGCTGGAGGGTGAACACCCGGTCCGCCGCCACGTGCGGCCCCCCGACCATCCCCACCTGGAGCAGGGCGACGAGGCGCTCGTGCAGGGCCGGCCGGGACGGGACGGCGTCGAGGACGGCTCGGGTCCGGGCGTTCTGGGCCGCCACCCAGGCCGCCGTCTCCTCGCTCTCCCCTTCCTCGAGCCACCGGTAGGGGTCGTGCACCTCGGTGCCGTGCAGCACCTCGACCACGTCTCGCACCGGCGTGGCCGGCGCAGGCGGAACGTTAACGACCGGCGTTCGGCTTCTTGCCGTGGTTGGCCTTCTTGCGCCGGGCCTTGATCTTCCGCTTGTTGGTCTTCTTCGACATGGTCAGAGGAGCCTACTCGCGTTGGTGCACCATGCCCTCATGAGGCGTCGAGCCGGGGCGAGGGTGTGTCCTGCGCTGGTCCAGCGCCGGCCCGACGGCTGGCACGGCCTCGTCGTGTAGGCGCGCCTGCGCGACGACCGAGCGCTCGCCGGGGGCTTAAGGTTGCGGCATCGGATGCGACAGGAGGTGGACGGTTGGCGACGTACATCATGCTGATGAAGTTCATCAATCCCGGGGTTGACTCCATCAAGGAGGCCAGCGCCGGCCGGGCGGCGGGGAAGAAGGCGGCGAAGGCCCTCGGGATCACGTGGAAGCAGCAGTACCTCGTCCTGGGCGAGTACGACATCATCACCATCCTCGAGGCACCCAACGACGAGGTGGTGGCGAAGTTCGCCCTCATGGGCATGACCGGCACCCTGTCCATCCACACCATGCGGGCCTTCACCGAGTCGGAGGCCGACAAGATGATCAAGTCGCTCAAACCGCCCGAGGACTGACCCGGGGCGCCCCGCACCGCAGGCCGGCGCGGGCGCGTGCCCGCCCGGCCTACCATCGGCACGTGGACGCCGGCGGCCCGATCGAGTGCGGCGTCGAGATCACGAGCGACACCGTGCTCACCGGCGACCTCGTGTGCGAGCACGGCCCTGCGCTCATCCTCGCCACCGACGGCGTCACCGTCGACCTCGCCGGCCACACCGTGAGGGCCGCGGCACGGTTCAGGACCAAGGGGCCCGGGATACTGCTCCGCGGCGTCAGCGGCTGCACGGTGCGCAACGGCACCGTCCGCCACTTCGAAGCGGGCGTCGCCGTGGAAGGCGGGGCCGGGAACACCATCGAGGGCCTGACCATCGAGGACAACGTGGGGTCGCCTGACGGGGATTTCGGCGACGGGATCGTCGTCAACGGCTCGCGGGAGAACGTCATCCGGGGCAACGTCGTGCGGCGCAACGGCCCCTTCAGCGGCATCTCCCTCGGGCGCGGCGCCGAGGCCAACGAGGTCGAAGGCAACACCGTCGCCGACAACAACATGGAGGACTTCGAGTACGCCGACGCCGGGCGCCAGACCATGGGGATCCGCATCGAGGGCCCGGCGGCCAACCGCAACCGGATCGTCGGCAACACCGTCACCGGCAGCGGCTGCGACGGGATCGTGGTCCTGGCCACCTGCGACAACCCCGACGACGAGCCGCCGTGCGCGGGCACGCCACCCAACGAGCACAACGAGATCGTCGGCAACACCACCAGCGGCAACGGCACGAGCGGCCGGGGCTGCGGGATCAGGCTCTTCAGCATGCCGCTGCCGGTGCCGCCGTCCCACAACCTCGTGCGCGACAACGTGGCGGACGGCAACACCTCCTACGGCATCGCCCTCGACGGCCTCCCACTACGGGCCCCGGGCAACCGGGCGATCGGGAACCGCGGTCGGGGCAACGGGGAGTTCGACGGGTCCGACGGCACGCTCATGCCACCGTGCGGGCGCAACGTCTGGGACGGGAACGACTTCGGGACGGTCAACCAGCCCTGCGTGTCGAAGCGGGATGACGATGGCCCGGCACCGACATAGGCTGGCCTCGACTCATTCGTTGTAGATCGGGGGCGGAGCGATGGCGAAGGACGAGTGCACGGTGATCGTGGCCTACCAGGTGGCCCACGAGGACTGCGAGCGGTTCCTGGACTCCTGGGAGAAGGCCAACGGGTTCCTCCGGGACCAACCCGGCTTCGTCGGCACCGCCCTGCACCGGGCGGTCTCGGCCAACCCGGACTTCCGGTTCGTGAACGTCAGCCGGTGGGAGGACGAGGACGCCTTCCGCGCCGCCATCCTGCGCCACGACTTCCAGGAGGCGTCGGCCCGGCTCGCCGCGTTCCCGATCCACGCCTCGGCCTACGAGGTCGTGCGCACCTGACGAGGCGCTTCAGGCGCGGGACCGTCGCACGGCGAGTGGGACGAACACGGCGAGGATCACCGCGCTCCAGAGGAGGGCCTGCACCAGGTCGGCGCCCGCCGGCCGCCCCAGCAGCAGGTTGCGCACCGCGTCGACGGTGACGGTGAGCGGGTTGACTCCGGCCCACGCCTGCAGCCACCCGGGCATCGACTCGACCGGCACGAAGGCGGAGCTGGTGAAGGTCAGGGGGAAGGTCCACAGGATGCCGGCCATCTGGGTGGCCTCCACGTTCCGGACGGCCAAGCCGATCGCCGCCGACACCCACGACAGGGCGAACCCGAAGACGACAACGACCCCCAACGCCAGCGCGGCCCGCGCCACGCCGCCCTGCGGGCGGAAGCCGATGACGACCCCCACGCCGGCCATCATCACGACCATGAACGCGTGGCGGGCGGCGTCGGCGAGGGTGCGGCCGGCCAGCACCGCGGAGCGGGCCATGGGCAGAGCGCGGAGGCGGTCGACCATTCCGTGCGCCATGTCGTCGGCCAGGCCGACGCCTGTCTCGGTCGAGCCGAAGGCCACCGTCTGCACCAGGATCCCGCCCATCAGGAAGTCGATGTAGCGCATCCCCGGAACGCTGATGGCGCCGCCGAAGACGTAGGCGAAGAGCAGGATGAACATGACCGGCGTGACGATCGAGAACACGACCAGGCTCGGCACCCGCAGGTAGTGCAGCAGGTTGCGCCGGGCCAGCACGGCCGCGTCGGAGAGCGCCCACCACCCGGCGGCGCGCTCGGGGGCGGCCGTGGCCAGCGCTCCGGCGGTCACCGCCGCGCCTCCGTCACGGGATGGCGGTCGTCCGGCGCGACGTGGCGGTCGGCGCCGCCGGTGAGGGCGAGGAAGACGTCGTCGAGGGTCGGGCCCCGCACGGTCAGGTCGTCGACACGGATCCCTACGGCATCCAGCAGCCGGACCACCGCCGCCGCCTCGCCCACGCCGCCCCGGACCGGTAGGGCGACGAGCCCCGCAGCCACGTCGACTCGTGCCGCGGGCGCCAGGGGGGCGAGCGCGGTGGCGGCAGCCGTCGCCTCCGAGGGTACGGACACCGTGACCTCGACGAAGGTGTCCCCCACCTGGCGCTTCAGGTCCCCGGGGCTGCCCACCGCGATGAGGCGGCCGGCATCGATGACCGCCACCTTCGACGCCAGGCGGTCCGCCTCTTCGAGGTACTGGGTGGTCAGCAGCACCGTCGTACCGTCACGGACCAGCCTGGCCACCACGTCCCACAGGGCCAGCCGGCTGCGGACGTCGAGCCCGGCGGTGGGCTCGTCGAGGACGAGCACCTCGGGCCGCCCGACCAGGCTCGCCGCCAGGTCGAGGCGGCGCCGCATGCCCCCCGACCAGCCGCCGGCCCGCCGGTCGGCGGCGTCGGCCAGCCCGAAGCCTTCGAGCAGCTCGTCGGCCCGGTGGCGGGCCTCGGTCCGGTCGAGGTGGTGGAGGCGGCCGACCAGGACCAGGTTCTCCCGGCCGGTCAGGTGATCGTCGACGGCGGCCGACTGCCCGGCCACGCCGAGCAGGGCCCGGACCCTGGCCGGTTCCCGGACCACGTCGAAGCCCCCGACCGCCGCCCGACCTCCGTCGGGAACGAGCAGCGTGGCCAGGACGCGCACGAGCGTCGTCTTGCCGGCCCCGTTGGGGCCGAGCAGGCCCAGGACGGTTCCCGGAGCCACCTCGAGATCGATGCCGTCGAGGGCGCGGACCGGCCCGAACGACTTTTGCAGGCCTTCGACTCCGACCGCCGCCCGCCCGGCCAGCCGCAGCCGGGCGAGCCGGTGCCGGTGGCAGATCTGGCCCTCAGCCGCGAGCTGCCGGTAGTTCTCCGCCATCCGGATGCTCTCGGCCCTGATCCGGACCCGCCGGGGCGCCTTCCTGGCGAACGGTGCCCTCATGCCCGGGCCCCGCTGGCACCGGTGGGACGCCCGACGAGCGCGAGCCGCTGGCACGGAGGCACGGTCGGCGCATCGGAGCCTCCCTCCTCGAACCAGGCGTGCGACCAGCAGTCCTGGCTGCGGGGGCAGGGAGCCGGCCTCATGAGGTCCTCGAACGACGCCACGAACTCCATCTCGCCCCGGCGGGCGCCGGCCGGGGACAGCCGGTAGCGCTCGCCGGCGCGCTCGACCGTGCCCTCCTCGACCAGCCGGTCGAGGTACTGCACGCCGTTGCAGGCGCCGGCACCCAGGAAGCGCTCGAGCAGCGGCACGTCGACCCGGTCGCCGAAGCCCTCCACCCTCATCCAGTACATGGCCTGCAGGATCTCGCTGCGCCAGTACAGGTCTGAAGCGGTCTGCTCGAGGGTCGTCTCTGACATGTGTCGCACCTCCTGACGAGGACGACCGCGCGACGGTACGAGCGCGAGGCTCACACCCTTTGCCGTCAAGAGGGAGGCGGTGCCGGATGGGCTGGCCCACGACGTCCCCTGACTACCGCCCGCCACCATGGGGACGAGGAGCTCAGGCGCGCACCCGCGTCGCACCCCGCTGCCTCTTGCCGTTGCCGGAAGCGACTCCAGCGGGGGAAGGCACGACCGTCACGCCGCCCTTCACGAGCCGAGGTCACTCCGCCGTGCTTCGCGGTCCTCCTTCGTCCTGGTCCGTCCAGCCCACGCTTACCATCGCGCCGGTGACCCAAAGTGTCAAGGCAACCACTTTCAGCGTTCGCCTGATCTCACGCTCCGCGCGACGTCGACCTCTGGGCTCTACCTTGGCGCGGCCAGACCAGGATGACGCGAGGGGGCCGAGGGGACGCCATGGAGCACATCACCGGCATCCCGGCCGCCCACGGCTTCGCCGGGCCGATCCTCGACCCGCTCTGGGGTGAGCCGTGGGCGCCGACCCCCGCCGAAGCGGCCGACGTGGAGGCCGAGCTGCTGGCCACCCTCGGGCACCTGCCACCGGCGGTCACCGAGGTCCGCTGGCCGAACGGCTGGACCGGGGTGGGCGGGGCGGCGGCCGCCGACCTCCAGGACCTGCTGTTCCTCCTCCTGGGCGCCGGCTCGCTGGCCGACGGCGCCCTGGTCCGCCGCTACCTCCACGCCCTCGACCCGTGGCGGACGGAGCCGTACGGGCGCAACGACCTCGGGTTCCTCGCCCGCCACACCCGGTTCCGCCCCCCGGACACCATCGTGTTCCGCGGCGTCTCGGACAGTCCCCGGGGACGCCTGCTCGCCATCGACCTGTTCATCGCCCAGTGCCGGGCCTGGGCCAAGGTCCCGCCGCTGGCGGCCAAGGCCACCGCCCTGGCCGACCTGGCTGCGGCCCAGCGCGACGCGCCGGCGTCGACCGACATCTCGGTCGGCAGCACGGACCTGGCCCGGCTGTGGGCGGCAGCGGCCGACCCTGCGACGCTCGACCTGGTGCCCGAGCTGTACGGCATGGCCGGGTACATCGAGTGGTGCCTCCACCATCTCGACCGGTTGAGCACCGCCGCCGCGCAGGTGCTCGGCGAGGCGATCGACGACGTCGACGTCGAAGTGGCGGTGCAGACCAGGCGCCTGGGCTTCGAGGCCGTCCCCGCCCTCCTCGAAGCGGCGCTCGACCGGACCCGGCCCGGGCGCGCCGCCGGGGTGGCGGGCCACCTCGCCACCGTCGATCCCTCCGCCTTCGGCGCCCGCGACATCGCCCAGCTCGGCCAGGCCGGGCGGCTGCTCCTGCGGGGCCGGCTGGACATCGCCCGGGCCCTGATCAACACCCGGTCCCGCCTGAGCATCGCCTTCGCGCTGGCGGCATCGGCGCCGAACGTGTGGACGGTGGCCGAGGAGATGGTGTGGATCGCCGACCGCCTGCACGACCAGGTCCGGTCGCTGGTGGTCTACCCGCGGCCGGTGGCGCCGCGGGCTGCGCCGCCCGAGGGCGACGGCGACGGCGAGGCCGGCGGCGAGGCCGCCGAACCACCCGTACCCCCCGGCGACCCGTTCGCCCAGGTGGTGGGCCAGCCCGAGCTGGTCGCCGAGCTGCGGGCCTGCGTCCAGATCGCCCGCCGCCGCCCGGCGCCCCACGGCCCGCACCTCCTGATCACCGGGCCACCGGGTACGGGCCAACGGGCGGCCACCCGGGCCTACGCCCAGGCCCTGGCCGGCGTGCGGGTGGGCTCGGGCGCCTTCCGTACGGTGACGGCCACCGAGCTGGTGGGCCCGGCCACGTGGCAGTTCAACCCCCTGACCAAGGTGGCCGAGGCGTTCGACCTCGCCGGCAACGGCGTCCTGCTGCTCGAGGGCATCGACCGCCTGGTGCTCGCCGACGCCGGCAAGGAGGCGCTGGAGGCGGTCCGCCGCCGCCTCTCGGACTCACGGTGCCCGGTCACCCTGGTCGCCAGCGCCGAGCCGGAGGGCGCCGGCCCCCTGGCCGCGGCGAACGCCGACCTCGTCCGCCGGTTCCGGACCGCCCGCACCCTCGACCTCGACGGCGACGGCCTGGTGGACCTGTTCGCCCGCTTCGCGGCCCGGGCCGGGCTGCTGCTCGACGACGCGGGGCGGGCGGCGGCGGCGGAGGTGCTCGGGTCGGCGAGGCCGGCCGGCTCGTTCCGCAACGCCCGGATCGCCGAGGCGGTCCTCGAGCGGGCCCTGGCCGAGCGGGCCCGGCGCCCCGAGACCGGTCCCGTGCTCGACGCGGAGGACATCCGCCGGGGCGGGCTGGCCCAGCTGGCGACGTCGTCCGCCCCCGACCCGGCCGACGTCATGGCCGAGCTCGACGAGCTCGTCGGCCTGCGCGACGTCAAGGCCGAGCTGCGGCGCATGATCGCCGAGGCCGCGCTGGCCGGGCCGCGCTCGCGTGCCGGGCTCCGCCTGGCCAGCCCGACCCGCCACATGGTGTTCACCGGCAACCCGGGGACGGCGAAGACCACCATCGCCCGGCTGCTGTCGCGGGCCATGGCCGCCCACGGCCTGCTGGCCACCGGGCAGCTCGTCGAGGTCACCCGGGCCGACCTCGTCGCCCGGTACATCGGCCAGACCGCGCCGCGCGTGCAGGCCGTCGTCGAGCGGGCCATCGGCGGTGTCCTGTTCATCGACGAGGCCTACGCCCTCGTCCAGGGGGCGGGCAGCGACTACGGGTACGAGGCGGTGGCCATGCTCCTGAAGCTGATGGAGGACCACCGCGACGAGCTGGTCGTGATCGTCGCCGGCTACCCGGCCGAGATGGACCGCTTCCTCGACACCAATCCCGGCTTCGCGTCCCGCTTCGCCCGGACGCTCTCGTTCCCCGACTACGACGCCGACGAGCTGCTGGCCATCTTCGACGTGTTCACCCGCCGGGCGGGGGTGATCGTGCAACCCGGCGTCCGCGACAAGGTGGCCGTGCACCTCGGCCGGCTCCCGAGGGACCGCACGTTCGCCAACGGCCGCACCGTCCGGAACCTGTTCGAGCGGCTGCTGGCCGCCCAGGCCGCCCGCCTCCATGCCGTCGAGCGGCCGACCGACCACGACCTCCGCACCCTCGTGGAGGCCGACGTCGACGCGTCGCTCCAGGTGGCGTCGTCGGACTCGCAGTACCCGGGGTACGTGTAGTTCCAGGTCAGGGCGTTCCCATGCGGTACCGGATCCAGCCGCCGGGACCGATGGCGTGCTCCGAACCGCAGGCGCCGTCAGCCGCGCCGCCCTGGACGAAGCGGGCCTCCGTGGCCGCGCCGCCGACGAAGCCGGTGGGGCTGTGGACGACCACCTCGGCTCGGGGGTAGCTCGCACAGAACGACCACGACGACCCCGACCAGCTGGCCGCCGTGATCGTGGTCGGCGACAGCCTCCCCCACTCCGCCGGCACGGTGACCGCGCCGATCGGTGTCCAGGTGTCGGCGGCGAGGTCGAAGACGAGCGCCCCCCACCGTCCCGGCTCGAGCTGGTGCACGAACACGAAGTAGAAGCGATCGGCCGTCCAGTTAAACGGGATCACCAGGCGCTGCGGGGGACCGGTCGGCCCGGTCACGGTCAGCTCGGCCGTCTTTCCCGACGGGCCGGTGGCCAGGCCCACGACGCCCCGCGCCGTGCTCGACGCGAAGCCGAACCCCAGCCCGTACACGTACTCCGGCAGGAGCTGGCCGGGGGACGGGGTGGGGTCGTTGGCGATTGCGAGCCACGTCCCGGTCCCGTCGAGGGCCGCCGGCGACCCTTGCGTCCATACCGAGTAGGGGGACCGAGGGGTCGTCGCTCCCGGCGGCCGCGTCGTGGTGGTCGTCGGCGGCACGGTCGTGGTCGTGGTCGTCGGCGGCACGGTGGTGGTCGTGGTCGTCGGCGGCAGGGTCGTGGTGGTCGTGGTGGTCGGATGCACGGTCACCGAGACCCGGGCCCGGCTCACGCCGCCCCGGCCGTCGCCTGCGTCGTAGGTGAAGGAGTCGGCCCCGCTGTACCCGGTGTCGGGCCGGTAGGTGACCGTCCGGTCGGCATTGACCGAGACCGAGCCGCGAGGCGGGTCCGACACGGCGACGATCTCGAGCTGGTCGCCGTCCACCTCGATGTCGTTGGCCAGCACCGCGGCCGTGACAGCACCGTCCTGCGCGACCTCGATGCTGTCGTCGACGGCCTGCGGTGGGTCGTCGACCGCCGACACGGTCACGGTCACGGTCCCATGGTCGACGCCGCCCCTGCCGTCCCTCACCGAGTAGGTGAACCGGTCGGTGCCGTTGAAGTCGGGCCTCGGCGTGTACTGGAGCACGTCGCCGGCGCCGACGGCGGCCGTCCCGTACTGGGGCGGCGTCACCACCGCATCCACGTCAAGCGTGCCGGCCTGAGGGTTGAGGTCGTTGGCCAGCACGTCCACGCTTACCGGCGTGTCCTCGGCGGTCGTCCCTGTGTCGTCGACCGCGAGCGGAGCGACGGTCACCGAGACCGACGCCCGGTCGGTGCCCCCCCGGCCGTCGGCGAGGTCGTAGGTGAAGACCTCGGTGCCGGAGAAGCCGGCGTCGGGCACGTAGGTGATCGTGTCGTCGCTCCCGACCGCGGCCGTCCCGTGGAGCGGGTCGGCCACGCCGGTAACCTCCAGGGTGCCGCCGTCGGGATCACGGTCGTTGCCCAGGACGGCGAAGGTCACGGCCCGTCCGGCCACCGTGGTCGCGGCGTCGTCGGAGGCGTCCGGGGCGATGTTGCCAACCGATCCCGCGGCCTCGAAACGCAGCGCCACCGAGGTCCCCTGGAGGGTCGCGGTGTTGTAGGAGAAGGCGAGGCCGGTGGCGCCGGTCTCGTCCTCCACGCCGATGGTGGCCGACGCACCCCTGACGAGCGGGTCGTCGTACAGCCTCCGGTACTGCACCAGGATCCCGCCCCGCTGGTCGAGGACCACCTCCAGATCCATCCGGGCGTGGCTGGCGTACCAGCGGACGTTGCGCCACTCGACGACGAACCGCCGGTTCGGCTCCTCGCCCAGGGTGGCGGTCCGCACGCTCGACGCGCTGTCGACGTAGAGGTCGTCCCAGAACGCGTAGATCGTGCCGTTGGGCCACGCGGCACCCGGGATCGGGCCGTTGGCGTAGACGGTTGATCCGCCCGCCAGGCCGATCATGCCGTTCGTCGACACGTAGGCGGTCGGGTAGCTCCTGCCGTAGTAGCTGAACGGGAACGGCAGGGGCACGGCGAGGTACGAGTCGTCGCCCGCCAGGGCCACGACGGTCCCGGCCTCGATGTAGGCGGGCGCTTCTTGCCGGCACCCGTAGCCGAAGCCGTCGCGCCGGGCGCCGACCACGAAGTCCAGGGTGGCGTCGGCGTCCAGGTGCAGCGCCCGGGTGGCCGCCGTCGAGCACGGGCCGGCCGTCGCCGTCACCTGGTAGTCGCCGCCGGGAAGGCCCGGGAACCGGAAGGACCCGTCGGCGCCGGTCGTGACCGCCGGCACCGGCACGCCCGGGATCGACACCATCGCGTCCCGCAGGGGCGCCGCGTCCGCGTCGACGATCTGGCCGGCGAGGTCATGGCGCGGTGTCGACGCCAGTGAGTGGTCCGCCGTGGCGGTCTCGTTCGCCACGACGACCACCTCCGTCGAGGCGGCGACGAACCCGAAGGCCGTCACGTCCATGCGCACCGTGCCGACGGGGAGGACCTGGGTGAAGACCCCCGTCGGGCCGGTCCTGGTGACCCGGGCGAAGGGGTCGGCTCCGACCGACCGGATCTGGGCGCCGGGCACCGGCGCGCCCGTCGTCCGGTCGACGACAACCCCCGAGACCGTGCCGACCGGGCCGCGGGGGGAGGCGAGCACCGCGGCCAGGGCGTCCAGCTTCCCCTCGCCCCAGACGCCATTGTCGGCGTCGGTGCCGCCGCACGCCAGGTTGGCCACGTCCACTGCGGTCCGGTCGAGGATGTCCCTGGTGCCGGCCACGTCGGAGACCAGGCTGGGGGCGGCCGACCACATCAGGGCGACGGCGCCGGCGACGTGAGGCCCGGCCATCGACGTCCCGCTGAGCACGCCGTAGGCGTTGCCCGGGACGCTGCTGCGCACGCCCTCACCGGGTGCGGCGATGTCCGGCTTGACCAGCGCCGACGCCGCCGAGCCGCGGCTGGAGAAGGAGGAGATGGCGCCCGCGCTGTTGTGGGACCCGACGGCGTAGCTCTCGGCGTAGTCGGCGGGGGAGCCCGCCGTGCCGCAGCTCGGACCGGAGTTCCCGTTCGAGAACACCGGGAACATCCCGGCCGCCACCCAGGCGGTCACGATGTCGCGGAACCACGGGTTCTGCCCGCCGCCGCCCCAGGAGTTGTTCACCACGTTGGGCCGCAGCTCCGGCCGGGGGTTCTGCCCGGTGAGGTCGGTCGGCGCCAGGAGCCACTGGCCGCCGGCGAGGAGGGCCGACGTCGAGCAGGAGCTGTACTCGCAGCCCTTGACCGCGATCCAGCGGGCGCCGGGCGCCACGCCGATGCGGTTCCCGCCGGTGCCGTCGTCCCCGACGATGGTGCCCATGGTGTGGGTGCCGTGCTGGTTGTTGTCGCAGGGCACGGTGGACGGGTTGCCGCACACGTTCGAGGGGTCGAACCAGTTGTAGTTGTGGTCGAAGGTCCCGCCCAGGTTGCCCCGGTACTGGTTGACCAGGGCGGGGTGGTCGAACTGGACACCGGTGTCCAGGTTCGCCACCACGATCCCCTCGCCCGCGACCGACAGGTCGTCCCAGACGGTCGGGGCCTGCACCGCGCCGACGTTCCACTCCACGCTGGACGGCGCCACGTCGGTCGCCGGCGCCGGCTTCGGCAGGTCGAAGGTGCGGTCGGCCAGGACCTGCTCCACGTCGGCGCGCGCCGCCAGCTCCCGCATCAGGCCGACCGTTCCGGTCACCTTGACCGTGTTGGCGACCCAGTAGCCCTGGTGCTTGGCCCCCCGCCGGGCCAGCAGGCCGGTCACGCCCGCCTGGCTCGCGGTGGACGTCTGGCGGAGACGGTCGACGACGGCCTGGCCGCGGTTCTTCCAGCCCCCCACCCGGGAGGCGACGCCCAGGTCCGCCTTGGCCGCCATGGTGACCCAGAAGTCCACCGGCGTTCCCTCCGGGTGCGCCAGGAGGCCGGCCTCGATCTTGGCGTCGGCGCTGGCCGCGGCCCCCGCGGCGACGGCCGCCGGCAGCACCGGGGCCAGCAGCTGCAGGACGACCACGGCGACAGCCGCCGCCGTAGTGCGCAGGAACCAGGGACGGCCTGCCGCCTCAGCGTGATCCATGGCCCTTGCATCGACATCAAGGGCGGCCGGGCGTAGTGCCATTCGGCCCTTCTCGCCGCCGGCGTGGCCCCGCCCGAGTGCTCCCCGTGCGTATCGGGAAGGAGCACTCGGATGACGATCCAGATCCAGGGCGCGGTCCGCGTCGAGGTGTCCGAGTTCTTCCGCCCCGCCGTGGAGCCGGGTGGCGAGGTTCCCGAACTTCGGCTGCTCGTCGGGGACGGCTGGCGGCCGGCGGCCAAGGGGGACACCTTCGACGTCCGCTCGCCGATCGACGGCGGCGTGATCGCCAGGGCGGCCAAGGCCTCGGGCGAGGACGTGGAAGCGGCCATCGCCGCGGCCAGGGAGGCCCGGGCCGGCTTCCGGTCGACGCCCGCGGCGGCCCGCCTGGAGATCTGCGCCCGGGCCGCGGAGATCCTGACCGAACACGCCGAGGCCTTCGCCGGCGCCATCGTCGCCGACCTGGGCAAGACCCACGAGCAGGCGGCGTCGGAGGTCAAGGCCACCCGCGAGCGGCTCGGGATGGTCCGCGAGGAGGTCCGGAAGATCTTCGGGGAGTACATCCCCGGCGACTGGATGGACGACAGCGTCGGCAAGTCCGCCGTGGTCCTGCGGGAGCCGGTGGGCACGGTGGCCGCCTTCGGCCCCTTCAACTACCCGCTGTACCTGGTGGCGTCCAAGATCATCCCGGCCGTGGCCGCCGGGAACACGGTGGTGGCCAAGGCGCCGTCGGAGGCCCCGCTCTCGCTGGTGATGTTCGCCAGGGTCCTCCAGGAAGCGGGGCTGCCGCCCGGCGTGCTGAACGTCATCACCGGCCCGGGCGGCGAGATCGGCGACCTGCTCGCCTCCCACGCCGACATCTCCATGATCTCCTTCACCGGCTCCACCGCCGTCGGTCGCGGCATCGCCGCCGTCGCCGGCCCCAAGCCCATGCACCTGGAGCTCGGCGGGAACGCGGCCGGGATCGTCCTGGGCGACGCTGACCTCGACCTGGCCGTCGAGAAGACCGTGCTGGGCGCGTTCAAGAACGCCGGCCAGCGCTGCGACGCCATCAGCAGGGTCCTCGTCGAGCAGCCCGTCTACGAGGAGTACTTGGAACGGGCCCTCAAGGAGGTCGGGCGCTGGCCGGTGGGCGACCCCCGGGCCGAGACCACCAAGGTCGGCCCCCTCGTCAGCACCAAGGCGGCCGAGTACGTCCACGGGCTCGTGGACGACGCCACCGGCAAGGGGGCCCGGCTACTCGCCGGGGGCGGCGTGCAGGACGCCTACCACGAGCCCACCGTCCTGGCCGACGTCCCCCTGGAGGCCGACATCGTGTGGGAGGAGACCTTCGGCCCGGTGCTCACCGTCGTGCCGGTGGCGGACCTCGACACCGCCATCGAGCTGGCCAACCGCTCGCGCTACGGCCTGGACTCGGCGGTGTTCACCTCCAACCTGGAGAGCGCGTGGCGCACCGCCCGGGCCCTGGAGTGCGGCCAGGTGACGATCAACGACGCCCCTGCCCACGGCGTCGGCCACTTCCCGTTCGGCGGGCGCAAGCCGGACTCCGGCATCGGCCGGGAGGGCCTGGGCTACTCGATCGACGAGTGCACGGTGCTGAAGACCGTCGTCATGCCCGCGTAGTCGATCAGCCGGACTGCCCTCGGGCGAGGATCCCTACCCCGGTTACCCTGGCGGCATGGAGCGCTTGGGCCTGGTCGGCCCCCCCAACGCCGGGAAGTCGTCGCTGTTCAACGCCCTGACCGGGGCGTCGGTGCCGGTCGCCGCCCACCCGTTCTCGACCACGGAGAGCCACGTCGGCATCGCCCACGTGCCCGACCCCCGCCTCCACGCCCTGGCCGAGATGAGCAAGTCGCGCAAGGTCGTGCCGGCCACGGTGGAGTTCGTGGACATCGCCGGCCTGGTGGCCGGGTCGTCGACCGGCGAGGGCATGGGCAACCGCTTCTTGGCCGGCATCCGCGAGGTGGACGCCATCGTCATGGTGCTCCGGGCGTTCGTGGACGACAACGTGGTCGGCGACCACGACCCCCTGGGCGACCTCCACACCCTGGAGCTGGAGCTGGTGCTGGCCGACGTCGACTCGGTGGAGGCCCAGATCGTCAAGCGGCGGAAGATGGCGCGCAACGACCCGTCGCTCAAGGACGAAGTCGAGGCCATGGAGGCCGCCCTCGTGGCCCTGAACGAGGGCACGCCGATCTACCGGTCGAACCTGTCGGCCGAGCACAAGGCGGCGCTCAGGACCACCTTCCTGCTCACCAACAAGCCGGTCCTGGCCGTGGTCAACCTGGGCGAGGACCAGGTGGGCGACGCCGACGTGCTGACCAAGCCGGTGGCGGCCGAGCTGGGCGACGCGGCGGAGGTACTCGGGGTGAGCGTGCAGCTCGAGTCCGAGGCCGCCTCCCTCGACGAGGCCGACCGGGCCGAGCTGCTGGAGGGCCTGGGTCTCGGCGAGGGCGCCCTCCCCCGGGTCATCCGGGCCGCCTACCAGCTGCTCGGCCGGCGGACGTTCCTGACCACGGGCGACAAGGAGTCGCGCGCCTGGACGTTCCGGGCCGGCGCCAAGGCGCCCGAGTGCGCCGGCGTGATCCACTCCGACCTCCAGCGGGGGTTCATCCGGGCCGAGGTCATCCGCTGGGACGAGCTGCTGTCGCTCGGATCGTGGCAGAAGGCCAAGGATGCGGGCCGCCTGCGGGTGGAGGGAAAGGACTACGAGGTCGCCGACGGCGACGTCCTCGAGATCCGCTTCAACGTCTGAGATGAACGCAGCATCGCGCCCGCCGAACGGGAGGCCGGCGGGGCTGGGGCCCCCGCCGGCGGCGACGGGCGTGGTCCGGAGGACCCGGGTGCCCGGAGCATGAAGGACGCGTGGTTGCTCCGGGACGGGGAGGTGCTGGCCGCCCTGGAGGTGACCGAGTCGCGCAGCGAGCGCGTCCAGGGGCTGCTGGAGCGGGAGGGGATCGCCGGAGCGCTGCTCATCCGCCCGGCGCGATCGGTCCACACGGTGGGCATGCAGTTCCCGATCGACGTCGCCTTCTGCACGAAGGACCTGGTCGTGCTGCGGACGGTGTGCCTGCGACCCGGGCGCATCACCCGCCCGTCGCTCAAGGGCCGCTGCGTGATCGAGGCCGAGAAGGGGGCCTTCGACCGCTGGGGGTTGCGGCCCGGCGACCAGCTCGAGATCCGGGAATGACCGGGCGGCTCGTCCTGGTGGGGACGCCCATCGGCAACCTGGGCGACCTCAGCGCGCGTGCCGTCGAGGCCCTGACCGAAGCGGACACCATCGCCTGCGAGGACACCCGGCGCACCCGCGCCCTGCTGTCCCACCTGGGCCTGCCGGCCGGCCGGCGGCTGGTCGCCGTCCACGACCACAACGAGGCGGCAGCGGTCCGCGACCTGCTGGACCGCCTCGACCGGGGTGAGCGGGTGGTGGTGGTCACCGATGCCGGGATGCCGGGCATCTCCGATCCGGGCGAGCGCCTGGTGGCGGCGGCCGCCGCCGCCGGCCACGTGGTGGAGGTGGTGCCCGGGCCGTCGGCCGTGCTGGCCGCCCTCGTGGTCAGCGGCCTGTCGACCAGCCGGTTCTGCTTCGAAGGCTTCCTGCCCCGCAAGGGGTCGGCCCGCACCAAGCGGCTGGCCGAGCTGGCCGCCGAGCCCCGCACGATCGTGCTGTTCGAGGCGCCCCACCGGGTCCGCCAGGCGGTGGCCGACCTGGCTGCGGCGGCCGGCGGCACCCGCCGGGTGGCCCTGGCCCGAGAGCTGACCAAGCTCCACGAGGAGGTGTGGCGGGGGACGTTGGGGGGCGCGGTCGAGCACCTGGCCGCCAAGGAGCCACGGGGCGAGTACGTGCTCGTGGTCGACGGGGCGCCCCCAGCGGCGCCGCCCGGCGAGGCCGACGTGGAGGCCGCCCTCCGAGCCCGCCTGGAGGCCGGCTCGGATAAGCGCTCGGCCGTCGCCGAGGTAACGACCAGTCTCGGGGTTCCCAAGCGGATGGTCTACGACATCGCGCTGCGGCTGTAGGAAGCTAAGCGTTTCCGGCGGCTCGTGACTTGAGGGGACGGTGGACGCGATGACGGCGGCGAGCGGCTTCGAGGGGTGGTACCGCGCCGAACACCCCCGCGTCCTGGGCCTGCTGACCGTCGTCGCCGGCGACGTAGACATCGGCCGGGAGGTGACGGCGGAGGCCTTCACCCGGGCCCTCGAGCGGTGGGACCGGGTGGGTGACATGGAGGCCCCCGCGGCGTGGACGTACCGGGTCGGCGTGAACCTGCTCCGGCGGCGCCTCCGCCGGTCGGCCTTCGAGGAGCGGCTGCGTCCGGACGCGCCCCCGCCCGCCGCCCCGCTCGCCATCGAGTCGGAGCTCTGGAACGCGGTGCGGACGCTGCCCGTCCGCCAGCGCACCGCCGTCGCCCTGCGCTACGTGTGCGACCTCCCCCAGGACGAGATCGCCGCGGTCATGCACGTCGCCGTGGGCACCGTCTCGGCCACCCTCACCGCGGCCCGCAAGCGGCTGGCCGCCGAGCTGACGCCGACGCCACAGGAGGTGCCCCTTGACTGATCCCGCCGAAGGGCTGGGCGCGCTCATCGACGTGCCGCCCGCTCCCCCCGAGCCCCTGGAGGACCTGCAGCGGCGGGTGGAGCGCCGCCGGCGGCGGCGGTTCCAGGCCCGGGCCGCCGTTGCCGGGCTGGCCGTCATGGGAGCGGCCGTGGCCGTCGTCGACCGGCCGTCCGGCGCGCCGGTGCAGGTGGTCACCGGGCCGGCCCACGAGTCCGAGGCCACGACCACCACCCGGGTACGGCTGGAGTTCGTCGCCGGCCAGCCCATCCGGTACCGGATCGACGTCACCGTGCCCCCCGGCTGGCAGACCCTCTTCTCGGCCGGCGACCACCTGGTGGTGGCGACCCGACCGTTGTCCGACGCCGACCGCTCACTTGCCCTGCTGGCTCGCGACGACACCGCCTTCGCATCGCTCCCGGCCGACGCCGTCGTCGTGGTGGTCGGCAACGATCCCGTGGAGGCGAAAGGGGTGATGGGACCGGACGGGTCGGTCATCGGCCCGGGGCCGGCGTACGACCTCGGTCCCGCGAAGGTCCTGGCCGGCGGCGTGCGGGTCCGGCGGGGCGATGTGCCGCAGTCCGGCGTGAAGATCGCCGCCTACGCAGGGCCGTCCGCTCCGGCGGCCCGGGTCGCCGAGGCGGAGACCATCGCCCGGACGCTGCGCCTGGTGGCCACCGGCGACCCCTCGGTCCGCCCGCCGCCCCCGCCCGACGGCAGCCGTCCCGGCCTCCCGCTCGGGACGCTTCCCGTGCCCGAGGCCGGCCTCCCCGAGGTGGCCCGCACCGCGGCGAGCGGATCGACCCTCGTGCTGGTGGCCGGCCAGGACTGCGCCTACCTGCGCTGGACCGACGCCCAGACCTCGCGGCCCGGCTACCAGCCGCTGGCCGGCGCGTGCGGCAACCGGCCGGCGGGAACCGCGGTCGAGACGTTCGGCATCCCCGTCCGCGTGATGCGAGGCCCGGGCTCCACCGATGCCGTCGCGGTGATCTTCCGGGCCGGGCCCGGCGTGACGCAGCTGACCGCCCGGGTGGCCGACGGGCGCACGGTTGCCGCCCAGGTCGGTACGGACGGATGGGGGATCGTCGCCAGCGACGGCCGGATCGTCGCCGTGGGCGAAACACCGGTGGGGTAGCGCCGGCCGGTCGGTAACGTACGGCCGTGGCCCGGTTCTACGCGACGACGCCGATCTACTACGTCAACGACGCGCCCCACATCGGCCACGCCTACACCACGGTCATCGGCGACGCCCTCTGCCGCTGGCACCGCCTGCTCGGCGACGAGGTGCTGTACCTCACCGGCACCGACGAGTACGGGTTGAAGAACCAGCAGGCGGCCGAGGCCCAGGGCCTGCACCCCCAGCAGCTGGCCGACAGCAACAGCCAGCGGTTCCGCGACGCCTGGGACCTGCTCGACATCGACTACGACGACTTCATCCGCACCACCGAGGACCGCCACAGGCGGGCGGTGCAGACGTTCCTGCAGGCCGTCTACGACAACGGCGACATCGAGCAGGACACCTACGAGGGTCTGTACTGCGTGTCGTGCGAGGCGTACTACACCGAGGACGAGCTGGTCGACGGCAACTGCCCCATCCACGGCCGCCCGGTGCAGCGCATGCAGGAGTCGAACTGGTTCTTCCGGCTGTCCCGTTACGAGCAGCGCCTGCTCGACTGGTACGAGGCCCATCCCGACGCAGTCGTCCCCGCCACCCGGCGCAACGAGGTCCTGGGCTTCATCCGCCAGGGCCTGCAGGACATCTCGATCAGCCGCAGCTCCTTCGACTGGGGCGTGCCCCTGCCCTGGGACCCGAGCCACGTGGCCTGGGTGTGGTTCGACGCGCTCCCGAACTACATCACCGCCGCCGGCTACGGGTCCGACGCCGACGCCTTCGCCAAGTGGTGGCCGGCCGACTACCACCTGATCGGCAAGGACATCATCCGCTTCCACGCCGTCTACTGGCCGGCGATGCTGATGGCCGCCGGGCTGGAGCCGCCCCGCTGCGTGGCCGCCCACGGCTGGCTGCTGGTCAAGGGCGAGAAGATGAGCAAGACCCGGCTCAACCAGATCGCGCCGGCCCAGCTGGTCGACGACTTCGGCGTCGACCCGGTGCGCTACCACTTCCTGCGGGAGACCCCGTTCGGGCCCGACGGCGACTTCTCCTACGAGGGGATGGTGTCGCGCTACAACGCCGACCTGGCCAACAACCTCGGCAACCTGCTGTCGCGGGTGGCGACGGTGGTCGGAAGCAAGTGCGCCGGCACCGGCCCGCACCCGCCGGCGGGCAGCCCGCTGGCCGAGGTGGCCGAGCGGGTCTACGCCGACGCGGCCGCGGCCTGGGACCGGCTGTCGCCGTCGGACGCGCTGGAGGCCACGTGGCAGCTGATCCGGGAGGCCAACGCCCACCTGGAGGCCAACGAGCCGTGGAAGGCCGAGCCGGGCCCCGAGGTCGACGCCGTGCTGGGCGCCGCCTTGGAGGCGCTGCGCATCGTGGCCGTGCTGGCGTCGCCCGCCCTCCCCACGGCCACGGCCGAGGTCTGGCGGCGCCTGGGCCTGCCCGGCTCGCCCGCCGGCCAACGGCTGCCCGAGGCCGCGGCCTGGGGCGGCTACCCGGGCGGGCTGCCGGTCGAGAAGGGCAAGCCGCTCTTCCCCCGGAGGTAGGCCGCGCGCGCACCGGTCGTTGCCGGTGCAAGAGTGGGGGCAGGTCGTCTAGACGGGAGGACTGTCCTTGCCTGCGTCGCGCTACCGCTCCGCTCTCGCCGCCCTGGCCGTGGGAGCCGCCCTTCTCGGAACGGCACCCGCCGCCTCGGCGGAGCAGTTCCCCGAGCGCATCGAGCTGCCCGACGGGTGGCTGCCCGAGGGCATCGCGTCCGGCCCGGGGACGATCGTGTACTCCGGCTCCCGGGCCAGCGGCGACATCCTCGCCGTCGACCTCCGCACCGGCGAGCAGGAGCTCGTGGTCGACGCCCCTGCCGGACGCGTCGCCGTCGGCATCGAGCGTGACCGGTTCGGGCGCTTCTGGGTCGCCGGCGGCGCAACGGGCGACGTGTACGTCTACGGCGCCGACGGCAGCCCCCTGGCCCACTTCGACTTCCAGTCGGCCAACACGTTCATCAACGACGTGGTCGTAGCCAAGGACGCGGCCTGGTTCACCGACTCCCGGCAGCCGGCGCTCTACAGGATCCCCCTCGGCTGGGACGGCTCGATCGGCGAGCCCGAGGTCGTCCCCCTGAGCGGGGACTACGTGCACGGCACCGGCAACAACCTGAACGGCATCGACGCCACTCGCGACGGCCGGTGGCTGGTCGCCGTCCAGTCGAACACCGGCACCCTGTACCGGATCGACCCGGACACCGGCGAGGCGGTGGCCATCGACCTCGGGGGCGCGGTGATGGCCAACGGCGACGGCATCTACCTGGAGGGACGGCGGCTGTACGTGGTCCAGAACCGGCTCAACAAGGTGGCGGTGATCGAGCTCGACCGCACGCTCACCTCCGGTGACGTCGTCGACGAGCTGACGTCGCCTGCATTCGACGTGCCAACCACCATGACCCGGTTCGGCAACCGCTTCTACCTGGTGAACGCCCGGTTCAACACGCCACAGACGCCCGACACGGCGTTCTGGATCACGGCCATCCCCCGCTCCTGAGTCGCAGACGCTGCCGTTCCGGGGACGGTCCGCGTCACGCCCGCCGCCCGGCGGTACCGTCCGGGCGTGTTCGACGAACTGGCCGGCGAGCGATTCACCACCCTCCTCGCCGACCCGCCGTGGCGCTTCCTCAACCGGACCGGGAAGGTGGCCCCGGAGCACCGCCGCCTGTCCCGCTACGACACCATGGACGTCAAGGAGATCGCCGCCCTGCCGGTGGCCGACGTCGCCGCCGACCGGAGCCACTGCTACCTGTGGGTCCCCAACGCCCTCGTGGCCGACGGGCTCATGGTGCTGGAGCAGTGGGGCTTCACGTACAAGTCGATGCTCGTGTGGCACAAGGTCCGCAAGGACGGCGGGTCGGACGGGCGGGGCGTGGGGTTCTACTTCCGCAACGTCACCGAGCCGGTGCTGTTCGGCGTGCGGGGCAGCCTGCGGACGCTGGGGCCGGGGCGCCGCCAGGTGAACCTGGTGGCCACCCGCAAGCGGGAGCACTCCCGCAAGCCCGAGGAGATCTACGGCGTGATCGAGGCCTGCTCCCCCGGGCCGTACCTGGAGCTCTTCGCCCGCTACCCCCGGCTGGGCTGGACCCAGTGGGGGGCGGAGGCGGCGCCGGACACCCTTCCCCGGGGCAGGCGGTACCCGGCCTACGGTTGACCCACCATGTGGGCCGACAGCCACTGCCATCTCCAGTACGACGGCATCACCGGCGACGCCCTGGCCCGGGCCCGGGAGGCCGGCGTGGGTCGGGTCATCTGCGTGGGCACCGACGCCGACCAGTCGCAGAAGGCCATCGAGGTGGCCCGGGCCCACCCGGGCACGGTGTGGGCCACGGTCGGGCTGCACCCCCACGACGCGTCGCAGGGCGTCGACACCATCGTCGGCCTCCTCGGATCGCCGGAGGTGGTCGGCGTCGGCGAGTGCGGGCTCGACTACTACTACGACCACTCGCCTCGCGAAGCTCAGCGGGAGGCGTTCGCGGAGCAGGTGGCCCTGGCCCACCAGCACGGGCTGGCCCTGGTCATTCACACCCGGGACGCCTGGGACGACACCTTCGCCATCCTCGACGCCGAGGGCGTCCCCGAGCGGACCGTGTTCCACTGCTTCACGGGGGGCCCGGCGGAGGCGCGGCGGGCGCTCGACGCCGGCGCCAGCCTGTCGTTCAGCGGGATCATCACGTTCAAGACGGCGGGCGACCTGCGGGAGGCAGCGGCTCTCGCCCCCCTCGAGCGGGTGCTCGTGGAGACCGACGCCCCCTACCTCACCCCCGTCCCGCACCGGGGAACACCCAACCAGCCCCTCTACGTGCCCCTCGTGGGAGCCGCCGTGGCTGTAGCCAAGGGCCTTGCCGTGGAGAAGGTCGAGGAGGCGACGTGGGCGAACACGGCAGCGCTCTTCGGCCTTCCCGGCGGATGAAGGGCTTGCGACGGGGTCGCGCACCTTCCTAAGGTCTTCGGCGTCCCGGGATCCAGCCACGGGTGGGACGCGCAACCGGCGGCTGAGATTGCGGGGAAACGACTGACGCCAACCAGGGGAAATTCGCGACCGCTCTACGTCGGCGTGCTCTGCATCGTCACGATGGCCGCAGGCATCGTCCACCTCCGGAGCTCCTCGAAGCCTGTCGCGACCGCGCTCCGGGTCGGGAGCGCCGACGGCTTCCTGCCGGCCCAGAACGTCGCCACCCCTCCGCCGCCCGTCCCCAGCGAGGCGGCGCTCGGCCCCATCTCCCTGGCCGACATCGTCCGGGAGATCAAGTCGCGACCGTCGACGTCGACCACCAAGGCCCGGCCGGCGACGACGACCACCACGGTGAAGCGGGCGGCACCGTCGACGTCGGTCGTCGCCGCCTCGACGACGACCACCGCGGCCGGTGCGATCCAGCCTCCCGCCACCACGACCACCACGGTGGCCGGCACGCCGCTGACCACGCTGGTCGAGGAGATCGTCCCGCCGGCGGCCGCGGCGACCGGCGTGGTCACCAGGTCCGACAGTGGCGTGGCCTCGTGGTTCAGAGCGCCGGCGGGCACCTGCGCCCACCGGACGCTGCCCATGGGCACCCAGATCAAGGTCACCCGGCTCCACAACGGCGCCACGGCCACCTGCACGGTCGACGACCGCGGCCCGACGGTGGAGACCGGGCGGCTGATCGACCTGTCGCTGGACACCTTCGAGAAGCTGGCCGCCCGCGAGGCCGGGCTGATCGACGTCAAGATCGAGTGGTAGCGCCGGTCACCCTCGCCGCCGCATAGCGTCGCCCGGGTGACGCTCAGCGGCATAGCGTCGGCGGGGTGACGCTCAGCGGTGCCGACGTGCGCCGTCTCCTGGACCAGCACGGGCTGGCGCCGAGCCGAGCACGGGGGCAGAACTTCGTCGTCGACCCCAACACGGTCCGGCGCATCGCCCGGCTGGCCGGGGTCGGCCCCGGCGACCGGGTGGTGGAGATCGGGGCCGGGCTGGGGTCGCTCACGCTGGCGCTGGCCGAGACGGGGGCCTCGGTGACGGCCATCGAGGTCGACCGGCGGCTGGTACCCGTGCTGCGCAGCGTGGTCGAGCCGGTCGGGGTAACCGTGGTCGAGGGCGACGCCCTCCGCCTGGACTGGAGCTCCTTGCTCGGCGAGGGGCCGTCGGTCCTGGTGGCCAACCTCCCGTACAACGTGGCCACGCCCCTGGTGGCCGACCTGCTCGACGGCGTGCCCTCCATCCGCCGGATGCTGGTCATGGTGCAGCGGGAGGTGGGAGAGCGACTGGCCGCCCGGCCCGGCGACGACGCGTACGGCGCGGTCTCGGTCAAGGTGGCGTACTGGGCGGAGGCCAAGGTCGTGGGGCGGGTGCCGCCCACGGTGTTCCACCCCGTCCCCAACGTCGAGTCGGCGCTGGTACGGATCGACCGGCGCCCGTCGGGCCCCGCCGTCGGCGTCGACGTGGACCGGGCGTGGCTGTTCCGGCTGGTGGCCGCCGGGTTCGGGCAGCGCCGGAAGATGCTCCGGCGGTCGCTGGCGGCCCTGGTTGGCCCCGAGGCGTTCGCCGCGGCCGGCATCCGGCCCGAGGCCCGGGCCGAGGAGCTGTCGGTGACCGACTGGGGGAGACTGGCCGCGTGCACGTCGAGCCCGCCTTCGCCAAGCTGACCGTGTCCTTGCGGGTGACCGGCGTGCGGGACGACGGCTACCACCTCATCGACGCCGAGATGGTGACGCTGGACCTCTGCGACTCCCTCGGGTTCCTCGACGGCGACGGGCTGGAGGTCGCCGGCCCGCGCGCCGCCGGGGTGCCGGCCGATTCCACCAACCTCGTGCGCCGGGCGCTGTCGGCGGTGGGCCGGCGGGCGTTGGTGCGGCTCGAGAAGCACATCCCCGCCGGCGCCGGGCTCGGTGGGGGGTCGGCCGACGCCGCCGCCGTCCTGCGGTGGGCGGGGTGCTCCGACCTGTCGGTGGCCGCGTCGCTGGGCGCCGACGTTCCGTTCTGCGTCGTCGGCGGGCGGGCCCGGGTCCGCGGCGTGGGGGAGGTGGTGGAGCCGCTGCCCCTCGAGCCCCGGACCTTCACGCTGCTGGTGCCGCCCCTTGCCGTCGACACCGCAGCCGTCTACCGGGCGTGGGACCGGCTGGGCGGGCCGTCGGCGCCGGAGGGCTCGGTCAACGACCTCGAGGCGGCCGCCCTGGCCGTCGTACCGGAACTGGCCGCCTGGCGCGAGGCACTGGCCCGGGCGAGCGGGCGCCGTCCCCAGCTGGCCGGCAGCGGGGGCACCTGGTTCGTGGAGGGCGAGTTTCCCGGGGACGGCCGGATCGTCGCCCGGACGGTGGGACGCTGAGCCGGGGCTAGCGCCCGGCGCGCCGCTGCCAGCGGGTGGCCTTCAGCATCTTCTTGTGCTTCTTCTTGCGCATCCGCTTGCGGCGCTTCTTGATCAGCGATCCCATGAGCGGCGTCAGGCTAGCGGGTGACGGCAGCATCGGCACAAGTGGGCCTCCCTTTTCTGGGTCCTCATGCCCCCTCGTGGCTTGACATATGGTCGATAATCGAACTAATGTTCGATTCGTGGCGGTGAACGCTGGGTGCGAGCAGGCGGTGCAGCTACGGCTGGCCGGGCTGTCCCGGTCCCAGATCGCCGACGCCCTGGGCCTGCGAAGCGGCGGCCAGGCCTTGAGCAGGTGGCTCCGGGGCGTGCCGCCGCCGGCGTGGACCAAGCGGCCGCGGGCCAAGGACGACCTGCGGGAGACGGCGGTCGCCATGCGCCAGAAGGGCCACTCCTACCGTGAGATCAGCGAGGTGGTGGGCGTGGCCAAGAGCACGCTGTCACTGTGGCTGCGCGACATCCCGCTCACCGAGGAGCAGCAACGGGCCCTGACGTTGCGGGCGCCGGTCGGTGCGTCCAAGCGAGCACGGGCCATCCGAGCGAGCGCGGCCCAGCGCAGGGCTCGCATTCAGGCCGACGCTCTGGCACAGATCGCCGAGTTGAGCGAGAGCGAGCTGTTCGTCGCCGGCGTGGTCGCCTACTGGGCCGAGGGCGCCAAGGACAAGCCGTGGCGCACGGGCACACGCGTGGAGTTCCTCAACTCCGACCCGGCGATGATCCAGCTGTTCCTCAGCTGGCTCACCCTTGTCGGCATCGAGCAGGACCGCCTTCAGTTCCGCGTCCACATCCACGAGTCGGCGGACGTAGCCGGCGCCGAGGGCTTCTGGGCCCAGGCAGTCGGCGTCCCGCAGGAGTCGCTCGAGCGGACGACGCTCAAGCGGCACAACCCCAAGACCGTCCGCAAGAACGTCGGCGAGGACTACCACGGCTGCCTCTGCGTCTCGGTCCGGCGAAGCGCCGACCTGAACCTGCGCATCGCTGGGTGGTTCGAGGGCATCGCAGCCGGCGCCGGTACGTTGGTGACGCCCTCGGGAGTGGTGTAATCGGCAGCACAGCGTCTTTTGGCGTCGCAAGTGAGGGTTCAAGTCCTTCCTCCCGAGCTCAGCCTCCCCCGCTCGGGCGGCGCCGCGGGGTAGAAAGTCGGTATGCGTCTTCGTCCGCTATCGGCGGTGGTCATGGCGGCCGGTGAGGGGACCCGCATGCGGTCGGCGCTGCCCAAGCCCCTCCACCCGCTGTGCGGGCGGCCGATGCTGCTGCACGTGCTCGACGCCCTGAGCGAGCTGCTGGTCGACCGGGCGGTGGTCGTGGTCGGGCACGGGGCGGAGCGGGTGACCAAGACCCTGCAGGAGTACGGCCCGCCCGACCTGGTGATCGACTTCGTGGACCAGCACGTCCAGCGGGGCACGGGCGACGCCGCCTCGGTGGCCCTGACCGCATTCCCCGACGACGACAGCGACGACGAGGACATCGTCGTCCTGCCCGGCGACACACCCCTGGTGCGCCCGTCCACCCTCGGTTCCCTGGTCCACGCCCACCGGGAGGCGAACGCGGCCGCCACCTTGCTGACCGCCCGGATGCCCGACGTCACCGGCATGGGCCGGATCGTGCGGACCAAGGACGGCCGGGTCAGCCGGATCGTCGAGGAGCTCGACGCCACGGAGGCCGAGCTGGAGATCGACGAGGTCGGCACCTCCGTCTACTGCTTCCGGCGCAGCCTGCTGGCCCCGGCGCTGCGCCGCCTGTCGCCGGAGAACGCCCAGGGCGAGTACTACCTGACCGACGTGGTCGGGGTCCTGCACGATGCCGGCCACCGCGTGGAGGCCGTGCTCTGCGAGGACCCGAACGAGGCGGTGGGCGTGAACGACCGGGCCCAGCTGGCCGCGGCCGAGGCCGAGCTGCGGCGGCGGATCAACCACCGGTGGATGCAGGCCGGGGTGACGATGGTCGACCCCGAGCGCACCTACGTGGACGCCTCGGTCAAGCTGGCAGCCGACGTCACCTTGTTCCCGGGCACCATCCTCCAGGGCCGCACGGTCGTCGGGGAGGGGGCCAAGCTCGGCCCGCACGTCCGGTTGGTGGACTGCGCCATCGGCGAGGGGGCCAACGTGGAGCAGTCGGTGGGCTACGACGCGGTGATCGGACCGTCGGCCATCGTCGGCCCCTTCGCCGTGCTCCAGCCCGGGAGCCACATTGGCCCCGGCTCGACGACGGGATCGTTCTACACTGCTACTGCAGGAGACGACGAGGGCGTATAGCGATGGAGCTGGTCACCAAGAAACGACTCGAGCTCTTTTCCGGCCGCTCAAACCCAGCTTTGGCCGAAGACATCGCCGCCGCCCTGGGGGTCAAGCTGGGCCAGCCAAACCTCTCGCAGTTCGCCAACGGCGAGATGTACTGCCGCTTCGACGAGTCCATCCGCGGGGCCGACGTGTTCATCGTCCAGAGCCACAGCAGCCAGGTGAACGAGCAGATCATGGAGCAGCTGATCATGGTCGACGCCGCCAAGCGGGCGTCGGCCAAGCGGATCACGGCCGTCTGCCCCTACTACGGCTACGCCCGGCAGGACCGCAAGGCGGCCGAGCGGGAGCCGATCACGGCCAAGCTACTGGCCGACATGCTCACCGTGGCCGGCGCCGACCGCATGGTCAGCGTCGACCTGCACTCGGGCCAGATCCAGGGCTTCTTCGACGTCCCGGTCGACCACCTGACCGCCATGCCCGTCCTGGCCGACTGGGTGGCGGCCAGCCTGGGGAGCGACGTGGTCGTCGTCTCCCCGGACGCCGGCCGGTTCAAGGTGGCCGAGCGCTTCGCCCAGCTGCTGGAGGCCGACGTCGGCTCGGTGGCCAAGCGCCGCCTGCGGGGCGTGGCCAACCAGGTGGAGGCCCTCGACGTGATGGGCGACGTGCAGGGCCGGATCTGCGTGCTGATCGACGACATGATCGACACCGCGGGCACGATCTGCGCCGCCGCCGACCAGCTCATCGACCACGGCGCCACCGAGGTCTACGCCATGGCCACCCACGGCGTGCTCTCCGATCCCGCCCTCGACCGGTTAAAGAACTCGGTGATCTCCAAGGTCGTCATCACCGACACCCTGCCGCTCGCCCCCGACCGCCACATCGACAAGATCGAGGTGCTCTCGGTGGCCACGATCATCGCCGACGCCCTGCGGGCGGTGTTCGAGGACCGGTCGGTGTCGGAGATCTTCGGCGGAGCCAACCAGGCCTAACAGCGCCGGCCGGCCCGGCCCGGGGATCCGTCACCTAGACTGGTCCGCCATGGATGAGGTCTCTCTGGTCGCGGACGTCGGGCGGGTCAAGGGCAGCGCCGAGGCGCGGCGCCTCCGGCACGCCGGCAAGGTGCCCGGCGTGCTCTACGGCCACGGCATCGAGCCGATCCCGCTCGCCGTCGGCAGCCGTGACCTGCGGGCCGCGCTGACCTCCGACTCTGGGCTCAACGCCCTCATCTCCCTCGACGTGGGGGGCCAGCGCCACCTGGCCATGGCCCGCCAGCTCCAGCGCCACCCGGTACGCCGCACGGTGGACCACGTCGACTTCGTGATCGTCCGGCGCGACGAGGTGGTCAGCGCCGAGGTGCCGGTGCACCTGGCCGGGGAGGCCCAGGCCGTCCACCGCGCCGACGGCCTGGTGGAGCAGCAGCTGTTCGCCCTCGAGGTCCACGCCAAGCCGGCCGACATCCCCAACGCCATCGAGGTCGACATCTCCGGGCTGGGGATCGGCGAGGCCATCCGGGTCGGCGACCTCAAGCTTCCGGCCGGCGTGACCACCGAGCTCGACCCCGACGAGCCCGTGGTCCTGGGCCAGGCGTCGCGTGTCGCCGCCGAGGTCGAGGAGCTCGAGGAGGAGGCGGAGGCGGCCTCCACCGGCGCGGCCGAGGCCGGGGGCGAGGGCGCCGGCGCCGGTGCTGGCGAGGCAGGGGCCGGCGGGGCCGACACAGCCCAAGAAGGCTAGGCCCTGCAGCGCGAACGCACGGGCGAGGCCGCGCACCTGCTGGTCATCGGGCTGGGCAACCCGGGCGACGAGTACGAGGGGACCCGCCACAACCTGGGGGCCGACGTCGTCGGCGTGCTGGCCGCCCGCCACAACGCGCCGATGAAGCGGACCAAGGAGCGGGCGCTCGTCGCCGAGGCCCGGATCGGCGGGAAGCTGCTGGTCCTGGCCTTCCCTCAGACGTTCGTCAACCTCTCTGGCGAGGCGGCGGCCCGCCTGGTCCGCCGCTACAGCGTGGAGGGCGACCCCGGACGGGTGGTCGTCGTCCACGACGAGCTCGACCTGCCGCCCGGGCGGGTGAAGATCAAGGAGGGCGGCGGGACGGCGGGCCACAACGGCCTCGAGTCCATCCGGGCCCACCTGCACACCGGCGCCTTCCTGCGGGTCCGCATCGGCGTGGGCAAGCCACCCGGCCGCCAGTCGGGCGCGGACTACGTCCTCAAGCGGCCGCGCAAGGCGGAGCAGCTGGAGCTCGACGTCGCCGTGGTGGAGGCGGCGGAGGCGGTGGAGACCATCTTCGCCGACGGGGTCGCGGTGGCCATGAACCGCTTCAACACTGGTTGACGGCTGGTTCCTGGCGGCGGGCACCCGGGTGCTGCGCACCGCGCCCGCCGCGTGCCGGCGGGGGCCCCTGCCCCGCCGGCCCGTAGCTCGCCCCCGCGAGTAGGAACGCGGGCACCCGGGTGCTGCGCAC
>Ga0247708_1000013_pt1 | contig 49955 bp, 41 predicted proteins | sample 42W_NmetaG_FD_189040 | JGI IMG/M metagenome (GOLD analysis project Ga0247708, IMG submission 189040) | Soil microbial communities from hillslope of Landscape Evolution Observatory, University of Arizona, Oracle, AZ, United States - 4-2-W_N | ecosystem: Engineered > Artificial ecosystem >...
CGTCCATAGCTTCAGGGTGTGAACCAGCGACGGGGGGCCGGGGTGTGGGGCCGTCGTCGCTTGCAGGCCTCGATGCCACCGCAACGCCCCCTCGTCGCTGGTTCACACCCTGAAGCTATGGACGCGATGCCAACGGCTGTAGGGCCATAGGACCCTCGGGAAGTGCCGTTCGTCCCTGGCTGCCGGCGGGTCCCGCGAGGCACCATGCCAGGGCGTCCCGAGTTCCGGCGCGCCCGCACCGGGCGCGGCGGCGAGCAGGTTCTGGGACCTTCGGCCCTTGTCGTTGACCCCGCAACCAGCCGACCCTGCATCCAACGGCACGAGCGCGAAGGCGGCGTGCCGACCGCCCGGGCCGGGTAGGGCTACCGGCGTTCGGACGGCCCAGCAGAACGCACATTCAGGGAGATCGATGAAACGACGACTGCTCTTCGCCATGGCGGCCGTGGCCATCCTGACCGCCTGCTCGACCGACACGACCGCACCCAGGCAGCAGGCGACCCCCGGCGGACCGACGACCGTCGACCGGATCCGGCTGTCCGGCAACAACTGGGGCTACCCCTCGCCGTTCTCCTACAGCAGGGGGCCGGGAGCCTCGCACATGCTGCTGATGTTCGACACCCTCCTGTGGAAGGACTCCACAGGCAGGATGCTGCCCTGGCTGGCCAGCCGGTGGGAGCAGGCCCCCGACGGCAGGCAGTGGCGCTTCACCCTCCGCGACGACGTGAAGTGGCAGGACGGCCGGCCGCTGACCGCAGAGGACGTGACCTTCACCTTCGAGTACCTCACCAAGGGCCCCGGCCTGTCGACATCGTCGGGCCTCACCGGCATCCCGATCAACACGGTGACGGTCGAGCCGCCCAACGTCGTCGTGGTCAGCCTGAACAACCCCTACGCACCGTTCGAGGAGAACATCGCCGGGCGGGTCCCCATCCTCCCGAGGCACGTGTGGTCGACGGTCACCGATCCGGCCAAAGAGCGGGGCGCCCACGCCGTCATGGGCACCGGCCCGTACAAGCTGGAGCAGTACGACGAGGCGGTCGGCGGCTACCTCTACACGGTGAACGACGCCTACTTCCTCGGTGCGCCGATGGTGAAGCGCCTCGAGTTCATCCCGACAGGGAACGACTTCCAGGCCCTGAAGGCCGGCCAGCTGGACATCGCCAGCACCGGGTTCGCCGGCGGGGCCTCGGGCGCCGAGGAGGGCCTGCCCGACGCCACCATCCGGCTGTTCGACAACGACCCGAGGTTCGGCAAGGTGGAGGCTCCGGGCGAGTTCGTGCGGGCGCTGCACTTCAACCTGACCAGGGGCTTCCCCTACAACGACAAGAAGTTCCGCCAGGCCCTGGCCTACGCCATCGACCGCAACGACATGGTCAAGCGGATCATGCTCGGCCGGGGCATCCCGGGGACCACGGGAGGGCTGGCCCCGTCGAACGCCTTCGCCATCACCGACCTGCCCCAGTACAACGTCGACCTGGGCCGGGCGCGGGCCCTCCTCGACGAGATCGGCCTCAAGGACGTCAACGGCGACGGCAAGCGCGACCTGCCCGACGGCAGCTCGTTCAACCCCGAGCTGCAGACCAACTCCCGGTACAACAACGACGCGCCGGAGCTGGTGAAGGAGTACCTGCGGGCCGTCGGCATCGACGTGCGGATCCAGAGCCTCGACCTGGCCGCCGCCGACCAGTCGGCCGCCCAGGGCCGCTACGACATGGCGCTGGTGGCCTACGGCGGGCTGGGTGCCGACCCCGACGGCCTGGTGAGCCGGCTGTCGTCCACGTCGCGGGCCCAGTCGTTCCAGCGCATCCAGGGCTGGAACAACCCCGAGTTCGAGCAGGCGGCCGCTGCCCAGCGGACGACGATCGACCCGACCCAGCGCAAGGCGCTGGTGGCCACCATGCAGCGGGCCATCGCCGAGGACCTCCCGCTGATCAGCCTGTACATGCCCAACCGCATCTCCATCTTCGACAAGACCGTCTTCGACGCCTGGTACTTCACGCCGGGCGGCGTGTTCGGCGGCTACCCCGGCACGCTGAACAAGCACGTCCTGATCACCGGCAAGCAGGTCGGCTTCTAGCCCGGGCCACGGAGCGGCGGGGCGACCTCAGTGGCGCCCCGCCGCTCCCGCCCGCCTGAGCGCTGGGGACTCCGCTCAAGCGATCCGGACCCGCCCCCGGAGGACCAGCTCCGCCACCTCGGAGAGCGGGCGGCCCTCGACGAAGGCGTAGGCCCGTAGGCGGGCCAGGGCGACGGTGAGGGTGACCCCGAGCTGGGCGGCGACGACACCGGAGGCCTGGTGGACCGGGGCCGCGTACAGCCCGCGGCCGTCGATGAGCTGGTCGTGGACGAGCCCGGGGGGCACCTCGGACTGGAGCTCGAGGACGACCTCGGTGACCACCTCGGCCAGGAGGAGCGCGATGGCGAGCTCCTCGGCGGCCAGCATGCCTTGGCGGTCGCGGTAGAGGTCCAGGGTGCCAACCCGCGTGCCCTTTACCTGCAGGGGCAGGGCGAACACGGCCAGGGCCCCGAGCTCCACGGCGCGTGGCGCGAACACCGGCCACCGAGAACACCGGTGGCGGAGGTCGGCCTCCAGGGAGGGACGGCCGGTGGCGTAGGCATCGACGAACGGTCCTTCGCCAAGGGCCACCTCGAGCTCCTCCAGGTCGCCGATCACCGGCCCGGTGGCGTGGACGACGTGGCGGTTCAGGTCCTCGGTCATGAGGGCCACGGCGGCGCCGCTGACGTCGATGAGGTCGATGCAGCCGGCGGTCACCAGCGGCAGGCGAGGCGCCTCCGGCTCGGAGTCGCCGCACAGCGCCGCCACCAGACCGGCCCGGCGGGGCCCGCTCAACGCCGCGCTCCCGCCGCGTGGTCGGATGATCCGAGCGCGGGCACGGGACACCACGCCAACACCTTCCCGCCCCGTAGACTGATCGCTGGCGGAAGGGCTCCTGTGTCATCGACAGCACGAAACAGAACAAGTCCAGAGCAGATGGGGCCCGGTGGCGGCGCGCCCGCCGCCGACCCCCGCCTCCTCCTCGTCATCCTGTGTCCCATCTCGTCGCGGTGTTCAGCAGCCGCACATCGGCCAGGCGAAGGCCGGCGTGCTGACGGCCAGGCTCGCGACCACCGTGGCGATGGCGACGAAGGCCTGGCGGCGACGGCGGACGCGGTGCCGCCGGCGCAGCGCAACGGTCGCTCGCTCCATGGGTTCACCTCCCTCCCGGCTCCTGAGGCCGGGAGGGGCGCGGCGCCTGGCTCGTCGCCGACTAGCGTCAGCAACGAGGAGTGCTCCCAATTCGCGCTCCTCCGGCCCAACGTGTGGATTCGCAGCGGGCCGGGGCTGGGGGCGTCGTTGGCGCGACGCCCCCAGCGCTCCACGGTCCCACGCGTGCTCACGGCCTCTCTGTCGGCCGCGTCCTGCTGTTCGATGAGGATCCCGGCGCCGGTCGTCACCGGCGTCCCGCCGGGGAGCTCCCGCCGGTACCCCGCTGTGGCCTGGCGTCCCCTCATGACGACCATCCAAGGACGGTGGCGAGCGGCATCGAAGGGACAAACCGGGACAAAGCCCGGGACCGCGTGCCACCCGGCCCGCGGCATGGGAGGGCGCCGTGCTCGGTAGGTGGATCCGGGACTGGCGCCACGCCAACCGCTGGACCCAGGAGCGGCTGGCCGAGGCCCTCGGCTACGAGGTTTCCTACGTGGCCAAGGTGGAACGAGGTGTGCGCCCTCCGTCCCGCCAACTCGTGGCCCGCCTCGCCGACGTGGTCGACCTGCCCAGGGAGGAGCTGCTGCAGCTCTCCCGCCGCCCCTCGCCGAAGGTCCGGCTCCCGCTGCCGGTCGGGCCGATCGTGGGTCGGTCGAGGGAAGCCGCCGAGGTGGCCCGGCTGGTGCGGGGCCCCACCCGCTGTGTCACCCTGGTGGGCGCCCCGGGCATCGGCAAGACCCGCCTGGCCCTGGAGGTGGCATGGGACCTGGCCGAGGAGTTCCGCCACGGCGCCTGCTTCGTGCCCTTCGCCGACCTGACCGAGGCCCGGTCCGTCCCACCGGCCATGGTGTACGCCCTCGGGCTGCTGGAGCGCCGGTCGCCCGACCTGGAGACACTGGTGGTCGACGCGCTCCGCTGCCGGCAGATGCTCCTGATCCTGGACAACTTCGAGCACGTGCTCGACGCCCGGGGCATGGTGGAGGCGCTCCTCGAGCGCGCCGACGGGGTCCGGATCCTGGTCACCAGTCGCCAGGCCCTCGGGATCGAGGCGGAGGCGGAGTACCGGGTACCCACCCTGGCCTTCCCCGACGCAGGCGAGGCGTTGCACGGGCGGGCCCAGGACTTCCCGGCGCTGGAGGTGTTCGTGACCAGGGCCCGCCGGGCCCGGCCTGACTTCGCCCTGACCGAGGCCAACGCGGGCGCCGTCGCCGAGATCTGCGCCCGGCTCGACGGACTTCCCCTGGGCATCACGCTGACCGCGGCGGCGACCAGGCTCCTCTCCCCCGCCGACATCGCCCGGACGTTGCGGGAACGGGTCGAGCTGCCCGGCGACGACCACGGCGACCCCCTCGCCCATGGCCGCCTGGCCGCGGCCCTCGACTGGAGCTGGGACCTGCTGGAACCCGCCGACCGGGCGCTGCTGGCCCGCCTCGGGGTCTTCTCCGGCACCTTCGGCCTCGCCGCGGTCGAGGCGGTCTGCTCCGGGGGCGGCGCCAACCCCGATCCCCTGGCCGGCCTGGCCGCACTGGAGAGCAAGCATCTCGTCGAGGTTTCGAGGGTGGAGACCGACGACTCCCGCTTCGCCCTCCTGGAGACGATCAGGCGGTACGCGCTCGAGCGGCTGCGCGACGACGACGCCGTCGAGGAGATGCGGGCCCGCCATTGCGCGTACTACCTGCACCAGGCCCGGGCCGCCGCGCTACATCTCACCGGTGGACCCGAACAGGCCCAGTGGCTCCGCCTCGTCGAGGCCGACTTCCCCAACCTGGCCGCCGCCTTCGAGTGGGTCCTGCCACGCGATCCTGCGACGGCCCTGGAGCTCTGTGCGTCGCTCTGGCGGTTCTTCCTCCTCCGCCGGACCACCGAGGGCCGGCGCTGGTTGGAGCGGGCGCTGGCCGAGGCGCCGGGCGGCACGCTGGCCGGGATCCAGGCCTTGAACGGCTCGGCCGTCCTGGCCCGCACCCAGGGACACCTGGAGCTGGCCGAGCGCTTCCTCCAGCGGTCGCGGGCGAGCGCAGTCGCGTGGCCCGGCGGCGGCCTCGCCGTCCGCCAGGAGTTCGCCCTGGCCATCCTCAACCAGGGGATCATCGAGCAGGACCGCGGCCGGTACGACCTGGCCGACGCCAGCTTCGTGGAGTCGCTCGCCATCTACCGGGAGCTGGGCGACGAGCGCGGCATCGGGCACGGCGTGAACTGCCTCGGCGTCGTCGCGCTGCGGAGGAACGATCTCGACTCGGCGGCAGAGCTGTTCTACGAAGCCCTCACGAAGTTCCGTGCGCTGCGCGACCCATGGAGCATCGCCGTCACCGCGAACAACCTGGGATGGATCGCCGAGGTCCAGGGCGAGCTCGTCGAAGCCAACGACTGGTACGACGAGACGAGACAGATGTGGGACACCGTGGGCGACGAGCACGGGTTCGCCCGATCGCTCGCAGACCTCGGCCGGGTCGCCCGCCGCCGCCGCGACCTGGCCAACGCCGGGCAGCTCCTCAAGCGGGCGCTCACCGCGTTCCACCGGCTGGGCGACAGCCGGCTGGCGGCCGCCTGCCTGGTCGAGCTGGCGGCGGTCGCCGCGCAGCGCCGGCGCCGCGACGTGGCCGCCCGGCTGCTCGGGGCGGCCGAGGGGGTGCGCCGGAGGATCGACGCGCCGGCCTGGCCCGACGAGGTGGCCCTCGAGGAAGAGGTCTCCGGAGCCCTCCGGCGGGGCATGGGTGACACCGGCGTCGACCGGGCGTTGAGCATCGGCCGCACCCTCTCGCTCGAGGACGCCATCGCCCTCGTCGAGTCCGGCACGCGGCCCCAACCACCGCCGCGCCCCCTTGCGGCCTCCTCGGCGGGCCCCGCGGCTACCTTCTCCCCCTGAAGCCCCCGGCTGGTCCTACCGGCCCGCCGGCCGGCGGGCGACCAGCGCGTCCACGGGCAGGGAGCCGTCGAGTACCCGGCGGGCAACGTGGTCGAGGCCGACGTTGTGGCTGCGGGCATAGGCCCTGAGCAGGCGGAACGCCGAGCCGACGTCGGCGCCGGTCCGCCCGGCCACGAGGCCCTTGGCCTGCTCGATCACCACCCGGCTGTTCAGCGCACCCTGCAGCTGCTCGCTCAGGACCCGTGCCTCCGCGGCGGCGCGCTGGTGGACCATGCCGAGGGCGGCCAGGTCGGCCAGGGCGTGGGCCACCGTCAGGTCCCGCCGGCCCAGGGCCTGACGGGCGTCGCAGCACAGGGTCAGGGCCCCCAGCGCCTGCTCCCGGTGACGGAGGGGCAGGACCTGCACCAGCCCCAGGCCGGCGGCCTCCACCTCGCGAGCGAACCAGGGCCACCGGCCGTGAGCCTGCGCACCCGGGACGACGGTGACCGGTTCACCGGTTCGCCAGCACTCCAGCGCCGGTCCGTCGCCCCGGTGGATCTCCAAGCGGCCCAGACGGCGGGCCCGATCCTCCGAGGCCACCAGGACTGCGGCGCCGGCACTCTCGCCGACGATCAGGGCCGCGCCTGGCAGGGCCAACACGTCGACGACGCCCTCGACGAGCGACTGCAGGACGTCGCCCGCGCCGGAACCGGTCATGCCGCCGGCCCCGCCGGGCCGCGGCGGTACCGCCGGCTGTGAAGCGATGGTAGGAAGTGCGCCCACGTTCCCGATGCCCGTTGCCCGCGACCCGCTAGAGAGGTGCGCGTTCGAACTTGCCGGCCGGGAAGCGGGTGAAGGGGAAGTAGAACCCGTCCACGGGATGCCGGAGGAGGCACGTGACCGAAGCTCCCCACTGGTTCACCCGTCCTGTGTCCTGGCCGGCATCCGGCAGCTGGATGCGGATCTCCTGCTCGCGGACGGCGACGTTGACGCTCGCCGCCGTGTCGGTCTTGCCCGATCCCAGCGGGGTGATCTCCAACGCCGGACGGTCCGGTATCTGGTACTGCCGTACGTACTTGTAGCCACCACCCAGCTCGGGGTTGACGTTGGGGGCGAAGATGCCCACGTCGAACTCGATCATGCTGAGGATGACCCCGTAGGGCAGCGCGGGTGGCGCGTTGAGCGCCGGGATCGGCGCCCCCATCCGCACGACCAGGAGGAAGCCGCTCCCGTTGCGGGACAGGCCGGCGGACACCGGCTTGCAGAACGCCGGAACCACGTTCTCACCCTCGGTGTCCGGCGTGGTGGCGCCTCCTGGGATCATCCTCGGCAGCGGCGCCGCGAACAGGCTCTCCTGGCCGGCGCTCGCCGTCGTCGTCGTCTGTTGTGCCACCTGGTTCGGCTGCTGGGCGCTGGCGGTGTACGTACACCCGCTGGTCGCCACCAGCCCGACCAAGGCGACGAGTACCCCCGTCCGGCGGCCCCGCCGCCCCTCCGGTCCACCGGCCACCTGCTTCTCGCTCTCCTGAAAAGTCACCTCTTGTGCCGCCTTTCCTCGTTGGGGGAATGGGACGCCCGCGCAGGGTCACGGATCACGACGGGCCCGTGCGATCGACGAGCTGGGGTCGGGCACGACGACGTCGTCGGTGACGTCACCGTCGTCGTCGAAGATCTGCCCGGGGAGCCACGTGTAGTCCTTGAAGGCGGGCGAGAGGTCCGCCGTGGTCACGTCGACCTTGCGCTTGATCCGGAAGACCACGAGCTCGCGGTCCTCGTAGTAGGTCGTCATGTCGTGGTGCGAGGCGCGGTAGGCGTCGCACCAGATGCGGATGCGGGCCATCATCCGCGTCCGCTTCTCCTGGTCGCGGTAGTACTCCTGGGTGGGCCCGACGGGCGCGGCCTGGGGCCCGCCGAAGGGCACTTTCTCGACGAAGATGTAGACCGATTCCGTGGGGATCGGCAGCTCGTAGCCGGGGTCGCGCGCCTCCCGCATGGTGATGTCGCGGGCGAAGACCCATGCCTCGGTGAAGAAGCCCTTGTCGAGGGCCTCCTGGTACTGCTCGGACACGCCGACGAAGGTGAAGGTGAGCGGCAGCGACCTGCCGAGCACCTCGATCGCCACCTTGGAGGCCTGGGGGTAGCCGCTGGGGCCCGCCACCCTGGCCGCCGCCGAGTACTGGGGGTACAGGACCAGGACCGTCACCGCCACCACGGCGAGGGCGACCCCCTCGAGCGCGCCGGGCGTCGACCAGCGCCGGGCCTGGGTCCAGCGCCCCGCCCGGCTGCGCTCCACCGCGTCGGCCAGCAGGAGGGCAGGCGCGCCGATGCCTGCGCCGATGCCGACCACCATCAGCTCGGCCGTGATCCAGCCCTGGCGCACCCGGAACAGCAGGCCGGACCGGTACAGGAAGAGGTCGAAGAGGATCATCGCCGTGAACGACGTCAGCGAGACGGCGAGCACGACCCGGCCCTCCTCGGGTCTCCGCCGCAGCAGGATCACCCCGCCCAGCACGCCGATCGAGGCCCCGATGGCCCCGAGCTGGTAGATGGGGTTCCCCTCCAGCTCCCGGCCCCGTTCCGGCTGGTCGGCGGTGGTCGGCGGAGCCGGGTCGAGCGTCACCTGGTTGCTGGGCCGGTACAGGTCGAACGACTCGTTCAGGGGTATGCCGCGCAGTGCGCCGAGGATGAAGTAGAGGTTGGCGGCGAGCAACGTCCCGAGGCCCATGGCCACGATGCGGACGAAGCTGCGCCGGTCCCACCCGCCGGTGACCAGGCCGACGGTGAGGATGACGGCGTAGCCCAGGGCCATCATCGGCACGACGAGGGTGTTCGAGGTGGCGGCCACGAACAGGGCGCAGCCGGCGAGGGCCAGGTCGTGGTCACGGCGGCCGGCCATGTAGCGGGCGCCACACAGCAGCGAGATCAGGGCGAAGGCCAGGGCGAACTCCTGGCTCATGGCGCCGATCTGGCGGGTCCAGTCCACCAGCAGCGCCGGGTGGCCGGCGAACAGCCCGAAGACGGCGAGCGCCAGCAGGCCGGCGGCCCGGTTGCGGGTGGTCCGGCTCACCACCCAGTAGAGGACGACGAGCTCGAGCACGTTCATCATCGGCCCCACCCAGCGGGTGAAGTTGTAGACGCCGAACGGGTAGAACCGCGAGAGCATCGACGTCCACATGTACGTGCCCTGGGGGTACGTGCCGTCGGCCAGGACCCGGCCCTTGTTGAGGAACGTGGTCCAGGAGAGGGCGAGGAAGGAGTCCTGGGGCACGAGGTCGAGGTGGCCGAGGGCCCGCGAAAAACGCATCGCCGCGGCCACGGACAGGACGCCGAGGATGGCCAGCGACGTCAGCATGGCCAGCCCGCGCGGCCGCCTGCCCCAGAACCCGACGACCCGACGTCGCGTGGTGCTGCGCAGCTCCCCCGCCCGGCTGGACGCGAAGCGGGCGGCGCCGTGGCGCTCGACCCGGTCGCTCGCCTCCAGCGTCCGTTCGACGACGGACGAGAAGCGCCGCTTCCTCCGCCGGCCCTTGTTGAACCACCACGCCCCGCCCCACGCGGCGACGAGCCCGAGCATCTCGAGCATGCCGACGGTGCCGAGGACGTACATGGCCGCGATCGTCAGCGCGCTCATGTAGACGACGCCGGCCATGGTGCGGTCGAGGAACGTGCCCGGTATCCGGTCGAGCGAGAAGATCAGGCGGGGCAGGGCGACCAGCACCACGGCGATGACCACCAGCAACCCGCCGATCTGCACGAGGGTCACCTCCCGACCGCCGAGATCAGCACGGCGGCGCCCCCTGGGCGCAGGGCTGGGCCAGTTCCAGTGCCGGCGCCGTCGGTGGGGCGGGAAGGCTGGTGGCCGTCGCCGGCTCCGAGGAGTAGGAGGAGTTGGTGAAGCCGTAGGCGTCGAGCCCCGCCCTGGTCGCTTCGACCAGCCCGTCGCGGTAGAACGCGGGCGCCGACGCGAGATCCGGCGCCGGCTCGCGCACCGTGTCGACCGCCGCCACCCGAACGCCGGCGGGGGTGGCGAGCCGGAGGGCCAGCTGCAGGCGGGCATGGCCCACCTGGGCGTCGAAGCCCGCGACCCTGCGCCCGGCCGAGACGGTGAGGTTCTCCAGCAGGTACATGTCGGCCCGCCGCCCCTCCCTGGCGCCGGTCAGGGGCGACGGCACGTCGTCGACGGGGCCCAACAGCTCCGGCACCGCGAAGCCGTTGGCGAACACCGGCATGCCCAGCTCGTGGATGGCCCCGATCACCGCCGCCTGGCGGGCCCGGCTGACCTCGAACTCGGCCCCCGCGGCGTCCTTGGCGCATTCGTCGCGGGCCGGACGGCACAGGTCGGCCTCGTCGAGGAAGACCCCGGTCATGCCCATCTCCTTCCACGCCGCGGCCCGATCCCGGATGGAGGCGACCGTGTAGAGGACGGGCCGCACGCCTCCGTTGGCCGGGCCGCCGACGAGGGAGACGTACCCCCACAGCTCCGTCGACGGCGCTAGGGCGCGGATCTCCCTGATCAAGGTCCGAGCCCGGGCGTGGCTGGGATGGTCGGGCTCCTCCAGTCCCGACCCGAGCACCACGTGGGCGAACTCGGCGAAGGCCCGGGCCGGGCAGGCCACCGGGTCGGTGACACGGCAGTCGCGTACGAGCCACGGCGAGTGCCCGTAGAAGATGGCCAGCGAGGCGGGGGGGCCGCTGCGGCCGGTCCGGCTGACCACGGCCTCCGGCCGGAGGGACATGCCGGGGAGGAACGCCGCCGGGTACCAGTCACCGTCTGATTCGGCGGCGACCCGGACGTCTTCGGGCGGCGCCTTCAGCAGCGCGCCGGGGATGGACAGCTCCATCCGTCCCGGCGCCACCGTGCGCCGGAAGCCGGTGGCCTTGACCGGCTCCCAGTCCCACGCGTCGGCGGGACCGACGTGCCGGTACAGGCGCCCTTCGCCGTCGACCAGAAGGTCCCATCCCGACCCCGACAGCGGGGACTGGAAGGTCCACATGCCAGTGTCGCGGTCGTTGTCGCTGTCGATGAAGACCTGGGCGGGGCGGCTGCGGCCGGAGGCGGTGAGCACGGTCATCGACAGCGCCGCCGGGCCGCCTGCGGGGCCGAGGGCGGTGACCGAGGCGAGCGAGACGGCGAGGCGCCCCTCGGGCCGGCCGGCCGAGCCGTGCCCCGAGGACCGCCAGGCGTCGCGGGGCCCGCTGCACGCGGCCCCGGCGGCCAGCATGACGGTCACCGCGGCCACGATGTGCCGCCGGCTCCGGCGCCCCACCGTCCTCATCGGCCGCACCTCATCGGAACGCCAGCCTGAAGCGCTCGGCCAGCGCCGGATTGCCGGTCTGGTGCACCGACCACACCCGCACGTGGGCGTCCTCGTATGCCACCGAGACGCCGGCGTGGTACCGGGCGTAGACCGACATCCATTCGTCGGCCCGGCGGGCGACGGCGGCCCGGGTCTCGGCCTCGGCCCGCCTGGCCTCGGACCCCGGGCCCCCGCCCTGCTGGCCGGCGCCCGGCGGCACGGTCTCGGCCACCAGCAGCAGGTGGTCGGAAGCCACCGGCAGCACGAACCCCGGGTCGGCGGCCTGCTCGAGCGTGAGCCGGCTGGTGAACTCGGAGAGCTCGGCCCGCCACGTGCGGCCCACGACACGCGACAGCGACAGGTCGGACCCGACCACCGTGTAGGACATGTCGGTGACGCCGGCCAGGCGGCTCGAAAGGGCACGCGCCGCGGCATCGTGCTCGGTGGCCGCCCAGCGAAGGTCCGGGAGCCGTGGCGGGAACCCAGGCGCCAGGATGCCGGCCAGCACCAGGAGCGACACCGGCACGAGGGCGCGGCGCCGCAGGCGGGCCACGCCGAGACCGATGCCGATCGGCAGCAGCACCAGCGGCACGGCTCGGCCGTGTGTGGCTGCGGCCAGGCCCAGCCAGGCCAGGACGGTGACGGCCAGCACGACGCCCGGCACGGCTTCGGGCCGCCGGGCCCGGACCGCCTTGCCGGCCAGCAACACGGCCAGGACGGCGCCGGCCAGCGACGCGGCGGCGAGCCGGTCGAGTCCGGCACCGGCGGGCACGACCCCCTCCAGCGCGGTGGCCGGGGCCGCCCCCGCGGCGCGGGCCAAGACCACCGGGGCGAAGCCGGCCGCCGTCCCGATGGCGCCGGCGAGGAGGCACTGCAGGAGCGGCACGATCCGGCGGCGGCGGACTGAGACGGCGGCGCCGGCGGCAACGACGGCCGGGGCGAGCACGACAAGGCCCGGCGGATGGACCAGCACCACGCCGAGCGCCGCCAGGGCGATGTGGCGCACCGAGCCCGCGTCTGCGGACGCAGCGAACTGCATGGCGACGCCCACCCCGCCCAGGGCGATGACCAGAGCGAGGGCCTCGGCCTGGCCGGCCGCCACCATGGCCTCGATCCCGGCGCTGCCACGGGCAAACCCGGCCAGCGCGGCGGCGGCCGCGGCCACTAGGGCGGCGTCGCGCCGACCCGTCGCCCGCAGCACCAGCACGCACACCATGCCGATGGCCGCGGTCGCCAGCAGCGGGCCGGCGAAGCGGACCACGTCCTCGTAGGAGGCGGGCGTCAGCTCGGCGGCCGTGGCCAACAGCGCTCTGACCCCGATGGGTTCGGCACCGTAGGGGAACATCCGTCCGAGCCCCAGCTCCCCCATGGCGGTGAGCTGGCGGTAGTTGCCCGACGGCACCAGGGCCATGTGGCGGAGGGCGTAGGCACTCCCGGCGACCAGCGAACCGCCCAGGACCACGAAGAGCGACATCCGCCACGCCGTCTCGCCGGCGGGCGGCCGCACCTTTGGCCCCAGGCGGAGGCCGGGCCGGAGCACCTCGCCCCACCATCGCCGCACGGCACCCTTGACCCGCTCGTTGCCGGCCTCCGAGGCCGCTTCGAGCAGGTACAGGGCGGCTCGGGCCTGATCGGCCATGACCTCCACCACGCCCGGGCCCTCGAGGCGCCGGGCGCGCTGCCACCGTGATACGGCCGCCATGGCCATGGCGGCCACGACCAGCCCCAGCCACTCGAACAGGCGCAGTACCACGAGCACCTCGGCCGTGACCATGACCAGCACGCTGCCGGCGACCACGTCGACCGGCACCCGCTCGGAAGCGGCGCCGCCGCCGGCACGGCTCAGCACCCACCGCGGCCCGACGAGCAGCACCAGGGTGAGGCTGGCGAGCACGACCAGGGCCGAGATGGTTGCGGTCATGCCGGCGTGGGGAAGTCGTTGGGCCGGGGCGACCACGCGGCGGCGCCGAGGGACAGGCGCCCGGAGAGCTTCCACCGGTCGGACCCGTCGGGGAAGGTGCCACCGTCGGCCCGGTAGATGGCGACGTAGCCGCTGGAGACGACGAGGTACCGGCCATCCGGGGAGAACCGTGGGTAGCGGTCGACGGTGTCGGTCCTTATGACCTGGCGCTCCACTCGCGTCAGCGGGTCCACCTCGTACAGCTGCCAGCGGTCCAGCTCCCGCTTGGAGGTGAAGACCAGGCGTCGACCGTCGGGGGACCACACCGGCCCCTCGTCGGCCGAGAGGCTGTCGACCACCTTCTCCGGCGCCCCCCCGTCGGGGCCGACCCACCAGATGGCGTTGTCGCCGTCCCGGTCGGAGGTGAACGCGATGCGGGCGCCGTCGGGCGACCACGCCGGGTACCAGTCCTGGCGGTCGGTCGATGTCAGCTGGCGGGTGGCGCCGCCGGCCACGTCGACGACGTAGAGGTTCCACGAGTCGAGGAACCCGGGGCTGAAGGCGTAGGCGATCTGCGACCCGTCCGGGGACCACGAGGGGTAGTCGAACAAACCCTCGCCATCGACCACCATCCGAGGCGGGGCCCCCGGTCGCTCCACCACCGCGATCCCGCCGGACCCGCTGCGGACGACCGCATAGGCCAGTCGGCCGCCGCCCGGCGCATAGGCCGGCGAACGGGTGCGGATCCCCGGGTCGGTCACGGCGAAGGAGCGCCGGTCGTCCGGTCGGGCCGACGGGTCGAGGGCGAAGATGCCGAAGTTGGCCTCGCCGTTGCTGGTGAACAGGATGGTGCCCTCCAGGGCGCCGCCCGGCGCCCGGCTCTCCTCGATGAAGGGCGGGCGGATCTCCGACGACGGGCGGCACGACGCCCCGGCCAGGGCGCACGCCAGCGCCACCACCACCGCTCGTGCCAGGCGGGGTCTGCCCCTAGAACGCCGAGTAGGCATAGTACCCAACGTTCTTCAGGACCTTCATGGCGTAGTACGTCGACAGCAGCCAGAACACCACGCCTCCGGCGAGGAGGCCGAAGCAGGCGGCCCAGTAGGCGATGAGCCGGGAGCACAGCAGCCCGACGACCAGGTCCACCACCAGGGCGGGGGCGGCGGCCCGGATGGCGTAGGAAGGCCGCGACAGCGAGAACAGGAACGCGTTGTTGAGCAGCGCCCAGACGACCAGCACGTAGGCCACCGCCGAGACGAAGAACACGGTGATGGCCACGTCGTTGATGAGCACGCCGACCAGCGGCACCCGGGGCGCCAGCACGTAGCGGACGAGGACGTACCCCAGGATCACCCCCACCAGGGCGGAGATGACGTAGGCGATGACGCTCCGCCGGTAGAACCGCAGCAGCTGGGCGGTGAACTTGCGGATGCGCAGGACGGAGTGGACCTCCGCGTAGTAGGCCAGCTCCTCGGCCAGCCGGTAGACGGTGAACTCGAGGACGGCGAACGACAGCAGCAGCGTGACCAGGGCCCAGTTGAGCCCCACCTCGTAGTCCGACTGGAACCAGACAAACGACTGCCGGAACGGGGTCTTGCCCGTCCAGGCCAGGATGCGGTCGGTGAAGAGGAAGCTGAAGTACAGCAGGCCGTAGAGGAAGTACGGCGCCACCGAGTAGGCGAGCACCGACAGCCGGGGCAGCTTGCCGGCCAGGGGCTGCTTTCGCGTCCGCTGGATGCGGCGGTCGCCGAGCACCAGCATGATCGCCCCGACGACGAGGCCGAACACCGCAGCGAACAAGATGCCCAAGGTGTGGGCCACGACCACCGACGTGCGCATGTACTCGCGGGCGAAGTACACGAGGGCGATCCCAAGGCCGACGGAGATCGAGAACCAGATCTCCTGCTGCATCATGTAGACGACCGACAGGCCGAGCCACAGGCACGAGAGCGTGAAGAAGTAGAGGATCGTGATCGGCACCTGGCTCGGGGCCACCAGGGGGAAGATCAGCAGCAGGGTCCAGAGCACGACCCCGGCCACGACCACCGTGGCGAAGCCGATGGCGAGGGTGAGGAAGCTGACCCGGAGGGCGAGCCCGTACATGTCCTGGCGGAGGTACATCAGGCCGCGGCGGCCGACGGCCTGCATGAAGCCTGCGGTGACCAGGTAGGAGGCGACGATCCCGGCGGCGATGGCGCTGCCCCGGGGGACGTCGAAGTAGAAGTAGGCCCAGAGGGAGTAGAGCAGGACCAGCACCGACAGCAGCATCAGCAGCATCGGCGCGCCGAAGGTGAATCCCTTGAGGGCGAAGCGGGGGAGGAACGTCCGCAGGCTGGTGGGCCGGCGCTCCTCGAGCACCAGCTCCCGGCGGTCGCGCTCGACCGTGCGGCGGTGCTCGCCGGCGGCCTCGTCCTCGTACTGGTGCTGGAACACCTCGACGCCGGCGTGGAACACGTTGGTGAGGCCCATCGAGCGCAGGCTGTCGTCGGTGTAACCCAGCGACTCCAGCACCGCGCTGGCCTCGGCCGGGCTCTCCAGCCGGCCGGTGCGCTCGGTCACCTCACTGGTCAGGCGCCCTACGTCGCTGGTCGCCGGGCTCACAGGAGGTCGTCCGGGCCACCGCGCCGGCGGGGCGACAGGAGCAGGAAGAGGGCGAGCACCGCCGCTTCCCGGACCTCGGCCGCGGGGTCGCGCTGCGCGGTCTCGGCCAGCGCCTTGGTGGCCAGCGGCCCGCCGAGGCGGGCGAAGGCCCGCACCGCCTCCCGGCGCACCCGGGGCACCGTGTCCGAGAGAGCCCGGAAGAGGGCGGCGACCGCTTCGCTGCTGGCACCCGCTTCGAGCTGCACGCCCGACATGGCGGCGGCCCCCACCGGGACGTCGTCGCGTTCGGACTCCGGGGGCGCCGGTCCGGCGGCGGACGGGGTGCCGCCGGGCACGCCCGCGGGCGTGGTGACGACCGGGCCCCCGGGAGGTGGCTCGCCGGCGGGCGGCTCCCCATGGAGGGGGATCACCTCGGCCCGCCAGGTCGAGAGTTCTTCGTAGCTGCCCCGGTACTCGTTCACGAAGCGATCGAGGGTGAAGTGCTCGATGGCCCGCTCGCGAGCCTCCCGTCCCAGGCGCTCCAGATCCTCGCCGGACTGGCGGAGGATGGCGAGGAGGGCCGCAGCCAGGCCCTCGACGTCGCGCGGGGGTGCGGTGGCGCCGATGCTGCCGATCGCCTCACGGACACCGCCGACATCGGTGGAGACGACCTGCTTGCCGCACATGAGCGCCTCCACGACGGTGTAGGGGAAGGCCTCGGAGATCGAGGTGAGGAAGGCGACGTGGCCCTGGTTGAGCGCGCCGCTCGGATCGTCCGTGTTGCCCATGAACGAGACGGTCTCCTCCAGCCGCAGCTCGGCGTGCAGGGCCCGGACCTCCTCCCAGTACCCGTCGTCGGCAACGGGGCCGTAGTGCAGGAACCTGACGTCGGGGATCTCCCGACGGACCCGGTCGGCGACGCGCAGCATCGTGATCTGGTCCTTCAGCGGGTCGATGCGGGCCAGCTGCACTGCGGTCGGCACCCTGATGGTCGCCGGCTGCGGCCGGAACACCCGCTCGCTCACGCCGTTGTAGATCACCCTGATCCGGTTGTCCGGGGCGCCGTAGACGGTCTCCCACCGGGTGTTGAACCGGCACACGGGCGACACCTGGTCGGCCAGCGCGTACGAGGTCTGGGCCACCGCGCTGATCAGGTCGATCAGGAAGCGCTTGAGGTGGAACGGCATGAGGGCCCGGTCGATGGCGAGGTACTGCTCGCGCAGGTACACCCCGTGCTCGGTGAGCAGGAAGGGGGTGTTGCGCTCCACGCTGCTCAGCAAGCAGGGGATGGCGCAGAACGCGGCGGCGGCCGAGTGGGTCACGTCGGCCCGCGGCACCTCGACGTTCAAGGTCTGGAGGAGCCGGTACAGCAGGCGCAGGCCCTCGATGGCCTCGGCGATGCGTGGTGAGTCCTCGTCGGCCATCTCGCGCTGTCGGGGGTCGTCGTCGCGGCCGCCCGCCGGTGCCCGGCCGTCGCCGTCACCGGCGTCGCCGTTCCCGTCGCCCTTCATCAGGAACTGGATGTGGTCACGGATCTGGGCCCACTTGGGGACCAGCCCGCTCTCCTCGTCGGGGATCGAGGGCCCGGTGGCCAGCTCCGGCCGGGCGAGGAGGAACTGGCAGAATGCCTCCCACACGATCGGCGAGCGCCACGTGGACCGGTACTCCCACTCCCGGAAGTAGTCGTGCATGGCGACCAGCAGCTCGGCGAAGTCAAGGGGATCGAACAGCGCGGTGGAGACCGATTCGAGGAACGACGTGAACAGCGGGAGGAAATGCGTCTCGACATCGCGGTTGTGCGTGCGCCGTGATGCCCGGAACACCTCGGCCGCCGGAAGCTCCCGCGTGTACTCGGCGGGCTGCTCGACACCCCACAGCGGGACGCCCACGAACTGCCGGACGTTCTCCGGGAAGGTGAACTGCTGCTTGATGAACGGGTTCATCATCAGCGACCACACCACGAAGTCGACGTCGTCGAGCTGGCTGACCAGGAGGTCGCACCAGGTGGAGACGCCGCCGGTGTAGTGGGGGTAGGTGCCCTCGGTCGTGAGGAGCACCCGCATCTTCCCCTCGACCTGAACCAGCGGTTCGCCCCGCTCGAGGTCCTCCGGCGGGCCCGTACGGCGGAAGGTGCGGAGGTTCATGCGCCGTCTGCCCGCTCCAGCACCAGGTTGACGGCCCGCTCGGCGGCGGCGCCCACGGCCGGGATCGGGTCGCCGGCCCGGATGCGGCGCAGCAGGGGCACCACGTCGGCGCCGGCGATCCGGCCGAGGTGGTCGAGGGCCTCGATGCGGATCTCGTCGACCGGGTCGTGCAGGCGGCCGACCAGCGCGGTCACGGCCTGCTGGCCACCGATGGCGCCCAGCGCCCGCACCGCCCGGAGGCGGGCCCGGGCATCGAGCGACGAGAGGTCGGCGAGGTAGCGGTCGGCGCTGCCCGGGACGGCGGCCAGCACCGTCCCGGCGGCGACGATGGCCTCCCGGCTGAGCGACGGCATCGCCTGCTCGACGGCCTGGCGTCCGGTGTCCCCCATGCCACGGAGGATCGTGGCGGCGGCCTGCCGGCCGCCCGGGTCCTCGAGCTCGTCGACGAGGAGGCGGGCGACCTCGGGCGTCGTCCGGCCGAGCAGCGCCGCCTGGGCCAGGGTGCGGATGTCCTCCTCGGGGTCGGCCAGCGCCCGAACCACCGATGCCGTCGCCTCGGGCTCCTCCGAGCCGACCAGCGCCGTCACCGCCACCTTGCGCACTTCGTGGTCGGGGTCGGTGACGAGGCGGCGCAGGGCGGTCGTCGCCTCGGCCCCGTCCGTACGCCGGCACACCTCCACCGCGGCCCGCCGCACCTGCGGGTCCGGGTCGGCCAGGGCCAGCATGGCGATGACCACGCCGTCCTCGGTGCCGGCCCGCAGGGCGGCCCGGACAGCCAGCGCCCGGGCCGACGGGTCGGCGTCGTCGGCATGGGCCAGCGCGGCGGCCATGAGCGTGTCCCGAGCGTGCTCGGCGGCTTCGGCGATGACATCGTCATCGCCCCGTCCCACATGGGCCAGGAGCAGTTCCCAGAGCGCCGCCGGGTCTTCGGGAAGGATGGCGGCCGGCGCTTCCTCAGGCTCGGTGTCCGCCGCCTCCGTGCGGCGCGGTGCCGACGTGCCGGCGCGGCCGAGGAGGTCGGCGGCGACCACCCGGACCGCCGCCGACTGGTCGACGGCGATCACGTTCGAGGCGACACGGAGCACGGTGTCGCGATCGGCGTGGGCGGCCAGCGCGTCCAGCGACGCCATCCGAACCTGCTCCGACGGGTCCCGGACCAGCACCTGAAGCATGCCGGCCAGCGCCGGCCCCTCGAACAGCTCGGGAAGCAGCGCCGGCAGCCGGGCCCGCTGGCCCTCGCCGACGCGCGCCACGGTGCGCTCCAGCAGCTCGGCGCTCGGCGCCAGCGCCCGGAGGGCGCCAACGGCCCGGTCCCGCTGCGGCGCACCGGCCTCCAGCGCCCGCTCCAGCACCTCCCCCACGACCTCGTCCAACTCGAGGGCGTCCACGATCCGGGCCCCGGCGGCCATGTCGTCCGCGTCGCCGGTCAGGAGCTTCACCGACGCCCACCGGCGGATGGCGCCGGGGTCGATCCCGCCGAGCGCCCTGACGCTCGCCTCGCGTACGGCGCGCTCGTCGTCGACGAGGGCCTGGGCCAGCGCAGTCATGGCGACCTCGAACATCTCGGCGGCCACGTCGGCCGAGATCTCGCCCCGCGGGTAGGCCAGGTCGGAGCTGGGCGGGTCGTTGGGATTCGACATGGGCGTCCCTTCGGAGAGGTCGTCGGGCAGCTCGGTGGCTTCGGCGGTGGTGGGGCCGTCATTCCCGAAGCGTCCGGGGTCGGGCTCCGCTGGTGGCGGCGGGACACGGGCGGCGACGACGGGTCGGGGCGCCGGCTCGTCGTCGGCGACGTCGAGCTCCTCCTCGCAGAGCTCGAAGAGGCGGGTAAAGAACGGGCTGGCGGGAAAGCCTTCGTTCCGGGCCAGCGCGGGCGGGAGCGACTCGCCCACCAACCGGGAGACCGTGAGGTTCACCGGCGACGAGCCGGCGCCGACTGGGCGGCGCGATCCACTTTGATCACCTCGGCCTCCCTCCTCCGCCTTTGCGAGCAGGGCGGGCAGCTGGGCCAGCACCTCCTCCAGCACCGTCAACGTCTGCTGGAGGGTGACGGCCAACGCCGGATCCCCCCCCACCTCGACGGCGCCGCCGGAGGCCGTGGCGACCCCTGCCCGGCGGGCGCCCGCCGGCGGCACCGCCGTTCCCGGCCGCCCTGCGGTGTCCACGAACGCGGCCGGCGCGGGCGCGGGGTCGGCGAAGATGCCGCGCACGCCCCGGGACAGCGCGCCACCCGCCCCGCTGAGCGCCCGAGCCTGCGGCCCGCCGGGGAAGAGCGCCGTACTCGCGAACCACAACCCGGCCAGCAGCAGCGACCCACCCAGGGCGAGCTCCAGGCTCATGCCGCCGACCTTCCCCAACCGCTCGCCGCCCGCCGGACGTCTCGTGCGCCTAGGGGCGGCGGCGCTGCAGGCGGCTGGAACGCTCGCCGCCGCCGCCCGCCTTCAAGCTCAACTCGAGGCGCGAGGCGCTGGCGCTGACGACCTCGGTGTTGGCGAGCACGAGGGTCGACAGCGACGTGCCCGGCTCCAGGGTGACGACGAAGTGGGCCGTCTGGGCGAGCAGCCCGCCGATACGGACCCGTCGCACTCCCCGCATCGTTGAGAGCTGACGCTGCACGTGCGCCATACGTCCGATGCCCGAGAACGGGGACAGGAGCAGGTTGACCTCTTCGACACCGTTCGTGACGGGAAGCCGGTTCGTCATGGGTGGGAAGTGCCCAGCCGGCGGCTGTTCCCAACCATCCGGGCCGTCCGAGTACTGCCAGGTGAACGCCATGGTCCGCCTTTCTGTTCAGTGTGCTGCCGCCCGCCGGACCTGCGCCCGAGCTGCGTTGGTGACTCTTTCGGCATGTAGGTGCTCCGCCCTTACATCTGTCGTGACGTGAACGGTCGTGTGCCCCCTCGGGCGGCACCGCTCCGCCGGTCCGGCCCCCCGCTCCCCCGTGCATGCGCCTCACCCGCTCACCGAGCGACGTGCGGCGCCGTCCAGTGCGGGGCTGTCCCATGGCTCCGCCGACACACGCTCGGCGGCGCGCACGCGGACTGCGTCAGGGCGGCGCTGGACCGCCGTCCTCCCGTTCCGCCGGATCCAGTCCGCCATCCGGCTGGTCGCCCGGGAGTAGCGGACGATGCAAACCACGGCCCAGACGCCGTCGCTCCAGCCGATCTTCTTGCCTTCCTCGTACGTCCGCCCTGCGTAGGAGATGCCGACCTCGTAGACCCGCCAGCGGCCGGCCGCCACCTTCGCGGTGATCTCCGGCTCGAAGCCGAACCTGTCCTCCTCGATCTGGAAGCTCTGCAGCACCTCCCGGCGGAAGACCTTGTAACAGGTCTCCATGTCGCTGAGGTTGAGGTCGGTGAACATGTTGGAGACCATGGTGAGGGCCCGGTTCCCGACCGCGTGCCAGAAGTACAGGACCCTGTGGGGCCGGCCGGTGGCGAAGCGGGAGCCGTACACGACATCGGCGAGCCCCTTCAGGAGGGGTTCGACCAGCACGCCGTAGTCGGCAGGGTCGTACTCGAGGTCGGCATCCTGGACGATCACGTACGGGCCGGTGGCCTCGGTGAAGCCCCGCCGCAGGGCGGCGCCCTTGCCCTGGTTCCGGCCCTGGGCGAGGACCCGCACACGGGAGTCGCCGATCGACCTGGCCAGCGCGAGCGTGTCGTCGGTGGAGCCGTCGTCGACGATGATGAGCTCCAGCGTCAGCGGCGACCGGAGGACCCGCTCGGCGATGGCGGTGATCGTGCCGCCCTCGTTGTAGCAGGGCATCACCACGGAGAGGCAGGGCGCGTGCTGGGCGGTCACGGGCCGACCCCCGTCCAGCGCCGTCGCAGGCGGGCCGTCACGCAGACCAGCGCCAGGCCGACGAGCGACACGACGTAGGCAGCCACGAGGACGTCGACCACCGAGGCCGTCACCGCCAGCAGTCCGGCGGCCGGGCCGGTCGGGGCCTCGACGGGCTGCGTCGGGCCGGCGCCAAGCAGCAGCGCCCCGGAGATGGCGCCCGCGGCTAGGAGGTACACGGCGCCTCCCCCTCGACCCGGCGGCGTGCCGGCCTCACCGGTCCGCCCCGAAGCGCAGCTCGACCCGGTGGGTGCCGGGGGGCAGGGTGACGACGAACCCGCCCGAGGGTCGCTCGACGACGGTGGGAGGGACCGTCACCCCGTCGACGGTCAGGGCGACGGGCCGGGGGTCGACGACGGCGAGCGCCGGGGGCCGCGAGTCGTAGGAGAAGGTCATGGCGTCGCCGTGCAGGGCGGCGGTCCCCAGCTCCCCGGTCAGCCGGAGGAGGCTCGGCCCCTCCGGCGCACCCCGGATCCACTCCAGGCGGTGATCCCCCGCAGGGACCACGGCGTGTCCCACGGCCGCCGGCCACGGCTGGCCGTCGAGGCGCAGGCGGGCGTATCCCGCCCCACCCGGTGCCGACACCGTGACCGTGCTCGGCGACTTCACCCCCGAGTCGAAGACCTGGACGCTCGCCCCGAGCGCTCGCGGCAGGTGGTCGAGATCCGGTGGGGCGGCTGCGCCGGCGTCGAGGACGCCGACCCGCCCGCTCCCCTGGGCGGCGGCCATCACGCTCAGGTCGAACTCGGCCGCGGTCGTGCGCCCGGTCGCCCCCCGGCCGTCGCGCTCCCCGACGACGAGGTCGGCGACGCCCTGCCCGGGCGGCATCAGGGCGGCGATGGCGGGCGCCACCCGGTTGAGGCGCTGCGGCCCCTCTGCCCCGCCGGCGGCGGGGACGACGACGTGCAGGGCGGCACCCTGGGCCGTCGCCACGCCGGCCAGCCGGGCCGGGTCGGTGCCGAGGCTCGGCGCCGGGGCCGTCCCGGGGCCACCGTCGCCGGCCACCGTGGTGAGGGCGAAGCCCATCCCGGCCGCACGAGGCACGCCGTTGAGCCGCCGGAGGACCTCCTCGTTGAGCTCGGCCACCAGCTCGGTGCGGAACCGGCGGAAGCGCTCGGGGTCGACCCGCGGGTCGCCGCCGAACCTGGCCAGCGCCGCCGGGTGGTAGGGCGTCTCCCCCTCGGCGGGTTCGGCCGGCTCGAAGTGCAGCCCGGACACGTTCACGCCGTCCCAGGGGTACGACGTGACCAGGCGCTCCCAGGTCTTCCAGGCCAGGTCCATGCACGCCGGCTCCTCCAGGGCGACGAGCTTGCGCCCCCCGGCTTGGGCGTCGCGGCCGGCGGCCGTCTGCTCCCGGCACTCCGGGTGGTCGTCCCACAGGGTCCCGCCGACGGCCGGCCCGTCCAGCCAGGCGTAGGCCAGCACCCCCTGGGCGTGGAGGGCGTCGATCAACGCCTCGTACGGGTGGGCGTCGAGGTGCCAGCCGGCGACGTGGACGGTGCCGGCGCCCGCCAGGCGGGCCGCCAACTCGGTGGCGGTCCCGGGGAACGTGGTGGGATCGACGTAGATCTCGGCCGCGGTGCGGGCCGGGCCGGGAGGTGCCTCCGTCCACGACGCCATCAGGCGGCCGAGCGAGGGGAGGCGCTCGTAGCCGGCCTCGCCCCGCTTGATGGGGTCCATGGCCACCGCCAGGACGGCTCCCCGGCCGAGGCGGGCCGACGCCACCAGCGTTGCGCCGGCACCCGACGCGTGGGCGCGGAAGTCGACGAGCGAACCACCCGCGGCCAGCGGCCGGACCGTGTCCGGCTGTGGCCAGCGGGCGTCGAGCCCGTCCATCGACGCCCGGTCGACCGTGACCTCCGCCGGGCGGGAGAAGCCCACGGCCCGGAGGACGCCGGCGTGGGCGGAGACGGCCCGCCCGCCTCGTGCGACCCACCGGCGCACGGCCTCGGTGTGGCCAGCCACCAGCTCGGCTCCGGGGGTGATCACGCCCGCCCGCCGCTCGAGCATCTCGTCGAGGGTGCCCACCCGGGCGGAGGCGCCGGATGCCCGGAGGAGCTGGACCCAGACACCCGCGTCGGTCGCCGCCAGCACGAGCAGCGGCCCACCGGGCCCCTCGGGCAGGGGCGGCGGGGCGGCCGCCGTGCGGCAGCCGGACAGGACGAGGGCCAGGCCGGCGGCGACCATCGCGGGCCGCCTCATCCCCTCACCGAGGCGCCGGTGACCGCGGTCGCGTCGGCCGGCGCGCCGGCACTGGCGACGGCAGGGTCGGCGTGGATGACCACGCGGCTGCACCCGATCGTGGCCTCGGTCCAGGAGCGCCACGGTGGCTGGGGGTCGAACTCCTCGGGCGGCGGGCCGTCCCCGAAGAAGGCGGCGAAGGCGGCGACCGTCCGCCGCGCAGCCCGGCCGTCGCCGTAGGGGTTCTCGACTCGCTGCATGGCCTGGTAGGCCCGCGGGTCGTCGAGGAGCTCGCTGATGCGCCCGGCGACGGTGCAAGGGTCGGTGCCGACCAGCTGGACCGTGCCCGCGCTCACGCCCTCCGGCCGCTCGGTGTTCTCGCGCAGGACGAGCACCGGCTTGCCCAGGCTCGGCGCCTCCTCCTGGATGCCGCCGCTGTCGGTGACGACCAGGTGGCACCGGTTGAGGAGCTGGCAGAACGGGCCGTAGGCGAGGGGCTCGACCACGAGGATGTTGGCCTGGCCGGCGACGACGGGAAGGACGGCCTCGCGCACCCGCGGGTTGGGGTGGAGCGGGCAGACCAGGACCACGTCCGGGTGGCGGCGGGCGACCTCCAGGAGGGCGGAGGCCACCACCCGCATCGGCGGGCCCCACGACTCCCGCCGGTGGGTGGTCACGAGCACGACGCGGCGGGGATCGCCGTCGAGCGGAGCGAGCGACGCGGCGGCGGCCCCCAGGCTGTCCCCGCCGGCGCGGACCGTACGCAGCAGGGCGTCGATGACGGTGTTGCCCGTCACGAACACCCGCGCCGGGTCGACCCCCTCGGCGCGCAGGTTCTCCGCCGTCAGCGGCGTGGGCGCCAGGTGCAGCGACGCCAGCTGGGTGATGAGGCGGCGGTTCAGCTCTTCGGGGTAGGGCGAGTAGGGGTCGCCGGTGCGCAGGCCGGCCTCCACGTGGGCAACCGGCACCCGGTGGTAGAAGGCGACGAGGGCCCCGACGAAGGCCGTCGTGGTGTCGCCCTGCACGACGACGAGATCGGGCCGCTCGGACGCCACCACCGGCGCCAGCGTGGTCAGGGCCCGCACGGTGACGTCGGTCAACGTCTGGCCGTCGCGGAGGATGTTGCAGTCGAAGTCGGGTCGGATCTCGAACAGGTCGAGCACCTGGTCGAGCAGGGCCCGGTGCTGCGCGGTCACGGCGACGACCGGACGGAACCGGGGGTTCCCCGCCACCTCGAGCACGACGGGCGCCAGCTTGATGGCCTCCGGCCGGGTGCCAAAGACGAACATCACCGAACGCCGGCTCATGCCGCCACCGGAGCGCCGGCATCGCGCGTGCGCGCCGTCTTGGCCCATCCCCGCTTGCCCCTGACCATGCGCCAGACCGCCATCCAGCCGGCCGGGAACCAGAGGTAGGAGTACAGGGTGAAGCTGTGGGCCCGGAGCAGCGCCCCGGGAAGGCTGCTCGCCGGGTCGCGCAGCCAGTAGGCGTACCCGTACAGCAGGCTCAGCCCGAACGTCATCAGGTACAGGAGGGCGACGACCGCGTCGCCGCCGAGGACCCCGTCGAACGCGGTCGAGGGGGAGACCGCGGTCGTCACCACGAGGGCCAGGAGGAAGGCAGCGATCGGCACGGTCATGAGCAGGACCAGCGACGCCACGACCAGGTGCACGACCAGGTCGACCGCGGTCGACGCCTCCAGCCGGGAGGTCACGATCATCGGGATTCGGGACCAGCACTGGAGGTGGCCCTGGAACCAGCGGGTGCGCTGGCGGACGAGTCGCTTGACGCTGGTCACCGCCTGCTGGCTCACGTACGTCGTGGGGCAGAAGTGGTTGCGCCAGCCGCCGGCCAGGAGCTGGATGCCGAGGTCCAGGTCCTCGGTCAGGCAGTCGGTCCAGGGCGCCGGCCCGAGCGACTCGAGAGCGCCCAGTCGGGCGAACTGCCCGTTCCCCCCCAGGCCGACGCTCCCGAGCCGCTGACGGGCCCGCTGGAAGATCTCCGTGTAGGAGACGAACTCGATGTCCTGCATGCGGGCCAGCCACCCCTCGTGGGCGTTGTACATGCGGACACCGATCTGGACGGCGCCGGTCAGGGGATCGCTGAAGTAGGGCGCCACCGCGTACAGCGCGTTGGGGGCGATCCGGCCGTCGGCGTCGAGCACGGCCAGCACGACGTCGTTGTGGTCGCGCCCGGCGAGCAGCGACGAATTCCGCAGGTACCGGTAGGCGGCGTTCAGGGCCTCGCCCTTGCCCTGCCGGGCGTTGGGGGCCTTGCGCTCGAAGAGCCAGAGCCGGTCCGAGGCGCGGGCCCTGACGATGTCGGCGGTGACGTCGTCGGAGCCGTCGTCGATGACGAGGACGGCGAAGTTGTCCCCGGGGATGGCGGCCAGGCGGTCGAGGCTCTTGTCGATGACGAGCTCCTCGTTCAGGCAGGGGACCACGAAGACGAAGAACAGGTCGTCGGGCGCCGGCAGGTCGGCCCGCCGCCGGCGGCGGGACATGACGAACAGCGTCACCGCGTACGTCAGGGACACCACGACCAGCACCGACGCGAGCCCGCTCATCGGTTCACGACTCGTGCGACTTCACGATGGCGTGGAGGCGGGCGACGAGGTCCTGCAGCCGCACGACCCGATTGCGCAGGTCCACCTCGGGGTCGTCGTCGTCCACCACGCCAGCGGGGGTGCCGGCGGTGCCGGACATCCGGATCTCGATCACCACGTCGTCGGCGGGCGGGCGGGTCGACGTCCGCTGCAGCAGCTTGCGGTAGTCGGCGGCCACGGCCCGCAGGAAGGTTTCGACCTCGTCCCTGTCGTAGCCCCGGAAGGCCGGGACGAACCTCCTGGTCTCGATCTCCTCAGGCGGAAACGGCATGGGTACACGCTGCGGTCGGGACGCGGCGCGCACCGACGCCGGGCACGGGCGGCGCAAGCCGGCCCGGCCGCCGTGCCGCCGATGCGCACACGCCGCCGATGCCGTACGTTCCGCTCCCAAGACCGATCCACACATGCCACTCCCCGTCCTGTCGAGCAAGGAAAGCAAGGGTGGGCGGCGACGGAGAAGAGTACGCACTACTCATTCCTCCGCCCCCCTCCGGCGTGGAGGACCTGCGGTACCTACGCCGTGGCGAGGGAGCCCGAAATCGACGCTCGGCGGCATGAGTACCGGCATCAGGCACCGGCACTCTGGGCGATGTCGAGCACCGCCGTGAGCGTGGTGCGACCGCGTACGCCGAGCTTCTCGTACACCCGCTGCAGCTGGTTCTCGACGGTCCGCACCGAGAGCTTCAACCGCTCGGCGATGGCCCGGTTCGAGAGCCCCTTGGCCGCCAGCTTGGCGATCTCCAGCTCGCGGCTCGTGAGGGAGGCGCCGGCCCGGCCGGTGGACAACCCGGGCGTGACCGCCCCCTCGCACCGGGTCCGCAGTGCGGCGGCCCGGCGCTCGTCACCCGCCGCCTCCCGGTTCTCGCGCGGCCGGCCCTGGGCCGCCGTCGCCGCGGTCGCTGCCTCGGCCGCGAGGAGGACGGCGCCCATGTCCTCGAAGGTCGACGACACCGCCCGCAGGGCCCGGGCGTCGTTGATGGCGAGGGCCCGGGCATGCTGGGCGCGGGCCGCGGCCAATGCCCCCTCCACGGTGTGGGCCAGCTCCGCCAGCCGGTCATCGACCGACGACGCCTCGCCGAGCCGGGCGAGGTCGTGCAGTGCCTCGGCCTCGGGAAGCGGCTCGCCCCTTTCCGCCCCTGTGCGCGCCATGTCCCACAGCAGGGAGACGGCCTCCCGGATGTCGCCCTGGGCGACGGCGGTCCAGGCTCTTGCCCGGAGCTGGTTCGGCCACCACCGGCCGTCGGGCAGCACGGGCAACCCGTCGGCCTCCTCGAGGGCGGCGGCGGCATCGGCGGCCCGGCCGGCCAGGGCCAGCGCGTAGGCCCTGTCGACGAGGGCCCACCGCCGCAGGACGAGCGAGCCACACTGGCGCTGGAGGCTGACGTGTTCGCTCGCCCACCGCAGCGCCGATCCCGCCTTGCCCTGGGCCAGGGCGGTGCGGGCCAGCACCCACGCGGCGATCGCCTGCCCGGCGACCTGCTCGTCCTCCACCCATCGTTCGTAGTGCTCCTGGCCGGTCCGTTCGGCCTCCACCAGCCGTCCCGCTGCGCACAGCGCCTCGGCGCGGCTCAGCACGTGGACCGCCGGATGCCGAACGGGGAGACGGCCACCCACCGCCAAATGGGCGGCCGCCCCCCGATCTGCGGCGTCCAGGGCGTCGGCGATCCGGCCGATCCTCGTGAACGCCGTGGCCGCGGCGTCGCACGCCTCGACGAGCGCCCTTCCTTTTGCCACGTCGAGCAGCGGCTCCGCCAGGCGAAGCGCGCCGGCGGCGTCGCCCAGGCTCATCACCAGGTTGGCGTGGATGGCGGCCACCTCGTGCCGGCCCTCCTCACCGACCGCTTCCAGGGCTCGCTCCGAGAGCTTGAGCGCCTCGCCGACGCGGGCCTGGCGGGAGCCGACGATGTAGATCCTCGCCACGGCGAGGGCCAGCCGCTGCGGCTCGTCACGGGCCGACGGTTGGAGTGCCCGCAGCTCCTCCTCGGCCTCGTCGACGCGGCCCAGGAGGTCGAGGACCTCTCCGTGGAGGAGGGCCGCCTCGAAGCGGTCCTCACCCTCCATTGCCCGCCTCGACAGGACTTCGGCGAGATCGAGCGCGCCGGCCCTGCGAGCCCGGCCGGCGGCCGCAAGGGCCATGCCGGTCGGGATGCTGCCGCCTCCCTCCAGCCTCCACTCGGCCACCCGCAAGAGGTCGTCGTGGCGCCGGGCCCCCGTGGCCTCCACCTCGTCGGCCAGCGTCCGCCGGGCGGCGTCGGCGCGAAGCATCGGGGCCCGGGCCCGCAGCACGTCGCCGTGGAGCGGGTGGGCGAGCCGGACCTCGAACCGGCGGCCGTGACGGGTGATCACCACGAGGTTCTGCCGCTCCAGGATCTCCAGCTGGGTCACGTCGGCCACCCGGGAGAGCAGCTCGACGCCGGCCGGCTCGCCATAGGCGACCGTCTCCAGCAACGTCCGGGCCGCGTCCTCCAACCCGCCGAGGCGCGTCTCGACGAGATCGACGAGGCTGGCCGGCAGCGGGTGGGCGACCAGGCGCCAGACTTCGTCCTCCGCCCGCAGGGCCCCGGCGTCGAGCGCCCCCAGCACGAGGTGGCGGAGGAACAGGACGTTGCCCGCGCTGCGGCTCGCAAGGTAGCGGAGCGTGGCGCCGTCCACCGGACCCCCGAGGACGGACGGGAGCAGCTGGGCGATGTCTTCACGGCCGATCGGGGCGATGTCGAGGCGCTCGGCCACGCCGTCCTTCCAGAGCGCGGTCACCGCGTCCGGGCCGCGCTCGCCGACGGTGAGGGCCACGATCACGAACACCGCAGGCATCAGCGCCAGCTGGTGGACGAGGGTGGCGGACGCACCGTCGAGCAGGTGGGCGTCGTCGACGAACAGGGCGAGCGGCCTGCCCGCTCCCAGCTCGGCGATGGCCAGGGCCGCCCCCTGGAGCATCTCCTGCTGGCTGTCGGACCGCATGACGGTGGGCACCGACGGCGGAAGGAGCGGGGCGAACGCGCCGAACGGGATGCCCGATGCGGCGCGGGTCGCCGTCACGCGCGCCGTGGCGAACCCGGCCGTCGTGGCCAGGGTGAGGCACTCCGTGCCGACCCGCGTCTTGCCGACACCTGCCGCGCCGGCCAGCACCACACCGCTCTCCCCGTCGTTGGTGAGCAGTGTCCCGAGCCGCTGCATGGCCGCGTCCCGCCCGACGAGCGGCCACTCACTCATGGCTGCCCCGCATGCCGGCTGGTCGACCGGCGGTCTTCCCCCCGCCGTCGCCGGCGGTCATGGCCGCCGGTTCATGCCGAACGGAGGACAGCGGCGAGCTCGGTGCGAGACCGGACCCCGAGCTTGGCGTAGGCCCGCTGGAGCTGGTTCTCGACCGTGCGCACCGACAGGAACAGCTGCTTGGTGATCTCCCGGTTCGAGAGACCGCCGGCGGCCAGGCGCGCCACCTCGCGCTCGCGGGCGGTCAGCGCCCCCCTGGTGACCACCCCGGCCAGCGCCGGCGTGAGCGCCGCCTCGCAGCGACCCCTCAGCATGGCGGCCCGCCGTTCGGCGAGCGTGGCCCGCCGGCTCTCGCCGGCCCGCCGCCACAGGGTGGCGGTGGATGCCGCCGCCTCGGCTGCCAGAAGGACGGCGCCGATCTCCTCGAGCTCGTTCGAGGCCGCCTCCGCCTCGCGGGGGTCGGACCGCACCAGGGCGCTGGCCAGCCGGGCCTCGGCGGGCACCAACGGGCCTTCCACCACCTCTTCCAGCTCGAGCAGCCGGGACAGCACCGACGACTCGGCGCCGAGGCGGGCCAGGTCGTAGAGCGCTTGGGCCTCGACTGCGAACGCCCCCTGCTCAGCCGCCCGCGCCGCCGTCCCGCACAGCACGGCGCGGGCCGTCTCCACGTCGCCCCGCCCGGCGGCCAGCCAGGCCCGGGCGTGGTCCGCCTCGGCGTCGAACGGCCCGTCGACCCCGTCGGACGCGTCGAGCTCGGCCAGGATGGCTTCCGCCTCGTCGTAGGCACCACCGAGCGCGAGCGCCCAGCCCAGATCGGCGAGCGCCCAGCGGAGGGCGAACTGGGGCGACGCTCCCCGCAGCAGGCTCACCGCCTCCCTGCCCCACGCGGCGGCGGTGAGGGCTCGGCCCTGGCGCAGGGTGATCCGGTTCAGGGCGCAGGCGAACGCGGCCTGCGCGGTACGGCAGCACCCGGCGACGGCCCGGTCGTACTGCTGCCTGGCCTCCTGCTCGGCCAGGTCGAGCCTCCCGGCGACCAGGAGGCTCTCGCACCTGGTCCATCCGTGGATCCACTCCGGCCAGTAGACCGGGACGCCGGGCGGGCTCGAGGCCGCCCCTTCCCCCAACCGGCAGGCACGGAGGGCGGCACCGGTGCGGCCGGCGTGGGCGTGGGCCAGCGCCAGCACGACGCACGCCTCCGACAAGGCGCTCCCCGTCGCCCGGCTGACGACCCGCGCCGCCACCGCGGTCGCCTTGGCCCGCCCGCCGAGCGAGAGCAGCGCGTAGGCCCGCTTCGAGTGCAGCTCGTCGCGCCAGGCCAGGCCGGATACGCCGGCCTCGGCCTCGGCCAGCACGGCCAGGGCCTGCTCGGGCTTCCCGCAGTGCATCAGGAGGTTGTCGGCCCGGGCCACGGCGACCACCGCCCGCCGGGCATCGGACCTGGCCACGGGGACGAGCGCCGCAAGCCGGCGCTCGGCCAGCTCGCCCTGGCCCCGTAGCCCGGCCAGCCAGCCGGCGAGGAGGGCGGCGTCGAACCCGCCGTCGGCCTCGACCGCCGCCTCGGCCAGCCGCGCCGCCAGGTCGGTGTCGCCCACATGATGGGCCTGGTCGGCGGCGGCGGTGGCGAGGGTGGCCGGTATCTGGCCCCCACCCTCCAACAAGGCGCTGGAGCCGGGCAAGGGCACCGAGACGAGCGACTGGCAGGGCCGGTCCGAGGCCGAGCGGGCCATCACCGACGCCCAGGCCCGGTTCGTGCCCGCCCACGCCTGACGCCGCCGTGGACGCCCGGACGCTGGCTGGGGAGATGGAGCGCGTGCAGGTGGTCGACGTGCGCACCGCCCATGAGTGGGACGCTGGGCACATCGCCGGCGCCCGGCACATCCCCGAGGACGACGTGGCCGCCCGGGCGGGCGAGCTCGACGCCGGCCGGGCCGTGGTGACCGTCTGCCACACCGGCACCCGCAGCGCCACCGCCGCCGCCGACCTGGCCGACGCCGGGCTGGCCGCCGAGAGCCTCGAGGGCGGCATGGAGGCGTGGGCCGCCGCCGGCCTGGCCGTGGTGACCGACGGCGGCCGGCCCGGAGCGGTCGTCCCCGCGCCGCCGGCATCGGAGGAGCACCAGCGGTTCGCGGCCGACTTCATGGCCGCCGCCCTCGCCGTCCAGGAGCACTTCGGCGACCGGGAGCCCTCGGAGGAGGAGGTCCTGGACTTCCTGCGCCGCCGCGGCGGTGCCCCGTGAGGGCGCACGAGGAAGAAACTTCACGATCCGGCAATCCCCGGGGCGGGTTCGTCCCGTAGATACCCCGGCGGCACGGATCCCGCGGGACTTCTGGCTGCCTATGCTTTCGCGGACAATCGACACCGGGGGGACTTGCCATGGTTCGCAAGATCGCGTCGTTCATCGTGCTCACCTGCATCGCCGGGCTCCTGGGCGCCTCGCCGGCCGCGGCCGACGATGCCCGCCTCTACACCGTCCTCACCGGCGCCGCCGAGCGGCCCGGCCCCGGCGACCCTGACGGCTTCGGCCTGGCGGCCATCATCATCGACGACGACACCAACGAGCTGTGCCTGTCGATGGTCTTCTTCAACGTGACCCTGCCGACGACCGGCCTCCACATCCACCTCGCCCCGCCCAACGCCCCCGGGCCCGTGGTCGTGCCGTTCACTGCCCCCACGCGTAACGTGGTGCACGAGTGCGTGACCGTGGCCAACGAGGCCCTGCTCGACGACATCGCCGCCAACCCCGGCCGCTACTACCTGAACCTCCACACCCAGCCGCTGTACGCGGCGGGCGCCATCCGGGGCCAGTTGGCGGGAGGGTAGGCCCTCACGAGGGGGTCGGGCCTGGCTCCCTGGTCTCCTCGTACACCCACCGCAGGTAGGCCGGGTTCCCGCCCGTGATCGGGAGGGCGATGACGCACGGGACGTCGTCGGCGTGCTCCTCGTCGGCCCGGGCCACGATCTCGGGGACCAAGGCGGCCCGGGTGTGGAGGCCGACCCGGGCCTGGGGCTCGTCGTGGACCCGGCCCTCCCAGCGGTAGATGGCCCGGATCGACGCCATGGTGTGGCCGCACGCCACCAGGCGGTCCTCGACCAGCCGGCGGGTGAAGGCGGCGAGCCAGTCGGCGCTCTCGGCCGTGACCACCACCTCGACGCACGCCGGCCCGTCCACGCCCATGGTCTACAAGACCAATGCCCGGCGGTCGGACTCGCAGGCGGCCCGGACGTGGCAGCCGGCGAGGTGGTCGTTCACCAACCCGAGCGACTCCATCGCCGCGTAGGCGGTCGTCGGCCCGACGAAGCGGAAGCCGAGCGTGCGGAGGGCCTTGGACAGCGCGGTCGACTCGGCGGTCGTCGATGACAGGTCGCCGAGCCGCTTGGGCACGGGCCGGCCCCGCCGGGTCGGCTCGAACGACCACACCAGGGCGGCCAGGGACCCGTGGCGCTCCTGTGCCGCCAGCGTGGCCCGGGCGTTGGCGACCGTCGCCTCGATCTTGCCCCGGTGGCGGACGATGCCGGCGTCGCCCAGCAACCGGTCGACCTCCGCCGGCCCGAACCCGGCGACCACGAGGGGGTCGAAGCCGGCGAAGGCCTGGCGGAAGCCCTCGCGCTTGCGGAGGATCGTCAGCCATGACAGGCCCGACTGGAAGCCCTCCAGGCAGATCTTCTCGTAGAGGCGGATGTCGTCGGCCACCGGCCGGCCCCACTCGGCGTCGTGGTAGGCCGCGTAGTCGGGCGCAGCCACGCACCAGCCGCACCGCCGCCGGCCGTCGTCGCCCCGCACCACCCCCACCTGCGCCCAGTCGCCCACTGGGCGCCGACGCTAGTGCCGGCGGCAACGACCGGCGGCATGGACCTCGGCGACCGGTGGCGAGGTAGCCGTCGCCGGGACGGTACCTTCGGAGGGCACGGGAAACGATGGGATCCGATGCGGCCGTCGGGGCCACGTGTGCCTCCGCCGCCTCGCGGCGCTGGCCGCCGCCGCCGTCCTGCTCACCGCCTGCGGGGCCCCCGGCGAGGACCGGCTGACGACGGCGCGCCCCGCCGACGGCCCGCCGACCACCGACGTGGCGACGGTCGACACGCCGGCGCCCCCGCCGATCGTCGTCCGGGGCGGCGGGCGGGAGATCCAGCTGGTGCCCTGGTCGCACTGCTGGTCCGGCGCCGGGCAGGGGGTGTGCGCCGACGGCCACCCGCCCGAGGTCCCCGTCGACGTCGGGAGCGCGGACGAGCTGGAGGTCGCCTTCGCCGCCCCGGGGTTCCGCTTCGCCGCCACCGCCGAGCGCCACGGCGTGCGGTGCGGGCGGTCGCAGACCGCTCCCCTGGCGGCCACCGGCCCGACCACCCACCGCCTGACCCCCATCGGCCCCGCCGGTGACTACGTGATCACCCTCTCGGGCCACAGCACGGAGTCCGCGGCCCAGAAGGGCGACGTCACCGCCACCTTCCGATGGCACACCCCGCGCGCCGGCGCCAACGAGGCGCCGGCGGCCACGGCCAGCATCCTCGCCGGGAGCCCGCCCACCGTGGTCAGCCTGGGCGTCGAGGTAAGCGTCCAGGACCTGCTGGCCACGCCCGCGCCGGGGCGGGCCCGGGCCAGCGTGAGCGTCACCAGCGCCAACGGGGCCGCAGTGACCATCGACGTGGAGCGCCACTCGGCGGAGTGCGTCCCGGAGGGCTCGGTGGCGTTCGGCGCCTCCAGGGAGCAGGGCGACCGGGCCGCCCGGCTGGGCCCGCCACCCTTCCGCTACGACGTCACCCTCGTGCTCGACGGGACCACCTACCGGGGCACGGCCACCTGGCCCGACGACGTCGACCCCGCCTGCTCGCCGTGCACCCGCCTGCGGTTCACGCCGCCGCTGCCGGGGCTCTAACGGCTAACCGGCGGTGCGCTGACGGTCGCGGCGCCGTCGAGGGCGGCGGTCGTGAGCCGGGCCCCGATGTCGTCGACGAACCGCGCCAGGGAGTCCATGACGAACCGGTGGCCGGCCACACCGTCGGCGAACCGCCCGAGGCCGCCCAGCGGCGGCTCGTAGCTCCCCGCCAGCCGCAGCTCCGTGCCGCCGTCGTCCTCGCCGAGCTCGAGGCCGCCGTCGAAGGTGGGGAACAGGTGCGGGTGCTCGTCGTCCTCCCACCACACCGGCAGGACCATGACATCCTCGTCCTCCAGCAGGGGCCCGAAGCCGATTCGCACCGAGCGGGTCACGAGCGTGCCGGGGAGGAGCTGCGCACCCAGCACGGCATGAGCCTCCGCGGGGGCCCAGAAGCCGTCCCGGTGCGACCCCACGATGTCCTGGGGGGCGGCGTTGAGGACGGCCACGGCGCGGGCGACCGGCGCGGGCAGGTGCCGGCGGAGTTCGACGGCACGGCGGTGCGAGAGGGCAGTACGCGACATAGCTCCACCATCCTGAGGCCTGGGCCCTCGAACCGTGAGGGCCGAAAGTCACAAGATGCTTCCCAAGTGAAGCTTCACGGGTCCGACAGATCCGTTCCGTCGGGCTCCGAGGCGGGCAGGCTGGACTGGTGCACGATCTCGCCGCCCGTCTCGTCCGGAACCGCCTGTGCGGCGAGGTGACCACGCCCGTCGGCTCGTGCCTGGGCAACTGCCGCCGGCTCGTCGGGGGCGACGAGGGCTACACCTTCGGGCTGTCGGACTGGCACGAGGCCAGCTACGACGACGCGGTGGCCGCCCTGGAGGCCCTCGGCGGCGGCCGGCTGCGCGACCACCCCGACCACGCCCCCGCGTCCATCGATCCCGCCGGCACCCTGGCCGGCATCCGCCGCCACCGCGACACCCTCGCCGGCCTGGTCGCCGCCGGCGGGGGCCGGGTGCTATTGGCCACCGGGCACCCGGTCCTGCTCCCCCACTACGGCGCCCTGGGCCGGGCGCTGGCCCGCGCCGGGCGCCGGCTCCTGCGACCACTCGACGGCGGCCGGCAGTTCACCACCACCCCGGAGGGCCGGCCCGCGTCCATCGCCTACACCGACGGCGTGGCCGCCCTCTGCCACGACGGCCAGGTCCGCCACACCCACCACGCCCACTACATGGAGGCCATGCTCGTCGCCGTCGGGGGCGGCCCGCCGGACCTGGTCGTCGCCGACCACGGCTTCGCCGGGGCGGCCGTCGAAGGGGGCATTCCCACGCTCTCGATCGCCGACGTGAACGACCCGGCGCTGCCCCTGGCCCAGGCCAGGGGGCGGACGGACGGCGTCCTTCTGGTCGACGACGGCCTGCCGCCCCACCTGTTCGCACCGGTGACCGAGGCCGTCCTGGCATGGAACGCGGCGGGAGGCCCGGACACCTAGTATCTGGCCCCAGACTCGACGGGGGGTCCGTGGGCGAGCACGTCACAACCGAGCGGCGGAGACTGGCCGAGGCGACCGAGACGCCGCGGGCGGGCACGGCCGGCGTGGTGGTGCCCACCCACAACGACGGGCCCAACATCGGCCCCCTCCTGGGCCGCCTCCTCGAGGAGCCCGACGTGGGCCTGATCGTCGTGGTGGCCAGCGGCTGCGACGACGGCACGGTGGCCACCGTCACCCGGCTGGCCGCCCGGCACCCCGACCGGCTGCGCCTGTACGTCGAGCAGGAGCGCTCGGGGAAGGTGTCGGCGGTCAACTTCGGGCTGGCCCAGCTGCGCACGCCGATCCTCGTGGTCGTCTCGGGCGACGTCCTCCCCGAGCGGGGGGCGATCGGCCGGGTGGTCGAGGCCCTCCAGGAGCCCGGCGTCGGCCTGGCCGGCGGCCGGCCCGTCCCGGTCAACGCGTCCAGCACCGCCATCGGCCACGCCGCCCACCTGCTGTGGCGGCTGCACCACCGCCTGGCCCTCCACCAGCCGAAGCTCGGCGAGATGATCGCCATCCGGGCCGAGGCGGTCGTCAGCCTGCCCCGCACGTCGGTCGACGAGGCCTGCTTCCAGGCCCTGCTCGAGCAGGCCGGGTGGCGCTCGGTGTACGTGCCCGAGGCCGTCGTCTGGAACCGGGGCCCGGGCACGACCGCCGACTTCATCGGCCAGCGCCGCCAGATCCACACCGGCCACCTGTGGCTGCGCCGCCGCCAGCGCTACTCGGTGCCCAGCCTGCGGCTCGGCCTCCTCTGGGCCGAGCTCTGGAACGACGTCCGGACCGAGCCCCGGGGCCTCCACCCCACCCAGCTAGCCTGGACGGCTGCCGCGGTCGGCATGGAGGCGTGGGCCCGGGTGCTGGCCCGGCTGGACTACCTGTTGGGGAAGGAGAACCATGTCTGGGCCATGGTCGAGAGCGCCAAGGCTCCGGCGGCTGACGCGAACGGCATGGGCCTTCGGCACAGCTAGCGCCTGGCGGGCCCGGGGCTGGCCCCGGCTGCTGCCGGTGAACGTCACGGTCAGCACCAACTTCCGCTGCAACTTCAAGTGCCTGACCTGCAACGTCTACGACCGCAAGGTGGTCGAGCTCACGGCCGACGAGTGGGCCAAGGTGTTCGAGTCCCTCGGGCGGGCGCCGGCCTGGATGACCTTCAGCGGGGGTGAGCCGTTCCTGCGGGGCGACCTGCCCGACATCGTCCTGTCCGCCGTGCGCATCTGCCAGCCGGCCGTGGTGAACATCCCGACCAACGGGTGGTTCACCAAGCGGGTGGTGGCCGGCGTCGAGCGCATCTGCACCGCCAGCCCGGGCACCCAGGTCGTCATCAACCTCTCCTTCGACCACCACGTGCCCGAGCGCCACGACGTCATCCGGGGCGCCGAGGGCTCCTACGCCCGCCTGCTGGACACCCTCGCCGGGCTGCGGGCGCTCAACCTGCCGAACCTCACCGTCGGCGTGCACACCGTGGTGTCCAACGAGAACGAGCACGACTTCCCGGATGTGGCCCGCGGCCTGTCCGCCCTGGGCGCCGACTCCTACATCGCCGAGCCGGCCGAGGAGCGGGTGGAGCTGCAGACCATCGGCATGGGCATCACCCCCCGCTCGTCGACCTTCGGCCGGGCCGCGGCCGCCGTGCTGGAGGCCGAGGAGGCGGCCAGCGGGGCGGTGGCCCGCATGGCCCGGTCGATCCGCAACGAGTACTACGCCCGGGTCACCCGCTTCCTGGAGGGCGACGCCAGCGCCATGCCCGTGTGCCACGCCGGCTTCCTGTCGGTCCACATCGGGGCCGACGGCGACGTGTGGTCGTGCTGCGTGCTGGCCCGGTCGTTCGGCAACCTGCGCGACGCCGGCCTGGACTTCCGCAAGGTGTGGTTCTCGCCCGCGGCCGAGGAGTTCCGGGCCTGGATGCGCGAGCGCCGCTGCGCCTGCCCGCTGGCCAACGCCGCGTACACCAACCTGCTGGCCGAGCCGGCCGCCGCCGCCCGCATGGCCGCCGGCCTGGTCAAGGCGCCCAAGCGCATCCCGGTGGTGGCGGTGACGGGCGAGTGATCCTGGTCACGGGCGGCACGGGCTTCATCGGCCGGCACCTCGTGGAGGCGCTGGTCGACGACGGGCAGAAGGTCCGCGTCCTGGCCCGTACGGCCCGGCGGGTGCCCGAGGGGGCCGAGGCGGTAGAGGGCGACGTGGGCGACGTGGAAAGCCTCCGCCGGGCGGCCGCGGGCATCGACCTGGTCTTCCACCTGGCCGGGGGCTACCGGGGCGACGGCGCCGAGCTGCACGCCGTCCACGTGACGGGCACGGCCAACCTCCTGGCCGCCCTGGAGCCGGGGACCCGGGTGGTCTACGTCAGCTCCACCTCGGTCTACGGCTGGGACCAGTCCTGGCCCGCCGACCACACCAGCCCGCCCCGGCCCGTCTCCGCCTACGGCACGGCCAAGCTGGCCGCCGAGGGGCTGGTCTCGGCGTGGACCGGCGGCACCGCGGTGATCGCCCGCCCGACGATCACCTACGGCCCCGGCGACACGGGCGGCATGCTGGCCCGGGCCGTGCGGTTCATGGCCCGGGGCGTCCGCCGCTTCCCGGGCGACGGGCGCAACCGCATCCACCTGCTCCACGTCGACGACCTGGTGCCGGCCCTGCGCCGCCTGGGCGAGCAGGGCGAGGGCGTCTACGTGCTGGGCGGGCCCTCGGCCACGCCCGTCGCCCGCATCTTCGAGCTGCTGGCCCGGGGCGCCGGCCTGCCCTCGCCGCGGTTCGGGCTGCCCGCCGGCCCCGCCCGGCTGGTCGCCCGCCACGCGGTCGACGTGCTGACCGTTGACCGGGCCTACTCCTCGGCCCGGGCCGCCGAGGAGCTGGGGTGGCGGCCGGAGGTCGACGTGGAGGAAGGCATCGCGGCCACCGGCGCCTGGCTGGCCGCCCGGCGCTCGACCGCCCACGGGTTCGACTGGCGCAACTACGTCGAGGACCCCGACGAGGGCCTGGGCACCGTCTACGAGCGGTTCGCCCTCCGCGACGTGCTGGCCTCCGCCGTGGAGCGCACGGGTGCGACCAGCGTGCTCCACGCCCCCGCCTTCGGGATGATGGGCTTCCCGGGGATCGACGCCGTCTTCTGCGCCCGGGCCGGGCTGCGGGTCGGCCTGCTCGACCACGACGCCGAGCGCCTGGCCGCGGTCGGCGACCAGTGGGCCGAGCTGGGCCTCCACCCGGAGCTGCACCTGGTCGACGGCACGGACCCGGCCACCTGGCCCGAGCGGCTCCCCGCCTCCTACGACCTGGTCTTCAGCTTCGCCGCCCTCTGGTGGTTCGACGACCCGTGGGCCGTCCTCCACGCCCAGGCAAGGTGGGCGGAGAAGGCGGTGCTGTGCTGCGTGCCGAACAGGAACGTGTTCATGCAGTTACGGGCCCACCTGTGGCACCGGGCGCTGTTCCGCTCCGAGCTCAACGAGGAGGCGCTCGACCGCGGCGCGGCCACGGCCGCCGCAGCCCGGGCCGGCTTGCGGGCCACGGGCACCGGGCTCTTCGACATCCCGCCCTTCCCGGACACCTCGGTGCCCATCGCCAGGATCCTGCGCCGGGGCCAGGCGTCGGAGGGCAAGGCGTGGGTGTGGTCGATCCTCCCCTACCTCAAGGGCGAGGACCCCACCATGGAGGACCGCATCGCCCGCCTGGCCTCCTGGGAACGGTTCGTGCCCGGGCCGGTCGCCCCCGCGCTGGCCCACCATCGCTGGCACCTCTTCGAGCGGTAACCTCGCGCCACGGGCACGAGGGTCTCGGCGGATCGCAAGTCGACGAGGTTGGTGGGCGCGCTGCTGGCGGGCCTGCTCACCATGGCCGCCTGCGGGGGCGGCGACGGGGGCGGCGACGCCGCGGTCGACCCCCTGGTGACCGACACCACCCTCCCCCCGCTGGACGCCTGCCCGGCCGAGGGCCACCGCACCGTCGGGGGCATCGGCAGCCTGCTGCCCACCGACATCGCCAAGCTGCCGATCACCTACACCTTCCTGCACGTCGGGCCCGACGGGTGCACACCGGCCCGCTTCAACCCGTGCGCGCCCGTCCACTACATCCAGAACGGGGCCGCGGCCCCGGCGTTCGTCGTCGAGAACGTGCGGGAGGCGTTCAAGCGGCTGTCCCAGGCGACCGGCATCACGTTCGTCGACGACGGGCTCACCGACGAGACCGTCCGGCGCGGTCCCTACGTGCCCGAGCGATACCCCGGGCGGTGGGCGCCGATCCTGATCGTGTGGGAGCACTTCCCGGCCGAGCAGACCTCGGGCGAGTCCCAGATCCTCGGCAACACCGTCCCCATGCGGGCCGGCGAGACCACCACCGTCTCCGCCCGGCTGCGCTTCAACGTCGACGCCTACAACGACGAGACCACCAAGGCGCCGATCCAGGACGGCTTCGGTCCCCCGGCGGGCAGCGGCTCGGGTCCCATCGGCCGCAACAACATCACCTGGGGGCGGATCATCCTCCACGAGCTGGCCCACGTGGTGGGGCTCGGTCACACCCGCGAGGAGGGGTCGCTCATGTACCCCGACGCGGCCCAGCAGACCCTCCGCCCCACCGGCTTCTCCAGGTCCGACCTCACCGGCCTCCGCTACCTCGGGCGAGAAGCGGGCTGCATCACCCCGCCCCCGCTGCCGTCGGGCTGAGCCGGCGCGATACTCGATCCATGGGTACGGGCGCGGTCCACGAACTGCCCGTTCGCCGGCGGCACCTCGCGATCGACGAACGCGGCATCGGCCTGCGGGCCACCTGGCACTTCGACCGGGGACTGGTGAACCTCAGCCTCTGGCGGGACGACACCTGCGTGGAGACGTTCCGGCTCCCGGCCCGGGAGGTGGCCAAGCTCGTCGCCTTCCTCGTCGAGGGCCTCGCCGACGCCATCCCCGAGCCGGCCTCCCACCTCACGGTCGTCCCCGAACCGGCCACCGTCGAGCGGCGGGCACCCGCCGGGTTCCGCCGGGAGCTGGCCGGCGTGCTGGAGCGGGCCGCGGCGCGCATCCGCCACTGACCGGCCCACGCCCTGATCACCCTCGCCGCGCAACAATGACCGGGTGGCCGCCAAGCTGAGCACCCATCCCGACGCTTTCCCCGCGCAGGAGCTGGCCGACGCCGTCGCCGAGCGGGGGCTGTCGTTCCCCGCCGAGCTCACCGACCAGGTGGCGGCCACCATCGACGCCGGCAAGCATCTGATCTTCATCGGCCCGCCCGGCACCGGCAAGACCACCCTGGCCTACCTGACAGCGGAGATCGCCGGGGCGGCGGCCATGAACTCGGGCTTCCTGCCCACCACGGCCACGAGCGCCTGGACCTCCTCGGAGACCATCGGCGGCCTGGTGGCAACCCGCGAGGGCCAGCTGTTCCGTCCCGGGCTGTTCCTCTCGGCCATCCAGACGTCGCGCTGGCTGATCATCGACGAGCTCAACCGCACGAACCTCGACGAGGCGTTCGGCCCGCTCTTCACCGTCATGTCCGGGTCCTCGGTCGTGCTGCCCTTCTCCCTGCCCGGCCACTCGCTCCCCCTCTCGGTCGTCCCCTACGACGCCGAGGTGCCCGAGCGGACCGAGCCCATCTACGTGCCCAGGCTGTGGCGGCTGCTGGCCACCATGAACCTCTTCGACAAGGACCTGCTGAGGCGGCTGTCCTACGCCCTCATGCGCCGGTTCGCCTTCATCGAGGTCCCCTCGCCCGACGACGACGCCATGCACGAGCTGGTCCACGGCCCCGGGGACATCGTGCTCGAGCTGCTGCCCCTGCGGCACCTGCGGGACCTCGGCCCGGCCATCTTCCTCGACGCCAAGCACTTCGCCGCCCGGCGCATGGCCGACCGCGTCAGCGAGTCGCGGGTGCTCTTCGAGGCGTTCTACGCCTACTTCCTGCCCCAGTTCGACGGTATCGACGACCGGGGCGGCCAGCTGTTCGAGCTCCTCGCCGCCATCCTCGACGGGCCCGAGAAGGACGAAGCCCGCAGGGCCATCCGCACGATCCTCGGCGGCCGGGATTGAGGTGGCCGGCGGCCGTCGTGGCCGGGTGCCTCGTCCTCGGGTCGGCGGCCGCCTCGGCCTTCGCGCAGGCGAAGGTCGACCTTGCCGCGATCGTGTTAAGCCGGGTCGATGGCTACCAGCCCGCGGCCCCGGGCATCCGACCGACCGGCGCCCTGACCGGGAACGAGCTGGCCCAGTTCGTGCCCGACCCCGCCCGGCGCCGGTCGATCTCGACGTCGGGCACCTACGCCCGCTCGTTCATGGCGGGTGGCCAGCGGCGGGCGGTCGTCGTGGGCTTCCACCTCCACTCCGTGCCCCGGGCCCGGTCGTTCCTGGGCGGGGTGCGGGAGCACGCGGTCGACGTCGGCGACGTCTTTCCCGTGAGCGGCGTGGCCCACGGGTTCCGGGTCGCCGTCCGGCCCGGGACGGCGCCCGGCCCGTCCGTCCAGCAGGCCGTCGTGCAGTCGGGCCCGCTCGTGTTCATCATCGCCGTCTGGGATGCGGGCGGCGCGCCGGTGACCGAGGCCCAGGTGACGAGCATGGCCCGGGCCCAGTGGGCGGCCGTCCCCAGGGAGCTGGCTGCGCAGGAGGACGCCAGCACCGTCGCCGACATCGGCCGGGAGGTGGGCTACGCCCTCGCGTTCCTCCTACCGGTCGCCCTGGTGGCGGGGGGCGTGCTGTACCTGTGCCGGCCGGGGGAACGCCGGTCAAGGCTTCAGGCGCTGCGCAGGAGCGCTTCGGCTTCCTCCCGGTAGGTCTCGGCCGTCGACAGCCGCCGGCTCGGGTTGCCGCCGCACATCCGCATGAACCGGGCGATGGCCTCCTCGGTCTTGGCCTGGTCGAGGCGGATGCGGCCCCGGTCGGCCTCGATCGACTCCTCGTAGGCGGAGTTGAGGTTGGCCTCCGACTTGGCCAGCCAGTTGGCGGCCTGGTCGAGGTAGCTCTGGCGAAGATCGGGATCCTCCTCGGCCAGCTGCATCCGCTGTTCGGCCACGATGCGCGAGCAGATCCCTCGCATGTGGCGGCAGTAGTGGTTGCGGTCGTGGCCGATCGACACCGCCCGCCCGTAGGTGATGTGGGCTTCCTTGAACTTGCCGGCGGCGCGGTCGGCGTCGGCTTCGGCGATCAACGCGTCGTACTCGGTCATGGTCCTCCCCTTGCCCTCTTCCCCCACGGCAGCGGTCGGGTAACCCTCAGCCGGTATTGCGTAACCCGTTGGCGATGCCATTGATCGTCAGGAGGAGCCCCCGCTGCAACTCGGGGTCCTCCTCGTCGCTCCCGCGGAGGCGGGACAGCAGCGACACCTGCAGGAAGCTGATCGGGTCGAGGTACGCGTCCCGGATCTCCAGCGTACGGCGCAGCGACGGGTGCCGGTCGAGCAGCCGTTCGCCGCCCGTCAGCCACAGCACCTGGTCGACGGTATGCCGGTGCTCGGTGGCGATCTGCTCGAACACCGCGTGCAGCGACGGGTCGGCCAGGCGCTCGACGTAGCGGCGGGCGATCTCCAGGTCCGTCTTGAAGAGGACCATCTCCACGTTGGAGACGAACGTCCGGAAGAAGTGCCACTCCTCGTACATCCCCGCCAGCCGGCGGGACCACCCGGCCTTGCGCGCGTCCGCCAGGCCGGTTCCGACGCCGAACCAGCCGGGGACGATCTGGCGGGACTGCGTCCAGCCGAACACCCACGGGATGGCCCGGAGCGACTCCAGCCCCTGGCTGCTTCCTCCCGCCCGGCGGATGGGCCGGGACCCGATGTTCAGCTCGGTCAGCTCCTCGACAGGCGTGGAGGCCCGGAAGTAGTCGATCAGCCGGGGGTCGTCGATGAGCTCGCGGTAGGCGACCTGGGCCGCGGTCGACACGACCTCCATCACCTCGTCCCACTCGTCGATCACGCGCTGAGGCACGCGGGAGCGGCGGTGCAGCAACGACGCCCGGAGGACAGCGGCGGTGGCGACCTCCAGGTTGCGCCGGGCCAGGGTCGGCAGGCCGTACTTGTCGGAGATGACCTCGCCCTGCTCGGTGATCTTGATGGCGCCGTCGAGGGTGCCGTAGGGCTGGGCCAGGATGGCGTCGCCCGTCGGCCCGCCCCCGCGGCCCACCGTGCCGCCCCGGCCGTGGAACAGGCGCAGGAGGATCTGGTGGCGGTGGGCCACGTCGCGCAGGGCCCGCTGCGCCCGGTGGATCTCCCACAGCGACGTGGTGATGCCGGCGTCCTTGTTGGAGTCCGAGTAGCCGAGCATCACCTCCTGCACGCCGCCTCGCAGGTCGACCAGGCGCCGGTAGCCAGGGTCGCGCAGCAGCCGGTCGAGGATGTGGCCGGCGTTGCGCAGCTCGTCGACGGTCTCCAGGAGGGGGACGAAGCCGATCCGGGCCACGCCGGCGGTGAGGTCGACCAGGCCCACCTCACGGGCCAGCACCACGGCAGCCAGCACGTCGTCGACCCCGCGGGTCATGGAGATGACGTAGCTCTCGATGGTCTCGTCGCCGTAGAGGTCGAGCGCCTCCCGCACGGTCTCGAAGAGGCAGAGCACGTCCTCGGCCTCCCCGCTGAGCCGGGTGGCCGGGGACCGCAAGGGGCGGGGCGAGCACAGCTCGCTGGACAGCAGCGTGGTCCGCTCGGCCCGCGACAGCTCGGCGTAGGGCCCGAGCGGGCCGTGCACCGGCGGGCACGGTCCCAGCCCCGCCTCCAGCCGGTCGAAGAGGGCGGCCAGGGCGACGTGGTGGCGCTCGGCGTGCTCGCGGATGTCCATGGTGGCCATCCCCATCCCGAAGGCGGCCACCACCCGGATCACCCGGTCGAGGCTGCCCTTGGCCACCAGGTCGCCCCGGTTCCCGAGCAGCGACGTGCGCATCACCTCCAGGTCGTCGAGGAGCTCGGAGGTGGTGGCGTATTCCAGGTGGCGGCGGGGCGGGGCCCCTTCGTTCACCCGGTGCTGGGTGTTGCGCAGGCGCTGGAGGATGTAGGAGCACTTCAGCCGGTACGGCTCCTCGGCGTTGAGGCTGCCGTAGCGGGCGTAGACCTCGGGCAGGGCGGCCCGGTCGGCGTCCAGGCTCTCCCGCAGGGCGTCGGAGATGCTGGCCACCCGGGTCGACGTGCTCAGCTTCCGCACCAGGTCCTGCACGGCCTCGGTCACCTTCCCGAGCGCCACCCGCCGCTGGGCGCCCAGCACCTCCATGGTGACCGCCGGCGTGACGAGGGGGTTCCCGTCCCGGTCGCCGCCGACCCATGTGCCGAACCGGACCGGTCGCGACCTCGTGGGCAGGTTGATGCCGAGACGGTCCATCTGGGCGGCCAGGTCGTCGAGCAGGTCGGGCACGACGGAGTCGAAGAGGTCGTCGAGGTAGAAGACGACGAACTTGGCCTCCTCGGCGGGGGTCGGCCGCTTGCGGCGCAGCTCGTCGGTCTGCCAGATCAGGTCGACCACCTCGGCGATCTCCCGCTCGGCCCGCCAGCGGTCGTCCTCGGTGGAGCGGGGGTCGGACCGCTTCTCGAGCAGCTCGGCGATCCGCCGGCGCTTGCCGAGGATCGACTGGCGCACGGCCTCGGTGGGGTGGGCGGTCAGCACCAGGCGGAGCTCGAGCCGGTCGACCAGATCCTGCACGTCCTCGGGCGTGAGGTCGGAGTCGCCGATGTCCGCGATGGCCGACTCCAGCGGGCCCTCCTCGGCCGCCAGCTGCGTGCGCTCGTCGGCCCGGTGGACCTGCTCGGCGATGTTGGCCAGGTGGAAGTAGGCCGAGAACGCCCGCACGAGCACGGTGGCGGTGGGCAGGTCGACACCCGACAGCAGCTGGTCGAGGTCGTGGGCGGTGGAGCTGGACGAGGTGTCGCGGGTGGCCTTGCTCAGCGCCCGCACCCGCTCCACGAGGTCGAGCACGTCCTTGCCCTCGTGGCGCACGAGCGTCTCGCCCAGCAGGCCCACGAGGAGCTTGATGTCGCGGTTGAGGGCGTCGCCGCCCAACCAGGGGGGCAGGCCCCCGGGGTCCGTCACGTCGGGCAGGCCGTCAGCGGCCGAGGATGCCACCCAGCACGCCGCCGGCACCTCCGGTCTCGCCGGGCATCAGCTGGCGGATCCACGCTTCGAGGGCGGAGGGGTTACGGGACTGGGTCATGACCCACCCCGGCCCGGTGAAGTCGAACACGAGCCCCTCGCCGGACTTGAGGGTCTGGACCACCCCGCCGGCCACCTTGCGGAGCTGGCTGCCGATGTCGGGGTCGAAGGCGACAACGTGGCCGCTGTCGACGGTGACCGACTCGCCGGCGCCGAGCTCGATCGTGTCGAGTGCGCCGTAGCAGGCCACGAGGACGGTACCCGTGCCGGTGGCGTGGACGAGGAACCCGCCCTCACCGCCGAAGAGGTTCTTGAACCCACCCCACTTGGTGTCGAGGTCGACGGCGGCGGCGGAGGCCAGCCAGCACCCCCGGGTGATCGACAGGGGCTGCTCGGGGGTGACCGGGCGCACGATGATGTCGCCGGGGAGGTGGTGGGCCACGTCGACCCAGCCGCCCTGGGCCGGCGCGGTGAACGTGGTGATGAACAGGCTCTCCCCGCCGAGAAACGATCGCTTCAGGCCCTTGAGCACCCCGCCCTGGGTGGTGGCCGCCACGCCGACTCCCGCCGAAGTGGCCATCATCGCCCCCGACTCGGCCCTGATCTGCTCGTTGGGCGCCAGGGTGACCCGGGCGGCGGCGAAGGAGGGGCTGTGGCGTACGGAGACGTCCATGCGCGGACGTTACCGCCGTTGGCCGGCCTCGGTGTCCGGCCGCCGCCTCAGCAGGGGGCGGCCACCTGCTGCGGGTCGCAGCTGACCAGCGCCTGCACGTGGTCGGGCACCGGCCGGTCGGCGATGCGCTCGATCAGCACCGGGCACTCGGCCCCGCCCACCGTCGCCGCGCCTTTCCCGAAGAGGCTGTCGGTGGTCGGCGAGCTGCCGGTGCCGAGCCAGGCGTGGGCGAAGCGCCGCTGGTCGCCGCCGGCGGGGACGACCTCGTCGGCCGCCGGGCGGAAGGTCGTGCGGGCCGACTTGAAGAAGTGCCCGTCGGCCCCGCTGAGGTCGAGCTCGACGACCAGCGCCGGCAGCCGCACGGGAACCGGATTGGGGTTGGAGAAGTTGAACTCCTGCTCCCACATCACCCCGCCGGGGCTGGGCGCCGGGGCCTGGCTGGCCTGCCACTTCTCGGCGGTGAAGCGCAGGGGCTGCAGGCCGCAGGCGCCGGTGGCCGCCGCGGTCGTGGGGGCGTCGGCCTGGTGCACCGGCGCGGCATCGCCGCCGCCGCCGGCGCAGCCGGCGAGCAGGAGGGCGGCCGCGGCGGCGAGACGTCGCATCGGTGCTCGAACCTAGCCCCGGTACGGTCGGGAGCCCATGGCCACCCTCGTCGCCGCCGACATCGTCCGCTCCCACGGCGCCTTCGTCGTCCTCGACGGGGTCGGCGTGGTGGTCGGGCCGCGCTCGCGCATTGGCGTGGTGGGCGCCAACGGGGTGGGCAAGACCACGCTGCTGCGCATCCTGGCCGGCCTGGAGCCGCCGGACTCCGGCCGGGTCACCGCGGCCCCGCCGACGCTCACCGTCGGCTACCTGCCCCAGGAGACCGAGGCCCGGCCCGGCGAGACGCTGGCCGGCTACCTGGGCCGGCGGACGGGAGTCGCCGCGGCCGAGACCGAGATGGAGGAGGCGGCCGCACTCCTGGGCTCGGGGGCGCCGGGGGCCGACGACCGCTACTCGGCCGCCCTGGAGCGGTACCTGTCGCTGGGCGGGCCCGACCTCGACGCCCGGGCCGCCGAGGTGTGCGAAAGCCTGGGCCTGCCCGCCGACCGGCTGGGGGTGGAGCTCGGCGCCCTCTCCGGCGGGCAGCTGGCCCGGGCCGCACTGGCCGCCATCCTGCTGTCGCGCTTCGACGTCCTCCTCCTCGACGAGCCCACCAACGACCTGGACTTCGCCGGCCTGGCCCAGCTCGAGGCGTTCGTGGCCCAGCTCGAAGGCGCGCTGGTGGTCGTCTCCCACGACCGGGCGTTCCTGGAGGCCACCGTCGACCGCGTGCTGGAGATCGACGAGCACAGCCGGCGGTCCACCGAGTACGGCGGGGGCTGGCTCGGCTACCTGGACGCCAAAGCCACGGCCCGCCGCCACGCCGAGGAGAACTACGAGCAGTACCGCAGCCAGCGGTCGGACCTGCTGGACCGGGCGCGGATGCAGCGCCAGTGGGCGGTCACCGGCGCCCGCACGGCGAAGAAGAAGGCGCCCGACAACGACAAGGCCCAGAAGGGCTGGCGGGTGAACCGCACGGAGAAGCAGGCGGCCAAGGTGCGCATCACCGAGAAGGCCCTCGATCGGCTCCAGGTGGCCGAGAAGCCGTGGGAGGGCTGGGACCTCCACCTGGAGCTGGCCCCCGCCAACCGCAGCGGCGACGTGGTGGCCCGCCTGGTCGACGCCGTGGTCGAGCGGGGGGCGTTCCGCCTGGGGCCCATCTCGCTGGAGGTGGCGTGGGCCGAGCGGCTGGCCATCGTAGGGCCGAACGGGTCGGGCAAGACGACCCTGCTCCGGGCCATCCTCGGCGACCTGCCCCTGGCCTCCGGCGAGCGGTGGCTGGGCCCCGGGGTCGTCGTGGGCGAGCTCGACCAGGGCCGGCACCAGTTCCTCACCGGCCAGCCGCTGATCGGCGCCTTCTGCGAGGCCTCCGGGCTCCTCGTGCAGCCGGCGCGGTCACTGCTGGCCAAGTTCGGCCTGGGCGCCGACCACGTCGGACGGCTGGCCGCCAGCCTCTCGCCGGGCGAGCGCACCCGGGCCACCCTCGCCCTGCTCATGGCGGCCGGCGCCAACTGCCTGGTGCTCGACGAGCCGACCAACCACCTCGACCTGCCCGCCATCGAGCAGCTCGAGTCGGCCCTGGACGACTACGAGGGCACCCTCCTGCTCGTCACCCACGACCGCCGCCTGCTGGAGGCCCTGGAGATCACCCGGACCATCGAGCTGGCTTGACCGCGCGCCGGCCTCACAGGGCGGCGCACTGCCCGCTCTTGGAGCCGGCGGTGTTCACCTGGCCCGCGTTGGTGGGAGCGGGGTTGTTGGCCGCGCAGGACAGCATCCCGAAGATGTTGTTGGCCTTGATCACCGTGGCGCCGGGGCCGTTGGAGTTCACGCTCACGTGCCGCGAGACGATGTTGGCGCCGAAGGTCACGGCGAGGTTGCCGGTGAGGTTCACGTCGCCGGCGAGGCGGTTGCCCGCGCACCCGCTGGCGGGGTCGCCGATGCGGATCGGCACCGCTGCGTTGGAGACGCCGAGCGCCTGGCCGCCCGGGGGCCCCGCGATCTGGGACCCGCAGATGCTGAGGAAGCTGGGTGCGTCAACCGTCACGCCCTGGGTGATCCGGGAGTCCACGATCGTGAGCGCGCCGCCGGGATTCACGACGACGGGCCCGACGACCCTTGCGTCGGTGACCAGCACGCTCTCACCGGCGTTCACCGTGACGGGGCCGAGGACGTCGCCCGTGAGCGTGCGCGTGGGCGCCGGCGGTGCGAAGGGGGTGATCGTCACCGACTCGTTCGGCGCCTGGCAGGGCGACGTGGCGGGGTTGTTGTTGGCGTCGCCGCCATAGACGGCGGTCCAGAAGTAGGTCCCCGGAGCGGTCGGCGTGAACCAGTCGGAGGTGGCTGTTGTGCCAGCCAGCGCGTTGGTGGAGGTGAACACCTCGGAGGTGCAGGCGCCGTCGCTGAACAGGCGGAACGTCACAGTTCCCGCGGGGTTCTGCCCGCCGGCCAGCGTGGCGACGTCGCGGACCGGTGCTCCGAGCAGGCCCCCCGGCGAGGCCTGGGTGGAGATGGT
>Ga0247708_1000014_pt1 | contig 48961 bp, 40 predicted proteins | sample 42W_NmetaG_FD_189040 | JGI IMG/M metagenome (GOLD analysis project Ga0247708, IMG submission 189040) | Soil microbial communities from hillslope of Landscape Evolution Observatory, University of Arizona, Oracle, AZ, United States - 4-2-W_N | ecosystem: Engineered > Artificial ecosystem >...
CCGGCTGCAGCGGCTGGGGGTTGAGGGTCACCAGGTTGATGGTGGCGTCCGGGGGCAGCGGCTGCGGGTTCAGCGCCACGAGGGTGATCGTGGCGTCGGGCGGCAGGGGCTGCGGGTTCAGCCCGACGAGGTTGATCCGCACGCTCGGGGGCAGCGGCTGAGGGTTGAGCATCAGGACGTCGATCTCCAGGTCCGACACTCGGGTGGGCTCAACGGGAGTCGTCACGGCAGTCTCCTTGTCTCGGTCTCCTCGGGCCGGCCCGGGCCTCCGGCCAACCGCTCGTGCCTGAACTCGGCCGGCCCGGGCGCCGCCGGGTCGGCGAAGGCCCGGCTCGTCGAGAAATAGCCGAGGGCCCGGTAGGCATCGAACCGGCGGGCGGTGTAGAGCTGGTTCGACGTGGGGTCGCACGGGAACGACTTCCAGCTGGCGTGGGCCTGGAGGATGTCGGCCGGGGCGTCCGCCGGCACCCCGGCCTTCATGAGCACCAGCGTCCCCTCGGTGCCGTCGTGGTAGCGGAACGGGCACACCACGTGGGTGCGGCGCACGAACCGGGCCGCCTCGCCGGTGGCGTCCGGGTCGGGCGCCATGACCCGGGGGTCGATGTCGATGTCGACCGAAAGCTCCGAGCGGGCAATGGAGACAGCGTCGGCGATGGTGCCGAAGGTGTCGATGGACTCGCCGGACGCGTCGACGCACCAGATCGTCGTGCAGCCCCGGCGCAGGAGCTCGACCAGGCCCAGGTTCTCGTAGTGGCCGCCGTCGCTCACGTAGATGAACCGGGCGTCCAGGTGGTTGCGGCCGAACAGCTCCCGGATGAGGTACGACGGGCGGGGGCTGATGGGCACGACCGGCGGCTTGGCGTCTTCGGCCAGCCGGCGGTCGTAACGGTCGGCGATCTCGTCGGCCAGCAGGATGCGCCGCGGGTTGGGGATCCACACGCCGAGGCGCACGTTCAGCAGGGCGAGCAGGAAGCGGATCGGCGGGCGGGTCATCTTCCCCATCGACGGTGAGATGGCGGCGCCGCTGATGCTCATGGCCGCGGGCAGGGTGAAGTCGCGGGCCCGCCGGCCCACGGCCGCCTCGTAGGCCGACGTCGGCATGGAGTAGGTGACCGGCCCGCCGATCTCGTCGGCCGAGAACACGAACCCGCCGACGTCGGTGCCGGTGGCCGTGGCCCCGTAGTCGCTCACGTTGACCGCGGCGCAGATCAGGAACTTCGGCAGGTGCGGCGGCTGGGACTGCGACAGCGGGTACAGCGCCGAGTAGGGCCGGGGCTCGGCCTGGAGGCGGCCGTCGGGACCCCGCACCCGGCGCAGGGCGAAGGTCGCCGAGAGCCGCCGCTTGTAGAGCGGCTGCAGCGACCACGAGACCAGGTCGGCGACGTAGTAGAGCCCGGCGAGCACCAGGCCCAGCCCGGCCACCCATGCCATCTCGGACCACCGGTGGTCGGCGGCGGCCACCGTGTCGGCCGCGCCCAGGTTCAGCAGGAACACCGCCGCCGAGAGGAGCAGCAGGGGCCCGAACACCGTGGCCAGCAGGTTCAGGAGGAACGTCCGCACCACGGGCGCCATGGCCCGCAGCTTGCGGACCAGCCAGCGGCCCTCCCGCTGCAAGCTCGACGGCGTGGCCCGGGCCCGCAGCGCCCACAGGGCGGTGGCGATCACCCCGGCCAGGCCACCGCCGGTGGCCATCCCGAGGCGCTGGCCGGACCGGTTGGCGGCCTCCGCCGTGCTGGCCGAGGCGTCGCCCGAGCCCCCCAGGCGGGCCACGACGTCGCGGACGAGCTCGAGCACCCACGGGATGCACACCAGCACGGCGGCGACCAGCCCGAGGGTCAGCAGCCGGCCGCACCAGACCACGAGCCGGCGGCGCAGCTCGTCGGAGCGCCAGCGGACGGCGATCTGGACGAGGCCGACCAGCAGGCCGAGCCCGAGCAGGGCCACGGGCACCGCCACCGCCCAGGCGGCCATGTGGACGCTGACGTCGCCCGACCCGTAGGTGCGCCGCAGGGTGGGGAACAGCCACCCGTAGACCCAGCCCGCGGGCCGGAACACCAGGTGCAGGACGAGGGCGAGGAACCCGACGTTGAGCAGCATGCCGCCGACCAGCCGCCCGGCGTAGACCAGGCGGCCGCCGGGGCCGTGCACCAGGTACGTCGTGTGGTCCCGGACGAACTGCTCCTCGGGCGTGCCCCGGGCGAAGGGGTCCTCGGCGCCGAGGACCTCCTCGCCGCCCGGCTCGCCCGGCAGGCCGCCCCGGGCCACGAGGGTCACCGCCGTGGCGATGTAGGAGCCGCCGGACACCGCGGCCAGGTAGTCGGCCCGCCGCGGCCCGGTCAGGATGCCGTGCTCCTGCATGGCCTGCAGGGCGCCCAGGCCGTAGGCAGCGGCTCGGATCCCGCCACCCGAGAGGCAGATCCCACCCGTGCCGGGCTTGGCCGCCGCGGCACGCGACTGGCTCTCGGGAACCTCCATCCACCGCCCCCTTCACAGGCCGCGCGGACGCTACCCCCGGCCGATCGACGGATCCAGGTATGCGGGGGTGCACATCGCGCAACCGGTGCAGAACGACCGGTTCCAGCGGTGGGCCTGGACCAGCAGCAGGCCGCCGGTCACCACGACCAGCGGCTCACCGAGCGCGCCCAGCGCCTCCCCGGCGACGGCGGGCGCCCACAGCAGGGCCATGCCCAGGGCGGCGCCGGCCGGCACCCGAGTCCGGCGGTGCCGGCGGTAGCCGGGCACGAAGGCCAGCATGCCGACCGCGACCGCGACGAGGGCGAACCCCGTGTGGACGCCCTCCTCGGCCAGCTCGACGCCCGCGGCCGCCGCCCCGACCGCGAGCACGGGCGACGCCAGGCAGTGCGCGACGCAGGCCGCCGACAGCGCGATCCCGACGCGGTCGATCCGGGACCGCGGCGGAAGGGCGACGTCGGACACCGCCCGCTCCTCCTACGCGGCGGCGAGCGCGCCCTTGAAGCAGGGGATGCAGAGCGTCCGGCCGCCGTGGCGGCGGGTGCAGTCCTCCACCACCCCCTCGCCGCACGCGTCGCAGGTCTGGTCGGCGTGGCCCTGGATGATCGGCGGCGGGGCGAACTCGACCTCGTCCACCACCCACATGTCGTAGGGGTCGGCCTCGAGGGCGCGGTGCGACCGGGCCAGGTGCAGCTCGCGGAAGCGGGCCTGGTCCTCCGGGGTCGCCTGCCCGGAGCGGGTCTTGGCCATGAGCGCGGTGTGCTCGGCGTAGTCCGGGTCGGCCTCGAAGGCGCCGGGCTTGGGTGTCACCCGGATGGCCCGCCGCTCCTTCAGGGCGTAGAAGCTGAACCCCATCTTCCCCCACTGCCGGAGGACGATCGCATGCATCCCCATGGTGCAGCCGGTCGTGTACTGGATGCCGTCCAGCGGGCACAGGTTCGTCTCCACCACGGCGAGCACCGGGTTCTCCCGGGTGTTGCGGCCCACCTCCTTGGTGGCGACCTGCCCCACCTGGATGCCCATGGCCAGGCCCGGGCACATGTGCCCGTGGAACTCGACAATGCGTTGCAGCGTCTGGTCGTCGATCATCAGTCCCCTCCCTGTTCACCGCTCACGCTACGGACGGGACCGGCGAGCGCCCAGGGCCGGAGGTCCCGGATCGGCCCCCTTATGCGGCGGGCAGGATGACGGTGAAGGTGGTCCCCTCGCCGACGGTGGAGGTCACCTCGATGCGGCCGCCCTGGGCCTCGGTGAACTCCTTGACGATCGCCAGGCCGATCCCGGTCCCCGGGCGGCGGTTGGCCTGGCCGCCCACCCGGTAGAACCGCTCGAATATCCGGGGCAGGTCCTCGGCCGGGATGCCGACCCCCTGGTCGGTGACGGAGAGGGTCACCTCCTGCCCGACCCGCGCCGCCCGCACGGTGATCATGGAGTCGGCGGCCGAGAACTTGGCCGCGTTGCCGAGGAGGTTGTCGAGCACCCGGGCCACCCCGGTGGGGTCGGCCAGCACGGCGAGGTCGTCGGGCACGTCCACGTCGAGTTGGCGAGGGTCGATGATGGAGCGGGTCCGCCGCACGGCGTCGCTGACCACCGCGGCCAGGCCCAGCGGCTCGGGGGTGAACCGAAGCTGGCCCCCTTCCAGCCGGGTGAAGTCGAGGAGGTCGCTGATCAGGTCGTCCAGCCGGGCGCCGGCCACCGCGATGCGGCGGACGAAGTCGTGGCGCTGCTCCTCGGCGTAGTCCTCCCAGTCACGCGACAGCATCTCGGCGAAGCCCTTGATGGCCGTCAGCGGCGTGCGCAGCTCGTGGGACACGGTGGAGAGGAAGTCGCTGCGCAGGCGGTCGACCTGGCGCAGCCGCTGGGTGGCCTCGCGCTCCTGGCGCAGGGCGTGGGCCCGGGCGTCCTCCACGTGCTTGCGCTCGGTCACGTCCCGGATGGCGGCCGAGACGGTGACGCCGTGGCGCGTCTGCAGCGGGCTCAGGGAGATCTCGACGGGGAACTCGGTGCCGTCCTTGCGGAGGCCGTAGAGCTCCAGCCCGGCTCCCATCCCGCGGGCCCGAGGGGCGGCGAAGTAGCCGAGGCGGTTCTGGGTGTGGCGGTTCCGGTACCGCTCGGGGACGAGCATCTCGACCGTGTGGCCCAACAGCTCGTCACGGCTGTAGCCGAAGAGCCGCTCGGTCTGGGCGTTGACCAGCTCGATGCGGCCGGCGGCGTCGACGATGACCATGGCGTCGGGCGCCGCTTCGAGCAGGCCGCGGAAGCGGGCCTCGGCCTGCTTCCGCTCGGTCACGTCACGGATGGCGGCGGTGACGAGGATGCCCAGGTCGGTCTCGATGGACGACAGGGAGATCTCCGCGGGGAACTCCGAGCCGTCCTTGCGCCGGGCCACCAGGTCCAGCCCGGCGCCCATCGGGCGGGTCCTGGGCTCGGCGAAGTACTGGGCCCGGTGGTGGGGGTGCTCCCGCCGGTGCTCGTCGGGCACGAGGATCTCGACCGGCTGGCCGAGCAGCTCGTCGCGCCGGTAGCCGAACAGCTTCTCGGTCTGGGCGTTGACGAGCTGGATGCGGCCGCTCGAGTCGACCCCCACGATGGCGTCCGGCGCCGCCTCGAGCAGGCCCCGGAACATGGCCTCGGCCTGCTTGCGCTTGGACACGTCGCGGATGGCCGCCGACACGGAGAGGCTGCCGTCGACCTTGAGCGGGCTCAGGGAGATCTCGACGGGGAACTCGGTGCCGTCCTTGCGGAGGCCGTACAGGTCGAGGTCGGTGCCCATGCCCCGCACCCGCGGCGCGTCGATGTACCCGAGGCGGTGGTCGGGGTGGCGGGAGCGGAACCGGGGCGGCACGAGCACCTCGACCGGCTGGCCGACGAGCTCGGTCCGGCGGTAGCCGAAGAGCTTCTCGGTCTGGGCGTTGACCAGCTCGATCACACCCGTCTCCCCCACGATCACCATGGCATCGGGGGCGCTCTCCACCAGGGCGCGGAACCTGGCGTCGGTCCGGCGGCGCTCGGTGATGTCGCGGGCGATGACCGACGCGCCGACCACCTCGCCGCCGGGGGACCTGATCGGCGACACGGAGAGCGACACCTCGACCAGCCGGCCGTCCTTGCGCTGGCGCACCGTCTCGTAGTGGACGACCCGCTCCCCCCGCCGGATGCGCTGGAGGATGTCGGGCACCTCGTCGACGTGGTCGGGCGGGACGAGCAGGGAGATCGGCTGCCCGATCACCTCGTCGGGCTGGTACCCGTAGAGGGCGATGGCGCCCCGGTTCCAGCTGGTGATCACCCCGTCGAGGGTCTTGCCGACGATGGCGTCCTCGGAGTTCTCGACGATCGACGCCAGCCGCTGGAGGGCCTCCATGTCGCGCGCCCGCAGGCGGTCGATGGCGTCGCTGCGCCGCCTGGCCTGCTCGTGGCCGTTGTTCGGTGAAACCGCCGCATCCAGGGCGCTGAGCAGCCGGTCGGGGTCGAACGGCTTGGTGAGGTAGTCGGCCACCCCCACCTCCCAGGCCGCCCGTTGGTCCCGGGGGTCGGCCCGGGCCGTGAGCATGACGATGGGGATGTCCGCGGTGCCGGCGTCGGCCCGCAGGGCCTGCACCACGGCGATGCCGTCCATGTCGGGCAGCATGAAGTCGAGGAGCACGGCCTCCGGGTTGTGCTCCTTGGCCGCGGCGAGTGCCGACCGGCCGTCATCGGCCGAGACCACCGAGAAGCCGTGGCGCTCCAGGTGCAGCCGGCAGAGCAGGGCGACGTCGGGGTCGTCATCGACGACGAGAACGGTGCGCGTGTCGGACGCGCCGGGTGCGGGAACGGCGCTCGAGGACGGGACCACCTTCACCGAGATTACCGGGGAGGGGCATCCTACTTGGAGGAAGGGGCGATCCCCGCTTTGGCCTTCAGGAAGGCGATCCTGCTTTGGCCTTCAGGAAGGCGATGCTGCCTTGGCCTTCAGGAAGGCGATGCTCCTTTGGCCTTCAGGAAGGCGATCCTGCCTTGGCCTTCAGGAAGGCGATGCTCCTTTGGCCTTCAGGAAGGCGATCCTGCCTTGGCCTTCAGGAAGGCGATGTTGCCTTGGCCTTCAGGAAGGCGACGTTCAGCGCTTCCTGGGCCGGGGCCTGGCTGGCGGCCATCAGGGCGGAGATGTCCTCTTTGGCCGCTTCGTAGCCGGGTTCCGGCGAGCAGTGGGGGTTCTTGTAGCGGGAGGCGTAGTTCTCGTTGGCCGCGCTGAGGGCCAGGTGGAACACCGTCTCCCGCCCCCGCAGGTTCCGGCGGAACCGGCCCCAGCGCCGGGACGAGGAGTAGAAGGTGCGGTAGGCCGTGGCCAGCCCGGCCTCCAGCTGGGCCGCGGTCATGCGCGCCGGTTCGTACACGCAGGTGTACATGTTGTAACGCTTCCAGTCGAACGTCTTGATCCGGTCGTCGGCCAGGTAGCGGGCGTAGGTGGCCGTGCCCGGGTACGGCGTGAGGATCGAGAAGTGGGCCACGTCGACGTTGATCTTGTCGACGAACTTCGCCGTCTCCTCGAAGCAGTCCGGCCCCTGGCTGTCGAAGCCGAAGATGAAGCCGCCCTCGATGCCGGCCCCCGCCTTGTGGATGCGCTCGACCAGCTCGCCGTACTCCCCGGGGCGGTTCTTCTTGTTGCACTCGACGAGCGCGTCGCGGTCGATCCCCTCGAAGCCGATGAACATCGTCCGCAGGCCGCTGCGGGTGGCGGTCTTCAGCAGCTCGGGGTTCCGGGCCAGCCCGATCGAGGCCTGGGCGCCCCAGCGGACCTTCACGCCCGAGGAGAGGATGGCCTCCGACAGCTCGCCGCAGAAGTCCAGGTCGGCGGCCAGGTCGTCGTCGAGGAAGAACACGTAGGCGAACTCGCCCACGTGCTGGCCAATCTTCTTGAGGACCTTGATCTCCTCGATGACCCGCTCGGGCGGGCTGTGCCGGGAGCCGCGGCCGTTGATGCGGATGACCGAGCAGAAGTCGCAGTTGAAGCGGCAGCCCCGTGTGGTCTGGAGCGTGTTGAGCGGCGCGTAGCGGGTGATCGGCCACTTCTTGAGGATGTCGGCCCACTCGTGGTTCATGGGCACGGCGTCCATGTCCTGGAAGCTGCCCTGGTACAGGCGCTGCAGGCCGCCCCGCGCCGCGTCCTTCAGGACCTGGTGGAAGATGGTGTCGGCCTCGCCGGAGACCACCGAGTCGCAGTGGCGCAGGGCCTCGATCGGCAGGAGCGAGGCGTGCACCCCGCCGAGGACCACCGGCACCCCCTTGGCCCGGTAGGCGTCGGCCAGGCGGTAGGCCTGGGGGGCGATCGACGTCCAGACCGTGAGGCAGGCCAGGTCGGGCGTCTCGTCGGGCACCTTCTGGAAGTTCTGGTCGATGACCCTCGGCTCCCAGCCCGCCCGCCGGGCGTGGGCGGCCAGCACGAGCAGCGCCATCGGCGGCATCCGGTGACCGAACGTCTGATGGATGCCGGTGCCACCCCACTTGGGGATGACGAGGTGGACGAGGGGCTTGACGCGCGCGGGCCCTGGCACGCAGGGAAGGCTATGCGGATCTGCGCAGCCCCGCGGGCCGGGGCGTGAAGGACACCCGTAATTCGTTCAGCCCCCGGATCACGTAGTGCTCCCGGTAGGTCGGTTGGGTGGTGACCAGCTCCAGGTCGGGCAGCCGGCGCAGCAGGGCGTCGAAGAGGATCTGCCCCTCCAGGCGGGCGAGGGCGGCGCCCAGGCAGAAGTGGGGACCGCCGCCGAAGGCCAGGTGGCGGTTGGGCGTGCGGGCCACGTCGAGCCGGTCGGGGTCGGCGAACTGGTCGGGGTCGCGGTTGGCCGCCCCGATGATGGCCACCGCCTGCTCGCCCTCCCGGACGGTGCAGCCGCCGATCTCGACGTCCTGGGTGGCGATGCGGGCGGTGACGTGCACCGGCGAGTCGTAGCGCAGCAGCTCCTCGACGCCCGAGCGGATCAGCGAGGGGTCGTCGCGCAGGCGGGCCAGCTGGTCGGGGTTGCGCAGCAGGGCCAGGGTGCCGTTGCCGACCAGGTTCATGGTGGTCTCGAAGCCGGCGACGAAGAGCAGGGTGGCCGTGCTCAGCAGCTCGGCGTGGGTCAGCTTGTCTCCGCTCGCAAGCCCCCCGCTCGCGGGGCCGCTCGGGCCCTGGGCGGCCAGGAGGGCGCTGAGCAGGTCGTTCCGGGGCTCCTGGCGGCGGGCATCGACCAGGTCGGTGAAGTACTGGAAGAGGTACATCCCGGCCACCATGCCCTTGTCCATGGCCGCCTGGTCCAGGTAGCCGTCGAGGAGGCGGGAGGCGTCGGCCGACCAGGACTTGAACCGCTCGCGGTCCTCCGGCGGCACGCCCAGCAGCTCGCAGATCACGACGGTCGGCAGCGGGTAGGCCAGGTCGGCCAGCACGTCCATCTCGCCGGTCTCGACCACCGCGTCGAGCAGCTCGTCGACCAGCAGCGCGATCCGGGGCCGCAGCGACTCCACCATGCGGGGGGTGAAGGCCTGGCTGACCAGCGACCGCAGCCGGGTGTGGTCGGGCGGGTCGAGGAACATCATCAGGCTGGAGCCGACCTGGCGGATGGGCCCCATGGCCGCCGCGTCAGGCCCCTCGGTGAGCCGGGCCGGGTTGGTGCTGAAGCGGGGATCGCGCAGCAGGGCGGCGCTGTGGTCGTAGCGGGTGAGGACCCAACTGCCGTCCGGCGCGTGATGGACGGGCTCGTGGTTCCGTATGAAGGCGTAGATGGGGTACGGGTCGGACCGGTTCTCGGGCAGCATGGGGCTGCTGAGGTTGGCCTCGGCCAGCGCTTCGGCCAGATCGTTGGCGGCCATCGACCCAGGTAACCACAGGGAGGGCCCAATCAGGCCGCGAACAGCTCTACTACTGGCCGGCGCCGGCGGGCTGCTGCTGGCGGCCAGCCTGCCGCCGTGGCCGGTCTCGACCGGGGCATGGCCGCTCGGCCTCGTGGGGGCGGGGCTGCTCTACGCGTCGGTCGACGGGCGGGGCGTGCGGGCCCGCCTGCTGGCCGGGTTCGTCGCCGGCCTCGGCCTGTACCTGCCCGGCCTGTGGTGGATGCGCGACTTCAGCCTGCCCGGCTACGCGGTGGCCACCCTGCTGCAGGCGCTGATCCTCGCCGCCGGCATGGCCGGGGTGCGCCGGGCGGTCGCCTACCCCGCCGCCCTGGTGCTCGTCGAGGCGGTGCGGGGCGCGTGGCCCTTCGGCGGGATGCCGATCTCGGGCCTCGACCTCGGGCAGGTGGACGGCCCGCTGGCTGGGGCGGCGCGGATCGGCGGGCGGCTACTGCTGGTCGCCCTCGTCGGTGTCGGCGGCGTCGCCCTGGCCGGGCTGGTGCGGCGGCGATGGCGGGGAGCGGCGGTGGGGGCGACCCTCGTGGTCGGGCTGGCCGTGCTGGGGGCGGTGGCCCCGGACGGCACGGCGGACGGGTCGCTGACGGTGGCCGTGGTCCAGGGCGGCGGCCCCCGGGGGCTGCGGGCCGTCCTGCGCGGCGACCCCGGCCCGGTGTTCGACCGCCAGGTCGAGGCCATGGGCCAGGTGGATCCGCCCGTCGACCTGGTCCTGTGGCCGGAGGACGTGGTCGACGTGGAGCGGGCGGTGGCCGAGACGCCCGAGGGGGCGACGCTCGCCGAGCTGGCCCGGGCCTACCGGACCACGCTGGTCGCCGGCGTGGTGGAGGACGTGGAGGGCGGGGCCTTCCGCAACGCGGCCGTGGCCTGGGCGCCGGACGGGGCCATGGTCGACCGCTACGACAAGGTCCACCGGGTCCCCTTCGGCGAGTACGTCCCGGCCCGGGGCTTCTTCGACGCCTTCGCCGACTTGTCGGCCGTCCCCCGCGACGCCATCCCCGGCCGGGGCGCCGGCACCCTGGACACCCCTGCCGGCCGCCTCGGCGTGGTCATCAGCTACGAGGTCTTCTTCCCGGAGCGGGTCAGGGACGCGGTGCGCGTCGGCGGGCGGGTGGTGCTGGTCCCCACCAACGCCTCGTCGTACCGGGACGAGCAGATCCCGGCCCAGGAGGTGGCGGTGGCCCGGCTGCGGGCCCTGGAGAGCGGCCGCTGGGTGGTCCAGGCCGCCCCCACCGGCTACAGCGCGGTGATCGACCACCGGGGCCGGGTCCTGTCCTTGAGCGGCCTGGGCGGCGGCGAGGTGCTGCAGGCCCGGGTCGGCCTCCGCCGGGGCCAGACCGTGGCCGTCCGCCTGGGCGGCGCCCCGTGGACGGTGCTGAGCGTCCTGGTTCTCGTCGGCGCCAACATTAAACCTGAGTGGCTCCGTAATAGGTTTGTTGACGAATAGCGCAGGAGTCCGGTATTCTTGGCCTAGAACGAAGGACGTACGAAGGAGGTAGCTCCCTTGTTGATGCGTTTCGATCCATTCCGTGACTTGGACCGGCTGACGCAGAACCTGTGGGGTAGCGGCGATGTCCGGCGGGTGAACGGTGTCCCCATGGACGCCTACCGCAAGGGGTCGGAGTTCCTGGTGCACTTCGACGTACCGGGGGTCGACCCGAACAGCATCGAGCTCACCGTGGAGAAGAACGTGCTGACCGTCAGCGCCGAGCGCACCCGGCAGTGGGGCGACGACGTCGAGGAGGTCGTGGTCAGCGAGCGGCCGACCGGCTCGTTCAGCCGGCAGCTGTTCCTGGGCGAGACCCTCGACGCCGACGGCATCCAGGCCAGCTGCGAGAACGGCGTGCTGACCCTGCGCATCCCCGTCGCCGAGGCGGCCAAGCCCCGCAAGGTGGCCATCAACGCCACCGGCAACGGCGGCGCCACCGCCATTCCCGCACAGTCGGCGGAAAGCCGCAGTTGACGCCGTCGGCGGAAAGCCGCAATTGACACAGTCGGCGGATAGCCGCAATTGACACAGTCGGCGGAAAGCCGCAACTAAGAACAGTCGGCGGAAAGCCGCAGTTGAACCAGTCCACGTCGAACTAGCCCGTATTGATTCCCGGCTCGGGCGCGGTCAGGCTCCTGCACCGTGCCCGAGCCTCTGCGAATTGCCCTGCTGGCCTACCGGGGCAACCCGCATTCGGGTGGGCAGGGCGTCTACGTCCACTACCTGAGCCGGGAGCTGCTGGCCCTCGGGCACCACGTGGAGGTGTTCAGCGGCCCGCCGTACCCCCGCCTCGCGCCGGGCGTCCCCTGCGTCGAGGTCCCCAGCCTCGACCTGTACCGGCCGGAGGACCCCTTCCGCACCCCGGCGCCGGGTGAGTTCCGGGACCTCATCGACGCCGGCGAGTTCGCCATCATGTGCGGCGCCGGCTTCCCCGAGCCGCTGACGTTCAGCCTGCGGGCCCGCCGGGCGCTGCGCAGCCGCCGGGGCGACTTCGACGTCGTCCACGACAACCAGTGCCTGGGCTACGGCATCCTCGGCATCGCCCGCGACGGGCTCCCGGTGGTGGGCACCGTCCACCACCCGATCACCGTGGACCGGGCCGTGGAGCTGGCCGCCCACGAAGGCGACTGGCGCAAGCAGCTCAGCATCCGGCGCTGGTACGGGTTCGTGCGCATGCAGAAGCGGGTGGCCCGCCGGCTCCCCCGGGTGCTCACCGTGTCCGAGTCCTCGGCCGGCGACATCGCCTCCCAGATGGGCGTGCGGCGCGACCGCCTGTCGGTGGTGCCCGTCGGGGTCGACACCGCCCTGTTCCGCCCGCTGCCCCACGTGGCCCGGGTGCCGGGCCGGCTGATGACCACGGCCAGCGCCGATGTCCCCCTCAAGGGCCTCATCCCCCTGCTCGAGGCCCTGGCCAAGGTCCGCACCGAGCGCGACGCCGAGCTGGTGATCGTCGGCCAGCCCCGGGACGGCAGCCCGGTGGCCGCCACCATCGAGCGCCTCGGGTTGGAGGGCGCGGTCACCGTCGCCGGTGTCGTCGACACCCTGCGCATGATCGAGCTGTACGCGTCGGCCGAGGTGGCGGTGGTCCCGTCGCTCTACGAGGGCTTCTCCCTCCCTGCGGTCGAGGCCATGGCCTGCGGGCTGCCGCTGGTCACCACCACGGGGGGCGCCCTGCCCGAGGTGGTGGGGGCCGACGGCGACTGCGCCCTGCTCGTCCCGCCCAACGACCCGGGCGCCCTGGCCGGGGCCATCGTCCGGGCCCTCGACGACGCCGCCCTGCGGGCCCGCCTCGGCGCCGCCGGCCGGGCGCGGGTGCTGCGAAGGTTCACCTGGCGGGCCACGGCCGAGGCCACCGTCGACGTCTACCGGTCCGTGATGGGCTGATGCTGACCGTGCGGTTCGACCGGCTGGGCCTGCAGGCCGGCGAGCGGGTGCTCGACCTGGGCTGTGGCGGGGGGCGGCACGCCTTCGAGGCCCACCGGCGGGGCGCCCACACGGTAGCCCTGGACCGCAACGGGGGCGACACCAAGGACGCGGCGGCCATGCTGGCGGCCATGCGCCTGGCCGGCGAGGCGCCGGCCGGCGCCCTCGGGGCCGCGGTCAACGGCGACGCCCTGCGGCTGCCGTTCGCCGACGGGACGTTCGACCGGGTGATCGCGGCCGAGGTCCTCGAGCACGTCCCGGACGACGCCGCGGCCATGGCCGAGCTGGCCCGGGTCCTGCGCCCGGGGGGGACGCTGGCCGTCACCGTCCCCCGCTGGTTCCCCGAGAAGGTGTGCTGGGCCCTGGCCGAGACCTACCACGCCCCCCACGTGGCCGACGGCCACGTCCGCATCTACCGGCGCACCGGGCTGGCCTGGCTGGTCACCGCCACCGGCCTGCGCCCGACCCGGACCCACCACGCCCACGCCCTCCACTCGCCGTACTGGTGGCTCAAGTGCGCCCTCGGCCTCGACCGCCCCGACCGCTGGCCGGTCCGCACCTACCACCGGTTCCTCGTCTGGGACATCATGCGCCGGCCGTGGCTGACCCGGGCCCTCGATCGCGGCCTCAACCCGGTCCTGGGCAAGAGCCTGGTCCTCTACGCCGAGAAGCCGGCGCGGTGACACCCGCCGCGCTGGACGCCACGGTGGCCACCATCGCCGCCGTCCAGCAGGCCGACGGCATGGTCCCGTGGTTCCCGGGCGGGCACGGCGACCCCTGGAACCACGTGGAGGCGGCCATGGCGCTCGACACGGGCGGGCGGCGGGCCGAGGCCGAGGCCGCCTACTGGTGGCTGGTGGCCACCCAGCGTTCCGATGGGGCCTGGCACCAGTACTACCGGGCCGGCCGGGTGGAGGAACCTACCCTCGACGCCAACGTCACCGCCTACGTCGCCACCGGCGTGTGGCACCACTTCCTCGCAACCGCCGACAACGGCTTCCTGGAGGCCATGTGGCCGGTGGTGGAGGGCGCTATCGGGTTCGTCCTCGACCTCCAGACGCCGCGGGGCGAGGTCATCTGGGCCCGCCACGCCGACGGCACGCCCTGGTCGTTCGCCCTCCTCACCGCCTCGTCCAGCACCTACGCCAGCCTGCGCTGCGCCCTGGCCGTCGCCCGGCGGCTCGGCCACGAGCGGCCGGAGTGGGAGCTGGCGGCCGACGCCCTCGGCCGGGTGATCGCCGAGGAGCCGGGTGCCTTCCTGCCCAAGGACCGGTGGGCCATGGACTGGTACTACCCGGTGCTGGCCGGCGTGGTGACGGGCGACGCCGCCCGCGACCGCCTGGCCGCCGGCCGGCGCCGGTTCGTGCTCCCCGGCCGCGGCGTGCGCTGCGTGGCCGACAAGGACTGGGTCACCGCGGCCGAGACCGCCGAGTGCGCGCTGGCCCACCTGGCCGCCGGCGAGGCGGGCATCGCCGGTGACCTCCTGGCCTGGGCCCAGCACCTGCGCCACCACGACGGCAGCTACTTCACGGGCATGGTCCACCCCCAGGGCGACCTCTTCCCGGCCGGCGAGCGGTCGACCTACAGCGCGGCCGCGGTCACCCTCGCCACCGCGGCCCTTTACGGCGCCGGGCCGGTGGTCCCCCTCTTCGAAAGCGTCTGCGAGGGTCGTACAATCGCGCCGTGACCGGTGGGACGGACACAGCGGGCGCGGGCGGCTTCCCGGTCGACGTCGCCGGCCTGCCCGAGGCGTCCCCCACCACCACCGTCCGTCTGGCCGACGGCGACCGTTTCGACCTGCGCATCGGGCCGGTGGCCAACCGTCTCGGCGACGGACCCGTGCGGATGCTCGCCTACGGGGGGTCGATCCCGGGGCCCGTGCTCCACGTCGACCAGGGGTCGGAGATCGTGCTCACCGCCCGCAACGACGGCGACCACGAGACCACGGTGCACTGGCACGGCCTGCGGCTGGAGAACCGCTACGACGGCGTGCCCCACGAGACCCAGGCGCCCATCCCCGTGGGCGAGACGTTCACCTACCGGCTCCAGTTCTCCGACCCGGGGTTCTACTGGTACCACCCGCACGTCCGGGAGGACTACGGGATCGAGATGGGCCTGTACGGCACGATCATCGTGGAGCCGGAGGACCCGTCGTACTGGCCGCCCGCCGACCGCCAGCTGAGCATCACCCTCGACGACGTGCTGGTCGAGGACGGCCGCATCGCCCCCTTCCGCCGCGACGCCCTGAGCTACACGGCCATGGGCCGGTTCGGCAACGTCATGCTGGTCAACGGGCAGACCGCGTTCGCCGAGCAGGTCACCGTGGACGAGGTCGTGCGCCTCAACCTGGTGAACACGGCCAACACCCGGATCTTCAAGGTGCGGCTGCCCGGGGCGCGGATGAAGCTGGTCGGGGGCGACAGCGGCCGCTACGAGCACGAGACGTTCGTCGACGAGGTCATGCTGGCCCCCTCGGAGCGGGCGGTGGTCGACGTGCGCTTCGACATGGCAGGTGCGGTCCCCTTCCAGCACCGGGCCCCGGGGAGCGCCCACGACCTGGGGACGTTCACCGTGACCGGCGCCGCGGGCTCGGGCGGCCCGGCGGCGGCCGCCTTCGAGCAGCTGCGCACCGACCCCGAGCTCACGGCGGAGCGGGGGCGCCTGGCCCACGACCTCGCGAGGGGGCCGGACAAGGTCCTGGGCTTCACCGCGCTCATGCCGATCCTCTACGGCGGCGGGGAGACGGCCGCCGACTCCTACGTGTGCCCGATGCATCCCGAGGTCACCGCCACGGAGCCGGCGACCTGCCCGAAGTGCGGGATGAAGCTGGTCCCGGCGACCGCGGTCGCGGCCCACGGCGGCGACCACCACCACGGCGGCGGCCACGGCGAAGACGAGTCGGACGGCAGCATCGAGTGGGAAGACCTCATGCCGGACATCAACCGGCAGACCGACGCCCACAACATGGTCTGGAAGATCGTCGACCGCCAGACGGGCGCCGAGAACACCGCCATCGACTGGGCCTTCACGGTGGGCGACCGGGTGAAGATCCGCCTGGTCAACGAGATGGAGGGGTCGGAGCACCCGATGCACCACCCCTTCCACATCCACGGCTGCGGGCGGTTCCTCGTGCTCGCCCGCCAGGGCGTGCCGGAGGAGAACCTGGTGTGGAAGGACACCGTCCTGGTGCCCGCCGGCCACACCGTCGACATCCTCCTCGACGTCACCAACCCCGGCCGCTGGATGGCCCACTGCCACATCGCCGAGCACAACCAGACCGGGATGATGTTCAGCTTCGACGTCGCACGATCTCCCCGGCCCTGACGATCAGGTCCAGGTGGTCGCCCTGGCCGCCCAGGACGCTGATGTCGGCCAGCGGGTCGCCGTCGACCAGCAGCAGGTCGGCGTAGGCGCCCGGCGCGATCACGCCGAGCTGGCCGGACCGGCCGAGCAGGGCGGCGTTGACCACCGTCGCCGAGCGCAGCACGTCGGCCGTCGACTGCACCTGGGCCCGCAGGACCAGCTCCCGCGACTGGGCCGGGTGGATCTCGCCCAGCAGGTCGGTGCCGAAGCCCAGCTCGACGCCCGCCGACACCGCGGTGGCGATCGCCGCCTGCCCGGCCCGGATGACCAGCCCCAGCTTGGCCAGGCTCTCGGCGGGAAAGTTCATGGCCTTGCCGAACTCGGCCAGCTGGTCGAAGACGACGAGGGTGGGAACCAGGTAGCAGCGGTGCTCGGCCATCACGGCGGCGGCCATGCCGTCGATCAGGTTCCCGTGCTCGATCGACCGGACGCCGGCCCGGACGGCCCGGACGATGGCCTCGGGGATGTAGGCGTGGGCGAAGGCGTAGGTCCGCCGGGAGGCCGCCTCCTCCACCGCCACCCGGATCTCCTCCTCGGTGTACTGCACCATGTCGATGGGATCGGTCGGGGTCGCCACCCCGCCGCCGGCCATGACCTTGATCTGGTCGGCCCCGCCCTTCAGCTCCTCCCGGGCGGCCCGGCGCACCGCATCGGGCCCGTCGGCGATGTGGGCGAAGCTCGTGCTGCTGATCGAGCACGGGCCGATGTGGGGGTCGTTCGTCGCCGGGTTGGTGTCGCCGTGGCCGCCGGTCTGGGACAGCACCCGCCCCGACCGGAACAGCCGGGGCCCCCGGATCAGGCCCACCTTGAGCGCCTCCTGGATCCCGACGTCGAGCCCGCCCGCGTCGCGCACCGTCGTGAAGCCCCGCTGGAGCATCCCCTCGAGGATCGCCTTGGCCTCGATGCCGACCCGCGTCGGCGACCGGCGGGCCATGGCCGCCAGGTCGAGCGTGGTGATGGCCGCGTGGACGTGGGCGTCGATCAGCCCGGGCATCAGCGTCCGCCCGCCGGCGTCGATCACCTCCGAAGCGCCGGTCGACAGGGCGGCACCGTCCTCGGCGACCTCGAGGATCCGGTCGCCCTCCACCCTGACCGACGCCCCCGGCCGGATCTCACCGGCCACCGGGTCGAGCAAGTGGGCGTTGACAATCGAGAACTCCGCCATGGACAAAACCTACGGGAAGCGACCGGGGCCGGAGTGCGGGTCGTCCCTCTCGAGGCGGCCGGGCCGCCATCTCGCCCGAACTGGCCTTCGGCCCTGGCTGCGAGTGCCCTCGCCGAGATTCCGAGTCCGGTAGGGTGGAGCTGTCGTCGAACGTGCAGACGGCCACCCTCGATGCGCTCCCTCACCGACCCTCCAAGTCCCCGCCGGGTGACGGCCGCGGCCGCAGTCCTCGGATTGCTGGGCGCGCTGATGTTCGTGTCCGGCGGGGCACCGGGCACCGTTGTGTACGCCGGCGAGTTTGTCGGCGACCGGTGGATGTCCGCCACCGATGTGGGCGGGCCCATGACGACCGTCGACGCCTACCGCCGAAGCGACATACCCCGTCGCCCGCAGCAGATGCCAACCGCCGTGGTGGTGGCCGCAATGCTCGTCGCTTTCGCCCTGCCGGCCCTCTACCGCCTTGAGTCGGGGCCGTTCGAGGCCGTACTGCAGCGTCGGCACCCGACGAGGTACGGGCGCGGGCCGCCACTCCCTTTCCTTCCCTGATCTGTCAGGAAGCCGCAATTCTCGCGGCTGGCTGCGCCTTATCCGTCGCCCCCTGAGGAGGACTAGCCGTGGAAGGCACCTTGCCCCAGCTGGCGCTGGTGGCCGCACTCGTTCTGTTCAACGCCGCCTTCGCCGGCAGCGAGCTGGCCCTCGTCTCCCTGCGCGAGGGGCAGCTGCGGCGCCTCGAGGCCCGGGGGGGTTCGGGGCAGGTCCTGGCGCGCTTGGCCCGGGAGCCCAACCGGTTCCTGGCCACCATCCAGATCGGTATCACCCTGGCCGGCTTCCTGGCCTCGGCCACCGCCGCGGTCTCTCTGGCCGAGCCGCTGGAGACTCCGCTGAGGTTCCTCGGTGAGGCTTCCCGTCCTGTCGCCATCGTCGTGGTCACCCTCTTGCTGGCGTACGTCACGCTGGTCTTCGGCGAGCTCGCTCCCAAACGGGTCGCGATGCAGCGCGCCGAGCGTTGGGGGCTGCTGGCGGCGAGGCCCCTGGCCTTCCTGTCGGCGCTCACCCGACCGGCGGTGTGGATGCTGTCGCACTCGACGAACCTCGCCGTGCGGCTCATGGGCGGCGACCCCCAGCGCCAGCGCGAAGAGGTGAGCGAGGAGGAGCTCCGGGATCTCGTCGGGGCCCACCGTGCCTTCAGCCCCGACCAGCGCGCCATCCTGTCGGGGGCCTTCGAGATCAGCGAGCGCACCCTCGCCCAGGTGTTGCGCGCCCGCCGTGACGTGGTCGTGCTCACCGCGGCGTCCAGCTCGAACGACGCGCTCGAGGTGCTGGTGACCAGCGGTCACTCCCGGGCTCCCGTGGCCGAGGGCGGCGACCTCGACCACGTGGTCGGGGTGGTGCACCTGCGCGACCTTGTCGGCGCCGGGGACACCCCGGTGGGCGAGCGCGCCGCCCCTGCGGTCTTCATCCCTGAGTCGGCCCAGGTTCTTCACGCGCTGCGGGAGATGCAGAAGGCTCGCCAGCAGCTTGCCGTCGTCGTCGACGAGCACGGCGGCGGGGCCGGCATCGTCACCGTCGAGGATCTGCTCGAGGAACTCGTCGGGGAGATCTACGACGAGACCGATCGTGACATCGCCGGCGTCGAGCACGAGCCGGACGGCTCGCTGGTGCTGGCGGGTAGCTTCCCGGTCCACGATCTCGCCGATCTCGGCGTCGAGCTGCCCGAAGGCGACTACGCCACAGTCGCCGGCCTGGTGCTCACCGCCCTCGGGCGCATCCCCGAGCGACCCGGCGACGTGGTCGCCATCGACGGATGGACCGCCACGGTCCTCGCCGTCGACCACCACGCCATCACCCGTCTCCGCCTGAGCCGCCGTCCCGGGAGGACACCCAGCGGCCGTCACCAGCCGGCGCCTGCCGGCAGAGAGGACTAATTGCATGCATTCGACCGCCAACACCTTCAAGACCTTCGTGCTGCTCGCCGGGCTGGGCGGCCTCATGGTCGCCATCGGCTCGCTGCTCGGCCGGGGCGGGGCCATCCTCGGCCTCGGCTTGGGCCTGGCCATCGTCGGCTTCTCGCACTGGAAATCCGACACCCTGGCCATCCGATCGGCGCGGGCGGTGCCGGCCGACGAGGCACAGATGCCGGAATACTTCCGTATCGTGCGCGAGCTCAGCACCCAAGCGGGCATGCCCATGCCGAGGCTCTACGTCACCCCCGATCGCCAGCCAAACGCCTTCGCCACCGGGCGAAATCCCAAGCACGCGGCAGTGGCGGTGACCGCCGGCATCCTTGACATCCTGACCTGGGAGGAGCTGAGAGGTGTGCTGGCCCATGAGCTGTCGCATGTCGGCAACCGCGACATCCTCATCGGCTCCGTCGCCGCTGCGGTCGCAACGGGTATCAGCTTCGTGGCCAACATGGCGATGTGGGGGGCGATGTTCGGCGGCTCCCGCGACGACGACCACGGCCCGAATCCCATTGCACTCATAGCCACCGCCATGCTCGCGCCACTCGCCGCCGGGCTGCTGCAGATGGCGCTGTCGCGCAGCCGTGAGTTCGAGGCCGACCGGACCGGCGCCGCGCTCATCGGCAACGGCGAGCCGCTGGCCAGGGCACTGGAGAAGCTGGAGCAGGGCGCCCGGGCGGTGCCCATGGACGTCCAGCCGGCCCAGGCCACCAAGTACATCGTCAACCCCCTCACCGGCCGCCGGGTCAGCTTCGCCAAGCTCTTCCTGACCCACCCGCCCACCGCCGAGCGTGTCGCTCGCCTGCGCAGCCGGTGACCGATCCCCGCCTGGTGGCTGAGCGCGAATGAGCGGGCTCATCCCTTTCGTTCTGATCGCACTGATGGTGGCCCTGAACGCCCTCTACGTCGCCGCCGAGTTCGCGACAGTGGGCGCGCGGCGCTCTCGTGTCCAGGATGCGGCGGAGTCGGGAGGAGCGGCGGCGACGCGGTTGCTGGCGATCCTGCGCGATCCGAAGCGCCTCGACAACTATGTCGCCGCCTGCCAGATCGGGATCACCCTCAGCAGCCTGGTCGCCGGCGCCTATGGCCAGGCCCGACTGACACCCCTGCTTGAGCCATTGTTCGGCGCCGCGGGGCGGACAGTGGCTATCGTAGTCGTGCTTGTCGCGGTCACGGCGGTACAGGTCGTGCTCGGCGAGCTGCTGCCGAAGACCGTGGCGTTGCGGTACCCCGAACGGCTGGCCATGGCGACGCTGCGGCCCATGCAGGTGAGCCTGTGGCTGTTCCGGCCGCTCGTACTGCTGTTCAACGGCTCGGCGTTCGGGCTCATGAGGCTGTGGGGGATCAACGTCGACCACAGCCACGCGCACGTGCACTCGCCGGAGGAGCTGGCCGGGCTGTACCGGGCCAGCGCCGGCGGTGGGCTGATCGACACGGCTGAGCGCGACATGCTGGCCGGCGTGTTGAACGTCGAGCGCCGGCTCGTGCGCGAGATCATGACGCCGCGCCGGCGAGTGGAGGCCGTGCCCGGGAGCGCCAGCGTCGGCGAAGCCCTGTCGCAGCTGGCTGACAGCGCACACACGCGATTCCCCGTCACCGGTGGCCCCGATGACGACGTGGTCGGGATCGTGCATCTGCGCGACCTGTTCATCCGAGCCCAGGCGGATCCGTCGACCACGGTTGCGTCCATCGCCCGGCCCGTCACTGCCGTCGGCGAGGTCCTGACGGTGCCGAAGCTGTGGCGGACCTTGCGCGAGGACGCGCAACATTGCGCGATCGTCGTGAACGAGTACGGATCCGTGTCCGGGGTGGTCACCCTGGAGGACGCGATCGAGGAGATCTTCGGCGAGGTCCACGACGAGTTCGACTTGGGCGAGGAGCCGATCAGCGTCGCCAAGGGCCGGGTGTCGGTGCGTGGTGACGTCCTGCTCGCGGTGTTGAGCGAACGGTTCGGCGCCGATCTCCGTTCCGACGGGGTGGACACCGTGGGTGGCCTGCTATGGCACAAGCTGGGCCGGCTCCCGACCGTCGGCGACGAGGTGCGGGTCGAGCCCGGCGGGATACTGGTCCGGGTTGACGCCATCGATGGCCGCGCCGTCGAGCGTGCCAGCTTTGAACTGCCCGGCGAGGCCCGATGATCCAAACCGTCGTTCTTCCAATCGTCGTGATCCTGACGCTCGTCGTTATCAACGGCGTGTTCGTAGCCGCCGAGTTCTCCCTTGTCGGTGCTCGGCGCAGCCGGATCCAGACGATTGCCGATGGAGGGAATCGCGCTGCCAGATGGTTGCTAGGCGTGTTCGACCGGCCGGCCGGCAAGGACGGCTATATCGCCATCGCCCAGCTCGGCATCACCCTGGCGAGCATTGGACTGGGAATGTACGGCGAGCCGGCGGTGGCGGGCTGGCTCTATGGCCCGTTCGAGGACTGGGGCCTATCGAACACGGCGGCGCACACCGTCGGGTTCATCGTCGCCCTGAGCGGCATCACCTACATGCACGTAGTGTTCGGCGAGATGATCCCCAAGGCGCTGGCCCTGCAATCGCCGGAGAAGGTGATCATTCGGGTCAATCCGGTCATGGGCGTGTTCGGGCTCCTGTTCCGGCCGATGGTGCACGTATTGAACGCGACGGCGTTCGCCCTGATGCGGCTTCTGCGCATCCCCGAGCCCGATCAACGTTCGGCCCTCTATACCAGCGAGGAGTTGGCCATCGTTACCGACGAGGCGGCCGACAGCGGCCAGTTGGGGGAGATGCAGCGCGAGCTCATCCGGAACATTCTCGACCTCGACGAGCGTACAGCCGAGGAACTGATGACCCCTCGCAGCCGGATCGAGGCGCTGGAGCTGTCGGCGACGTCGGAGGCCATTGCGGCCCGGATCAGTGCGTCACCCCGCAGCCGGTACCCCGTCATCGACGGTGACCTCGACCAGGTCCTCGGCGTTCTCCACATCAAGGATTTCATACGGGCGCGCCAGCAAGAAGAGACGCTCGATCTCCGGCGGCTCGTCCGGCCCCTGCCGAGTGTGGCGGCCACAGCCACGGCCGAGATGCTCCTCGAGCGCTTCAAGCGAGATCGGACACACGCCAGCCTGGTCGTGGACGAGTTCGGCGCCACGCTCGGCGTCGTCACGCTGGACGACATCATCGCCGAAGTGATGGAGGACGAGCTCTACGAGGGATCAGCCCGAGCGATCCGCAATGACGACGGCTCTCTCAGCCTCGACGGGGAGACCACGCTCGCCGAGTTCCGAGACGGCCACGGCATCGAGTTCGTCCATGCGGATGTCGTCACCCTCGCCGGGGTCATCCTGGCCGAACACGGGGCCGTCCCCGACGTCGGGACGACCGTGGAGTTCAAGGGTTATGTCCTCACCGTCGAGAAGATGCAGGGACGGAAGGTCACTCAGGTTCGCGTGCTTCGCAGCGATCCTGCAGCTCCCTGACATCCGCCGACTCGCTGAGCCTTACCTGTTGCTGCCGGTACTCAGGTCGAGGCCTTCCACCCAGACGCTCTGCCGGCGCCATCGACGAAGCCGCGGTGACGGCCGCCCCAAGGCCCACGCCCCGGACGGGCGGCTCCGCTTGCACCTCGCGCCGGCGCCCGCCCATCGACACCCGAATGCGACGTACGCCGGGCGCGCGGGCGAACCCCCACTGAAGGCTGCGACCATGCCGCCGGTGAAGGCCGACGCCACCAGAGCGTCGATCACGGGCATCCTCCGCCCCTCCAAGGCGCCCCTGACGACGAGCGTAGCGAGACCGCAGGGACGCCCGTACGCCGGCAGCGCGCCACATCGGCGGCGGTCGTCGCCCGACCAGCCGGCTCCCCACCACGTCCGGGTCGGTACCGCGACCAGCTCGCCGGTGCTGTCTCGAGCACGCGCTCACGGACTTCCACGCGAAACAACAAGACACATCCTGTGGTAATCCGACATCGGTCGGCGAGCGTTACCTTGCACGCGGCGCAGTGCAGGAGGAGGGGCCGGTGGAAGAGGAGTGGCGTCGGAAGGGCGCAACGCTGAGCGACAAGACGGCCCGCAAGGAGTTCGGGCTGACCAGGGCGAGATCGAGTCTGCGATTGACGCGGGTCTGCTTCAGTACCGAGTCGGCTCCGTTCACGGGAATCCATGGTTGAGACTCCTACGGAGCGAGCTCGAGGCGCTCATGGAGTCCACCTACAACGATCGCGACCATCGGCGTCGTCGAGCGACGGCCGAGCTCGCACGAATCGACCGCGACTTGCAGAGAGGGCTGCCTCCGGGTCGATGAGCGCATACGGCTCCTTCAGCCAGACGCTCGGTTGGGCGATGATGTGCCGGTCGGGTAGGGGGCCCGTCCGACCTGCGGGGCATCACTCTGGCACCGTGGAGGTCGCCAGGGTCGACCTAGAAGTGCGGCCCGGGGATCGTGGGGTCCAGCACCTTCGCGGCCGCCTCCCGACCGGCGACAGGCAGGCCGGTCGGGTCGAGGAGGCCGAGCTGGACCAGCACCGTGGCTTGGTCCCAGTAGATGTGCTCGTAGGCGATCTTCCCGTCTTCGACACCGACGATGACCACGAACGCCACGGAGACAGGCCGGCCCGTCGGCTCCACGCCGGGAAGCATCCAATCGATCTTCGTGGTGTGGGTGAAGGAGATGACCAGCTCGTCGATGAGACGGTTGGCACCGTAGGTGCGCGACACGGAGACGAACTCGACGTCGGGAGGAAAGAACTGCCCGATCAGGCGGTTGGCATAGAAGTCCCGTACTCCCTCAGGCCCGGCTCCCCCGACCATGGTGGGGACGTTGACCAGATGCGGGTTGGCGGTCATCGTGGCCAGCGTCAGGTCCAGGTCGCCGGCCAGCTCTGCGTCCATGTGCCGGGCGAAGATCGCCCCCATCTCCGCCTCGATGCCCGCCTCGCCCATGGCGTCAAGGTAGACCACGTGCCGGGCTCTCGCCGTGGCCGTCGACTGCGACGACTGGTCCCCGTCCACCCGCAGAACAACCGGCGGAGCCTTATCCTTGGCCTGCGGACCGCTCCGTGCGGTCCGTTGGGAGAGGAGAGGGCCATCGCGGACCGCGAGCAGCACCAGCGCGATGCCGACCGTGAGGTGTCCCTCGGCCGGCCAGCCGGCATGGACCGTCGCACGTTCCTCGCCGCCGTGGTGGCTACCGGCGCGCTCCTGGCCGGCTGCGGTCGCCGCGGCAACGGGGGCGGGTCCTCGTCGGGGCCGGCGACGACCGTGCTCCCCGCCCACTGGCGCTACGAAGGCGAAGAGGGCCCCGCCCACTGGGGCGAGCTGGACCCGGCCTACATGGCCTGCTCGGCAGGCAAGGCGCAGTCGCCTATCGACATCGTCAACCCGGTCCCGAGTGGGAAGGCCCCACCCACCGTCGCCTACCGGGCCGGCGCAACGGAGATCGTCAACAACGGGCACACCGTGCAGGCCAACCCGCCGAGCGGGCTCTCCCTGAAGTTGGACGGCGCCGACTACGAGTTGCTCCAGGCCCACTTCCACAGCCCCGGCGAGCATGCCTTCGCCGGGAGGTCCGGCCCCGTGGAGCTGCACTTCGTCCATCGCGGCGCGTCCGGCACGCTTGCCGTGCTCGGCTTCCTGGTCCAGGCCGGTCCGACCCACCCGGCGTGGCAGCCGTTCGTCGACGCCCTGCGCACTCGCGAGGGTGACCGCGCCACCATCCAGCTCGACTGGCCCAGGTTGGTCCCCGCCACCGCCACCACCATCCGCTACGCCGGCAGCCTGACCACTCCACCCTGTACGGAGGGCGTGCAGTGGCTGGTGGCGCAGGAACCGTTGACGCTGGGCAACGCGCAGATCAAGGCCTTCAGCGATGCCTACTCCGGGAACAACCGGCCCCGCCGACCTCTCGAGGGCGCGGTCGTGACCATCGACTCCCTGCCCCGCTGAGGTCCGCCGCCGACCACCGATCACAGCGGCAACCGTCCGGGGGCCCGGGGTTACCGTGGCGGGCAGCATGGACGGCTCCCGAGCGGTGATCCTCGCCGTCGACGACGATCCTGCGTCGCTCGGCGAGCTGGAGGCCGTCCTCCGGTCGCGCTACGAGGCCGACTACGAGGTCGTGTGCGCCGGGAGCGCCGAGGCCGCCGGCCGCCGGCTGGCCGAGCTGGAGGCGGCGGGCGCGGCGGTGGCGCTGGTCCTGGCCGACCTGTGGTTGGCGGGCGGGACGGGGATCGACGTGCTGGCCGCCGTCCGGGCCCGCTACCCGCTGGCCAAGCGGGGCCTGCTCGTCGCCCGGGGGGACTGGTCGGCGCGGGAGCCGATCATCCGAGCGACCGCCCTCGGCCAAATCGACGGGTACCTCCCCCACCCGGCCCGGCGCCCCGACGAGCAGTTCCACCGCCTGGTCACCGAGTACCTGGAGGAGTGGAACCGCAGCCAGGGGCCGCCGTTCGTGGCCCTCCGGCTGGTGGGCGAGCAGTGGGACGCCCGGTGCGCCGAGCTGCGCGACCTCCTGAGCCGCAACGGCGTCTCCTTCGAGTTCTGCAGCATCGACTCGGCCGAGGGCCGGGGCGTGCTGGCCCGGGCGGGCGTCGATCCCGCCCGCCAGCCGGTGGTGGAGCTCTACACCGGCGAGGTGCTCGTCGACCCGCCCAACGAGCGGCTGGCCGAGGCCTTCGGTGTCGCCCAGCCGCCGGCGGGGACGGTCGACGTGGCCGTCGTGGGCGCCGGGCCGGCCGGGCTCGCCGCCGCCGTGTATGCCGCCTCCGAGGGCCTGTCGACGGTGATGCTCGACCGGGAGGCCATCGGTGGCCAGGCCGGGAGCAGCTCGCGCATCCGCAACTACCTCGGCTTCCCCCGGGGCATCGGTGGCGCCGAGCTGGCGTTCCGGGCCTTCGAGCAGGCGTGGCTGTTCGGGGCCCGGCCGTACATGGTCCGGTCGGTGGTGGGCCTTCGCCGGGACGGGGACGCCTTCGTGGTGGAGGTCGAGGAAGCACCCGACGTGCGGGCCCGCAGCGTGGTGGTCGCCACCGGCGTGTCCTACCGGCGCCTGGGCATCCCGAGCCTCGATGCGCTTGTCGGCACGGGGGTGTACTACGGCGCCGCCGTGTCGGAGGCCCAGGCCATGGCCGGGCAGCACGTCTTCGTGGCCGGCGGCGGCAACTCGGCGGGCCAGGCCGCGGTCCACCTGGCCAAGTACGCGGCGCAGGTCACCATGCTCGTCAGGTCGGCCAGCCTGGCCACGACCATGTCGAGCTACCTCATCGACGAGATCGCAGCCGCGCCGAACATCGACGTGCGCTACAACGCGAGCGTCGTCGCCGGGCGGGGTCGCGGGCAGCTGGAGGGGCTCACGATCGCCGACTCGGCGGCGGGGACGGAGGCCGAGGTGGCCGCCGCCGCCCTCTTCGTCCTCATCGGCGGCGAGCCCCGCACGGCCTGGCTGCCGGCGGCGATCGAGCGGGACGAGTGGGGCTTCTTGCTCACCGGCCCCGACGTCGCCCACTGGCCCCTCGACCGCCCGCCCATGCTGCTCGAGACGAGTGCGCCCGGTGTCTTCGCCGCTGGCGACGTGCGTCACGCCTCGGTGAAGCGGGTGGCCTCGGCGGTGGGCGACGGCTCGGTGGCCGTCCAGCTGGTCCACCGCTACCTGGCCGAGAGCTGAGCGCGCCCGCCACCGCTCCGCGACGCCGGCCGGTGCGATCGGCAGCAGGTGGGTGGTGGCCCCGCTCCTCGCCCCTAGCCCGACCAGCGGTAGACGTTGGTGTCGCGCTGGACGAAGCCCAGGCGGCGGTAGAGCCGGTTGGCCGCCTCCCGCGACGGGCGGGAGGTGAGGTCGACGGTGCGGGCGCCGGCGGCCGACGCCCGGTTCAGCGCCTCCCGGCAGAGGATCTCGGCCACCCCGTGGCCCCGCGATCCCTCGTCGACCACCACGTCCTCGATCCAGGCCCGGATGCCGGTGGGGATGCGGAACAGCACGAGCGTCATGCTGCCGACGATTCCCTTCTCGGAGTCCCGCGCCAGGAGCAGGATGGTGGCCGGCGAGCGGACCATCTCGGCCAGCTCGGCCCCGCCCGGGACGGGCGACGTCTTCGACAGCTGCGGCGTGAGCTTGCGGAACGCGGCGACCAGCTCGGGGGTGACCGCCTTGGCCTCCTCGACGAGTACGGGCACTGCGTGGCTTACAGGTCGGGGACGGGCTGCGGCGGCGGCGGGCCGGCGTAGTTGGCGCTCGGCCGGATGAGCCGGTTGTCGGCGGCCTGCTCGAGGATGTGGGCCGTCCAGCCGATGACCCGGCTGGAGGTGAACGTGGGGGTGAACAGGGTGCGGGGGATGCCGACCTTGTCCATGACGACGCCGGCGTAGAACTCGACGTTGGCGTACAGGTTGCGGCCCGGCTTGAGCTCGGCCAGGACGTCGACCACGGTCCTCTCGACCTTCTTGGCGAAGTCCACCATGTCGCCGCCCAGGCGCTCGGCCACGCCCCGCAGCATCAGCGAGCGGGGGTCGTCGGTCTTGTAGATGCGGTGGCCGAAGCCCATGATCCGCTCGCCCTTCATCACCGAGTCGCGGATCCAGGCCTCCGCCTTGTCGGGCGTGCCGATGGCGTCGAGCATGTCCAGGGCCCGGCTGGGCGCCCCGCCGTGCAGCGGCCCGGACAGGGCGCCGATGGCGCCCACGACCGCGGATCCGAGGTCGGCGCCGGTGGACGTGATGACCCGCCCGGTGAAGGTGGAGGAGTTGAACCCGTGGTCGGTGGTCGAGATCAGGTACTGCTCGATGGCCCGGGCGTGACCGGGATCGGGCACCTCGCCCGTGAGCATGTACAGGTAGTTGGCCGCGTAGCCGAGGTCGGGACGGGGGTCGATCGGCTCCTCGTCCTGGCTGAGGCGGTAGAGGGCCATGATCAGCGTCGGCATGACCGCGCTGGTCTGCATGGCGTTGGCCCGCAGCTCCTCCTTGCTGATGTCGAGCCACGACTTGAAGTCGAGGGCGTAGGCCAGCAGGGAGTAGGCGGTGCGCAGGGCGTCGAGGGGCACGAAGTGCTCGCCGGCCTTGGCGATGGCGGGCAGCAGGCCCTTGACCGACGGGGGGATCTCTCGCAGCGAGCGGATCTCCTCGGCGAAGGCCTCCCGCTCCTCCGGCGACGGCAGGTGGCCCTGGTAGAGCAGGTGCCACACGTCCTCCAGCGACCGCTTCTCGGCCAGCTCCACCGCGTTGTACTGGCGGTAGTGGTAGAAGCCCTCCTGGCCCCGGACGTCGCCGACCTCGGTCTCGGCCACGACCACGCCTTCGAGCCCCCGCCTGGCCTCGATGGCGCCCGGGTGCTCCACCTTGAGGACCTGGCCCAGCTTGAGCATGTCCCGGATGGACACGATGCCGACCACCGTGCCGTCCTCGGTGACCGGGAAGTGGCGGTAGCCGTGCCTGTTCAGGCTCTCGAAGGCGGCCTGCACCTCGTCGGCCGGCGCCACGGTGTCGGCCTCGGGGGTCATCCACTCGGCGACGGTGGACGACGACAGATCGGCGCCCGCCGCGGTGGCCCGGACCAGGTCGCGCTCGGTCAGAATGCCGACGGGTTGGCCGGGGTCGATCACGACGATCGACCCGACGCCGCGCTCGATCATCCGGGCGGACGCTTTGGCCAGGGCCTCGGACGCCGATGTCGTCAGGACGTCCCGGGTCATGACATCCGCCACCGTGCGCACCTTGGCTCCGTCAGCCATCCGACCTCCTCGTCTCAGCTTCGGCATCGTACCGGGCCAGTTCGGGCACCAGCCGCAGAAGGGCCAGCACGCCGACGATGCAGGCCACGCCGCCCGACACCACCGAGAAGCGCGGCGAGGTGAGTGCGGCCACCGCGCCGGCCTCCGCGTCGCCGATCTGCGGGCCACCGGTGACCACGGCGATGTGGACCGAGGAGAGGCGTCCCCGCATGTTGTCCGGCACCGAGAGCTGCAGGATCGTGTTGCGGAACACCGCCGACACCACGTCGGCCGCGCCGGCCAGGGCCAGCAGCGCGAGGGCAAGGGGTAGCCAGGGCACCAGGCCGAAGGCGGCGATGGCCGCGCCCCAGACGGTCACGGCGACGATGACCGCCCGGCCTTGGCGGCGTACCCCGCCGACCCAGCCGGTCAGCAGGGCGCCGACGAGCGCCCCCGCGCCGGGCGCGGCGTAGAGCAGGCCGACGGCGAGCGCCCCGCCGCCGAAGATGCCGGTGCCCAGGGCCGGGAACAGGGCCCGGGGCATCCCGAAGACCATGGCGTTGATGTCGATCAGGAAGGTGCCGACCAGCAGCCGCCGGCCCTTGACGTACCGCAGCCCTTCCTTGATCGACGACAGGCCCGGGCGGGTGCCGCCACCCTCCGGCGGCTGGGGCCGGATGGCGGCGATGGCGGCCACCGCGGCGCCGAAGCTGGCCACGTCGATCCAGTAGGCGGCCGACAGGTCGAACCGGCTGATGATGACCCCGGCCAGGGCCGGCCCGGCCACGTGGGCGACCTGGAACTGGATCTGGCCGAGGGCCGCCGCCGAGGGGAAGAGCCGGCGCCCGACCAGACCGGGGATGATGGCGTTGCGGGCCGGGTGGTCGACGCCGGCCAGGCCGGCCGAGAGACCCGCCAGCGCGTAGATCGGCCACAGCCTCGGCGACGGGGACATGGCGTTGAGGGCCAGGCCGGCGCTCGTCGCCGCCGACAGGAGCTGGGTGACGAGCAGCAGCTTGCGGCGGTCCACGGCGTCGGCGATCGCCCCGCCGGCCAGGGTCAGGGTGACGAGGGGCACGACGGTGACCAGGCCCACCATGCCCACGGCCAGCGACGAGCCGGTGATGACGAACACCTGGTACGGCACGGCCACCACCGTGAGCTGCCGGCCGAGCTGGGACACGGCGTTGCCCGCGAACAGCAGGCGGAAGTCGCGGGAGGTCCGCAGCGGGGTGAGGTCGACGAGCAGCCGGGGCCGGGCCGGGCCCGCCGGCCGGGGATCAGCCAGCGGGCTTCTCCGCCACGACGAACACCGCCCGCTGGGGCATGGCGATCCCGGCTGCGGTCCTGCGGGCGGCCACCTCGGCCAGCAGCTCCCGCTGCATCGCTTCCAGGTCGGCAGGGGCCAGCGACTCGAGGAAGCTCCGCATGCCCTGGGTCCAGGCCCACGCCCACCAGGCCTGCTCGTCGGCGAAGTGGAACTCGGTCGCCTCGATCGCCGTGCTCGTCACCTCGAGACCGGCGCCGCGCAGGGTCATCCCCAGGTCGAAGTCGGGGCGGAAGGGGACCTCCGGAGGGCCGGCCCGGTCGGCGTAGGCCCCGAAGACGCGCAGCAGGAAGTCCCAGTCGGGGCCCGAGCCGGCCGGGGCGGCCGCCACGCACCTGCCGCCCGGGCGCAGGGCGGCGGCCATGCCGACCGCCGTCGCCTCGGGGTCGGGCAGGAGGTGGAGCACGAAGCTGCAGATCACCACGTCGAAGCTTCCGGGCTCGACGTCGAGCGCCCCGGCGTCGCCCAGCCGGACCGAGGCCTGGGCCAGGCCGCGCCGGTCGATGTCGGCCTTGAGGAGGGCCACCATCTCGGGCGCCAGGTCGACGCCCACCACCCGGCCCGCCGGCCCCACCCGCTCGGCGGCGGGGAGCAGCGTCGCCCCCCGCCCGCAGCCCACGTCGAGCACCGACTCGCCGGGGCCGAGGCCGGCGACGTCGACCAGGCGGGCGCCGAAGTGGGTGAAGAAGGGGACGACCGAGTCGTAGCTGGACGCGGCCCGCCCGAAGACCGCAGCAATCCGGTGCGGGTCGAACGCCATGCCCGGCATCCTTGCAGGACCCCGGAGCCCGGGTGTCCGGATAGCGGGCGATGCGTCGATACCCTCGAACCCATGGCCGGGGCGGCGATCCGACGCGAGCGGCGGGTCGTCACCGCCCTGTTCGCCGACCTCGTGGGGTCGACCGCGCTCACCGAGTCGCTCGACCCCGAGGACGCCATGGAGCTGCTCGGGGGGGCGATCTCCCAGATCGTCCTGCTGATCGAGGATCTGGGCGGGACGGTCAAGGACCTGGCCGGCGACGGGGTGCTGGCCCTGTTCGGCGCGCCGATCGCCCACGAAGACGACGTGGAGCGGGCCATCCACGCCGGCCTGCGCATCGCCGCCCTGTTCGACAAGGAGCGGGCCGCGGCCGCGTCCGACGTCCCCGCCGTCGACGTGCGGGTCGGCGTGGAGACCGGCCTCGTGGTGCTGGGCCCGGTGGGCGCCGGGTCCCACGTGGAGTACGGAGCCACCGGGGACACGGTGAACACGGCCGCCCGCCTGCAGGCCGCGGCCGAGCCGGGCACGGTCCTGGTCGGCCCCACCGCCCGGCGGCTGGCCGAGGGCCGGTTCCGGTGGGGCCCCGGGCGGGAGCTGTCGCTCAAGGGCAAGGCCGAGCCCGTGACCGCCTGGCCGGCGCGGGCCGCCGTCACCCGGCACGCGGGGGCCCGGCTGGCCGCCCCCCTCGTCGGTCGGGAGCGGGAGCTGGCCGGCCTGGGGGCGGCGGTCGACCGCGCCCTGGAAGGCGGCGACGGCCTCGCCGTCCTCCTCGGCGACGGCGGCGTGGGCAAGGGCCGGCTGCTCCACGAGGCCAGGAAGGTGGCCGAGGCCAGCACCGACGCGCTGAGCTGGATCACCCTCCGCTGCGCCTCCTACGAGCAGCGGGTCCCGTTCGCCCCCCTGCGCCGGCTGTTCGAGCGCTGGCTGGGCATCCGGGCCCGCACCGACCCCGCCACCGCGGCCGAGCTGGTCAGGACCGGGTTCGCCGGCGTCCTCGACACCGGCGACCCGGAGCTCGACCTGGCCGTGGAGCTCGTCCTCGGCCTGCCCCCGAGCGAGACGCTGCCCCCGTCGCCGGAGAGCGCGGGCGAGCTGGCGCCTTTCCGGGTGGCGACGGCCGTGGAGGAGATCCTCGGCGGGCTGGCCGCCCGCCGGCCGGTGGTGGTCGTCATCGAGGACCTGCAGTGGGCCGACCGGGCCACCCTCGACCTGATCGACCACCTGGTGGCACGGGACGACGCCCTCCCCTGCCTGCTCGTCCTCACCGGCCGGCCGGTCGAGGGCCACCCCCTGCTGCGGTGGGCCGAGCTGGCGGCCAGCGGCCTGCGGGAGCGGGCGACCCTGCTGCGCCTGGGCCCGCTCCCCCCGGCCGCCGCCGAGGCCCTGATGGCCGCCTACGTGGGCGAGGGCACCCTGCCCGTCGACCTGGAACGCTCGCTGCTGGACACCGCCGAGGGCAACCCGTACTTCCTGGAGGAGCTGGTGCGGGCGCTGATCGACTCGGGCGCCCTCGTGCGGGGGCCGCACGGCTGGGAGCACGACCCGTCCGTGGCCTTCACCGTCCCGCCCACCCTCGAGCGGGTGGTCCTCGAGCGGCTGGACCGGTTGGACCCTGCGGCCCGCGACCTGCTGGAGAGCGCGTCGGTGATCGGCCGGACGTTCGACGTCGCCCTCCTCGCCGCGGTGGCCGACCGGGACGAGGGCGAGACCACCGTCATGCTGAAGGAGCTGGCCAGCCTGGGCCTGGTCGAGCGGGGCGACGACCGCTGGCGGTTCACCCACCAGGTCGTCCACGACGCCGCCTACAGCTGCCTCCTCAGGAAGGCCCGCCGCGACATGCACCGGCGGGTGGCCGAGGTACTGTCCGCCCGCGACCCGCAGGCGGCGGCCGAGCTGGCCCGGCACTGGTGGGAAGCAGGGGAGGCGGCGGTGGCCGCCGCCCTGGCCGAACGGGCCGCGGCCGACGCCGAAGGCCAGCGGTTCTTCGAGGAGGCGGCCCAGCACTACGCCATGGCCGTGGAGGGGGCCGGGCAGGCCGGCGCCGAACGGAGCGACCTCCTGCTGGCCCTCGCCCACGCCCGCCGGCGGGCCGGGCTGCTGCGCCCCGCCCTCGAGGCCTACCAGCAGGCCCACGGGGTCGCCGCCCGCTCGGGCGACGTGGGCGCGCTGGCCACCTCCGCCCTCGGCTACGAGGACACCCTCTTCGCCACCCGCGCCCCCCGATCGGCCACCGACCCGACCATCCCCCAGCTGGAGGCGGCGGCCCGGGGCCTCGGCGAGGAGACGAGCGCCCGCCGCGTCCGCGTCCTGGCCGCCCTCGGACGGGCGCTCTCCTACTCCGGGCGCTCCGCCGAGGGGTCGGCCGCGGCGGCCGAAGCGGTGGAGCTGGCCCGGGCCGTCGGCGACCCCAGCGCCGCGGCCTACGCCCTCCTGGCCTGGCGCACCGACCGGCTCGGCCCCGAGTGCCTGTCCGAGCGGCTGCCCCTCGCCGGCGAGGCCCTGGAGGCGGCCGAGCGGGCCGGCGACGGCGAGCTGTGGGTCGAGGCCGGGCGGGCGCTGTTCGTCGACCTCCTCGCCGCCGGCCGGCGGGCGGAGGCCGATGCCGTCCTCGAGCGGCTGGCGGCGCGGATCCTCGCCCAGCGCCAGCCGTTCCACCTCTGGTACCTGGGGATGTGGCGGGTCCAGCAGGCCCTGCTCGACGGCGACCTCGACCTGGCCGAGCGAGCGGCCGAGGAGTTCCGCCGGCAGGGCCGGGGCGTCCGCTACGGCGACGTCGACAGCGTCTACGTCTTCTTCATGCTGCTCATCCTGCGGGAGCGGGGCCGGGCCGCGGGGATCGAGGCCCTGCTCGACCGGCTGGCCGGCCTCGACCGCACGGGGGCGCCCCGGTGGCCGGTGCTGCAGGCCGCGCTGGCGGCCGAGACCGGCCGGCTCGACGACGCTCGCCGGCGCCTCGGCGTGCTGGGGGGCGACGGGTTCGCCTCGCTGCCGGACGACCAGTCGCGGACCGCACTGCTGGCCCTGCTGGCCGACACCGCCTCGATCACCGGCGACGCCGCCGCCGGCGACCGGCTGGCGGCGCTACTCGCACCGTGGTCCGGGCAGGCGCTGGTGGTCGGGGCCGGGGCGGGCTGCATGGGCGCGGCCGACCACTACCTGGGCCTGCTCACCGGGTCGCGGGAGCTCCTCCTCCGGGGCCGGGCGCTGCACGTCGCCCTCCAGGCGCCGCTGCTGGTCGCCCGCAGTGACAGGGCGCTCGATGCTCTCCCTTGAGCAGGCCCGCCGGGCCATCCGCCGCGAGGTGCTGGTCGCCCTCGACGAGCTTGACGCCCTCGACGGCGAGGCCTGGGCCCGACCCACCCGGTGCCAGGAGTGGACCGTCGCCGACCTGGTCGCCCACCTGGTCTGGGGCCAGCGCCTGGAAGCCCAGGGGGTGGCCGCCATCGCCACCGGGCGCACGGAGGCCCTCGACGTGCCGGACGTCAGCGCCGCCGATCCGGGCACGCTGCCCATGCAGCTCCACGCCGCCCACGAGGAGCTGTGGGCCGCCCTCGAGGCCCGGACGGCCGACGACCTGGACCGCCCGGCCGCCATGCCGTACGGGCCGGTGCCCCTGGGCCTGTTCCTCCAGGTGGTCGCCATGGAGGTGGGCGTGCACCACAGTGACCTGCGCGCCGCCCTCGGCCTGCCCGACGACCTGGGGGCCGACGTCGCCCGGGCCACCGCCGCCTTCCTGGCCGCCTTCCTTCCCGTGCTGGCCGCCGCGGGCGACCGCCCCGCCGAGCCGGTGCGCTACGTCCTGCGGGCGCCGAGCTTCGAGCTGGAGTGGTCCTCGGGCGACGGCGCCGGACGCACGGTGACCATCTCGGGCCCCGACGGCGAGCTCTGCCTCTTCGCCCTCGGCCGCCGGGGGCTGGACGACCTCCACGTCGACGGCGACCCGGCCCTGGCCGCCCGGTTCAAGGAGTTCGTCCCCGGCCCCTAGGGCTGGCAGGTGGGGCACCAGTAGGCGGTGCGGGCCTGCTCGCCCTGCGGGCGGGACGTGATGGCGGTGCCGCACTTGTGGCACGGGCGGCCGGTGCGCCGGTACACCCAGCGATCGGCCCGGCCGGTGAAGGGGCCCGCGACAGACTCCTTCATGATCCGGCTGGCGGTGGCGACGAGCGCTTCGAGCTCGTCGTCCTTCAGGCTCGACACGGGCGCCCACGGGCTGCGGCCCTCCAGGAACAGGGCCTCGCACCGCCAGATGTTGCCGATGCCGGCGACGACGCGCTGGTCGAGGAGGAGCTCGCCGAGCGGTGTGTCCGGGGGCCAGTGCCGGGCCCGCCGCCGGACCTCCGCCGCGTCGAGGTTCTCGGCCAGGACGTCGGGGCCGAGCCCCGACAGGGACGGGTGGTTGGACTCCGCGCCGGGCGGCAGCAGCTCGACCACGGGGGCGTTGAAGCAGACCGCCACCCGCCCGCCGCAGGTGAGGGTGACCCTTGCCTGGCTGGCCGGGCGTTGCCACCGCTCCCCCGCGCTGTAGACGTGCCACGACCCGGTCATGCGCAGGTGGGTGTGCAGCACGTGGCCGCTGTCGAAGCGGATGAGCAGGTGCTTGCCGTTGGCCTCGACCTTCTGGACGGTGTGGCCCACCATCGGCGCCGCCGCGGCCGTGGCGTCGGTTACCTCCCGCCCCGCCAGCCACCGCTGGAGCGTCACCGCCGTGCGGAAGAGGACGTCGCCTTCAGGCGTACCGGACCAGCCCCTTGGGTGAGGGCACGAAGCCGGCCGCCCGCAGCACGGGCTCCAGGGCGCCGTCGTAGCGCTCGACGCCGAGCCGCCGAACCCGGCCGCTCGTCACGAGGGTGCCCAGAGCCGCCACCGCCGCATCCTCCCATGTGCCGTCGAGCGGGCGCAGGGCCACCAGCCCCTTGGCCCCCTTCTCCACGTACAGGCACGGCTCGCCGCCGAGGAGGACGACGTAGGCGCCCGCCACCCGGCGCGGGCCGCCCACCGGCCGTGTTCCCGCCGAACTGGTGACAGATGTGGGGGTCATGGCCCCCACATCTGTCACCAGTTCGGTGGGAGGTCCCGGCCGCTGGGGCCAGGGGAGGCTCAGCCCGTAGGCGTTGGCGGGATCGGTGGCGGCGAGGACCAGCGCCTCGCCGGGCCCGGAGCGCGTGCGGCGGTCGGCGCGGAGGCGGTCGACCGCCCCGGGAAGGGCGAACTGGGCACCGCCGAGGCCGGCCACGAAGTAGCCCCGGCGGCAGCGGCCCGACTCCTCCATGGCCCGCAGCACCGGGTAGACGCCGGCGAAGCCGCCCGGGTGGCCCTCGCCCCGCACCGCCTCCCGGGTGAGGATCCCGTGGCGGTCGAGCAGGGTGGTGGCCAGGGCGTGGGCCCGCTGTGTGGGCGTGACGTCGGCCACCGGCAGGTCCGCGTCCACCAGCGACCACCGGCCCTGGGCCTTGGGCGGGCCGAGCACGGTGAGCGAGCCGAGCCGGGGGCGGCCGCCCGACCGCTTCGACGGGCCCCGGCCGGCGAACGCGCGGAGGGCGGCGAAGGAGTCGTTGGTCACCTCGCCGGCCCAGACCAGGTCCCACAGTGCGTCGAGCGACATCTTGTCGTCCCCGCCGGCCAGCTCCCGGAAGAAGCAGGCGCCCCGCCGGGCCAGGACCTCCCGGATGCGGTCGTGCTCGGCGCCGTCGGGCCGGTCGCCCACGGGCGCGGGCCGGAGCAGGGGCGCCTGGGCCCGGAGGAACAGCATGACCTTGCCGTCGTCGCGCCCCAGCGGGCCGGCCCCCACCCAGACCACCTCACCGGCGGCCGTCAGCTCGTCGAGCAGGCGGGCCGAGTAGTCGGCCATGCGGGCGGGGAGGACGTCGCGCTCCAGCACCGAGGCGGGCACGGCCACGCCCTGGAGCTGGCGGACGACCTCGAAGAGCCGGTCCACGCCTCCACTTCGTTGCACGGAGCCAGGGGCCTCGCTCCCCACTCCCTGCCAGGCGGGCAGGAAGCCGGCCAGGGCCCCGGCGTCGACCGGCTCGACCTCCTTGCGGAGGGCGGCCAGCGACCGCTGCCGCAGCGACCGCAGCACCTCGGGATCGCACCACTCCCTCCCTGATGCCCCTGGCCGGAACTCCCCCCGGAGCAGGGCGCCGGCGTCGGCCCTCGCCGACAGCAGCGCCTCCACCACGCCGTTGGGCAGCCCGAAGCGGGCCGCCGGCTCCTCGGTGCGGAAGGGGCCGTGGGTCCGGGCGAAGCGCCCGAGCAGCGACCCCAGCGGGTCGTCGACCGGGGCCAGGAACGGCTCGGGCAGCCCGGGCGGCGGGTGGACGCCCAGGGCGTCGCGGTAGCGGCCGGCGTCGTCGGCGGCGATCAGCCGGGTCTCGCCCGCCAGCCGCACCTCCACCGCCCGCCGGTCGGCCAGCAGCCTGCCGGCGAAGTCGCCCGTCGACCGGGCCCGCAGCTCCTCGGCGGTCAGGTCGCCCAGCCGGCGCAGCAGGTCGTGGGCCTCGTCGGCGTCGCGCGCCCACCACCGCTCGTCGAGGGCCTGGAGGTTGGCCTCCAACGCCTCCAGGGCGTCGGGGTGGATCAGCTCCCGCAGCTCCTCGGCGCCCAGCAGCTCGGCCAGCATCTCCCGGTCCAGCGTGAGGGCCTGGGCCCGCCGCTCGGCGAGCGGGGCGTCGCCCTCGTACAGGAAGTTGGCCACGTACTGGAAGGCCAGCGACTGGGCGAAGGGCGACGGCGACGCGGTGTCGACGGAGACGACCCGCACGGTGCGGGCCCGGATGGCGGTCATCAGCTCGGTGAGGGCCGGCAGGTCGAAGACATCGCGCAGGCACTCCCGGTAGGTCTCCAGCAGGATCGGGAAGTCGCCGTGCTTCGACGCCACGGCCAGCAGATCGGCCGCCCGCTGGCGCTGCTGCCACAGCGGGGTGCGGGAACCCGGCCGGCGGCGGGGCAGCAGGAGGGCGCGGGCCGCGTTCTCCCGGAAGCGGGACGCGAACAGGGCCGAGTTGGCCAGCTCGCCCACGACGAACCCCTCGATCTCCTCCGGTTCCAGCAGGACCGAGTCGACCGGCGGTGACTCGTCGGCCTCCGGCAGGCGGACGACCACCCCCTCGTCGCTCCACATGGTCTGGACCTCGACGCCCAGGCGGTCGCGGGCCCGGGCCTCGATGGCCAGCGCCCAGGGGGCGTGGACCCGCCCGCCCAGGGGTGAGAGCACGCAGATGCGCCAGTCGCCCAGGTCGTCGCGGAAACGCTCGACGACGATCTGGCGGTCGGTCGGCAGGGCGCCGCCGGTGGCCTGGCGCTCCTCGGCCAGGTAGGCCCGCAGGTTGCGCAGGGCCAGGGGGTCGAGGAAGCACTCCTCGGCCAGCCGCTCGTCCGACCAGCGGTCGACCTCCCGCAGGAAGGCGCCGACCGCCTTGCCCAGCTCGGCCGGCCGGCCCAGCCCGTCGCCGTGCCAGAACGGCATCTTTCCCGGCATGCCCGGCGCGGGGGTGACCACCACCCGGTCGCGCGTGATCTCCTCGATCCGCCAGGTGGAGGCGCCGAGGACGAACGTCTCCCCCACCCGGCTCTCGTAGACCATCTCCTCGTCGAGCTCGCCGACGCGGCTGCCGTACTGGCTGCCGCCGCTGCCGGCGGGGCCGGGGGTAAACACGCCGAACAGGCCCCGGTCGGGGATGGTGCCGCCGCTCACCACGGCCAGCATGCGGGCGCCGGCGCGGGCCCGCAGCGTGCCCTCGGCCCGGTCCCAGACGATGCGGGGCCGCAGCCCGGCGAACTCGTCGGAGGGGTAACGGCCGGCCAGCATGTCGAGCACGCTCTCGAGGAGGGCGGGCGTGGTGTCGGCGAAGGGGTGGGCCCCGGCCACCACCTCGGCCACCTCCTCGACGGTCAGGTCCTCGACCGCGCACATGGCCACGATCTGCTGGGCCAGCACGTCGAGGGGGTTCCGGGGGACGCGGGTCTCCTCGATCAGCCCGGCCGCCATGCGCTTGGCGACGACCGCCGACTCGACCAGGTCGCCCCGGAACTTGGGGAAGATGCGGCCGCGGGACGGCTCCCCCACCTGGTGGCCGGCCCGCCCGATGCGCTGGAGGCCGCTGGCCACCGACGTGGGCGACTCCACCTGGATGACCAGGTCGATGGCCCCCATGTCGATCCCCAGCTCCAGGCTGCTGGTGGCGACCAGGCCCGGCAGCTTGCCCGCCTTCAGGGCGTCCTCGATCTCCAGCCGCTGCTCCCGGGCCACCGACCCGTGGTGGGCCTTGACCAGGTCTTCGCCAGCCAGCTCGTTCAGCCGGTTGGCCAGCCGCTCGGCCAGCCGGCGGGAGTTCACGAAGATGAGCGTCGACCGGTGGGCCCGGATGAGGTCGAGCAGGACCGGGTGCATCGCCGGCCAGATGGAGTGGCGGGCCTCGGGGTTGCCGGCCGCCGGGCCCGACAGCACCACGTCGCCCTGGCCGTCGTCGATCGGCCGGCCCAGCTCGCTCATGTCCTCGACCGGCACGACCACCTGCAGCTCCAGCGGCTTGCGCACCCCGGCGTCGACCACGGTGACCGGCCGGGGCCGCCCGCCGGCCCGGCCGCCCAGGAAGCGGGCCACCTCGTCGAGGGGGCGCTGGGTGGCCGACAGGCCGATGCGCTGCGGCGGCCGCTCGGTCAGCCGCTCCAGCCGCTCCAGCGACAGGGCCAGGTGGGCCCCCCGCTTGGTGCCGGCCACCGAGTGGATCTCGTCGACGATGACGTGCTCGACCGTCCGCAGCGCCTCCCGGGCCTGCGACGTGAGCAGCAGGTAGAGCGACTCCGGCGTGGTGATGAGGACGTCGGGCGGGTGGCGGACGAGGTCGCGCCGGTCCGACGCCGGCGTGTCGCCCGTGCGGGTGCCGACCCGCACGCTCGGGACCGGGAGCCCTCGCCGTTCGGCCTCCAGGGCCATCCCGGCCAGCGGGGCCCGGAGGTTGCGCTCCACGTCGTAGGTCAGGGCCTTCAGCGGCGAGACGTACAGCACCCGGCAGGTGTCGACCGCCGGCTCGGTGATGAGCCGGTCCAGCGTCCAGAGGAAGGCCGCCAGCGTCTTGCCCGAGCCGGTGGGGGCGAGGATCAGCGCGTGCTCGCCCTTGCTGATCGCCTCCCAGCCCTGCTCCTGGGCCGCGGTGGGCGCGGCGAAGGCGGCCTCGAACCAGGCCCGGGCGACCGGGGAGAAGCGCTCCAGCGACGCCATCGCAGCACAGGCTACGACCGGCGTGAGACAAGTTGGCCCAGAAGGCGCCGGTACCGTGGTCGGATGGACCACGTGCGCTGGCAGGACCGGCCCCGGCTCCGCCGGCCGGTGCTCATCGCCGCCTTCGAGGGATGGAACGACGCGGCCGACTCGGCCTCCACCGCCGTCCGCTACCTGCGCGACCTGTGGTCGGCCACGCCGTTCGCCACCATCGACCCCGAGGAGTTCTACGACTTCACGGCCACCCGGCCCCAGGTCCGCCTGGCCCAGGGGATCACCCGCCGGATCGACTGGCCCGAGGTCGAGCTGTCCGCCGCCGCCCTCCCCGGCACGTCGCACGACGTCGTCGTCGTGCTGGGCCACGAGCCGCAGCTGAAGTGGCGGACGTTCTCCGACCAGGTGGTCGGGGTGGCCAGGGAGCTCGGCGTGGAGCTGATCGTGATCCTGGGCGCCCTCCTCGCCGACGTGGCCCACACCCGGCCCGTCCGGGTCTCGGGCACGGCGGCCGACACCGAGCTGGTCCGCCGGCTCAAGCTCGGGCGCTCGACCTACGAGGGCCCGACCGGCATCGTCGGCGTGCTCCACGACGCCTTCAGCCGGGCCCACCTCCCGTCCGCCTCGCTGTGGGCGGCCGTCCCGCACTACGTGGCGGCCACGCCGTCGCCGAAGGCCGCGCTCGCGCTCGTCGAGCGCACCGCCCACCTTCTCTCGACCACCGTCGCCGCCGACGAGCTCCACCTGGCTGCAGCCGACTACGACCGCCAGGTCAGCGAGGTGGTGGCCGCCGACGACGACGTGGCCGCCTACGTCCGGCGGCTGGAGGCCTCGGCCGACGACGACGACATGGCCGAGATGGAGATGGTCAGCGGCGACGCCCTGGCCGACGAGCTCGAGCGCTTCCTCCGGGAGCAGGCCGGCGACTGACGGGCCACCCCGGCTGCCGCGCGCCGGCGACGTTGGCGGCGCGCGGCATCGGGGTGGGCCGTCAGCGGCTGACCAGGCTCAGGCCGCCGACCGGCGTCCTCTCGGCCGGGCAGTCGATCTTCTTGCCGTAGTGGTCGTAGCAGACCGACGACCCGTCCTTGAACTTGCAGACGGCGATGTTGTCGTTCGTCCACGTGCAGTCGGGCTCCTTCTCCACCGCGGCGCCCGCCGGCCCCGGGACGAACAGCATGCCGGCAGCGGCTGCGGCCACGATCGCCTTGCGCAGAACCTTCATCTCGACCTCCTCTGTCGTGTGCCACCCGGATGAGCGGCACACCGGTAGGAGGCGAGCGCCGGCCCGTCCCTTACAGCTTTCGGCGACAGTTGGTCCGCTGTTGGGGTCGCGCTGACCTCATGTTGACCAAGGTCAGTCACCGTGTTGTTCACGATCCCCGGGACTGGCGGGGATACCGGAGAGGAGCGGAAACCATGATCATCGTCAGCTTTTGGAACGACCACGTGCCGTCGTACGTCCGGGCCCGGTTCGGTCGGAGCGAGCGCGGCGCCGCGCTCGTGGAGTACGCGCTGCTCCTGGCCCTGATCGCCGTGGTCTGCATCGTCGCCCTGTCTGCGCTCGGCGACGAGGCCTCGAGCAAGTTCGACCAGATCGGCGACTCCATCGCCGCCAGCTGAGCGATGTCCAGGGGGGAGCGGTCGTCACCGGCCGCTCCACTTTCTCGCGTCCGGTCGTGACCTTCGGCCCTAGGTGAGACGGTCGATACGGGCACACGCTGCATAGGTCGGAATGGCGCCGAATCAGCGGCAGACGCAGGGGGTACCTGCATGAACCGGACCACGGGACACCGGCTCTTCGCGGCACTGGCAGCGCTCGCGCTCTTCGCCACCGCGTGCGAGACGTCCACCAAGACCACGCCTACGGCCCTGGAGCCCGGCGAGCCAGCTCGCGTCGAGCGGGTACGCATCGCCGGCGGTGACTGGGGCTACCCGTCGCCCTTCGGCGGGAACCAGACCGGTCCCAGCGTCGTCGCCAACAGCCTGGTGTTCGACGCCCTCCTCTACCAGGACGCGGCCGGCAACACCATCCCCTGGCTGGCCAGGGAGTGGAAGACGTCGGCCGACGGGAGGGAGTGGCGCTTCACCATGCGCGACAACGCCAGGTGGCACGACGGCCGACCCGTCACCGCCGAGGACGTCGCCTTCTCCTTCGACTACATCACCAACGGCGCCGGGAAAACTGCGTCCCGGTTCGCCGTGCGGGTCCCCGTCACCGAGGTGGCGGTGGAGGCGCCGAACATCGTCGTGCTGCGGACGGCGACGCCCTACGCCACGTTCGTCAAGGACATCGGGATCCGCATCCCGATCTTCCCCAGGCACATCTGGTCCGAGGTCGCCGACCCGGTCAAGTACCGCGACCCGAAGGCCCTGGTCGGCTCCGGACCCTACCGGTTGGAGTCCTGGACCGAGGCCACGAACAGCTACCTCTTCGTCGCCAACGACGACCACTTCATGGGCCCACCGCACGTCAAGCGGATCGAGGCGGTGCCCGCCCAGAACGAGCTGCTCGCCCTCCAGCGGGGTGAGATCGACGCCGCCAACCCCGGCGACAACCCGCTCCCGGAGGAGGCGTTCAAGCCCTTCGAGGACACCCAGCGCTACGGGCAGATCAACGCCGCCGGCCTCATCGGCGTCACCTTCCACTTCAACATCAAGCGGGGCGCGCCCTACGACGACAAGCGCTTCCGCCAGGCCATGGCCTACGCGCTCGACCGCCAGGACATCGTCCGCCGCATCCTCTACGGGCGGGGCGAGCCGGCCAGCATGGGCATGCTCCAGCCGTCGGACTCGCAGTGGTTCGCCCCCAACCTGCCCACCTACCCCCGGGACCTGGCCAGGGCGCGATCCCTGCTGGACCAGGCGGGCATCCGCGATCTCGACGGCGACGGGCTCCGCGAGCTGCCCAGCGGCGAGACCTACCGGCCGCAGATGCTGACCAGCTCCACCATGAACGCCAAGGTCACCGACCTGGTGAAGGAGTACCTGCTGGAGGTCGGCATCGAGGTGCGGGTGGAGACCGTCGACAACCGCAGCTTCCAGTCGGCGACCACCGAGGCCCGCTACGAGATGGCCCTCATCAACTACGGCATGTCCAACGATCCCGAGTGGCTCCACCTGTTCGTGGCCTCGAGCACGGCGACGTCGAGCTTCGCCAAGGTCCACGGGTGGGTCAACCCCCGCTTCGAGGACCTGGCCGAGAGGCAGGCCGCCCAGCTCGACGTGGCCGAGCGCACCCGCACCGGCATCGAGATGCAGCGGATCATCGCCGACGACGTGCCGACCGTGCCGCTCTACGTCGCCAACCGGTCGCTGGTGTTCGACAAGTCCGTCATGGACAACTGGTTCTTCATGAAGGGCTGGGGCCCGCTGTACCCCGGCCACCTCAACAAGCTGGTGTTCCAGACCACCAAGCGGACCGGCTTCTAGCCGTGGGCGCCGCCGCCGCCACTGCCACCGCCGCCTGGAGCCGCCTCCTCGAGGCCCGGGCGATCCCCGCGGAGATCGTGGCCGCGGCGCCGGTCTCGCCCTACGGCTTCTCGCCCGAGGCGTTCGCCCGCCGGACCGAGGCCCTGATCGGGCGGGAGCTGCGGCTCCCGGGCCGGCGGGCGCTGGAGGCGCTTCCCGAGGGCGGGCACGTGCTCGACGTGGGGGTGGGCACCGGCTCGGCGTCGCTGCCGCTCGTGCCCCGGGCCGGCCGGATCGTGGGCGTCGACATCGACGAGGGCATGCTCCGTGAGTTCCGGCGGATCGCGGCGTCGGTGGGCGTGGCCGTCGAGACCGTCCTCGGCCCCTGGCCCGAGGTGGCGCCCCTCGTCCCGGAGGTCGACGTCGCCGTCTGCCACAGCGTGCTCTACGGCGTCGCCCACCTGGCGCCGTTCGTCGGCGCCCTGTCGTCGCACGCCCGCCGGCGGGTCGTGCTGCTCATTCCCGACCGTCAGTGGCTGGCGTGGCAGGACGACCTGTGGGCGCGGTTCCACGGGGTTTCCCGCCCGCCGGCGGCGACGGCCGCCGACGCCGTGGCCGCCCTCCGCGAGCTCGGCGTGCCGGTGCAGCGGGAGGACGAGACCCTGCCGCCGGTCGGCGGACTCCCGACGCGGGAGCAGGTCGTCGCCGAGGTCCGCACGCGTCTGTGCCTGCCGCCCGAGCGGGACGCCGAGCTGGAGGCCGCCCTCGGCGAGCGCCTGCACCGGCGGGACGGTCAGTGGGTCGCCGGGCCGCCGGGGGACAGCGTGGCCGTGACCCTCTGGTGGGACACCACGGTCAGCCCTTGACGCCGTAGGCCCGCAGCGTGGCCGCCGCGTCCGGGAACACGGCGGCCGCGGCCTTGACCAGGTCCGGTTGGCGGGCGATGCGGTGGGCGTTGACGGCCACGTACACCCGCAGGGCGCAGTCGACGAGGTCGGGGTCGCCGAGGGCGGCGAGGGCCTGCGCCCCCTGCACGTACACGCCGTCGTTGTACGCCCGCGCCTTGTCGGCCCAGAAGGTCATCGGTTCGCCGACGAAGTTCTTGGCTGCCGGGGGTATGACCCGGGTCTTGTACCGCTCCAGCCGCCCCTCGAAGCGGGCGTCGGCCCAGGAGGCGAGCCCTTCGTCGAGCCAAGGATCGCGGCCCTGGTTGTTGCCCACCAGCCCGTAGAACCACTGGTGGCCCACCTCATGGGAGACGATCCCCGTCGTGCCCGGCCCCTGCAGGACGTGGGTCGGGTACTCGATGCCGCCGCCGAGCTCGGGGGTGACCGCGAGGGTGAACGTCGACCACGGGTAGGGGCCGAACCGCCGGCCGAAGTCCTGCAACGACCGTACGGCGATGTCCAGGTAGCCGGCCGGGGAATCGCTGATGCCCCGGTGGACGCCGATGGTGACCTGGACCGGGTTGGGGGCCATGGCCACGGCGGACAGCATCTGGAAGCGGCCGACGGAGACGGCGACGTCGCGCATGGCCGCCGCCGTGTAGTGGCCGGGCCGGGCCGGGTCGGGTGTCCCGCTGGCCAGCACGTTGAACCCCTCGGGCACGGTCACCGTGAGGTCGAAGTCGGCGGTCGGGGCCGAGGAGGCCTCGGCGAACCCTCCGGCCGGCGCCTCGGTGGCCCATCCGAGGCCGGGCTCCCACGACAGGATCGGGAAGAACGAGCCGAGCCGCATGGCGTCGCCGTTGCGGGACACCCGGTCGTTGGCCGGCCCCGGCACCTGGAGGCGCCAGGGCATGCTCACCTCCACCGCCTGGTGGGCCCGGAAGGTGGCGCCGGTGCGCACGACGAGCATCGTGGGGTCGTCGAGGGTGCTCGTGGCCGGGCGGTTGCCCACGGTGACCGGCCCGGTCTCGAGCTTGGAGGCGGCCCCGCCGGTGCGGAGGCCGTTGGGCCAGAGCCGGAAGACCAGGCGGTCGGTGTCCATGTCGGGGGTGAAGAGGACCCGAAGCTGCCCGTCGACGGTTCCCTCCAGCGGTCGCACGTCGAGGGTGAGGGTGTACTTGGGCCGGGCCGGGTCGGGTTCGACCCGGGCAGGGATGGACGGGCAGGCCGGGGCGGTCGCCGTGCCAAGGGTCGAGGTGGTGGCCGGGGCCGCAGCGGTGGTCGTGACCGCGGCCTGCCCACGCTCGCCCCGGACGGAGTCGCCGGTGGCGCAGGCGGCGAGGATCAGGGCGAGGGCCAGTGGCGCAGCACGCCTGATCGTCGCGACCCTCATTCCTCGGACCATCGTGCCAGCCGTAAGGTTCCTGCGTGCCGCGCCTCGTCCCCACCTGCGTCTGGAGGTCGTCGCCCGAGCTGCTACTCGCCCTCGACGACCGCTTCGGCGAGCCGGTCGACACCTACGTCAACGGCTCCCAGGTCTGGCTGCGCGACGACGGGCCGGGCGGGGTCACCATCGAGTGGCGCCTCCACCCCGTGGCCGGCTACCGGCGCCCACCGGGGCTCGCCACCGAGGAGGTCTTCGACGCCGTCACTGCCGCCTTGGCCGCCGGCGCCGAGCCGCCGGCGCCCCTCGACCGGCTGTGGGACGGGCTGGAGGCGTTCGTGGCCTACGACGAGGAGGTCGAGCCGGCGCCGCTGGCCGCGGCCTGCGCCGAGGCGCTGGGCCGGGCTCCCGACGCGTCGGGCCTGGCCGACCACGACCTCATCGGCGACCAGTGGGAACGCTCAGGAGGCGCCACGTCGATCGTCGCCGCCCTCCTCGACCAGCTCGGGTAGCGCTACTTCCTCTTCCCGAACCGCCACTTGGGCTGGTCGCCCGGAGGCGGCTCCTCGGAGGTGGCCTGCGGCTCTTCGGGCTCGGGCTGGGTCTTGGGCTCGGGCTCGGTCTCGAACTCGGCCAGCATGTCGTGGGCCGCCGTGGCCTCGGCCGGCGACTCGGTGTGCACAGCCTCCTCGGCCTCGGGCTCGACCACGACCTGGGTCTCGGACTGGCCGGCGCCGATCATCTCGGTCACCACCGGCTCCGAGTCGGCCTCGGGGGTCGGCACGGGCTCGGGCTCGGGCGCCGCGGCCGGAGCGGCAGCCGCGTCGGCGGTCTCGGCGGTCTCGGTGTCGATCTCCCCCGCCTCGGCCTCGGCCTCGTCTCCCTCGCCGGAGCGCCAGCCCCCCCGGCGGCGGCGGCCGGACTGCTCGATGTCGACCACCGGCGCGATCAGCGCCTCCTCGGCCACCTCCCCGTCGCCGGGAGCCGCCGGCTGGCGCTGGGGCGCGGCGGCGGCCTGGGCCGCGGTGGCCGGGGGGGTCGCACCGGCGGGCACGGGCTCGACCAGGCCGCTGTAGATGCGGGCCCAGCGGATGCGGTCGCCCTGGATGCCCATGACGAACACGCCGGCCACCTCGGCGTCCTGGCCGGCGCCGTGCAGCTCGAGCCACACGGTGTCGTCGACCGCGGCCGAGCGCAGCACGGTGAGCCGGAAGCCCGGCTCGGCGTCGAAGATGGCCTGCCAGTTCCTCCGCACCTGGTCGGCGCCGCGGAAGTTCCGGTTGGGGAACATGGGCTGGATGCTGTCGAAGTCCGGGTGGAGGCACGCGTACACCGCGTCGGCGTCGTGGCGGTTGCAGGCGTTGACGAACCTGGTCACCACCGACATGGCCTCGTCCAGGCCGGCCCTCTTGCGTTTCATCAGCGTCATGCGTACCTCCTCAGGAGGAAGGTAGTTCGTCGTGGCGGCGCCACGGCGGTTGACGGGGCTGGTCGAAGACCACGTCGACGGCTTCGCCCCGGATGGCCCGGAAGGCAGGAACGCTCCAGCGGGAGGCGCCGGCCAGGGGTGACGGTAGCCCGCCCTCCGGGAACCACCCCACGTCGGTGCACTCCAGCGGGTGCCGGCGCAGCGCCCCGCCCACCACCCGGCAGTGGAACACCAGGGAGTAGAGGGGCACCGTCGTGAACCCCAGCCGGAGCCCGTCGAGCACCGCGATGAGGCGGACCGGCTCCACCTCCATGCCCGTCTCCTCGAAGACCTCTTTCACCGCCACTTCGGAGGCCGAGTACCCCACGTCGGCCCACCCGGTCGGGTACAGCCACACGCCGTTGTCGGCCCGCTTGACCAGGAGCAGCTCGTCGCGGTCGTTGCCGACCACCGCGCCCACCGCCACCTTCGGGGTCACGTACCCGGCCACGCCGGCGCCGACGTGGCGCATCCACTCCTCGACGAGCGGGCCGGCGTCGACCTCCTCGGCGGCCGCGGCCCTGATGTCGGCGGCCACGTGCAGCACCTCCTGGAACCGCTCGCGCTCGTAGAGGTTGTCGCTGAAGGCCAGCCCCGTGCGGGCGATCCCGGCCAGCGCTTCGCTCCATCGCAGCAGATCAGGAGGTGCGGTCACTCCGTGAAACGGTAGCCCCGGCATCTGGGACAATGGGCGGGTGGGCGTGAGAGCGGATTGCCGCCACTACTCGAGCCGGTCGCTCCCTACGGGCGACACCGTCGACCGCTGCCGGCTCGACGTGGCCGACACCATGCCGTTCGCCTGCCCGGAGCAGTGCCTCTTCTTCGAGCCCCGTCCCCTGAGCGACGCCGGCTGGCATCGGCCCCCGGGAGATCCTCGCTAGCCCTCCGCTAGCCCAGCAGCTCGTCGATCCGGGCGAAGAACTCCGAGCGGGGCATGACCTGCTCGACGCCTGCGGCGCGGGCCGCGGCCATGGCGTCGCGCGCCGTGTGGTTGGCGAAGGCGATCACCGTCCCCTGCAGGTCGGGGAGGACGTCGACCACCCCCGGGCGGGTGAGGTCGACGACCACCACGTCGGCCTCCTCGCTGAGGGCGGCCAGGTCGGCCGGGCGGGCGGCGAAGGTGGCGTCGCCGGCCGCGGCCACCTTGGACCGGTCCATCAGGTCGGGGACGTAGGCGGCGATGCGGCTCACGGGGCGTGCCTCCTGCGGTGGGCGAGGGCCTTGGCCGCGCCCCACATCATGCCGGGCTCGGCCAGGGCGGGGTCGACGTCGGCGAAGCGGGCCGGGTTCAGATCGTAGGGGTCGTCGGGGAGCAGCCGGGCCTGGATGGGATCACGGTCGACGGGCGGGACGCCGGCCGCCTGCAACACCTCGGTCGGGTAGCGCACCGCGGCACGGAGGAGGGAGAGGGGCGTGGTGCGCTGCTCGTCGATGTCGAGGGCGAGCAGGGCCCGGACGCCGGCGCCCACCTCGACCGCGGCCCGCCGGCCGGCCTCGGCCGCCGCGGCCATCGCCGCGGGGTCGGGGGTGGGGAGCCGGCCGGCCACGCACCGCTCCACCCAGCCGGGCAGGGCGACGACGATGGCGTCGGCCAGCGCCGTAGCATGCTCCTCCAC
>Ga0247708_1000016_pt1 | contig 46919 bp, 50 predicted proteins | sample 42W_NmetaG_FD_189040 | JGI IMG/M metagenome (GOLD analysis project Ga0247708, IMG submission 189040) | Soil microbial communities from hillslope of Landscape Evolution Observatory, University of Arizona, Oracle, AZ, United States - 4-2-W_N | ecosystem: Engineered > Artificial ecosystem >...
GGTTGAGGTACGACGACACCTCCGCGTAGTAGGCCGCGACATCGGCCAGCGCGGTCGCCGCCAGCTGCTGGCGCAGCTCGGGCGAGACGGAGCCGCGCTCGCGCAGCTCCTCCAGCAGCAGCTGGTAGTGCTGCGGGTTGCAGACGGCCGCGACTCCGGCGTACGACCGCGCGGCCGCGCTGAGCAGGGCATTGCCGCCGACATCGATCATCTCGATCGCCTCGTCCAGCGGCACCGAGCGCCAGCCCACCTGCGGGGCGAAGGGCTTGACGTTGACCACTACCAGATCGATCAGGCCGATGCCGCCGGCGGCCAGCTCGGCCAGCTCGTCCGGCCTGTTGCGGTGGGCCAGGATGCCGGCGTAGACGGCGGGGTGGAACGTCTTGACCTGCCCGCCGGCGAGGGTGTCGACCTGCGTCAGCGCGCTGATCGGCGCGACCGTCACGCCCGCCGCGGCGAGCGCCTCGCGAGTGCCGTCAGTGGCGTAGACCTCGACATCGAGCGCCAGCAGGTCGCGGGCCAGCTCGACGATGCCATCACGGTTGGCGACCGAGAGCAGCGCTCGCAAACGTCTCCTCCAGGGGCCCTCTCGGCGGCGCGCGGCTCCCTCTGGGCTGGGCTCGGAAGCCGGCCGGCCGAGTATAGCAAGCGGCCCGTCGCCGGCCGCCGCGCCGCCCATCGCCGGCCACACTGCCGGCTTTGCTATCCTCGGTCGCCAGACGTCGCGCTCACTTTGGAGGCCCGGTGAGACTGAGCCCGTTCGAGTATCTGACGATCGAGTTCAATCAACAGAACTTCCCCGACATCTTCACGCCCATCTGGATCGCTGCCCTGGTGCTGATGGTCGGCCAGGTCGCGCTGTACAACGTGCGCAGCCAGCAGCTCCACCGTCACGAGCCGCTCCGAACGATGCAGGAGTGGCTGCTCTGGACGGGCCTGATCGTGTTCGGCATGGTGCTGGTGGCGACTGTCTTCGCGTTCTACTTCTTCGTGGTGCTGCTGACCCTCGCCATCGGCCTGGCGACGTTCCTCTGGATTCGCTTCCGGCGCTTCCCGCCGATGATCGCCGTCTACAACCAGCAGCTGCGCCGGGCGCGCTTCTTCAGCCAGGCGCGCTACGCCCAGCCGGAGGCGACGGTGCGGGCGCGGCGCAACCGGCGCCGCCGGCGCTGATCTTCCAGGGCCACGCTGCGGCAGTGGAGATCACCCGCTTTGGGCCGGGCAACCGACGCGAGGTAGCGCCGCCGGGCTCGCAGGGCGTGAGCGGTCAGGTGATATACAGCGATCAGGGGGCGCGCGTCAGCGAGCTGGCCTTCCAGCGCTACGCGATGGTCTCGCCGCACTCCAATCCGAACACCGCGCTGTTCGTGGTGATCAGCGGCGGCGGCTTCGTGCAGGTTGGTGGCGAGCGCAGCCGAATCGCCCACGGCGAAGCCGTCGTCTGGCCGCCGGACGTGCCTCATGGTGCCTTCACTGACGGCAGCGAGATGCGCGCCATCGTCATCGAGCTTGGCCGCACCGCGGACGACCGGCTGCTCGAGGGGCGCGCAGTGGAGGTCGCGCCAGGGTCCCGGTCGGACACCGGCGATGCGCACTCGCCGGCGCGCGGCTCGCTGGCCGACCGGCCAAAGATGCGCGACGATTACGACGCTTCCGAAGGCGAGCCCTGGTAGCGGCGGCCCGACCGTCCGGGCACCGCGACTGACTTCCGCGGCCGCAGTCAGCGCGGCGATACTCGCGCCAGATGGAGCCGATCGTCCTGCTCATCGCGCTGCTGATCGTGGCTGCGGCGATCCTGTACTCGTCAGTTGGGCATGGCGGCGCGTCGGCCTACCTCGCGATCATGGCCCTCGCCAGCATCGAGCCGCTGGTCATGCGCCCGGCGGCGCTGGTGCTGAACCTGGTCGTCGCCTCGCTGGCGGCGGTTCGCTTCCACCGGGCAGGGGCGTTCCACGTCCGCTCCCTGCTGCCGTTCCTGGTCGGCTCCGTGCCACTCGCCTTCGTGGGCGGCGCGATCGTCCTGCAGGACAGCATCTACAACGCACTGGTCGGGATCGTGCTGCTGGCAGCGGCCGGGCGGCTGTGGTGGACGGCAGGACGGGCCGATGACGAACGCGCCCCCTCCATCCGGCCGCTGCCCGCGCTGGCAATCGGCGCCGGGCTGGGGCTGCTGGCCGGCCTGACCGGCACCGGCGGCGGGATCTTCCTGACGCCGCTGCTGCTGATGATCGGTTGGGCCGGTCCGCGCCAGGCGGGCGGGCTGTCTGCCGGGTTCATCCTGTGCAACTCAGCCGCGGGGCTGGCGGGCAACGTCTCAGCCGTCGGGCTGGTGCCCGACTCGCTGCTGCTCTGGGCACCGGCGGCGTTCATCGGCGGCCTGATCGGGACGGAGCTCGGAGTCCGGCGCTTCAGCCCGCTGACGTTGCGCCGGACGCTGGCCGTGGTGCTCGTGGTGGCCGGCTTGAAGCTGCTGCTGATCGGTTAGCGTCGCTCGGTTCCGGCCAGCACGCGGCCGAGCCCGCTGAGCATGCCCGCCGTCGCGCCCCAGACCAGATGGTCGCCGACGCGGTAGGCGCCGTAGCGCAGCCGCAGCCCATCCCGCTCGGCGGTCACCACCTCGATCGGCGCGTCAGGCAGGAAGGCGGCCAGTGGTGCGCTGAAGGCGTGCGCCACCTCGCGCGGGTCTGGCCGCAGAACCGGCGCGCGCTCGGCGAGGGCGACCACCGGGTGGGCCATGAAGCCCGAGACGCGCACGTCGACCGGACCAATGGCCCCGATCACCTGGACGCCCGCCTGCTCGACGTCGAGGCCGATCTCCTCGCGGGCCTCGCGCAGCGCAGCGGCGATGACCGACTCGTCGCTCGGGTCGACGGCGCCGCCGGGAAAGGCAACCTGCCCGGCATGGCGGTGCCCGCCGGCCGAACGCTCGATCAGCACGACCATCGCCTCGTCCGTCGGTCCGGGGTGGATCACCACGAGCACCGCCGCCTGGCGACGCGGACCGGGCGCGACGCGCGGCAGGGCAGGCGTGCCCTCAACCGGTACGAGCAGGACTGGCATCAGGCCGGGTGCCGGCGGCGGCAGGCGAGCGGGCAGTGACGCCAGCGCGGCCGCAGCGTCGGCGAACCTCACCGTCCGAGCCGGAACGTGAGACCGCTCAATGCCGGCTCCTTCGGCACGTCGCGGCCGAGCACCACGACGGCGTAGCCGCCCAGCGCACGCGGATCGAGCAGCCGCCCGATGGCCGCGCGGAGCTCGAGCTGAGACTGCCAATCCTCTCCGACGCGCTCGCGTTCCTCGGCCAGGACCTGTTCCAGGCCCGCGCCAACGAGGAACTCGGCCTGCGTCGTGCGGCCCAGCCAATCCAGTCCGGCCACGGCTGACAGGCGTTCGAGCGCGCCCAGGTCCACGGTGGCGGTCAGATCCTGCCGGCCCACGCCGGCGAGCACGTCGCGCCCGACATGGTGGCCCCGGAATGCGCGCAGCGTGCCCTCGTAGCGGTCGGATCCATACAGGGCTGCAGGGTCGTCGCCGTAGTCGATGATCAGGACGTAGCCCCGCTCGAGGGTCGCGCCAACCTCGGCCAGCCAGTCGCCCATCGCCAGGCAGGCCTCCGCTCGCTGTCCGTCGGTGAGATGCGCGCCGGCGGCCGCGAACCACTCGCCGAGCGCAGGCGTCGATAGCTCGCCCTCGACCTCGACGAGCCTTCCGTCGCGCCAGCTGACGTACAGCTCGTGCAAGTCGCCGCCACGGGCGACGACGCGGTGGACGGGCAGCGCATCGAGCAGCTCGTTGGCCAGCACCACGCCGACCAGCGGTTCGTCGGGCACGGGGTCGGCGAACTCGATCGGCTGGTATCGCAGGTGTGCCGGCAACGCAGCGCCGAGCGTCCCGCGGCTGGCGCCGTACTCGCGCACGACGAAGTCCGCCGGCTCGCCCATCAGGCGCCACATCTCCTTGATCTGGCGCGCCAGGACGCGGCCGAAGATGGGGTGCAGCTCCGGCGCGGTCAGGAAGTCGCCGGCCCGGGTCGGCCGCTCGGCGCTGGTGGCGTAGTAGCCGAGGCCAGGCTCGTAGAGCGCGCGCTGCATGTAACGGGCAAAGGTGATCGGGCCGCCGGCATCGATTTCCCCGCGCAGCAGGGCCAGCAGCTCGGGGCTGCCCGGGTCGTCAGCCGGCGGGACGGGGACGGCGACCTGGCGCCGGCCGGCCTGCATCAGCTGCGCGGCCGGTTGATCAGTGGACCGGCCGGCCGCCGTCGTCGGCGCCGGCGGGGATCTCAAGGCCCGCGCCGCCGCGCCGGCCGTCGGCCCGCGCATCGACCCGGCGGTCGCCCGCCGATGTGACGATCGTGTTGTCGCCGGTGCTGAAGACGAGCGTCCGGCTGACGTTATCGGCGTCGATGCTGATGGTGCTGCCGGGCGCGAAACGGCCCTCGAGCAGCGCGCGGGCCAGCGGGTTCTCCACCAGCCGCTGGATGGCGCGCTTCAGCGGCCGGGCGCCGAAGGCCGGGTCGTTGCCCTCGGCGGCGATGAGCTGCCGGGCGGCCGGCGTCAGCTCGATGCGCAGGTCATTGTCTGCCAGCCGTCGCGCGAGGTCAGCGAGCAGCCGGTCGACGATGGCCTCAAGGTCGTGGTCGGTCAGCGCATGGAAAACGATGACCTCGTCGACGCGGTTCAGGAACTCCGGCCGGAAGACGGCGCGCAGCTGCTCCATCACCCGGCTGCGCATCTCGTCGTACGCCGCGCCGCCGGCGCGCGCTGCCTCGGCGCTGATGAACTGGCTGCCGACGTTGCTGGTCATGATCACGACCGTGTTCTTGAAGTCGACCGTCCGGCCCTGGCCGTCAGTCAGCCGGCCGTCGTCGAGAACCTGCAAGAGCACGTTGAATACATCGGGATGGGCCTTCTCGATCTCGTCGAGCAGGACGACCTGGTAGGGCCGCCGCCGGACCGATTCGGTCAGCTGCCCGCCCTCCTCGTAGCCGACGTAGCCGGGCGGGGCACCGAGCAGCCGGCTGACGGAGAACTTCTCCATGTACTCGCTCATGTCGAGGCGCGTCATCGCCTGCTCGTCGTCGAACAGGAACTCGGCCAGCGCACGCGCCAGCTCGGTCTTGCCCACGCCGGTCGGCCCAAGGAAGATGAACGAGCCGATCGGCCGGCGCGGGTCCTTCAGGCCCGCCCGGGCACGCCTGACCGCGTCTGACACGGCCGCCACGGCCTCGTCCTGGCCGACCACGCGCTGATGCAGCTCGTCCTCCATGCGCACCAGCTTGGCCTGCTCGCCCTCCATCAGGCGCGTGACCGGGATGCCCGTCCACGAGGCGACGATGCGCGCGATGTCGTCGGCGTCGACCTCCTCCTTGAGCAGCCGCTGGACGCCGTCACGCTGGGCGAGGGCGGCCTCGTGCTCGCGCAGCTGGGACGTCAGCTCGACCAGCCGGCCGTACTTCAGCTCGGCGGCGCGCGCATAGTCGGCGGCCCGCTCGGCCTCGTCGACCTGGTGCTGGACCTTCTCGAGCTCGCTTTTGGTCTCGCGCAGGGCGCCGATCGCCGCTTGCTCCTGCTGCCACTGGCTCTTGAGCGCGCCGGCACGCTCGCCGATGTCAGCCAGCTCACGCTCGAGCGCCTCGAGCCGCGCCTTCGAGGCGTCGTCGCGCTCCTTGCGCAGCGCCTCGCGCTCGATCTCGAGCTGGACGCGCCGGCGCTCGAGCTCGTCCAGCTCGACGGGCATCGAGTCCATCTCCATGCGTAGCCGGCTGGCGGCCTCGTCGACGAGGTCGATCGCCTTGTCAGGCAGGAAGCGTTCGGTGATGTAGCGGTTCGAGAGCACGGCCGCGGCGACGAGCGCTGAATCGGTGATGCGTACGCCGTGATGGTTCTCGTAGCGCTCGCGCAGGCCGCGCAGGATGGAGATCGTCTCCTCAACGGTCGGCTGGTCCACCATCACCGGCTGGAAGCGCCGCTCGAGGGCGGCGTCCTTCTCGATGTGCTTGCGGTACTCGTCGAGCGTCGTGGCGCCAATCGTGTGCAGCTCACCGCGGGCGAGCATTGGCTTGAGCAGGTTCGACGCATCCATCGCGCCCTCGGCCGCGCCCGCTCCGACGACGGTGTGCAGCTCGTCGATGAACAGCACGATCTGGCCGGCTGAGTCCTTGATCTCTTTCAGCACTGCCTTGAGCCGCTCCTCGAACTCGCCGCGGTACTTGGCACCGGCGATCAGCGCGCCGAGGTCGAGCGCCACGACGCGCTTGTCCTTGAGGCCCTCCGGCACGTCGCCGCGGACGATGCGCTGCGCGAGGCCCTCTGCGATGGCGGTCTTGCCGACACCCGGCTCGCCGATCAGCACCGGGTTGTTCTTGGTGCGCCGGCTCAGCACCTGGATGACGCGGCGGATCTCCTCGTCACGCCCGACGACCGGGTCGAGCTTGCCCTCGCGGGCGTCACGGGTGAGGTCACGGCCGTAGCGTTCGAGGGCCTGGTATGTGCCCTCCGGGTTCTGGCTCGTCACGCGCTGGCCGCCACGGACCTGCTGCAGCGCGCCCAGGATCTGCTCGTGACCGGCGCCGGCCGCTTCCAGGATGCGCTGGGCGTCGCCGCCCGTTTGGCTGGCGCCGAGCAGCAGGTGCTCGGTCGAGACGTACTCGTCATTGAGCCGGCGGGCCTCGTCCTCGGCGCGCTCGAAGAGCTGGCGCGCGCGCGGGTCCAGGCTCAGCTGGCCGCCCTTGATCTTCGCCCGGCGGGCGAGCACGGCGCCAAGCTCCACGCGCAGCTGCGCCGGATCAGCGTCCAGCGCGCGCAGCGTCATGGCCGGGATGCCCTGCTCGTCGCCGAGCAGCGCCGCCAGCACGTGCTCGGCGTCGAGCACCGGGCTGTCCGCCTCGGCGGCGAGGCGCTGGGCGGCGACGATGGCTTCCTGGGCCTTCTCCGTGTATCGGTCGAGCTTCATGCCGCGATCCTAAAAGTTGACAGTGGCATTGTCAAGATTGTTGACAGTGTGCTCAGTGACCTGAGCGCGGGTCGGGCTGGTCGACAAGATCGAGGAACCGCTCAGCGGCCGACTTGGCCTCCTCGGACAGGTCGGTCGGCAGCACGACGCGGACCTTGGCATACAGGTCGCCTCGGCCGTCGGCCCGGAAGCGCGGCAGGCCCTGGCCGGTCAGCCGGAACGTTCGGCCGTTTTGAGTCTCCGGCGGGATGCGCAGTGCCACCCGGCCGGTCAGCGTTGGGACGTGGACCTCGCCGCCGAGCAACGCCTCGCGCAGGCTGATGGGCACCTCGCGGCGCAGATTCGCGCCATCGCGGGCGAAGAGGGCGTGCGGCCTGACACGCACGCGCAGGTACACGTCGCTGCGATTCGGCCCGACGCCAGAGAAGCGGATGCGCTGGCCGTCACCGACACCGGGCGGGATGGTCACCTCGATGCGCTTGCCCTCGAGCTCCAGCTGCCGCCGCGTCCCCTGAGCGACCTCCTCGAGGTTTACCTCCGCCTCGGCCTCGTAACGCATTGGGCGCGTTGCCTGGCCCGACTGGCGGCCGTTGGCCTCGAAGTCCTTCGCGCCGAGGCCCGCGAGGATGTCCTCGATCGAGCCGGTCCGCACGCGCGTGCGCGCCTGCGTGCCGCCGCCTGCCTGGTCGAAGCCGCCGCCGAACGGCGAGGCGCCGCCGCCGAAGAACGTTCGGAAGAAGTCGGAGAAGCCCTCGAGGTCCTCCGGATTGCCGCGGAACTCGAAGCGCACACCGGGGCCGCCGGTACCAGAACCCTGGAAGCCAGCGAACGGCTCGCCTGGCCGGCCGCTGCCCGAGCCGGCCTGTTGGTAGGCCTGCCAGTTGGCGCCCAGCTGGTCGTAGAGCTTGCGCTTCTCCGGGTCGGACAGGACCTCGTTGGCCTCGCTGACCTCCTTGAAGCGCCGCTCAGCGGCGGCGTCGCCCTTGTTGACGTCGGGGTGGTGTTGCCGGGCGAGCTTGCGGAAAGCTTTCTTGATCTCGGCCTGGCTGGCGTTCCGCGGCACGCCCAGCGCAGCGTAGTAGTCGCGGTACTCCATCGCTGCTCACCCTGCGCGTGCCGGCCTAGCGGCCGCCCTCCCGGGCGACCGTGTCTCTCCGCAGCGGCCTCTCGGCCGCGGCTGCGCGCCTCGGCGACATCCCGCTGGAGCGGGCTGTCGCCTCCGCTTGCGCTGGCGGCTGCTCCGGTCCGGGGAACCCGCGGCGCATCTTGTCCGGCGCCGCCGGCTGCTCGCGCAGCTCATCGCCACGCTCGACGACCTCAGCCGGCGCGGTCTTGAGCGCGACGGGCATGCGTACGAGCGCGTGTTCGAGCACCTGCTCCATCGACTCGACGAGGACCAGCTTGATCTGCTTGCGGATCTCCTCCGGCACGTCGCGCAGGTCCTTCTCGTTCTTGAGCGGCAGGATCACCCGCCGGGCACCCGAGAGGTGGGCCGCGAGAATCTTGCTCTTCAGGCCGCCGATCGGCAGCACCCGACCACGCAGCGTGATCTCGCCGGTCATGGCGACGTCCTTGCGGACGGCGATGCCGGTGAATGCGCTGACCATCGCCACAGCCATGGTGATGCCGGCTGACGGGCCGTCCTTTGGGATTGCCCCCGCCGGGACGTGGATGTGGAGGGTGTTCTTCTCGAAGATGTCGCGCGAGATGCCGAGCTCCTCCGAGCGAGCACGGATCCACGACAGCCCGGCGCGTGCCGACTCGCGCATCACCTCGCCCAGCTGGCCGGTCAGGATGAAGTCCTCCTTGCCCGGCATCCTGGTCACCTCGACCGAGACCACGTCGCCGCCGACCTCGGTCACGACGAGCCCGGTCGCGGCGCCGATCTGGTCCTCCGCCTCCAGCTCGCCGTACTCGAAGCGCGGCGGGCCAAGCAGCGCGACCAGCTTCTTGACGTCGACCACGGTCTTGCGCTTGCGGCCCTCCGCGACGGTGCGCGCGACCTTGCGCATGACATTGGCCAGCTCACGCTCGAGCGACCGCACGCCGGCCTCCTTGGTGAAGGCCTGGACGAGCTCGACCATCGCCTTGTCGGTTATCTCGATGTTCTTGGGCCTGAGCCCGTGGTTCTCCATCTGCTTGGGGACGAGGAACCGCTTGCCGATCTCGATCTTCTCCTGCTGGGTGTAGCCGGGCAGCTGGATGACCTCCATCCGGTCGCGCAGCGCCGCGGGGATCGGATCGAGCAGGTTGCCGGTGGCGATGAACAGCACCTTCGACAGGTCGAAGGGCACCTCGAGGTAGTTGTCCTGGAAGGTGTTGTTCTGCTCGGGATCGAGCACCTCGAGCAGCGCCGAGCTCGGGTCACCACGGAAGTCCATGCCGATCTTGTCTACTTCGTCGAGCATGAACACCGGGTTGTTCGTGCCGGCTGTCTTGATGTTCTGGATGACCCGGCCGGGCAGGGCGCCGATGTAAGTCCGGCGGTGGCCGCGGATCTCGGCCTCGTCATGGATGCCGCCCAGGCTCATGCGCACGAACTTGCGGCCCATCGCCCGGGCGACGCTCTTGCCGAGCGAGGTCTTGCCCACGCCGGGCGGTCCGATGAAGGCCAGGATCGGGCTGCGGATGGTGTCAGCCAGCGACCGCACCGCCAGGTACTCGAGGATTCGCTCCTTGACCTTCTCGAGGCCGTAGTGGTCCTCGTCGAGGATCTTGGCCGCCTCCCTGATGTCCAGCCGATCGTCTGTCGAGACGTTCCACGGCAGGCCGACGAGCCAGTCGACGTAGGTCCGGATGACGCCCACCTCCGGCGATGCCGAGGGGATCCGGCTCATGCGGTCGATCTCCTTGATCGCCCGCGCCTTGATCTCGTCCGGCATGCCCGCCTGCTCGACCTTGTCGCGCAGCTCATTGATCTCCGCCTGCTGCGGATCGTCCTCGCCGAGCTCGCGCTGGATGGCCTTGAGCTGCTCGCGCAGGATGTACTCGCGCTGGGTCTTGTCCATCTCCGACTTGACCTCGGACTGGATCTTGCCCTTAAGCTCGAGGATCTCGATCTGCCGACCAAGGAAGGCGGAGACGAGCTTCAGTCGCTCGTGGACGTCGATCGTCTCGAGGAGCTCCTGGCGCTGCTCGGTCGTCATGTCCGGGCTGTAGGCGACCATGTCAGCCAGCAGCCCTGGCTCGGTGATGTTGCGGGCCGCGACCGCTGCCTCCGGCGGGACGGGGGCGCCGGACTGGACGTATTGCTCGATCTGGGCCTGGACCGTGCGCACCAGCGCCTGTACCTCCAGGTCCGTGATCGGCTCGTCACGCACGATCTCGACCCGGGCGAGGATGTACGGCTCCTCGCTGACGAACGACAGCAGGCGCAGCCGCTCCTGGCCCTGGACGATCGCCCGGACAGTGCCATCTTGAAGCTGGACGACCTGGGCGATCTTCGCCAAAGTCCCAACGGCATACAGCTCTGCCGCGTCCTCGATGTCCTCGCGCTCGGCCTGGCGTTGCGTCACCAGCGCGATGGGTGAGCCATCTGCCACGGCCCGGTTGAGCGCCTGGACCGACTTGTCGCGGCCCACCTGGAGAGGAACGATCATCTCCGGGAAGATGACCGTCTCGCGCAGCGCGACGAGGGGCAGCTCGCGCACGTCGGGCACGTCCTGCCCCTCGCTCTGCCCTGCCGGGCGGGTGATGTCAGCCATTGGATCTCCTGCTGGCGCCGGCGGCCTCCGCCGGCGGGGTGCCGTCTTGTTCGTGCCGATCGCGATAGAGGGTCTCGAGAATGCGCGTTCCGAGACGCTCCTCGAGCTCGAACAGGACGCGTACCCCGGCCAGGTTCACGCCCAGATTCTGGGTCAGGTGGCGGATCCAGGTCACCCGCCTGATGTCGTTCTCTGAGTAGAGACGGATGTTGCTACGCGTGCGTGCCGGACAGACCAGCCCTTCCACCTCGTAGATGCGCAGCGTCCGCGGATGGACGCTGACCAGCTCGGCGGCGACGCTGATCACGTACACAGGCCGGCTGGGATCCCGGCCTGGTCCGTCGTCGACGCGCAGGCGAGCCCTCAACTCAGGCGCCCTGGCTGCCGTCTTGGCTGCCGTCCTGCGCAGCCTGGCCGGCGTCCGCCGGGCCCTGCTGCGAGGAAGCGCTGATGGTCCGTCCATTGCTCGTTGGATTGATCCTGATCTGGCGTGGCTTGGCCTCCTCAGCCTTGGGGATGGCCAGGCGCAGCAGGCCGTGCTCGAAGCTGGCCGCGGCGGCGTCCGCGTTGAGCCCGCCGGGCAGGGTCACGCTGCGGCTGAATGCGCCACGCCGGATCTCACGGTACGAGTAGCCTGATTCCTCCGACTTGCGCTCGTCGCTCGAGCGGCCGCTGATGGTCAGCGTGTCGCCCAGGATCGAGATGTCGACGTCCTCCGGCCGGACGCCGGGAAGGGCGGCCTCGATCACGATCGAGTCCTCGTTGCTGTAGACATCGAGCGGCAGCGGGCTTTGGGCCTCACCGAGCGCGCCCGGCCGGATGAACGAGTCCTCGAACAGGCGGTCCATGGCCTGTCGCAGCGAGAGCATCTCGCCGAAGGGGCTGTTGCGTCGCAGAAGCGTCATATCTCCTTACCTCCATCAGTCGCGGGGATGGAGCCCCGTGCCTTGGGTGACTACGACACCAAGGCTATAAGGTTGACAACACCATTGTCAAGAGAGTTGTCCACTTCTGCTGGCAAAAGTCGTGGTGCGTCGGTGCAACCCTGGCGCCAGGACCTGTGCCTCTGCCGTGCCGGCGGGTCAGCCTGCGCCGGTGGCCAGCGTGACCTCGTCGATGAGCCACAGCCGGCCGGGGTTGATGCGCAGCGGCAGCCAGTCGGGCAGCGGCGCGGTGCGGGCGCGCAGGCTGATCTCGCCCAGCCGCTCCACGAGCACCGTCTCCTGGGTCGCGGTCGGGATGATCCCGAACAGGCTCGTCTCGACTCGCCGCCGGCGGACGACCTCGACCTGGACCACTGCCCGATCCGCAGACGTGGAAGAGACCTCGAAGCGAAGGCTGTTGAAGGGCTCCTCCGGGTCGAGCCCGGACTGCGCGCCGTAGCGCCGAGCGGCGTCGCGCACCACCTGCTCAACGTGGCTTCGCTGGGCGCGCCAGCCAGCGTCGAGGGCGGACGCGTCGATTGGCTCTGCGAAAAGGAGCGCGGCGTCGGCCGGCTTTTCGGCCTGCCAGGCCGCCACGTAGTGCTGGACCGCCGCGGCCGGTGAGGAGCGGGAGCCGCCGACCAGCCAGAAGCCGCTCAGCAGGACAACGACCAGTGGCAGGGCCAGGACGATTTGGAACTCGCCGCCCGGCGCGCCACCTGAGCGGATGGCCAGCCGGTGGGCGTGCATCGCCTGGCCGAGCCAGACGGCGATCAGCAGCGCCAGCGCCGGGAAGAGTGCGATCCAACGGCTGCCCTGCAGGACCAGGACGCCGACGGCGACCAATCCACCGATGGCCAGTGGCTGGATGAGCAGCAGCAGCCAGCCCCGCCGGTCACCGAGCGCGAGATGGCCCGTGCCCCAGAGCACGAGCGCCCGACGGAGCACGGCCGCGCCGGACGGCACGAGGCGTTCCGCGGCCGGCCTGGGCTCGATCCCGGTCAGCTGCTGGCCGGCGCTGCGGCTAGCTCGCCGTCGCCGATCAGCTGGCGGCGCAGCGCGACCTCGCACTCGGCGCGCGAGACGGCAAGGACCTTGTCGCCAGCCTGGAAGATGATCTCGCCGCGCAGCGGCAGCACCTGGTCGCCGCGCACCAACACGAACAGCGTGCATCCGTCGGGCAGGGGAATGTCTGCCGGCCGGCGGCCGACGGCCGGCGAGTCGGGCCCGATCTGTGCTTCCAGCAGCTCCATCTCGCCGGCACCGAGCTGCGCGAGGTGGAGCAGCTCGTGGACCGGGATGTCCTGCTCGATCGCGCCAAGGGCCATCTTGGTCGGGCTGATGACCTCGTCCACGCCTAGGTGACGGAACAGGGCCTCGTTCTTCGGGTTGTTGACGCGCGCGATGGTGCGCGGCACCTGGAAGTGGTGCTTGGCCATCTGACAGATGACCATGTTGTCCTCGTCATCGCCGGTCACGGCGGCGACGATCGCCGCCCGGTTGGCGCCGGCCTCGGCGAGGTGCTTGCCCTCGCAGCCATCGCGGGCAAGGACGATGCTGCCCAGCTCGTCAGCGATCTGGCGCGCCCGGCGCTCGCTCTTCTCGAGGACGACGATCTCATGGCCCGCCTCGAGCAGCTCCTTGCCCAGGTAGTAACCGACCCGCCCGCCGCCGACGACGATGATGTACACCCTAGGCCTCCCGTCCGGACGCGCCGGCGCCGGCTGTGGCCGACGCGGGCTCCGAGCTCTCGTGGTCGTGATGCCGGGTCGCCCGCTGTACGCCGTCCGCGCCCGGGTCGGCATCGAGACCGGCGTATTGGGCCAGGGCGTCGACCAAGAGCCGCGTGCGGCAGATCGTGGCCAGCCCGAGCGAGGTATACGCCTCAGCCCTGACCGGGTCGTTGACCTTGGCCACCACCTGCTTGACGCCGAAGGTCTCGCTGGCCAGCTGGGCCGCCAGCACGTTGCGATTGTCGCCCTCGGTCAGCGAGAAGAACATGTCCGCGCCCTCAGTGCCCGCCCGGCGCAGCACGTCCTCGTCCGTCCCGTCGCCGCGCAAGGCCTGGCCGGGGAAGTCGGTCTCGAGGCGGTTGAAGGCGGCGCTGTAGAGATCGATGATCGTCACCTCGTGGCCCTCGCGCGCCATGCGCTCGGCCAGGCCGGCACCGACTCGACCGCAACCAACGATGACCACCCGCATTTGGCGTCTCCTAGCGCTCGGCCCGGCTCGTCGCCCCGGCCTCGTAGGGGTGGACCTCCTGCGTGCCGCGCTGCTCGCTGGTGGCCACGGCCTCGCGCACCACGTGCACTTGGCCGGGCGCATTCTGCAGCACGTAGGGCAGGGTGGTCCCAAGGGCAAAGTCGCCGCCGAAGCGCTTGCGGTAGGGCAGCCCCAAGAAGAGCGCGTCGGCGCCCAGCTCGACGGCCTCGTCGACGAGCGCCGCTCCGACATCGCGTGCCTGCAGCAGCTCGCCCTGCAGCTTGACCTTGTGCCGGTCGGCGATCGCCTCGGCGCGGTCCAGGATGGTGGCTGCCTCCTCGCGGCCGGCGACATCGTCGGACAGCTCGTGCGTCCAGTCGACCTCAACGACGTGGACCGCGATGAGCTCGGCGTTGGTGGGCTTCGCCAGCTGGCAGGCGATCTGGACGACCAGGTCATCAGTTGGGCCGCCGTTCAGCCCGACCACCGCCCGCGTGAAGGGCGGGGCATTCGATTCAGGCATCGCAGGAAGCCTACACCTGCCCGCCGGCCGCCCGCAGGCACGGGCTCCCGGCCGTCTTGCCCGCCACGGCTAGAGGCCGAGCTCGAGGCGGCGGGCGAGGCGAGGTGGCAGGCCGGCGGCGCGCATCAGCCGCTGGACGGCGGCGATGTCGTAATCGACGCGCCGCCATTCCACCGTCCCAGCATCGGTGTTCAGGACCATCGCAGAGGCGCGCGGGTCGCCATCGCGCGGTTGGCCGACGCTGCCCGGATTGATCAGCGACCGCCGGCGCGGGTCCAGCTCGAGCGGCGAGCCGTTGGGCACGAACGTCTCCATTCGTCGGCCCTCGAAGCGAAAGCACAGCGGCACGTGGGTGTGACCGAGCAGGCAGTGCAAAGTGCCGAAGGCGGCGAGGTTGCCGCGCGCTGTCGACGATGAGAAGACGTACTCCCAGGTGGGGTCGCGCGGGCTGCCGTGGACCAGCGTGAAGCCCTCGATCTCGAGCCTTTCGGGCAGCCCGGCCAGCCAGCCGCGGCTGCTCTCGTCCAGGTGCTCGGCGGTCCACTCGATGGCCTCACGCGCATCATCGTTGAAGGCCTCGGCTGACAGCTGCTCGATCGCGGCGGCATCGTGGTTGCCCCTGACGCCAACGGCACTCTCAGCGACCAGGCGGGCGATGACCTCGTTTGGCTGCGGCCCGTAGCCAACGATGTCGCCCAGGTGCCAGAGGGCGTCGTACGGCGCGGCAGCGTCGAGCATGGCCTCGAGGGCGGGCAGGTTGGAATGGACGTCAGACACGACGCAGATCCGCATGCGGTTTTCAGCGTAGCGCGCTGCGCCGTCGCTCGGCTGGGCTGCGCGGAAAGCGCTCCGGCGTTGGCCGCAGCTTGCGCACCACCACCAGCCGGTGATCTGCCAGGCCGGCCCGGCCTTCGCGATCAGGGGCGGCCACGAAGGGGTGTTCCCCGCCAGCTGCCTGAAGCAGCCGTCGGCAGGCGTTGATCTCCTCGCGCAGCCCCTCGCTGTGTGGCTCGCGCTTCCAGGCGACGACATGCCCGCCGACACGCAGCAGCGGCAGCCCGAGCTCCACCACCTCCGCCAGCGGGCCGACGGCACGGGCAGTCACGATGTCCCAGGCACCGCGCTGGGCCGGGTCCGCCGCGAGCTGCTCTGCCCGCTTGCCGAGCGCTGCGAATGCCGGAGCCGCCTCGGCGTGCTCGCGCAGCGCAGTGCCGGCGGCCGAGGCCGCGACCTCGAGGAAGGCGGCCTTCTTGCCGACTGAATCGACCAGCGCGCACTCACCGGCCGGCAGCGCGACTGCCAGCGGCAGCCCGGGATAGCCGGCGCCGCTGCCCAGGTCCAGCAGCCGCGCGCCGCCCGACGCCGGCCGGCGCTGCTGGGCGAACAGCCGCCGCACCAGCGGCACGGCCGAAAGGCTGTCCAGCACGTGGCCGCGAGCGACCTGCTCGGCGGTCCGCAGAGCGGTCAGGTTGACGTGCTCGTTCCAGGCGAGCATCAGCCGCAGCTGGGACTCGAGCGCGGCGCGCATGCCGGTCGACAGCTCGACCTCGAGCGCAGCAAGGCCGTCGTCCACGATCGGCCAGATGCCCGAGGAGGGCGCCAGCGCGACAGGGTCGCGCGGCAACGGCGATCTGTTGGGAGACGGCCGAGGGAGCGGTTGCGGGCCGGAGCCGGCCTCGTGCCCGGCATGCTCCGTTTTAGCGCCCGCGAATCGCTCCCCTCGGCGTGGCGTTCCTGGCACCGCGACCTTTCGGTTTTCCCTCGCCTGCCGGTCTCTCGGGACCGGATCTCTCCGATCGCCGGTGAAGGCGAGGTTACCGTACTCGGCCTGGGTTTCCCTCCCCCGCAACTGAGCGGCGGTGCAACAGGCCGCCAGCATCGATGGCCGGGCTACGCGAATCAACGGCCTTATCCACGAGTGTCTGCTGTGGCGCCGGATTGTGGACAAGGCGGTGCGGGTCGGCACCGGCTGTGGACAGCCTTTGCGGCGGGCTGCCAGGTCGTCCGGCAGGCTGCCTAGTCGGCGCTGCGTGCGCGGACCGGCCGGCCCATGCTCCGGCGCACGACCTCCATCACCTCTTCGGCGTAGACCTCCGCCTTGCCGGTCTTGACGGCCGTCGTCAGGCAGCCCGCGACGTGGTCCTCCATCAGCAGCAACGAGACGGCGTCGACGGCGGCGCGCAGGGCGGCGGTCTGCTGCAGGATGTCGATGCAGTACTCCTCGCGCTCGATCATCCGGCTGATGCCGCGCACCTGGCCTTCCATCCGCGACAGCCGCCGCAGCAGCTGCGCGCGGTCTTTCGTGTAGCTCTTGCGCGAAGGCTCTGCCGGCTTCGCGCTGCGGACAGGGTTTGCCTGGCGTTCGCTGGTCATACTGGGAGGGAGTATACCGGTCGGCCGTCGACACAGGTTCGTAAGACTGCCCGCGGGCCGGTCAGGCAGGGCTGTGCCGTCTCGGGCTAGACTCGACCCATGAACGGTCCGGAGTGGCTGCACAGCCAGCTGACCACGTTCACTTGCCCGGCTTGCCGCCGAAGCTACGAAGCCGCCAGCATCCGCCTCCTTGCGGAGCGCGACGGGCTCTTCTTCGTCGACCTGGACTGCGCCACCTGCAAGAGCCACTCGGTGGCGATAGTGACAGTTGGCATGGACGACGCGGAATCGGCGATCGCCGAGATCCCCACGGCGTACGACGTTGCCGAGCAGATCGAGCCTCGTCCGCCGGCGGCGGGAGAGCAGCCGGTGAGCGCTGACGACGTTCTCGAGATGCATCAGTTCCTCGATGGCTTCCGGGGCGACGTTGACCAGATGTTCCGAGCCGCGGCCCGGCAGGCAGGTGGCATGGACCACAGGTGAGCCAGCAGCCTCGTTTCGCACATGCCAGCGAGGCGGAGCTGGCCCGCATCCTCGATTACTACGATGTCCGCTGGGAATACGAGCCGCACACCTTCCCGATCATGTGGAACCTCGACGGCGCGGTCGTCGAGAGCTTCTCACCTGATTTCTTCCTGCCCGAGCTGAACCTGTACGTCGAGCTGACGACACTCAAGCAGAGCCTCGTCCGGCGCAAGAACCGCAAGCTGCGCCGGCTGCGCGCGCTGTATCCGGACGTGCGGGTGAAGCTGTTCTATGGCAAGGACTTCAAGGCGCTGATGCTCAAGTACGGCCGCTTCGACATTGCGGCCTCGCTGAGCGGGCTGGAGGGACAGACGCTCGCCCAGGCGGCCATCACGGCAGCGGCGGCCGCGGCTGTGCCGGCGGCTGGCCAGACGACAGACGGCGCCGGTGTATGGCCTGAGAATGAGCCGGCGGTCTCCGCCGGCCGCCGCGTCTCGCGCGGTACGCGCCGCCGGCGGGCCCGACGCAGCTACCTGGCCGCAGCGGCGGGCTGAGGAGGATACGGGAGTGGCTAGAGAGTGACCGACACCATCCGCCGGCCGGATCTCGAGAACGACGTCGCCGAGGTGCTCATCACGGGCGAGCAGATCCAGGCCAAGGTACGCGAGCTGGGCCAGCGGCTTGGCGCCGACTACGCCGATACCGAGCTGACGCTGGTCAGCGTGCTCAAGGGCTCGTTGCCTTTCATGGCTGACCTGATGCGCGCGATCCCGATCCCGGTCCAGGTGGACCTGATGGAGGTTAGCTCCTACGGCGGCGCGACGACCGAGACGTCTGGCCTCGTGCGCATCCTCAAGGACCTCAGCTCTTCGATCGCCGGCCGCGACGTGCTGATCGTCGAGGACATCATCGACACCGGCCTGACGCTCAACTACCTGCTGCGCTACCTGCGTGGTAAGAACCCGCGCAGCCTGCGCATCTGCGCCCTGCTCGACAAGCCGGCCCGTCGGCTGGTCGAGATTCCGATCGACTACCTGGGCTTCACGATCCCCGATCAGTTCGTCGTTGGCTACGGGCTCGACTACGGCGAGTTCTACCGCAACCTGCCGTTCATCGGCGTGCTCAAGCCGGAGGTCTACGAGCGCAGGTGACGCGCCGCTCGCTGGGGCGCGGCCGGATGATCGTCGTGCTCGGCGCGCTGGTCGTCATTGCCGGCAGCCTGCCCGCGTGGTGGACGGTCGGCGGCGTCGTGGCGGAGGCCCAGAGCGGCAACGCCTTCGACTTTCCGAGCAGCGGCATCGTGGTCTTCCTGGCCGCTGTGGCGATGCTCTTCGTGGTCGTGCTGCCGTATGCCACGCGAGACGGGGATGCGGCCATCGATCGGCCGCTGACCTATGGGCTGCTGCTGCTGGCGGCCGTCATCGCCTTCGCTTTCCGCCTCTACCAGATCTACTCGTTCGACGGCTTGGGCCTGCCCGATCGCTCGCCCGGGCTGTACGTCACCGCCCTGGGCCTGCTGATCCTGTGCTGGGCGATGGTCGAGCTGCTGGCCGAGCGTCCCGCTCGCGAGCGGAACTATTAGCCAGCTCGCGGCTCAGTCAGCGGGCAGACCGTCCGTCGCCGCCAGCGCGGCCCAGGCGCGGGCGTACAGGTTGGCCCTGATCGGCAGGTAGCCTGGGTAGTCGACCCGAGCTTGGCGAACGACATCCCGCTCGAGGGCTACCACCGCCAGCTGATCAGTCGTCTCGACCAGCATCCGGCCCTCCGGATCGACCGCCACCGAGGGGCCGCCGATCAGGACGCCCGCCTCTGGCTCGGGCCGGTTGACTGACAGCACGTAGGCCGTCGAGGTGAGCGCGTTGGCCCGGAAGACGACCTTCCAGCGCTCGTACGTGCGCTGCTCGGTAGCGCGTGGGATGAGGATCGCCTCCGCGCCCTGGGCGCCCAGCAGGTGGCTGCCTTCCGGCCGGTTGTTGTCCGAACAGATCTGCATCCCGACGGGCATCGAAAATGCCTCGCTCGGGCTGGGTGCAAGCGTGCCCGGCTGATAGTGGCTCGTCTCCCAGAACCCTGGCTCCTCCGGCAGGTGCAGCTTCTCGTAGCGAGCGACGATCTCGCCGCTGCCGTCGAAGAGTAGTGCGCGGCTGGTGCGCCGGCCGCTCTCGGGGTCGCGGTGAATGATCCCGCCCACCAAGCCGACGCCCGACGCCCGGGCCGCCTCGGCCATGGCCTCGGTGCGTTGCCCAGCCTCCGTTTCGGCGTCCTCGTCCACGGCGTCCCGGGTCGCTGGTCGCCAGGGGTTGAGCGGCAGCTCCGGCAGGAGCGCCAGCTCGGCCCCGAGCTGGGCTGCCTCGCGCAGGCGCTGGGCCAGCCGCTGCCTGCCGCCAGGCTGCCAGTAGACCTCGGATATCAGCGCCACCGTCAGCTGGTCGTTCACTTCCGCCTCTCCTTCTCCGCGAGCAGCAGCCCGACCAGGTAGGAGGCACTGCGCGTCACGTCGGCGTAGTCGCTCGGTCGCAGGCTGCCGGTCTCGTTGTAGCGCGCCACGAAGCGCTCGATCGGCCGGCGCCCGTCGGTCTGGCCCAGCCCCGACGATTCCGGTCGGAAGAAGGGCACATCCATGTACACGCCGATCCGGAAGCGACGCCCCGTGATGGTTTCGAGCGTCGCGCCCTCCCAGCGGCGGGCCAGCTCGAGGAGCTCCTCGTAGGTCACGCGGAGGTCTCGCCGGCCAGGTACTCGCGCACCAGCTGCTGGAAGTGGTAGACGCCGTTCTCGCGCTTGGCGCTGAAGCGGCCGGTGTCATAGGCGCGCGAGCGCAGGCCGCGCTGGACCTGCTCGCAGATGACGATGTCCTCCTGCTGGATCTCGTCGGAGAAGGCGATCGTCTGCTGCATCGACTCCCAGCCCGGGCCGGAGCCCGGCTCGGCGAAGAACCACTCGAAGACGGTCAGCGTCCGGTCGACGCCGAGCGGCAGGATCACGTTGGACGACATGTTGTCCTGGTAGATGTTGAACATCGTGTTCGGAAAGAGCCAGTAGTACAGGGCGTCACCCTCGCCATCAGGCGTGCGCATGTAGCGCCGGTCGCGGCCGAGCTCCTCGCCGTCGCGCAGCTCGCGGATCGGCGCGTGCTGCTTGGAGTAGTAGCGGAATGTCTCGATACGGTAGGCGTCGTAGTCGAGCTCCTTGAACAGCTGCGGGTGGGCAATCGGCAGGTGGTAGCCCTCGAGGTAGTTGTCGACGTAGACCTTCCAGTTGCACTCGATGACGTAGTCCCGCCGCTCGATCAGGCGCATCCGCTCCACGTCATAGCCGGCGGCTGCCACCTCAGCCGGGATCTCGCCCATGACCTCGCGCAGCGGCGGCGCATCGGCGTCCAGGTTGGCGAAGACGAACGGCCCCCAGCGATCGACGCGCACGGGCAGCAGGCCGAAGTCCTCCTTGCGGAAGTCCTGCGTGCCGTCCATCTCCGGACAGGCACGCAGCGTGCCGTCCAGCCCATACGTCCAGCCGTGGTAGCGGCACTGCAGGCTCTTCCGGTTGCCCTTGGACAGCGCCACCTGGCCGGCCCGATGGCGGCAGACGTTGTAGAACGCGCGCAGCGCGCCGTCCGTGCCGTGGGTGATCACGATCGGCTCGTCGATGATCGTCGCCGGCACGAAGTCGCCCGGCCGGGCGAGGTCGTCGATGCGCGCCACCAGCTGCCACGTCCGTCCGAAGATGCGCTCCTTCTCGCGCTCGTGGACGTCAGCGTCGAGGTAGAAGCGTGCGGGCAGCGTGGACGCTCGGGCGAGATCGGAGCCCGGGGTGATGACGCTCATCGATTAAAGTGTATGCGGCGTGACCGCACGGCATCCCCTGCGCCGTAGTCGGATGTGCACCCTTGGAGGTACGAAGATGAGTTCCCGTGCACGCGTCGCCGGACTGCTCGGCGTCGCCATGTTCATCGCGGCCTGTGCGGGCCCGGGCGCGTCGCCGGGCACCACGCCGGGTACGACCCCTGGCACGACGCCGGCAGCCAACATCCCGGCCGTCGTCTGTGTAGGCGCTTCGACGACCTACCTTGATTGGCTGACCGGCGACTTCCAGCCGGACGTGCCGGATCCGATCGAGCAGCCGGCCGATACCACCGGCGACCTGCTCGAGACCATCCGCGAGCGTGGGCGGATCATCGTCTCGAGCGACCCCAACTACGAGCCGCAGTCGTTCCTCGATCCCGACACGCAAGAGCTTGTCGGCTTCGACGTCGACGTCGCGCGCGCCATCGCCGAGGAGCTCGAGGTGGACATCGAGTTCGTCTATCCCGACTGGGACGTGATCACCGCCGGCAGCTGGGCCGGGCGCTGGGACATCAGCGTAGGCTCGATGACGATCACCACCCCACGCAAGGAGATCCTCTCCTTCAGCCGGCCTTACTACTACACGCCAGCCACGCTGGCTGCCAGCACGCGCTCGGGCATCACCAGCGAGGACGAGCTGCCCTTCGAGCTGCCGGACGGGGTCGAGGCGACGACCCTGACGACCGACGCCAACTGTGCCGAGGCCATCCGCGACGGCCGGACCGAGTTCGACCTGTGGATCAGCTCGGGCACGACGGTCCAGTCGGCCATTGACAGTGGCATCCCGGTCCGCGTGATAACCGACTCGATCTTCGTCGAAGGCCTTGCCGTCGCCGTCGACAAGAGCGGCCCGCCGCACGCCGCCCTGCTCTACGAGATCGACCGGATCATCGGCGAGATGCATGCCGACGGCCGCCTGACCGCGCTCAGCGAGAAGTGGTTCGAGGAGGACCTGACGCAGGAGCCGTAGCCGGATTACCCGCCGGAGCCACTGATCTCCGCGACGCCCATGGCCCAGCTGGGCGACCGCGCCTCGGCGACGGTATCCCTCGAGCCGGACATCCTGAAGCAGATCGACGCCGCCGACTCGGCTCGGCGGCGTCGTTTCAGGCTGCAGTTCGCGCTCGTCTGGATCGTGCTCATCGGCGCCCTCGTGGGCGCCCTGTGGCTGACCGACCGGATCAATCCCGAGTTCATAGGCCGCTGGGCACCGTTCATCCTGGGCGGCGCCGGGCTGACCATCCTGATCTGCGTCAGCTCGATCATCATCGCCACCATCCTGGCCCTCATCGGCGCGTTCGGCCGGCTGTCGACCAACCCGATCGCCTATGGCGTTGCGTCGCTCTACGTCTCCTTCGTGCGCGGCACGCCACTGTTCGTCCAGCTCGTGTTCATCTTCTTCGCGCTGCCGCAGATGGGCATCGTCGTGCCGGCGGTCGAGTCGGGCATCATCGCCCTCGGCTTCAACTACGGCGCTTACATGACCGAGATCTTCCGCGCCGGCATCCAGGCCGTGCCCCCCGGACAGCGCGAGGCGGCGCGCTCGCTGGGCATGCCCGAGCGGCTGGTGATGCGCCGGATCGTGTTGCCGCAGGCCATCCGGATAGTGATCCCGGCGATTGGCAACGACTTCGTGGCCATGATCAAGGACTCGTCGCTGGTCATGTTCATCGGTGCCCAGGAGCTGCTCTGGCGGGCGCTCGCCGTCGGCCGCCAGAACTTCCGCACATTCGAGACACTGCTCATAGCGGCGCTCGTGTACTGGATCCTGACGATCATCTTCAGCTACTTCCAGGAGCGCCTCGAGCGCCGCCTGGCGCGGAGCGACCGGTGACCGATCGGCCGCCCAGCTACCCGCTGCCCAGCATGCCGGGCCATCTCGGCGAGGTCATCGTCCGGGCGCGCGGCCTGCACAAGTACTTCGGCCAGCTGCACGTCCTCGACGGCGTGGATCTCGAGGTCTGGCAGCGCGAGGCGGTGATGATCGTGGGCCGCTCGGGCAGCGGCAAGACGACATTGCTGCGCTGCATCAACTTCCTCGAGGAACCGACCGCCGGCACGATCGAGGTCGACGGCTACCGCGTCGAGGCCGATCCCACCGGACACCGCGGCCGCGGCCACGCTGAGGAGATCCGCCAGATCCGGCTGCGCGCCGGGATGGTCTTCCAGGATTTCAACCTGTTCCCGCACATGAACGTGCTCCAGAACTGCATCGAGGCACCGACGCGGGTGAAGCGCATGGCGCCTGACGCGGCGGTCGAGCTGGCCGAGCGCTACCTGGCCAAGGTCGGGCTGATGGACAAGCGTGATGAGTACCCATCACGCCTTTCGGGCGGCCAGAAGCAGCGCGTCGCGATCGCCCGTGCCCTGTGCATGGAGCCCAAGGTGCTGATGTTCGACGAGCCCACGAGCGCGCTCGACCCGATGCTGATCGGTGAGGTGCTCAACGTGATGGAGGAGCTGGCCCACGAGGGGACGACGATGATCGTGGTCACCCACGAGATGCACTTCGCGCGCGAGGCGGCTGACCGCATCGTGTTCATGGAGGATGGCCAGATCATCGAGCAGGGTGCCCCGGAGGAGCTGCTCAATGCGCCGCGCGACCCGCGCACGCAGCAGTTCCTGAGCCGCTTCCTCGAATCGGGCGGTGGCGGCGGCGCCGACTAGCCGGGCGGTTCTAGATCTCGCCCAGGTATGCCTGTCGGACCTGCTCGTTGGCGGCCAGGTTGGCGGCTGTGTCGGCGAGGATGATCCGGCCGGTCTGCAGGACGTAGCCGCGGTGGGCGATGTTCAGCGCCATCTGTGCGTTCTGCTCGACGAGCAGGATCGTCGTGCCCTGCGAGTTGATCTCGCTGATGATCGCGAAGATCTGCTCGGTCAGGATCGGCGACAGGCCCATCGAGGGCTCGTCCAGCAGCAGCAGCTGAGGGCGTGACATCAGCGCCCGGCCCATCGCGAGCATCTGCTGCTCGCCGCCGGACAGCGTTCCGGCCTTCTGGGTGCGCCGCTCCGCCAGGCGGGGGAACAGCTCGAAGACGCGCTGGTAGTCGGGCTCCAGGTTCTCCTTGTGGCGGGTGAATGCACCCAGCGTCAGGTTCTCGTAGACGCTCATCCGACCGAACACGCCGCGGCCCTCAGGCGACTGGCAGATGCCAAGCCCGACGATCTCGTGCGCCGGCATGCCCACGATGTCGTGGCCGTCGAAACGGACGCGGCCGTGGCGCGGCCGCAGCAGGCCGCTGATCGTGCGCAGCGTTGTTGACTTGCCGGCTCCGTTCGAGCCGATAAGGGACACGATCTCGCCGCGCCGGACGTGAAGCGAGACTCCCTTGAGTGCGGCGATGTTGCCGTAGTAGGTCTGGACTTCCTCGATCTCGAGCAGGTGCTCGGTTGCTCCCTGCTCGGCGCGCTCGGCGCGCTCGACTCGCTGCGCCAGGGCCACCTCTTGGGCCTGGGCTCGGGCCACCGCCCTGTCGTCCGGTGCCGGCGCCGCGGTGCCCTCTGTCACTGGGGCTTCGGTCGCACCTGGCCTCGTCTCGTCAGTCATCCCTCGATCCCCGCTGCCTGCTTGCCAAGGTAGGCCTCGATGACCTGCGGGTTCGTCCGGATCTCGAGCGGCGTGCCCTCGGCGATCTTCTCGCCATGGTCAAGGACGGTGATCCGTTCGCTGACCCCCATCACGACCTTCATGTCGTGCTCGATGAGCAGGATCGTCAGGCCGAGCGTCTCGCGCAGGTGAGCGATCAGCTGGGTCATCTGCAGCGTCTCGGCCGGGTTCATGCCGGCGGTCGGCTCGTCGAGCAGCAGCAGCTTCGGCCGGCTGGCCAGCGCGCGCGCGATCTCGAGCCGGCGCTGGTCGCCGTACGGGAGGTTCTTCGCCAGGTCCTCGGCATACGCGCGACGCAGCCCGACGAGGTCCATCAGCTCCAGCGCGTAGTCCATCGAGGCCTTCTCCTCGCGCCTGACGGAGGGCAGGTTGAAGAGCACCTGCCACCACTGCGCCCGCATGCGCACGTGGTGGCCGACGAGGATGTTGCCAACGACGCTCATGTTCTCGAAGAGCCGGATGTTCTGATAGGTGCGCGCCATGCCCAGCTCGACGATCTCGTGTGGCGACAGGCCGACGACGTCCGTGCCGTCGAAGACGATCGTCCCCTCCGTCGGCTCGTACAGCCCCGTGATCTGGTTGAAGAAAGTCGTCTTGCCCGCGCCGTTCGGGCCTATGACCGAGACGATGCCCTGGCGCGGGATGTCGAAGTCAATGTCGCGGTTGGCAACAAGGCCCTCGAAGCGCTTCGTCAGACCGCGCACCTCGAGCACTCGCCCGCCGTCTGCCTCGGCCGCCACGGGGGCGGACACTTCGGATTGGCCGTCGGCCGCGGTCGTCTGGCTCATCGTGGCGTGTCAGGCACGGCTACCCCGCGCGTGGTCTCAGCTGGTGGGCCGCCATGCGATTCGGGCAGTTGCGGCTCCTCCTCGCGCTCGATGTCCTCGTGCAGCTCGGCCCGCCTGATGCGGCTCGGGAAGAAGCCCTCGGGACGCAGGATCATCATCGCCACCAGCGCCGCTCCGTAGAGCAGGTAGCGGTACTCGCCGAACTCGCGCAGCGCTTCGGGCAGGCCGACCAGGATCAGCGCGCCAGCGACGACGCCCTTGATCGTGCCCATGCCGCCCATGATGATGATCGCCAGGGCGGTGAACGAGATGATCAGCAGGAACGAGTCCGGATAGACCGAGCGCAGCTGGACGGCGAACAGGCCACCCGCCAGGCCGCCCAGCGTCCCGCCGAGGGCGAAGGCAAGGAGCTTGTAGTTGGTCACGTTGATACCGGTCGCCGCAGCGACGGTCTCATCCTCGCGCATGGCGTTCCAGGCACGCCCGGTGCGCGAGTTGGACAGCCGCCAGGCGACGTACGCCGCTATGGCGGCGAATCCGACAACAGGGTAGAAGTACTCTCCGGCGCTGACCAGCTCCGTCCCGACGAACGGTATGTGCATGTTCGGGATGCCGACGACGCCCGCCGGCCCGCCGAGCGAATCGCGCATCGCCTCCGAGCGGAGCAGGAAGCGGGCGATCTCACCGAAGCCCAGCGTGACGATGGCCAGGTAGTCGCCGCGCAACCTGAGCACAGGCGCACCGATGAAGATTCCAACCAGCGCGGCGACGATGATCACCACCGGCAGCGCCAGCCAGAAGCCGTACTCGACGCCCCCGAGGTCAGTCAATGGTCCGCCGAGTGAGGATGTGGGCGCGGTCAGCAAGGCCATCGTGTAGGCGCCAACGGCGTAGAAGGCGACGTAGCCCAGGTCGAGCAGGCCGGCGTAGCCGACGACGATGTTCAGGCCCAGGGCCAGCATCAGGAAGAAGCCGACGTTGACCAGCACCTGGTTCACGAAGCCGGTCGAGATCTGGGGCAGGACGAGCAGGCCGACGATCGCCAGCACGGCAAACGCCAGGCCGGCCCGGCGGCGGTTCGCCTGTGGCATCTGGCGCATCCGCATGCGTACCGGTGCGGCCGGACGTTCCCACGCCCAGCTCGCAATCACCACTCCGGCGAACAGGAAGACCGCGGCATGCTGGGTCAGGCCGCCGCCCGAATAGAGGAACGCGGTCACCTCGCGCAGGCCGACCTGGCCAAGGATCGGGCGCAGGATGGGCTCGATCAGCGACACGAGCAGCGTGAAAGCGATCCCGTTGAGCACGGCGCTGCGGTCGCGCTTCTGGAGCAGCGCCAGGGCGCCGGCAGCGCTGGCAGTAAGGGTGCCGATCAGGATCCAAGCGATGGCGCCGATCTCGGGCGGGTTGCCGAAGGCGAGGAAGCTGACCGCGCCCTGGGTGACCGGCAGGAAGATGTCGCTCATCGGCACGGTCGCGGCGAAGAGCATGAACGCGCCCAGCGAAGCACCGCCAACGGCGCCGGTCAGCGCCGAGCCGCCGACGACCGCCAGCAGGCGCTCCCGCCGATCCTGTGGTCCGAGGAATCGACTGCCGACGGCCAGGCCGGCCAGGAAGAATGCGCCGCCGATCATCACTCGGCCCAGCGTCAGCAGTCCGGGGCCGCTCTCCACGCCGATGCCGGTGATCGCCGGCCGCTGGGCGAAGGCGTTGGCCAGCCCGACCATCACGAGATAGATGACGACGATTCCAGCGACGAGGCCGATGCCGACGGCGTGGCGAGTGCGCTTGCCCAGAACGCGCCCCATCAGACGTTGTCCTTGCGGCCGAGGAAGCCGGTCGGGCGGAACACCAGGACGAGGATCAGGACGGTAAAGGCGAGCACGTCCTTCAGCTGGTGGCTGGACGGGACGTCAAAGCCGAGCAGCAGCAGCGAAGGCCCGACATTCTCGATGACGCCGAGCGCGACGCCGCCAAGCATCGCCCCGACGATGTTGCCGATGCCACCGAGCACGGCCGCCGTGAAGGCCTTGATGCCTACGAGTAGGCCCATGTCCCAGCTGACGCGGTTGAACAGGAACGAGAACAGCACGCCGGCGAAGCCGGCCAGCAGGCCGCCGATGGCGAACGTGGTGACGACCACGCGGTCGACGTTGATGCCCATCAGCGCGGCGACGTCCTTGTTCTCGCTGACGGCGCGCATCGAGCGGCCGGTGCGCGTGCGCTCGACGAACCAGTAGAGGACGGCCATCAGCACGACACAGGCAATGATGGTGATCAGCTCGATGCGCTGGAAGGAGAAGCCGAACAGATCCACTCGGCCCTGCAGCAGCTCGACCGGCGGGTAGCGCCGGGCGCGCGGGCCGAACATCCCGAAGGCGGTGTACTGAAGGAACAGCGACGCGCCGATGGCGGTGATCAGCGGCACCAGCCGCGGCGCTCTTCGAAGAGGCCGGTAGGCCACGCGTTCGAGCACGATCGCCACGAGCATCGAGGTGATCATCGCGGCCGCGAAGATCACCGGCAGGGCCAGCAGCGGCTGGTCTTCGAGGATGCCGTTGGCACTCATCGCCATGGCCACGAACATGCCCGCGAACGAGCCCATCATGAACACCTCGCCGTGGGCGAAGTTGATCATGAACAGCACGCCGTAGACCATCGTGTAGCCCAGCGCGATCAGTGCGTAGATCGCGCCCTGGCTCAGTCCCGAGGTCGTCAGCAGCACCCAGCCGCTTGCACCCAGCTTGTTCTGCGACAGCGTCGCGTAAGCGCCGACGATGACGAACACGACGACCCCGATGCGCAGCGCCCAAAGGACGACCTCGACGAGTGTCAGCCGCTTGGGCAGAACCCCTCTAAGCAACAAGTCCCCTTCGTTGCGCGGGCCTCAATTGACCCAGATAAGGAGCAAGAGCGGCGAGGTCGCCGCTCTTGCTCAGATCACTCCTAGGTTACGGGATCTCTGACCTGCTTATGGCCAGAAGACCACGTACTGGCCGCCCTCGATACGCGAGATCGTGATGTTCGGGTCGGCGCAGTCGCCGAACTCGTCACACGTCAGGCTACCGGTCAGGCCCTGGAAGCCGGAGGTGGCGAACAGCGCGTCGCGCAGCGCCTGGCGGTCGATGCGCAGCGAGCCGTCCTCGCCCTGCACCGCCACCTTCTCGATGGCCTCGAAGATCATGTTCGCCGCGTCGTAGGCATGGCAGTGGAAGACCGAGATCGGAGCCTGCTCACCGGACTTCTCGCGGTAAGCCGGCAGGAACTCGTTCTCGTACTGGTCACCGGCGCACGCCGGGCCCGAGAAGATCATGCCGTCGACGGCGGCGCCGCCCTGCTCGACCACATCGGGCGAGCCGAGCATGCCGTCTGCCGAAGCCAGCTGGGTGTTCTCCAGGCCGGCCAGGTCAGCTGCCTGCTGGGCGATGAGCGTGCCTTCGGGATGGAAGATAGGCATGTACACCAGGTCCGGTGCAGCGTCCGCGATGGGCGCAAGGATGCCGGCGAAGTTGGTGTCGCCAACCGCAATGGCCTGCTGCGAGACGATCTCGCCCTGGCACTGCGCGGTGAACTCGCGCTCGAACACCTGGCGCAGGTTGTCCGCGTAGGTGCTCCCGTCGTGGATGGTCGCGGCCGTGGTCCAGCCCTGCTCGCACGCGTATGCCGCCATCGCGGCGCCCTGCACGAGGTCGTTGTGCGCGGTGCGCAGGTAGAACTCGCCAGCGTACTCAGCGTGGTTGGGGTCAGTCAGTGTCGGGCTGGTGTTGGACGACGAGATCATGGTGATGCCACGCTGGGCGAGCACCGGCATCGCCGGCACAGCCGTGCGTGAACAGCTCGTGCCGATGACGGCAACGAGGTCCTCGTTCGTGACCAGCGACTGGGCAGCGGTCTGGCCGGTCTCGGCCTGGCCGCAGCCGGCATCCTCATGGACCCATGTGACCTGGTGGCCCAGGACGCCGCCTTCGGCGTTCTTCTCGTCGCCGGCGATCTCGGCGCCGTACTGGCTATCGAGACCAAGGGTGGCGACGTCGCCGGTGATGGCCAGCGCCGTGCCGATGACGATCGGATCCCCCGCGCCGATGACGATCTCGCCGAAGGCGCCGGGGGTCGTACCCGGCGTGTCGCCCGGCGTTACTGCCGGGGTCGTGCCCGGCGTCGTGCCCGGCGTGGTGCCAGGCGTGGTGCCAGGCGTTGCGCCCGGCGTACAGGCTGCGGCAGCGAACAGGGCAATGATGCCCAGCGCGCCGAGTCTCCTCAGCTTCATATGCTGGATTTCCTCCTCCTATTTGGACTGGCGCCTGCCGCCGTGGCAGACGCGCCGCGTCGTCCCTGTGATCGACGTTCGGCCCCGCGGGATAGCCCGCAGCGCACCGAACCCCGGTCCGAATTGTCGTACTCGGACACACCGATCAGCAGCGCGCAGGCTGCCGACGCGATGACGTATCATAGCCAAGAGCGCCTCGTTTGCAACAAGATGCGTCGAGTTGCCCGGGCTGCGCCTACCCGTAAACGCTCGGGCAGGAGAGCGGCAACCGTGCGGCGGACTCGATCGGATCCGGCGGGAGTGAGGTGCCGCAGGCGGCTCCAATCTGGGAGCGCCCATCGCCCACGAGGGATGTCGAGAGCGTGGAATACCAGGTCCGCGACGCACGGCTGACAGACATCGAGCGAGTCAGCGAGCTGATCCAGCGAGCCGATCCGGCATGGACGGAAGCGCGGATCTCGGTCGCCGCAGATCTGCTGCGCCAGCTGCTGTACATGCCAAGTGCGTCGGTGATGGTTGCGCTCGAAGGACGCCAGATCGAGGGCGTTGCGATACTCTCGCTTCGCCCATCGGTTGCCGCGCGCGGCCTCGTCGGAACGATCGACCTGCTGGCCATCGAGCCGGCGCTCGCCGCCGGCGGGCCCGTTGAGGCACTGCTAAAGGAGATCATTCGTTCCGCCCGCAACAAGGGTTGCGTGGCCGTCGAGACCGTTCCCGCCACCGAGCCGTCGGTGAGGTCGGCGATGGAGCGCCTCGGTTTCGCCCCCGCCGCCGACCGGCTGAGCCTCTCGCTGTCGGCAGCCCGGGTGGCAGTCGGCTGATCACAGCCACGCCCGCCGAGTCGGGCCAGCAAGCGCGGTCCACGACCGCGACCAGATACAGGAGTTAGCGTGAGCAAGAACGTCGCCGTCTTCGTCGACGTGGCAAACATCTTCTACGCCGCCAAGGCCGGCGGCGTGGACATCGACTACGTGACGCTGCTCAAGTCCGCCGTTGCCGGCCGTGACTTCGTGCGCGCGTACGCTTATACCGGGCTTGATCCGGAGAACGAGAACCAGCGCCAGTTCCACTCTTTCCTGGCGCGCAGCGGCTACAAGGTCGTCAGCAAGGACATCCGCAAGTACGGCGACGGCCGAATCAAGGCGAACCTCGATATCGAGCTCGTCGTTGACCTGATGCGCCTGGCGCGCAACCTCGACATTGCCGTCGTCGTGTCGGGCGATGGCGACTTCGCACCGGCCATCCGTGCCGTCCAGGAGATGGGCGTCCGCGTCGAGGTGATCAGCTTCCGCGGCAACACCAGCTCTGACCTGATCGAGGTCGCTGACCAGTTCACTGACATCGCCCAGATCGCGCGCGTGGAGAAGGCATCAGGCCGCAGCGGCCGCCGCGTCGCTGCCGAGGGGGACCTCTCGATGACGGCCGTGCCGGAGAAGGAGACAGAAGGTGCTCCGCGGCGCCGACGCGGTCGCGGCACTGCCGCTGATCGTGTTGCAGAGCCGGTTGTCGCCGTGGCCGCTGCCGACGCGGGCATGACCGGCAGCCTGATCGTGCTGCCCGGTGAGCGCCTATCGCGCTCGCCCGACGCGGAGGAGGGTGAGGGGCCGGAGGAGGCAGCCGCCGAGCCGGCGCTCGATGCCGAGGGTGAGGCAGGCGATCGTCGCCGCCGCCGCCGGCGTGGTGGTCGCGGTCGCGGGCGTGGCCGGCGAGATGAGCTCCAGCCGAGCGATGGCCACGAAACGGAGCCCGCTGCCAAGGATGCGGAAGAAGAAGAGGACGAGGACTTCGAGCCGATGCCGGCGCAGCCGCCTCACCACGCTTTTGGCTCGGTCTGGGACAGCCAGCTCGGGGTCCCGAGCGGGCCGCCGGCCGCAAGCGCGAGCTATGAGGCCGCTGATGAGGACGAAGACCTCGAGGAGCCGGAGGTCCCGGAGTACCTGCTTGCCGAGCGCCGCCAGCACCAGCGGGGTGGCGCTCGAGGCGGCCGGATGCAGCGGGGCGGGCGCCAGGGCGCCTACCAGGCCGCACTCGAGCGCGAGCGCTACGGCCGCTCCGGCGGTGGCGCCGCCGCCGGCGGCGGCGGATTCGGTGGCTCACGCCTCGCTGAGCGGCCGCGCCAGGATCGTGGCCGCGGCCCGCGGGGTGGTCCCGGCCAACGCGGGCCGCGCCAGGACCGACCACCCATCGATCGTCGCCCGGCTCAGCTGCCGCCGCCGGCGGGTGGCGCCACAGGCGACCCGTGGTCGGAGGTGCCGGCCGACCTCGAGGAAATGCTGCGCGCAGAGCTGAGCCGCAAGGCCGGCAGCGAGCAGGCAGCCTCACAGCAGCCGCAGCAGGCCAACGGCCGGCAGCCAGACGAGCAGCCTGATGAGGCCCCCAAGCCGAAGCGCGCGGCTCGATCGCGCGCGAAGGCGAACGGCGCGGCCGCGCGCTCGGGGGCCGAGGATGCGGCAACCGCCGATGGGGCGCCGGCCAAGCCCAAGCGCGTCAGCCGGGCAAAGGCGACGGCGAGCGGTGGGCAGGAGGCCGAGAAGCCCAAGCGGGCAACCAGGTCGCGCGCCAAGGCGGCTGATGCGCCGGAAGCGGGCGCAGCAGGTGAGCAGGCGCAGGGCGCCGCGGACGGCGAGGCTGCACCAGCCAAGCCAGCACGGCGGCGCCGCACCAAGGCGGACGCCGAGCCGACCGAGGGCTGATCGGCGAGGCCGGGCCGATGGCCGGCACGTTCCACACCCGCGGCCAGCCGACGGCGCTGGCGTTCGTCAAGCGCGCGGTGGCCAGCGTGCGGCCGCCGCACGCGCTGCTGCTCTCCGGGCCGCCGCGCGTGGGCAAGACGACGCTGCTGCTGGACCTGGCGGCCGGGCTGCTCTGCCTCGCTGAACAGCCGGTCGATCGGCCGTGCCGTGCCTGCCTGGCCTGCCGCAAGGTTGAGGCCGCCACCCACCCCGACGTCCATCGCCTCGCGCCGGAGGGTGCGGGTGGCCAGGTCAGGCTCGGCCAGGTCCAGGCGCTTGCCAGCGACCTGGCGCTGCTGCCCCTCGAGGGACGCTGCCGGGTGGCGATCATCGAGCACGCCCAGCGCATGAACCCGGATGCCCAGAACGCGCTGCTCAAGCTCCTCGAGGAGCCACCGGCGCAGGTGACCATCGCGCTGGCCGCCGACGAGCCGGCTGGCCTGCTGCCGACCGTCATCAGCCGCTGCGCACGCGTTCGCCTCGGGCCCGTTGCCCCGGCGGCGATCGCCCAGATCCTGGCGCAGCGGGCCGGTATGGACATCGCCCGCGGCGAATCGATCGGCCGCCAGAGCGCCGGCCAGGTCGGGCTGGCGCTCGAGCTCGCTGCCCGGCCCGAGCTGCTCATCGCCCGCGGCCGGCTGGCGCGAAGCCTGCTCGATCTGCTCGACGCAGATCGGCGGACGCGCCTCGGGGCGGCCGGACAGCTCATCGCTGACGGTGCGGAGATTGCTGCCGGCGCGACGGCCGAGGCGAGCTCGGCGGTGGAGGACGAAGAGGCCCCGAAGGCTCTCGGGGTCCGCACCTCGTCGCGCGGCCGCGGCGGCCGCGGAGTGGCGAAGCCCGCGCCGGCGGAGCGGCGCGCTGCCGTGGCGCATGTCCTCGACACGTGGCGTGAGCTGGCCCGCGACCTCGCCCTGGCCAGCCGCGGCGGCGCAGCCGAGCTGCGCGGCCGGGACCTGATCGATGAGCTAGCTGCGGCCGGAAAGCGCACCGACGGCCCACAGATGGTCCGTTTTGTGGAGCGCCTCGAGGGTGCCAGCCGGGCGCTCGACGCGTACGCGAACCCGGAGCTCGTGCTCGACGTGCTGCTCGTGGAGTGGCCGCGCGCCAACGCCCAGGCTGACTCGAGCCAGGCCGCGTGAAGCGGCTGACGGCTACCGTCCACGGCGAGGTCCAGGGCGTCGGGTTTCGCTGGTTCACCATGCGCGCGGCCACCCGGCTGGGCCTGACCGGATGGGTGGCCAACGAGCCGGACGGCTCGGTCACCGTAGTCGCGGAGGGCACCGACGAGGCGCTCGACGAGCTGACCGGGCTGCTCGCCGCGGGTCCTGCCGGGGCGGTGGTGACGCGTGTCGAGGCCCACCGTGGGCCTGCCGCAGGCAGCTATCAAGCCTTCCGCGTACGGCCATCGGGACACGCCGGCGACTGAGCCCGACGGCCTGTGATCGAGTGCTAATGTGGTCGGCGTGCCGATCACGACCGACGAGAAACGCGAGGCACTTGGGAGGCTGCCGCTCTTCGCCGGCATCAGCGCCGAATCGCTCGACCGGCTGGCCGAGGTTGCCGGTGAGCAGCAGTTCGGCAGCGGCGACTACATCGTCCGCCAGGGCCAGGTTGGCAGCGGCCTGTACATCGTGCTCGAGGGCGAGGTGAGTGTCGTCCGCGGCAGCACCGAGCTTGCCCGGCTGACCGTGGGCGACTTTATCGGCGAGCTTGCGGTGATCGACCAGCAGCCCCGGCTGGCTAGCGTTCGCGCCGAGACCGCCACCCGCTGCCTGGCCGTGGCTTCGTGGGACCTCATCCGCCTGCTCGAGGCCGATCCCGCGCTGGCGCTGAACATGATCCGTGGCCTCGTGGCGCGACTGCGCCTGGCCGGCGAGAGCCACCGCCACTAGCCATGGCACTCGGCCAGCAGCAGCTCGTCGACACTCTGGCCGGACTGGCCCTGTTCGCCGACCTCAGCCGGCCGCAGCTCGAGCAGGTGGCGCACAAGATGACCGAGGACTCGTACCCGCCCGGCCAGCGCATCCTGCGCCAGGGCTTCACGGGCAGTGGATTCTTCGTCATCCTGGAGGGCGAGGTGGCGATCCGCATCGACGGCGAGGAACGGGCGCGTCTGGGCAAGGGCGACTTCTTCGGCGAGATGAGCGTGCTCCTTGGCGAGCCACCGGTGGCTGACGTGGTGGCGCTGCGCCAGCTTCATGTGCTGCACCTCGGCGGCCCCGAGCTGGAAGCCTTCCTGAGTGACCACCCGCCGGTGATGTATCGGATGCTCAAGACGATCGCATTGCGTCTGCGGGACACGAGCCGGTGGCGGAGCTAGCAGAGCGGCCATTTCCCGCGGGCGAATACCCGGTCGTCGTCGTCGGCAGCGGGCCCGGCGGCCTCCAGGCGAGCTACTTCCTCCAGCGTCTGGGCATCGAGCACGCGGTCATCTCCGCCGACGAGGCGCCGGGCGGCATGTTCCGCCGCTTCCCGTTCTTCCAGCGCCTGCTCTCGTGGACGAAGCCGTACGCGCCGGTGTCGCGCGACGAGCGCTGGTACGAGTGGTACGACTGGAACAGCCTGCTCGCGATCGAGCCCGAGAACCGCTCGCTGATGCCGGCGCTGATGGACGGCAGCTCGTCTTTCCCGTCCCGGCCGGAGATGGAGCGCAACCTGGAGACGTTTGCCGAGCAGGCCGGGGTACGCGTTCGCTACGGCTGCCGCTGGCTGTCCACCCGTCGCGCGGCGGAGCACTTCGTGCTCGAGACGAACGATGGCGAGTACCGCTGCCGGGCCGCCATTTTCGCCGTCGGCGTGGCCGAGCCATGGAAGCCCGACACCCCCGGCTTCGGGCACGCCGCCCACTACGCCGACACGCGCGCTGCCGCTGACTACGCCGGCAAGCGGCTGTTCATAGTGGGCAAGGAGAACTCGGCGTTCGAGCTTGCGACAGGCCTGCTGCCGTGGGCGCAGCGCATCGTCCTTGCCTCGCCCCGGCCGGCCAAGCTGTCAGTCAACTCGCACTCGCTGGCGGGCGTGCGGGCCCGCTACATCCAGCCCATCGAGGACGAGGTCCTGGGCGGTGGCGTGTTCATCCTCAACGCCTCGATCGAGGCGATCGAGCGCGGCGCCGACGGCTATCGCGTGCGCTGCGCCCGCTCAGACGGCGCCGGCGAGCTGGTCATCGAGGCTGACGAGGTGATCGCCGCGACCGGCTGGACCTGTCCGCTGCAGGACCTGGGCGAGCTCGGCGTGCAGCGCTTCGGGCGCAGCCTGCTGCCGGCGATGACCAGCTACTGGGAGTCCTCGACCGTGCCCGGCATCTTCTTTGCCGGCACCATCGGCCAGGGCGTGGCGGGCATGAAGAAGTACGGCCTGCCGGCCAACTCGGGCGCCGTCCACGGTGCGCGCTACAACACGCGGGTGATGGTCGAACAGCTGGCCGAGACGCGATTCGGCGTCGCGCGCCAGCGGCCGCCGGTGGCGCCCGACGCGGTCGTCGACCTGCTGCTCGCGGAGGCCACCCGGGCGCCGGAGCTGTGGAACCAGAAGTCGTATCTCTGCCGCGCGCTGACGCTCGACCCCGCCGAGGGCATACGCGACGCGGGCATCCTGCCGCTGGCGGACTTCGTCGATAGCGAAGGCAAGGCGGCCGTGGCGATCGCCGTCGAGACCGACGACACCGGCGACATCCATCCGGCGATCTACCTCCGCGAGGCGGATCGGCCGGCCATCGAGACGCTGCTCGAATCGCACCCCCTACACGACTTCCGGACGGTCGAAAATCGAGCCCGCCTGACGGGCCTGCTCAAGGAGGCGACCGGCGGAGCAATCAGATGACGGCGCAAGAGCTGGCCGAGATAAGCGAGCAGGTCGTCGCCTGCACTCGCTGCCCGCGGCTCGTCGCCTGGCGCGAGGCGGTGGCCGCCGATCCACCCAGGCGCTTCGCCGGCCAGCCCTACTGGGCACGGCCACTGCCCGGCTTCGGCGATCCTGCGGCGGGCATCCTCGTGGTCGGCCTTGCGCCGGCGGCTCACGGTGGCAATCGGACGGGTCGGATCTTCACCGGTGATCGCTCGGGCGACTTCCTGTTCGCTGCGCTGTACCAGGCGGGCCTGGCCAACCAGCCGACTTCGACCCACCCCGGCGATGGTCTGCGCGTCGCCGGGCTGTACATCGCGGCGGTCAATCGTTGCGCGCCGCCGGCCAACCTGCCAACGCCGGATGAGCGCGCGAGCTGCCGACCGTATCTCGTCAGCGAGATGGCAGCGCTGGAGCACCTGAAGGTCATCGTCTGCCTCGGCGCGATCGCCTGGCAAGGGGCGCTCCAGGCGCTCGTCGAGCTGGGCCATCCGACGCGGCCCCGGCCTTCGTTCGGCCACGGCGCCGAAGCCAGCGTCGGGCCGTACCGGCTGCTCGGCTGCTTCCACCCGAGCCAGCAGAACACGTTCACCGGCCGGCTGACACTGCCGATGATGGTCGATGTCTTCGAGCGCGCCCGCGCGCTGACGGCCTAGAACCTGCGCCGCGGCGTGGCACCTCCGCGCAGGTCGGCCTCGAGGCCATCGAGCATCCGCTGCAGGCCATACTCGAACTGCTCCTCGTCGGTCAGCGCGACCATCTCCTCGCTCACCGCGAACAGCTGCGGATAGCTGTGCCTGGGCACGTCGCGCATGAGCTGCCCGAGCTGGCCCAGCTGCCCGGTCGGGCCCGCCTCTTCGTCCCGGCCTTCCGCTGCCAGCCGCGCGCCCACCGGCCTTGCCCCGAGCACCGCCTGGCCGGTGGCATACCCCAGCGCTGCGCCCTGGGCGAGGACCAGGCGCTGGCCATGGAACCCGGCCCGGCCGAGGATGCGCAGCGTCACCTCGACCAGGGCCAGGCCGTTCGGGCCGAGGGGCATGCGCCGCGCCAGGAGCATGGCTGCCGCCGGGTGGCGGGCGATGATTCGGCGCACGCCGCGGCAGACCTCGGCCAGCTGCGCGCGCCACGTGGCCGCTGGGTCGAGCACTACGTCCGCCCGAAGCTCGCCGATCAGGCGGTCGGTGACCAGGTCCAGCAGCGCCTGCTTGCTTGGGACGTGCCAGTACATCGACGCGGCCGCTACCCCGAGGTGCGCGCCGAGGCGACGCAGCGAGAGCGTCTCGACGTCCGCCCCGCCATCCAGCAGCACGATCGCGGCGTGGACGATCCGCTCGACATCCAGCGGTTGGCGGCGACGCGATATAGCCGGCTGCCACCACGGAGGCGCGTCATCACGCTCCTCCCCCTCGATCTGCCGCTCGGCGTGCTCCTCAGGGCCTGTCACTTGAACAGCGTACAACGACCCGAACGCTGCCGCCACCGGTGACCTGCTCGGATCGCGGCTAGGCGCCGCGCCGACTCTGCGACGTTCGGTTGCACTAACGGCGTTAGATTGGCCGCTGTACTCCGGGCGAGCTATGCTGCCCGCTGCTCGCGCGCACGCGCCAGGCGTTATCGTGGAGACCCGCCACGGGTCGCCGTCCCGTGCCCCCTGCAGACGGAGAAGCGAATTTGCCCGCTCGATCCGCGCGCCAGGAAGAACAGGATCTGACCGCTGATCTGGAGGCCGCGCTCGGCACTGACCAGATCCGGCTCGAATACCAGCCTGTCGTTCGCCTTGGCAGCGGCCACGTGGCCGGCGCCGAGGCGCTCGTCCGCTGGCGCCACCCCCGCCGCGGGATGCTCGGTCCGGCCGAGTTCATCCCTGCGGCCGAACGCGGTGGGCTGATCGATCGACTGGGCCAGATGGTCCTGGAGCAGGCGTGCCGTACGGCCGCGGGCTGGCCGCGGCCGTCGACCAAGACGGGCTACTTCGTGAGTGTCAACGTCGCCACCGAGCAGCTTGCCGACACGGCCGCGGCCGAGCAGATCCTGGGCTCGCTTGCGGCGACCGGCTTACCCGCCGGCTCGCTGATCCTCGAGATCACGAACAACCTCGGGGCGGAAGGCGAGCGTGTCGCGCGCGCGGTTGCCGCACTGCGTGAGGCCGGCGTCAGGGTGGCGCTGGACGACTTCGGCAGCGCAACCTCGCTGCGCGACTTGAAGCAGCTGGGCATCGACTTCGTGAAGCTCGACCGAGAGTTCGTCGTGGACGTTGACGGCCCACCGGCGGATGCGGCCTTCGCGCTGGCGGTGCTGCGCCTGGCCGAGGCACGCGGCGCGGAGGCCGTCGCCAAAGGCATCGAGTCGCGCGAGCAGGCCTGGCGCTTGGCCGAGCTCGGCTGCCGATACGGACAGGGCTACCTGTTCAGCAAGCCGCTCGGTGCGAGCGGCATCGTGGCCATCCTCCGCCAGGGCACGCTGCGCGGCTGACGCCAGCGATCTGCAATGGGCCGCGCCACTCGCGCCTCGCCTTCACAATCCGCGCTGACGCATCCTTCGGCTGATGGCCATCCTGGCCGGCCTCGCCGGCATGCTCGGACGCTTCGCCGGCCGCCTGCTCAACACGACACTTGGCTGGGCGACGACGCTGCTCTTTGGGCGGGTCTCGTCGCGCAACCAGACGGTCCTGCTGCTGATCGTCTTCGCCTCTCTCGGCTGGGTGGCGCTGCTGGTCGGCGTGCTGTTGCCCGATGTTGGGACGATGCTGATCGCGTTCGTGCCAGCGCCCGAGTTCGTGCAGGAGGAGTGGATTCGGCTGGCCATGCTGGCCGGAGCCGTGCTGCTGCCGCTGGCGGTTGGAGTGGCGGCCGTTTTCGTCACCCCGGCACAACGCCGACCGAGCGGCGCCGGGCTGGTGGGCGCCGTACTGCGCGGATATCCCTTCACGCTGGCCCTGGCGGTGACGATCGCGGTCCTGGCCGGCGTGGCAACCGTCCGCCGGCTGCGCGCGCTGGCCAAGCGCTGGGAGGACACCCATCTGCCGGTGATCGTCCAGCCGGGCCGCTACGAGGAGGTGCTGGGCCGCATACATGAGGTGCTCGGCGAGGCAGGCCTGGAGATGGCAGTCCGGCCGGCGCCGCGACTAGTGTCGCTGCCGCCCAAGCTGCTCGACATGGCGGCCGGGCACGCGCTCGGCGAGCTGGTGCCGGACCAGCTGATGCTGGTCAAGTCGCCTGACCTGGAGCTGCTGGTCTATCCCTCGGACCTGGCAATCTCCGGCACCAAGGCAAAGGTCGCGGCATGCCGCGCGGCGGTCGTCTCACGGCTCACGTACGCGCCAACCTGGCTGACTGCCACCGCCGGTTCGCAGGCGATCGAAGATGAGATTCGGCGGTTGGGCACGGTGTCCGTCGATTCCGACACGGCGGACGCCGCCATCAAGGACCTGGACGTGCGGCTGGCCAGCCTGGTCGTGCCCTTCGAGGACTGGGAGAGCGCGTACCGGCAGCGCCTCCAGCTCGAGCGCGACAAGCTGCGCGGGCGAGGCCAGGACGTCAAGGCCACCGAGCCCCAGCCACCTTCGCGAACGGACTTGGCCTGGCGCGTAGCCGGCGCGGCGCTGATCGGACTTGTCGCTGCCGACATCGCGCTGCTCATCGCGAGCCGCGGCCGGACAGTCGGGGACGACCGAAAGGAGAGGTAGGGCTGGCGCGCCCGGCGGGACTCGAACCCACGGCCTTCTGCTCCGGAGGCAGACGCTCTATCCGCTGAGCTACGGGCGCACGCCGACCAAGGTTAGCACCAGCCTCGGCACCGGCCGGAGCGGAAATCGAAGCGGCCCCTCCGAAGAGGGGCCGCCGCACTGTCCCGGCCGATCCGGCGACCGAAGTCACCGGGGCTCTGCCACGCCACAAGGGCATCTATCACGCCGGCTGCACCGGCTACCCTAACCCAGCCTACCCATGACCTTGTGTCTGGGGCAGCGACTACCGCCGAAGCGGCATCGGCGCCAGTCTACCTTCAGACGCCTGCAATCTCAAGGGGTTATGCAGACTGCATAGTTAATATTCCGCAACGTCTCGGCGTCCGGTCAACGTTCGGGGCTGCGGAGCTGCCCTACTCGATCGTGACCGAGATCATCTCGACCGGGTCGAGCGGGCGGTCGCCGCTCGTCGGCTGGGCGGCGATCTCGTCGACAACCTCCATGCCCTCGACCACGTTGCCGAAGATCTGGTAGTCACCGGCCGCATCGAGAGCGGGCCGCGCCTCATCCTCAAGGACGATGAAGAACTGCGACCCGGCCGAGTTGGGCACATTGGGCCGCCGCGCCATGGCCACGACTCCGCGCCCGTATTCGCCCACGACCGGCTCGTCAGGCAGGTCGAAGCCCGGACCGCCGGTGCCGTCGCCTTCCGGATCGCCGCCCTGGATGACGAACTCCGGGATGACCCGGTGGAAGACGATGCCGTTGTAGTAGCCGGCGCGCGCAAGGTTGATGAAGTTCTGCGCCGCCACGGGTGACGAGTCGGTGTACAGCTCGATGACGATGTCACCGTATTCGGTCCGGATCGTCGCCAGCGTGCCGTCGCCGGCGGGCTCGTCGGGCGGGTCGGCCAGCGGGGTGGCGGTCGGTGGCGAGAGCGGCGGCGGCGGCGGCGGGTCGAGCACGCCCGAGAGGAAGATGCCGATGATCAACAGCGTGACGGCCATCGAGCCGCCAACGACCAGCGTGGCGATGCTCAGCGCGCGCGGGCTGTTCGGCTCGGTCGCCCAGGCCGTGCCCACCCGCTCCTTCTGGCGCGCCTCGCTGCGTGCGTCGCGCGGCGACCTGTCACGGACGTCGCGGTTGTTGCTCATCGCGTCCTACCTCCGCTGAGAGTGCCACGTGCCGAGTGCAGCGCGGCAGTGAAATCGATGGATCCGTTGAGCAGCGCTTCGCCGAGGATGACGGCCCGAACGCCCACCTGCGCGACCTCGACCAGCACCCGCGGATCGGTCACGCCACCGGCGAGCTGTATCTCGACGTCGTGTTCGGCCAGGCGAGCCAGCAGTGTGACATCAGGCCGGGCTCCGCCGTGCGAGAGCACGACGCGCTGGACACCCTGATCTGCCAGCCAGCCGATCAGCTCGTCCACGGTCTGCGCCTGGCCGCGCCACGGATACTCGGCCAGCCGATCAGGCCGCGGGTCGAGCCCGACCGCCACCCACGCGCCACCGACGCGCAGGCAATCACGCAGCCGCTGCGGCTGCTCGAGGGCCACCCACAGCGGCAGGACCACGCGGGTCGCGCCGGCGGCGAAGGCCAGCTCGACCTGCTCCGGGCCGTCCACGCCACCAGCCAGCTGCAGCGGCACGGCGACTGCCCGCGCCACGGCCTGGACGGCAGCCGTGTTGACCGGCGCGCCGCGCTTGGCGCCGTCGATGTCGACGAGGTGGATCTGAGCGGCGCCGGCCTCGACGAAGTGGCGCGCGATTCGCTCTGGCCGGTCAGTCGGCGTGCCCGTGCCGGTGGCGGCACCCGGCCAGAAGACCAGCCGCGAGCGGCCGGCGGCGAGGTCGATGCTCGGGACGATCTCCATCAGGCGGCAATTGGCGACGGCGCCAGCCCGACGTCGCTCAGCGCACGGCGGACGGCGACGAGTGCCTCGTCGATGTCGCGCTGCTCAATGCCGTAATGGGTCAGGGCCCGGATGCGGTCGCCGCCGGGGTAGTCGATCATGCCCACGCCGTGGCCGGCGAGCGCCTCCAGGAAACGCAGTCGCAGCTCCGGCCGGCTGAGCTCGAAGAAGACGAAGTTCGTGCGCACGCGCGCCGGATCCAGCGCTGTCACGCCCGGTATCTGGGCGAGGCCCTGGGCCAGACGGAGGGCGTTGGCGTGGTCCTCGGCCAGGCGCTCGACCATCCCTGCCGGCCCATCGCGCAGGGCGATCAGCCCGGGTGCCGCCAGGACGCCTGCCTGGCGCATGCCCCCGCCGAGCAGCTTGCGCGCACGGCGGGCGCGCCAGATGAAGTCACGCGTGCCGACCACGACCGAGCCGACCGGACAGGACAGCCCCTTCGACAGGCAGAAGGTGGCCGAGTCCGCCGCCGCGAGCAGCGCGCCAACAGGCTCGCCGAGCGCGACGGCAGCGTTGAAGATCCGCGCCCCGTCGACGTGTAGCGGCACGCCACCGGCGTGGGCCACCTCTGCGATGTCCTCGACGTAGCTTGACGGCAGCGGCTGGCCCATCGAATCGGCGTGCGTGTTCTCGAGCATCACCAGCGCGCTGACGGGGTCGTGGGGGTCGTCAGGATGGCGAAATGCCGCCCGAATGGTGGGAGGATCCATGCGCCCGGCGTCGTCCCAGGGCAGCAGCTTCATGGCCGCGCCAACGACGACGGCGTAATTCGCCGCCTCGTGGGCGAATGAGTGGTTGCCCTCGCCGCCGATGATCTCGCCGCCGCGCGGCACGTGAGCCATCAGGCTGGCCAGGTTGCCCATCGTGCCGCTGGGCACGAACAGCGCCGCTTCCTTGCCGGTCAGCTCGGCGGCCCGCTGCTCGAGCTCGATGACGGTCGGGTCGTCGCCGAAGACGTCGTCGCCAAGCTCGGCCTCGGCCATCGCCCGCCGCATTTCTGGCGTCGGGTGAGTGACCGTGTCGGAGCGCAGGTCGATGCTGAGTCGGGCCATCGGAAGCTCGAGTATATGACGGCCTCCTGAACGGTCCCGAGAGGCGACTCAAATGGCGACTCCTGTTATTCTCGATGTCGCTGCCCGGACCCGTGGTGTAGCGGCCCAACATGCCAGCCTGTCACGCTGGAGATCGCCGGTTCGAATCCGGTCGGGTCCGCCAGTCTTCCCGACACATACCGCGAGGCATCACGATCAGTCGGTCACCCGGCGGTCGCCGCTCCCCACTCGGCGCGATCGCGATAGTTGCCGTCCTTGCCATCGCCGGCTGGCTGCTGTGGCAGTCCTTCGGCAGCCCGACGACCACTCCGGCAGGCTCGCCCAGCCCCACGCCGTCGGTCGGCGCGGTCGCGCCATCAGCCAGCCCAGGCGGCACCGTCCGGGCGCCGACAGACACACCCCCGCCACCGACGCCAACAGCCGCGCCTGACGTCACCGCCTCGCCGGCTCCGACGGCCACGCCCGCCGTCGCCCCGCACCAAGTCGAGATGGCCTTCGTGCCGGCCGTCTCGTTCTGGTCGCGCGAGACCACGATCAGCCTCGATGCGCTCACGCGCGCGCTCGAGCTCGGCGAGCGGCTGCCGCGCGGTGGCGAGGTCGTCATCCCGGCCGGCGACCGCCAGGCTATCGGGCGGGCGCTGGGAGTGACCGTCGCACCGTCGATCCGCGAGACCGACGCCGATGGGCTGCGCGCGGCCGCAAAGGCAGGGGACCTGGCGCTGATGCGGCTGACCGACATCACACCCGCCGTGCGCGCGCTGGCCGTGGACGGCGACAGCCTGTTCGGCAACGACCGGCTGGCCGATGCTGCCGCCTGGCCCATCCGCGCGCTCGTCACATCCAGCACGCCGGACTGGGACCAGGCCACGTCGTGGACACTCGTCGCAGCCGGCGACATCCTGCTCGACCGAGGCGTTGCCCAGCAGGTCTTCACGCGCAACCGAGGCGTGGACCACCCGTTCGACGGTGGCACCGCCCGCATCAAGCGCATTCGCTGCTGCTCGAGCTTCGGCTGGCCGGTGCCGACGACCGAGAAGACCGGCAACCGTGGCGCCGTCCGCGCGCTGATCCAGGGCGGCGACCTGGCAATCGCCAACCTCGAGTCGGCCATCGTGCCCAATGCGCCGCTGGCCAGCGGTGGGCTGCGCTTCCGCGGCCGGCCGGAGATGCTGGACGGCATCAAGGCCGCCGGCTTCGACTTCATGTCGCTGGCCAACAACCACATCGGCGACGGCGGCCAGCAGGGCATCCTCAACGCGATGAGCGAGCTCGACGAGCGCGGCATCGCCCACGCCGGCGCGGGCCGCACGGCCGACGCCGCCCGCCGCCCAGCGATCTTCGAAGTGAACGGCCAGCGGGTGGCGATCCTGGCCTGCGACGCGATCGCGCCCCGCTACCACGTCAAGCCGGACAAGGTGGGCTCGCAGAGCTGCCGCGACGAGCGGCTGGTCGACGAGATCCGGGCGACGCGCGATGTCGCGGACGTTGTGATCGTCTTCCCGCACTGGGGCCGCGAGTACCGCGCCGCCCCGCGGCCGTACCAGCGGGCGCTGGCCGCCGACTGGATGGCCGCCGGGGCTGACCTGGTCATCGGCGCCCACTCGCACTGGGCCGGCGGGATCGAGGAGATCGACGGCCGGCTCGTCTTCTACTCGCTCGGCAACTTCGTCTTCGACCAGACCTGGCAGACGGAGACCCAGCTGGGCCTGCTGCTCGAGCTGACCTTCCAGGCAGATCGGCTCGTCCAGGTGATCATGCACCCGACGCTGATGGTCGACGCCCAGCCGAACCTGATCGACCAGCCGGACGACTGGCGGCGCGTGATCGACCAGGTGCGCGACGGATCTGAGGGGCTGCTGCACTACTAGGCGCCGCCGGCGATCAGCGCAGGCCGGCGAAGAGATCGTCCTCCGGGATGCGCACGCCCACGCGCGAGATGCGCAGGGTGAAGTCTTCGGTCGGCATCAGCTCGCGCCAGTCCTCGGGCGTAAGCGCCAGGAACGGAAACGTTGGCGCGAGCTGGCTGACGTGCTCGGCCATCGCTGCGTGCTTGGCCGCGACGTGGTCGCCGACGTCTACGCGGGTCGTGATCGGTCCTTGGGCGGCCGCCATCGCGGCCATCTGCTGCTCACGCTCCCGACGCTGCTCGTCAGTCTCGTCTGGCGAGGGCTGCCACCATGCCTGTGCGCCACGCTCCTCTGCCCGGCGGCGGACCTCGTCCATGCGCGTCCAGTCGCGGGTCACCTCGTAAAGCTTCAGCGGCGCTTCGGGCAGGTGGGCGGCGCGCTCGAAGGCCGCCTTGGTGACGAGGGCTGCGCGGATGTGGTCCGGATGCCCGTAGCCGCCGTAGTCGTTGTACGAGACCATCACCTGCGGCCTGACCTCGGCGACGATCGCCAGCAATCGCTCCGTGGCGACGGCGAAGTCCGCCTGCCAGAATGAATCGGGCGCGTCGTTCTCCGGCGTGCCCATCATCCCCGAGTCGACGTAGCCGAGCCAGCGGTGCTCGATCGGGCCGAGACGCGCCAGGGCGCGTCCGATCTCCTCCCGCCGAAGCCCGGCGAGGCGGGCATGGTTTTCCGGCGTATCGAGCTCGGGCACGACGATCTCACCGTGCTCACCGCCGGTGCAGGTCACGCAGACCACCCGCGCGCCCTCGGCGGCATAGCGGGCCATGACGCCGCCTGTCGAGATCGACTCGTCGTCAGGATGGGCGTGGACCAGCAGCAGGCTGAGTCGTTCGAGCATGGGCCGATGATAGGATCGCGCCGTGAGGCAGGCCGCCGATGAGTGACGACCGCCAGCGCTGGGCGCTGATCCTTGGCGCGAGCAGCGGCTTTGGCGAGGCGGCCGCGCTGGCCCTCGCCGCCGATGGCTACGACATCTGTGGCGTCCACCTCGATCGACGCCAGGGCATGGCCCACGTCGATCAGATTCGCGACAAGATTACCGGCCACGGACGCGAGGCGCTGTTCTTCAACGGCAACGCGGCTGACGACGAGCAGCGGGCCATGGTCGTGGCCGAGCTGGGTGAGCGGCTCCGGGCCGACGGCGGATATGTCCGCGTGCTGATGCACTCGCTCGCCTTTGGCACGCTCAAGCCGTTCCTGGCCATGGAGCTGGCCGATGCCATCAGCCGCAAGAACATGGACATGACCCTCGACGTGATGGCCCACAGCCTCGTGTACTGGGTCCAGGACGTGTGGCGCGCCGGGCTGTTCGCCGACGGCTCGAAGGTCTACGCGATGACCAGCGAGGGCTCGAGCCGGGTGATCGGCTCGTACGGGGCGGTCAGCGCAGCCAAGTCCGCGCTCGAATCTCACTGCCGCCAGCTGGCGATGGAGTTCGCCAAGCTGCGCGCTGGCGTGACCGTCAACGCCATCCGGGCCGGCGTGACGATGACGCCTGCGCTGATGCAGATCCCCGAGGCGCAGGAGCTCATCGACCACGCCACCAAGCGCAACCCGATGGGGCGGATGACGGCCGTTGACGACGTTGCCCAGGCGCTGGTCCGGCTGTCCGGCGAGGGCACGCACTGGATCACAGGCAACGTCATCGGCGTCGATGGGGGCGAGTTGATCAGCGGTTGACCGAGGTCCCTGAGCCGTCCTCCGTCCGCGACCACCTGGCCAATGAGAGGACCCTTCTCGCCTGGGTCCGGACCGCCCTGACGGTCATCGGCCTTGGCTTCATCGTCGACCGCCTGGCGCTCGTCGATGCGGCTGGCGGGCTCGAGGCGCTGGCCGGTGTTGGATTGGTGCTGCTCGGCGGGCTGATCGCACTGGCCGGCGGGTGGTCGTTCCTGCGCGCCCGGCGCGAGATGCTCACCGGCACCTATCGTTCGTCGCTCGGCGTCCACCTGGCGCTCGTCGGCGCGGTGATCGTCGGCGCGCTCGTCGTCGTCGTCTTCCTGCTCACGTCGCCGGGTAGCCAAAGCGGCGTTTAGACCAGTCGTAGACCAGTCTGATACACTCAGCCTCATGAGGAGGGTCGGAGCCTACGAGGCCAAGACAAAGCTGCCCAGCCTGCTCGTCAGCCATGCAC
>Ga0247708_1000017_pt1 | contig 46783 bp, 44 predicted proteins | sample 42W_NmetaG_FD_189040 | JGI IMG/M metagenome (GOLD analysis project Ga0247708, IMG submission 189040) | Soil microbial communities from hillslope of Landscape Evolution Observatory, University of Arizona, Oracle, AZ, United States - 4-2-W_N | ecosystem: Engineered > Artificial ecosystem >...
CCCCAAGGCGCCCCCGCCCTCGGCCTCCAAGTCCGTCCCGTTCGACGAGAAGACGGCCAAAGTCGTCGAGGCCGAGACCACCCCCACCAAGATGGTCTTCGAGCACGGCGGGAGCCGCACGGCCAAGATCAGCACCTCCCCCGTGCGCTTCAAGGACGCCTCGGGCCGCTGGTCGATTACGACCTGAACATCGTCGCTCGCCCCGACGCCAGCCTGGGGGCCAAGGCCGCGCCCCGGGCGGCCACGCTGGGGGCCAAGGCCGACGGCGGCCTCGTCACCGTCCAGACCAGCGCCGGCCCGGTCGTGCTCCGCCATCCCGGCGCCCCCCCCGGCCGCCGCGGCGGTGAGCAAGGCCGAGGCCACCTACCCCAAGGCCCTCTCCGGCGGCCGGGACATCCGCATCGCCCTCACCCCTGACGGCTTCGAGGAGAGCGTCATCGTCCCCGACGCCGGCGCCGGGGGCTCCTCACCGAGGAGCTGGTCCTGCCCGCCGGCGTCACCGTGCGCAACGCCAAGGAGGGCATCGAAGTGCTGGATCGGGCCGGCGCCGTCATCGCCGCCTACGGCCGGGGCTTCGCCTACGACGCCCAGTTCCCCAAAGGCGCCGTGCCCACGCCGGTCACCGTGCGCCTGCTGTCCCAGAAGGCCAACGTGGCCATCATCGAGGTGGCCATCGCCGATCCCGACTGGCTCACCACCCCCGGGCGCGCGTTCCCGGTCACCATCGATCCGACCTGGACCCAGTCGACCTACCCCGGCCAGGGCGGCCTGGCCACCATGGTCATCGACGGGACCCCTGGCGACCCGCTCCGGCCGACACCGCGTACTACGGCAGCATCTCCCTCGGCACCGGGCTCTACAACGCCGGCAACAGGACCCGCACGCTGATGCGCTTCGACGTGTCCTCCATCCCGGCCGACGCGGTGGTGACCTACGCCCATGTCGCGATGAGGAAACAACTACACCGGTTTCTCGAACACCGACTGCACCAACAAGAAGACCGTCAACGTGCACGGCCTCGCCGGGCCTTTCACGGCGTCGACGACGTGGAACAGCCAGCCCGGGATCGTGGCCGGCCCGCCCGCGCACACCTCGGCCATGGCCAACCAGGCGGCGAGCGCCCCAGGCTGTTCTCCGAACTGGGAGGGGCTCACCGCCACCTCGCTGGTCCAGGGCTGGGTCAGCGGCGCCGCCAACCACGGCCTGGGACTTCGGGCCGACGAGTCGGACATGTCGGCCTTCCAGCACTTCTGGTCGGCCTTCTACTCGACCGGCGCCTACTCGCCCTACCTCTACGTCACCTGGGACCGCCTGGCCAACCCGCCCGGCAATGTCTTCGCCACCCCCAACGCCGACGGCTCGGTCACGGTGACCTGGGACGAGGCCACCCTGCCGCCCGACGCCTCAGCGGTGGACTGGTACGTGGTCCACGCCCTGAACCCGGACCTGAGCTATGCCGGCGAGACGGCGGTGGTGTGTGGCACCTGCACCACGGCCACCCTGACCAACCTTGCCCGGTCCAAGGACTACGTCTTCGGCGTCTACCCCCACAACGGCGCCGGCTACAACTTCGCCCCCAGCAACCAGGTCCCCACCCCGGCCGACCCCCTGGTCCGGGCCGGCGACGGCCCCTTCTTCTCCTACGACACCTTCGCCATCAACGACCGCCTGGCCGCCAGCGTCAACGTGGGCACGGGCAACCTGCAGCTGTCCACCGTCGACATCGCCGTCCCCGTCGTCGGCGGGGCCCGGGCCATCGGGCGCAGCTACAACAGCTTCGCCCTGTCCCCCGCCAGCACCTCCAAGGTCTCCCCGCTGTTCGGGCCCTCCTGGCGCTTCAGCGAGGCGCCCGACCGAAGGCTGCTCGTCCACTCCGACGGCTCGGTCACCTACCTCTCCGGGGGCGGCCACGCCACCGTCTTCGCCGCCGGCACCCTGGCCCCGCCCACCGGCGTGGACGCCTCCCTGGTCAAGAACCCCGACGGCACCTACACCCTGGCCGACATCCCCAGCGGCGGCATGCTTCACTTCCGCGCCGACGGCCTGCTGACCTCCGAGGTCGACCGCAACGCCAACACGATCTCCTTCACCTACCCCGCCGGTGGCGGCTATCAGACCTCGATCGCCGGCAACGCCGGCACCGCCCCGGGCAACACCGTGAACATCACCTACGGCGACGGCGGCAAGGTCTCGGCCCTCTCCCAGACCGCCGGCAGCCTGAGCCGCAGCGTGAGCTACGCCTACGACGCCGCCGGCTACCTGCACCAGGTCACCGACGCCGGGGGGACCACCACCTACGACTACGACCCCGCCACCCGGGACCTGATCACCATCACCGACCCGGCCGGCCACATCACCCGCTTCACCTACGACAGCTCCCGCCGGGTGGAGAAGGTCATCAGAGACCTCCCCGGAAATGATGACCCGGTGACCACCTACGCCTACCCCACGCCCACCCAGACGACGGTGACCGACGCCAACGGCAACCCACCGGCCACCTACACCTTCCATCCCGACGGCCGCCTCCAGGACAGCGTCAACGCCCGCGGGGTCAAGACGGTCGTGACCTGGACGCCGCAGCTGCGGGTCGACAAGGTCGAGGTGGTCGAAGGGACGTTGGTGCAGACCCTCATCGACAACCTCTGGAGCACGGTCACCGGCTCCGCTCTTCCCGACCTGCTCAAGGTCAGCAGCCCGACGGGGGCCTTCACCGAGGCCGGCGGCTACGGCAGCGGCGTCACCGCCCGACAGCCGGGCTGGACGACCGACACCATGGGCTTCCAGACCGCCTACGCCTATGACCCCAAGGGCAACCTGGCCTCGGTCACCGACGCCCTCAGCCGCACGGCACGAGTCGAGCGCAACGCCGACGGTACCGTGGCCAGGGCCTACTCCCCGAAGTACCCGGACTCGAACCCGACCGTCTACGGCTACACCAACCACCAGCTCACCTCGGTCGACCCGCCGGGAACCGACCTCGGCTCCACCGCCGCCACCTACGACGGCTTCGGCCGCCTGCGCACGTCCACCTCCGGCGAGGGGGTGACGACGACGTTCGAGTACGACCTGCTCGACCGGGTGAAGAACCAGTCCCACAGCGACGCCACGCCCACGATCAGCTACACCTACGACGGCGCCGGCAACGTGGCGACCCGCATCGACGGGACCGCCACCACCGACTACACCTACGACGAGGCCAACCGCCCGCTGACCAAGACCGGCGGGCTGTCCTGGACCTGGGACCGGGCCGGCAACCTCAAGACGGCCACCGACCCCGGCGGCAGCGCGTCGTACTCCTACGACATCCTCAACCGGCTGCACCAGGTCAACGAGGCCCCCCTCGCCCAGGCCGGCCAGCCCCCGCCGCCGGTGCGCAAGAGCATCTACGCCTACGACATCTTCGGCCGGCGCACCGACACCTGGCACAACACCGGCTCCGACATCGTCTACCTGGGCAACACCGTGATCCCCCCGGCCAGCTTCGCCGTGCACACCAAGGCCACCTACGACGCCGCCGGCCAGCTGAGCGAGCTCAAGACCACCCGGGCCTCCTCCGACGTCGACCCCGGCAAGGTCGTCTCCCACCTGCGCTACAGCTACGACGTGGCCGACCCCAACCCCTGCGCCGAGGGCGTCCCCGGCCGGCCGACCGGCATCCGCCACGCCGTCACCGACGTGGTGGCGGCCAAGACCACGGCGTACTGCTACGACAAGGCCGGGCGCATGACCAGCGCCACCACCAGCCCCGGGGGCCCGACCTACACCTACGCCTTCGACGCCAACACCAACCGCACCGCCGGCCCCGAGGGCGCCCATACCCTCAACGTCGTGGACCAGCTCACCGACTCCGGCTTCGACTACAACCTCGACGGCAGCCTCATCGCCGGCGGCGGCCTCTCGCTGGGCTACACCGGCATCGACCAGACCGAGTCGATCACCAAGGCCGGCGCCACCACGGACTACGGCTACGCCGGCGGGGGCCAGGGGGAGCGGACCACGGCCGGGCCCACCACCGCCCTCCACGGAATGGCGGGCATGGTGAGCGAGACCACCGCCGGGGCCACCACCTATTACGTCCGTGACGCCGCCGGCGCCCTGATCCTCCAGCGCACCCCCACGGCCGGGGACTTCTACTACGTCCATGACGGCCAGGGCTCGGTCATCGCCCTCGTCGACCCCTCCGGCACCCAGCGGGCGGCCTATGCCTACGATCCCTACGGTGACCACGCCACGGCCACGGCCATGAACGGCACGCTTCCCCCCAACCCCTGGCGCTGGATCGGCAGCTACCTGGATGCCACCGGCCTCTACAAGATGGGCGCCCGCTACTACGACCCCGTCCAGGGGCGGTTCACCCAGCTCGACCCGGTCGCCGGAGGCTCGGCGAACGGCTATGACTACTGCGCCGGCGACCCGGTGAACTGTTGGGATGGCAGCGGAACCAAGGGCCAGCGGCCCCTGCCGGACGAGCCGCTGTGCTTCCGCAGTGAGTATCCGTATGACCTCGGGTACAACTCGATGCGATGCGTCCTTTACCGCGAGGCCGTCCGGACCGGCGACAGCAGCAAGTACTTCAAGTACTTCAATATCGATGAGCCAGTACGTGAAGGCGGATGTCCGAAGTACTTCACGACGATTGTTGAGACGGCAGGAGTCGGAGGAGCGGGACGCGCCGTCGGGGACTTGGCTAACTCTCGGTGGCGGGAAGCAGCTCGAAAGCTTTGGGCGTCCGCTCTTAGCAGTGGTGCATTGACCTTGATCGCGAAAGCATACTCTTATCCCATTTCGTCGGTAGCAACCGGCTTTGACATCTACTGTGCCAATCTCGGATAGCTATCCAGGAGCTCGAAGGAGACAGACTTTATGGGAACGATGGCTCTATGGATGTCGAGAATCGCTTTGTTCTTCATAACCGTAGTGATCCCCGGCGCGGCAGGCGTAGGGGTCCTCCGCGACCGACATCTATCCACGCCGATTTCAATAGGCGTCGGGTTCATGCTCTTCAGTATCGCCGCAATCGGGTTCGTCTACGGGGTTCGTAAGTGGAAGAGTCCGCCAGTGTGGGCCTCGATATTCGCTCGTGTGTACCATAATCGAGATTGGTGATCTCGAGCTGCCCTGCAGGCAGATGCTGGTCGATACTCTGACGCCTTATACACCGCCGAACAGACCACAGCCTTCGCTGCGGCCGCAGGAGGTCCTAGCTACGCCATGCTCGCCTTCACCGCCGTAGATGCCCTGTGTACCAACTTCTGACGATGAATAAGGAATCTCACAACACAATTAGGTCGTTCCTCGTCGCCCCGGAAGACCGCGATCTCGCCCCTTCAAGAGATATGCAATTATCCCAAGGGTCAGCGTTGGTGGTGCTGCGCGGGTTGGCCGGGTCGGCGCTCTCCCACACCTCCTCCGACCCCTCCACCAGCCGCCCGTCGACGTCGCCGAGCTCACGTTGTCCAGCATCGGCGCCACGGCCAAGGCCAGCGCCGCCGCCTGACGCCGAGACGTCCCGTCGTCTCCGCGACTTCGTCGCCGCCATGGTGGCGTTCATGCACACGCTGCCGGTGCTGCATGCCGATGAGACCACCGACGGGCTGGGGACCAAGACGTGCTGGATGCACGTGGTCTCCACCGCCATGTTCACCCTCATCCACGCCTCGGTCACCCGGGGCGGCGACGCCATCGACGAGGTCGGGGTGCTGCGGGGCTACCGAGGCGTGGTCGTCCGTGACCGCCTGGCCATGTACTGGAAGCTCAGATCCAAGCACGGCTTGTGCGGGCCCACCTGCTCCGTGATCTCGCCGACGTCGCCGGCGTCGCCACCCAGACGGCGTGGGCGGCCGGTCTCGCCGCGCTGCTCGTGAAGATCAACACGTCCTGCGACGACGCCCGCCGGCGTGGCCTACGCCAGCTGGCTCCGGTCCACCAACGCGCCTTCACCGCCCGCTACGACGCGCTCGTCGTCCAGGGCGTTGCCGCCAACCCCGATCCCGACGGCGGGCGCAAGCGGGACTACTACCAGCGCCGGTCGCACAACCTCATCAGCGCCTTCCGTGACCACCGCCGCCACGTCCTTCGCTACATGTACGACCTCGAGGTCGCCTTCACGAACAACCAGGCCGAACGTGACCTGCGGCCCACCAAGCTGCACCGGAAGATCTCGGGTTGCTTCCGCAGCCAGCGCGGCGCCGAGCGATTCGCCCACCTACGCAGCTACCTGTCCACCACCCGCAAGCACGACGTCCCCGCCATCGACGCCCTCATCCGCCTCTTCAACGGCGACCCATGGATGCCGCCCACGGTCCCGGCTACCTGAACACTTATGACCGATGTTCTGGGACCATGCGGGACGGGACACCTACCTGCGCTGGCTGCGTGACGACGGGCTCGAGGTGATCTGGGACCGCTTCATCCCCGAGGGGGAAGGCGGTCACGTGCTCGTCCTGGCGCAAAAGCCCGAGGAATGACCGACGCTGGTCCTTCCCATGGCCCCGACGTGCGTGAGCAGCGCCTGGTCTTCGGCGAGGACGCCGAGCTCTACGAGAAGGCCCGTGCCGGCTACCCGGAGAGCCTCGTCGACGACGCGCTGGCCGTGAGCGACAACCCGGACATCTGGCGCGCCCCCCGAGGGGCCGCGCGGACGACTCCGCCGTCGGGGACGGGCGACTGACTGACGGGGTTCCCGGGCCTGCCCCAGACTGCGACTTCCTGAACCGTCACCCCGCCCAGATCGGCCTAGGCCCGATGGACCGTCACGTCGATCGCGTACGTGGCCAAGGCTCCCAGGTCGGCGAGGTCCCCACCCAGCACGTCGCCGCCGGGCTCCGCCAGCGCGATCACGAGGGCATCCACAGCAGACCCCTGCCGAGCTTTGGCCCGGAGCGATGCTGCCCTTCTGGCGAGTCGTTCGGGAACACGCTCGACGACGTCGCACGTCTTGAGGAAGCGGTTCACGTTGGCATCGGTGCGCGGTCTGCCCGTCAGGGACTCGACGAGGACCATCGATGGCACGACCGGCGGCCAGAGACCCTCAGTTCTGAACGCCCGGATGACAGCGAGCGCGTCCGCGTTCCGTCGAGCGAGCTTGCTGACCCCTCCCGAGTCCAGAACCAGCGGGCTCAAACCGCCTTCCTGCGCCGGCTGCGCCCTCCGATCTCGGCGGCCAGGCGCTCGGCGCGAGCGGCCACCCGGGGCGACGGCTCGCCGACCTCGTCGAGAAGCTCCTCGACGTACCGGTCCGTCTCAGCGAGAAGCTCCTGGCGATGAAGCTCAGCCCGCACGGCATCCTGGAGCAGCTCCGAGGCCGGAAGGTGCTGCTCCTTCACCACCTTGTAAAGCTCTTCCGGGAGGTAGACCTGCATCCTCGGCATACGCCTACTATACGTACGCTCCGAGGGAGCCGACGCCCGATCGACTTCGTGCGCTGCCACGTCACGGGCTTTCCGTTCGCCGGGTGCACGACGCCTCAGAATCGTGCGGCCCCATCGAGTGTCCCCCATCGGGTGTCCCCGAACCGGTCGGGCCGGGCGACCACGAGTAACCCACTGGCGCCGGACTGGGCGTAGGCGGTCTTGTCCGAGCGGCCCCAGTAACGACGATGTACTTCGCGCCCAGAACGACGGCGACCCGATGTCGGCGGCCATCGTCGGCGCCGCCGCATGATGCGCGCGGGAGCATGGACGGCCATGGACAACGCCCGGCTGCCGGAGGAGCTCGACGCCGGACCGCTGGTGCTGCGCAGATGGCGGGAAGAGCACCTCGACGCGGTCGTCGCCGCAGTCACGGAGAGCCTCGCCGAGCTGCGTCCGTGGATGCCGTGGGCCGGCGGGGACGTCGGCCCCGGCGAGCGGGAGTACATCCGCCAGGCCGGGCCCCGCTTCGACGAGGGCCGCGAGTTCGCCTACGGGATCTTCGACCGCAGCACCGGCGCCGTGGTCGGGGGCTGCAGCGTGCACCGCCATCACGGCCGGCACGAGGCGGAGATCGGCTACTGGGTCCACAGCCACCACACCACGAAGGGGTACGCCACCCTCGCCGCCGGCGCCCTGACCGATGCCGCATTCGCCCACCTGCCCGAGGTGGCGCTGACGGTCATCCACTGCGACGCGGCCAACCGGGCCAGCGCACGGGTGGCCGAGAAGCTCGGCTACCTCTGCGCCGGCGAAGTGGAGCGCGAGATCGTGGCCCCGGGTCAGACGGGCCGGGGGATGGTGTGGGTCCGGCTACGCCGGCAGGCCGGTGCGTGACAGCACGGCCGCCAGCACCTCGTCGGCCTGGCCGGCCAGGTCGGCCAGGGGCCGGTTGCGGTGGATTCGCTCACCGAGGTCGGCCTGGGCGACGGCCGCGGCGCCGTAGCGGCCGGCCACGTCGAGCAGCATGCCGATCTCCACCCCGTAGCCCGGTTCCAGGACGAGCCCCTCCAGCGCCGCCCGGCGGACGGCGACCTCTCCCGCCAGGGGCTGGCGCAGGAAGGCCAACTCGGGGAACAGCCGGCGCAGCAGGGGCCGGGCCAGCAGCTCGGTGACCCGCCCACCGCCCTCCCCGCCCACGGCGGGGCGCCGGTACGTGCCCTTCACCAGCACCAGCCCCTCGTCGATTAGCAGCGGCTCCACCAGGGCGGGCACGAAGTGGAGGTCGAAGTTGCGGACGTCGGCGTCGAGGAACACGACGATCTCGCCCGTGGCCACCCGGACGGCCTCGGCCAGGGCCGCCCCCTTGCCCGGCGGCCCGTCGCGGCGCACCACCCGGGCGCCCAGGGCCCCGGCGATGGACCCGGTGGCGTCGGCCGACCCGTCGTCGACCACGATCAGCTCGTCGACCAGCGGCCGGGGGCCGTCCAACGCGCCGGCGACGGTGGCGACCACCCGGCCGACGGTGGCGGCCTCGTTCCGGGCCGGGATGCAGACCGAGACCCGCAGGCCGGCGGCGGCCTTGGCCGCGGCCAGCCCCGGCGTGCCGACCGTGAGGAGGGTCACGGCCGGCTGCCCGTGAGGTCGAGGAACTCGGCCCGGGTGCGGGCGTCGTCGCGCACGAGCCCGTGCAGGGACGAGGTCACCGTCTGGGAGCCCACGGCCTGGACGCCCCGCAGCGACATGCAGAGGTGCTCGGCCTCGAGCACCACGCCGACCCCCTTGGGCGCCAGCCGGTCGTCGATCCAGTCGCCGACCTGCTTGGTCAGCCGCTCCTGCACCTGCAGCCGGCGGGCGAAGTGCTCGACGACCCGGGCCAGCTTGGAGAGGCCGAGGATGCGCTCGCCGGGTAGGTAGCCCACGTGGGCCACGCCGGAGAACGGGAGCAGGTGGTGCTCGCACAGCGAGTGGAAGGGGATGTCGCGGGCCAGGACCAGCTCGTCGTAGCCCTCGTCGTTCGGGAAGGTGGTGGGCACGAACGGGCGGGGGGTGAGGAACTCCTCGTAGGCCAGCGCCACCCGCCGGGGCGTGTCACGCAGATGGTCGCCGTCGGGGTCCTGGCCCAGGGACGCCAGCAGGGCCCGGACGGCCTGCTCGGCCCCGGCCAGGTCGATCCCCCGTCCGGGCACCGCGTGCAGGGCGGGGACGACGGCCTCTCGCGGCATCAGCTCGACTGCGTTGCTCATGGTCCTCCTGACCGGGTCAGGGTTCTAAAGCGGGCGAATCTTCACTTTACACGCTACCCTGGGGGACACCGACGATGAAGCACGACCAACATGAGGGCGCCCTCGCCGCGGTGGCGGCACTGGGCGACCCCCTCCGCCGCAAGCTCTACCGCTTTGTCAGCGAGCAGGACCACGCGGTCGGCCGCGACGAGGCGGCCGAGGAGGTGGGGGTCACCCGCTCGGCCGCCGCCTTCCACCTCGACCGCCTGGTCGCCGACGGCCTACTGGAGGCGGAGTTCCGCCGGCTGACCGGCCGCCAGGGGCCCGGCGCCGGCCGGCCGGCCAAGCTCTACCGCCGGGCCCGGGCCGAGATCGCGGTGAGCCTGCCCGCCCGCCGGTACCAGCGGGCCGCCGCCGTCCTCGCCGCCGCGGTCAGCGAGGCGACGGCCACCGGCACACCGGTCGGCGCGGTGCTGGACCGCGTCGCCCGCGAGGAGGGCGCCCGCATGGCGTCCACACCCGACGTGCTCGACGCCCTCGCCGGGGCCGGCTACGAGCCCCGGCCGGCGGACGGCGGAATAGTGCTGGCCAACTGCCCGTTCCACGCGCTGGTGACCGAGCATCCGCAGTTGGTGTGCTCCATGAACCTCTCCCTGCTGGACGGCTTCGCCGACGCCCTGCCCGAGGCCGGCCTGCGGGCCGAGCTGCGGCCGGAAGAGGGACTCTGCTGCGTGCGACTAGAGCCGAAGGACCCTTGACGCCGATACCCCCCGGTGGTATAAATGTACCCCTACCGGGTATCTGTACAACCGAGAGCGAGGATCGCCACATGAGCACGACCACCACCATCGGCGTCGACGGCATGACCTGCGGGCACTGCGTGAACGCGGTCCAGACCGAGGTGGGCAAGCTCGAGGGCGTGACCGACGTCCAGGTCGACCTGGCCAGCGGTCAGGTCACGATCGTCGCCGACCGCGAGCCCTCCGCCGCCGAGCTCCAGGCCGCCGTCGAGGAAGCCGGGTACGAGGTCCGGACGTGAGCGCCAGCAAGGTCGAGCTCGAGATCGGCGGCATGACCTGTGCCTCGTGCGCGGCCCGCATCGAGAAGCGCCTCAACCGGCTCGACGGCGTCCAGGCCTCGGTGAACTACGCCACCGAGCACGCCACCGTCCAGCTGCCCGAGGGCCTCGCGCCCGCCGACGTGATCGCCGCCGTCGAAGCCGCCGGCTACACGGCCACCCTGCCCCGGGCCGAGCGGCCCGCGGTCGACCTCGACGGCGAGAGCGCCGGCGAGGCCGACGAGACCGCGCCCCTGCGCACCCGGCTCCAGGTCTCCCTGGCCCTGACCGTGCCGGTCCTGGCCATGGCCATGATCCCCGCGCTGCAGTTCGAGAACTGGCAGTGGCTGTCGCTCACCCTGGCCGCGCCGGTCGTCGTCTGGGGCGCCCTCCCCTTCCACCGGGCCGCCTGGGTCAACCTCCGCCACGGCGCCGCCACCATGGACACCCTCATCTCCATGGGCACGCTGGCCGCCTTCTTCTGGTCGCTCTACGCCCTCTTCATCGGCGACGCCGGCATGCCCGGCATGAAGATGCCCTTCGACCTCTCCATCTCCCGGGGGTCGGGCACGCACGAGATCTACCTGGAGGTCGCGGCCGGGGTGACGTCGTTCATCCTCGCCGGCCGCTACTTCGAGGCCCGGGCCAAGCGCCGCTCGGGCGCCGCCCTACGGGCCCTGCTCGAGCTGGGCGCCAAGGAGGTGGCCGTCCTCCGCAACGGCACCGAGCGCCTCATCCCCGTCGAGCAGCTGGCCGTGGGCGACCGCTTCGTCGTCCGACCCGGCGAGAAGGTGGCCACCGACGGCGTGGTCGAGGAGGGCACGTCGGCCATCGACGCCTCCCTGCTCACCGGCGAGAGCGTGCCGGTGGAGGTCGGGCCCGGCGACCCCGTGGTGGGCGCCACCGTCAACGCCGGCGGGCGCATCGTGGTCACGGCCACCCGGGTGGGCGCCGACACCCAGCTGGCCCAGATGGCCCGCCTGGTCACCGAGGCCCAGAGCGGCAAGGCCCCCGTGCAGCGGCTGGCCGACCGCATCTCCGCGGTGTTCGTCCCCATCGTGATCGTGCTGGCCCTGGGCACCCTCGGCGTGTGGCTGGCCAGCGGCGAGGGCTCCGCCGCCGCCTTCACCGCCGCGGTCGCCGTCCTGATCATCGCCTGCCCCTGCGCCCTGGGCCTGGCCACGCCCACCGCCCTCCTGGTCGGCACCGGCCGGGGGGCCCAGCTGGGCATCCTCATCAAGGGCCCGGAGATCCTCGAGTCCACCCGCCGGGTCGACACCGTCGTGCTCGACAAGACCGGCACGGTCACCACCGGCAAGATGGCGCTGGTCGACGTCGTGCCCGCCGAGGGGACGACCATCGAGGAGGTCCTCACCCTGGTCGGGGCGGTCGAGGACGCCTCGGAGCACCCGGTGGCCCGGGCCATCGCCGGCGCGGCCCGGGAGAAGCTGGGCGACCTGCCGCCGGTGGAGTCGTTCGCCAACCAGCAGGGCCTGGGCGTGCAGGGCGTGGTCGACGGCCACGCCGTGGTGGCCGGGCGCACCCGCCTGCTGGCCGACTGGGGGCTCGCCCTCACGCCGGAGCTGACCGAGGCCAAGGACGCGGCCGAGGCTGCGGGCCGCACGGCCATCGTCGCCGGCTGGGACGGCCAGGTCCGGGCCGTGCTGGTGGTCGCCGACACGGTGAAGCCCACGTCGGCCCGGGCCATCGCCCAGCTGCGCGACCTGGGGCTCACGCCCGTCCTCCTGACCGGCGACAACGAGGCCACCGCCCGCGCCGTCGCCGCCGAGGTGGGGATCGACGAGGTGGTGGCCGAGGTCCTGCCCGAGGAGAAGCTCGACGTGGTCCGCCGGCTCCAGGCCGAGGGCCGGGTGGTGGCCATGGTGGGCGACGGGGTCAACGACGCGGCCGCCCTGGCCCAGGCCGACCTCGGCCTGGCCATGGGCACCGGCACCGACGTGGCCATCGAGGCCAGCGACATCACCCTCGTGCGGGGCGACCTGCGGGCCGCGGCCGACGCCGTCCGGCTGTCCCGCCGCACCCTGCGCACGATCAAGGGCAACCTGTTCTGGGCCTTCGCCTACAACGTCGCCGCCCTCCCGCTGGCCGCCGCCGGCTTTCTCAACCCGCTGATCGCCGGCGCGGCCATGGCGTTCTCGAGCATCTTCGTCGTCTCGAACAGCCTGCGGCTCCGAACCTTCAAGACCCAGCCCTGACCTCCAAGGAGCAGCCCCCCTCATGAAGCGCGCCCTGTCCCTGCTGGCCCTGTCCGGCCTCGCCGTCGTGCTGGCCGCCTGCGGCTCCGACGATTCCGGCACCACCCTGGCCAGCGCCGGGGAGGACCGCACGATCGAGATCGAGATGCGCGACATCGCCTTCGCCCCCAGCTCCGTCGACGTGCGGGCCGGCGAGAAGATCCGGTTCGTGTTCACGAACACCGGCCAGGTCACCCACGACGCCTTCATCGGCGACGCTGCCGCCCAGGACGCCCACGAGAAGGAGATGCGAGAGGGCCACGGCCACGGCAAGCAGGCCAACGCGGTCCAGGTCAAGCCGGGCAAGAAGGCCCAGCTGGTCCACACCTTCGACCGGCCAGGCCAGACCCTCATCGGCTGCCACGAGCCCGGCCACTACACGGGTGGTATGAAGGTCACGGTGAACGTCGCATGAGCCACAACACCGGGGGGTAGGCGCGGGCCATGACCGTCAGGCGACTCCCCCGCTGGGCCGCAGTCCTCGCCCTCTTCTCCCTCCTCGCCCTGGCCTGCAGCGGCGGGTCCTCCGGTGGCGACGACGCCGCCGCCCCGGCCGACGGCGCGGTCGCCGGGCCGGGCGAGCGCCCGGTCCAGTTCGTGGGGGCGGGCAAGGTCCGCCTCTTCGGCACCTTCACCATGCCCGAGACGGCGAGCCGCACCGTTCCCGGCGTGCTCCTCGTCCCCACCAGCGGCGCCGGCGACCTCCTGGGCCCGACCGGCGCCAACGACCCGCTCGGCCAGGACCTGGCGGCCAGCTTCGCCCAGGCCGGCCTGGCCACCTACCGCTACGACCAGCGGGGCACGGGTGAGAGCAAGCTGGAGCCCGGGGTGAACCTGACGGTCGACGACCTGGTCGCCGACGCCAAGGCCGCCCTCGACCTCCTGTCCCAGCGCCGGGAGACCACCGGCCAGGACCTCTCGGTGGTCGGCTACGACCAGGGCGGGCTCGTGGCCATGCGCCTGGCCGCCACCGACGACCGGGTCAAGCGGGTCGTCCTGATCTCCACCCCCGGCCGGTCGCTGACCGAGACCCGGGCGGCCCAGCTCGACGCCCGCCACGGCCCCGAGTCGGGCCCCGCCCTGCGCGAGCTCGTCGCCGGCCTGCTCCAGACCCGCGGCCTGCCGCCTCTCGACAGCATGCGCACCGAGCTGCGCGCCCTCTTCCCGTCCCAGCACGCCGCCTTCATGGCCGACCTGTATGGGATCGACCCGGCGGCCGACGCGGCCAGGGTGCGGGTGCCGGCCCTGATCGTCGTCCCCGCCGACCCGGCGCCCTATGACCCCCAGCGCCTGGCCGCGGCCATGCGGGGCGCCCAGGTCCTCACCTCGACGGGCACCAGCCCCACGCTGGTGATCTCCGGCGAGACCGGGCCCGACCTGTCCGACCCCACCAGCCCCCTGCACGACCACGGCTCGGGCCCGCCCGTCGCCAAGACCACCCGCGACACCGCCGCCCTCGAACGCATGGCGCAGTTCCTCGCGCCGAAGCCCTAGCTCAGGCGGTCAGGCGGGCGGCGAGGTCGACCGCCTCTCCCAGCCAGTCGCGGCCGTGCTCGGCCGGCGGCCGCCAGCCGGTGGACCACCCCGCCCACCGCAGGCACAGGTGGAGCCGGCACAGGTCCAGGTCCCGGTCGGTGCCGCCGTACCCGCCCGCCTGCCGGTAGGCGTCGACCAGCCGGGCCACGGCGGCGCCGTCCCACCCCGACGTGAGGGCGGCCAGGTCGACCAGGGCCGGGCCGACGCCCGCCATCTCCCAGTCGACCGGGCAGATCCGAGGCGGGCACTCGCTCGGCGACACGAGCACGTTCGACGCGTAGAACTCGCCGTGGATGAGCGTCTGGGGCAGCGCGAGCAGCTCCTCGACCACCCCCACGTGCACCGCGGCCAGCCGGTCGGCGTCCCGGGCCCCGAGGGTGGACGCAACCCGCCCCAGCCAGCGGTCGTAGTAGCGGCGGTCGTAGCGGAGGAGGTGGCGGGGCGGCGGCCGGACCCGCTCGTGGAGGCGAGCCCGGTGGAGGCGGGCCAGCCATCTGGCCGCCTCCTCCCACACCGCCAGGTCGCCCACCTCCCACAGCGGGGCCCCTCGCACCTTCTCGAGCACCAGCACGCCGTCCTCCGCCGTGTACATCCGCGCCGTGCCTCCCGGCGCCCGGGGCAGCAGCGTGCGGTACACCTCGGCCTCCCGCCCGGCGTCGAGCAGGAACGCGGGCGCCACGCCCTGGGCCTCGGCGACCACCGACGACGGGTCGAGCGCCTTCACCAGCACCTCCACGGTCGAGCCCCCGGTGTCGACCACCAGCTCCTCGATGGGATGGCTGGTGGTGTACGGGAACGGTCGGTGGCGGCGGATCTCGGCGTCGGGGCCGAAGGCGGCCGCGACCACCGACTCCAAGGTCATCGAGCGGTGGGCCGCCGGCCGGTGGGCGGGGCGAGGAGCACGTCGGCGATCCGCTCGCCGGCCTTGCCGTCCCACAGCGAGGGGCGGCGGGGCTCCACCCCGTGCTCCAGCACGTGGCGGGCAGCGGCCACGACGGCGGCGGGGTCCCGCCCCACCACCCGGTTCGTGCCTTCGGTGACGGTGATCGGCCGCTCGGTGTTCTCCCGCAGGGTCAGGCACGGCACACCGAGCACGGTGGTCTCCTCCTGGACACCGCCGGAGTCGGTGAGCACCAGGCGGGCGCCCGCCTCCAGGTCGATGAAATCGAGGTACCCCAGCGGCTCGACGAGGCGCAGGTTGGCCGCCCCCGGCAGGTCCTGGAGGTACCGGCGGGTCCGGGGGTGCACGGGGAACACGAGAGGGCAGGCGGCGCCGACCTCGGCCAGGGCCCCGACCAGGCCGGCCAGCACCGACCCGTCGTCCACGTTGGCCGGGCGGTGAAGGGTCACCAGCCCGTAGTTGCCGGGGTCGAGGCCGAGGGCGGCCGCCGTCCCCCGCCGCCTGGCCCGGTCCAGGTTGGCGAGGAGGCTGTCGACCATGACGTTGCCGACCAGGTGGATCTGGTCGTCCCGGTACCCCTCGGCCAGGAGGTTGTCGACAGCGTCGGGCGACGGCGCCAGCAGGTAGTCGCTCACCCGGTCGGTGACGACCCGGTTGACCTCCTCCGGCATGGCCCAGTCCCGGCTGCGCAGGCCCGCCTCCACGTGCGCTACCAGCGATCCCGCCTTGGCCGCCACGATGGCGCAGGCCATCGTGGAGTTCACGTCGCCCACCACCACGACCACGTCGGGCGCCAGCTCGGCGACCAGGGGCTCGAAGGCCGTCATCACCCGGCCGGTCTGCTCGGCATGGGTGCCCGAGCCGACCTCCAGGTGGTGGTCGGGCGGGCGGGTGCCGAGGTCGCGGAAGAACACGTCGCTCATCGACGCGTCGTAGTGCTGGCCGGTGTGCACGAGCACCGCCTCTGCGCCGGCCCGCTCCAGGGCCCCGAGCACGGGCGTGACCTTCATGAAGTTGGGCCGGGCCCCGGCCACGCAGACGACCCTCACGACCGGGCTCCTGCGAGCTCTCGGCTGCGGTCCCATCCCAGCCGGCCCAGCAGCTCGCCGAAGAACCGGTCGGACACTGCGGCCGGGGCCAGCTCGCCGATGCCGGCGCGGATGCGGCTGCGTACGGCGCCGAGGTCGGCGGTGAGCGCCTCGGCCATTGCCCGGTGGAGCGCCCCGCCGTCGGCCGGGTCGTACGACGGGCAGCCGAAGCGGTCGACGAGCGGCTTCAGCCCGTCGAGGCAGGGGGCCAGGAACGGCACCCCGAAGGTGAGCGCCAGCATCGCCGCCCCCGAGTTGAGCGCCCTCCGGTAGGGCAGGACGGCCAGGTCGGCAGCCCGGTAGTAGTACTGGACATCCTCGAGCGGGATGCGGCTGGGCTCCACGACCGCGGCGTCGGTGCCGGTCGCCCACAGGCGCAGCCGGCGAGCCCACTCGCCCTCGGACGCCTGCCCGGCGACGATCAGCTTGACCGGCCGCGGTGGGGAGCCGGCGAGCAGCCGGTCGAAGGCGGCCACCAGCTCGTCGACCCCCTTGTAGCGCTGGAGGGCGCCGAAGAGCAGGAAGGCGAAGTCCTCCCCCTCGAGGCCCAGCTCGCTGCGGGCCGAGGCCCGGGAGACGTAGTCCGGGTAGGCGCCGGCATACGAGGCATGGGGGACGAAGAGCGCCTTGGCGCCGGAGAGCTCGACGACCTCGGCGAGCAGGCCGGCGGTGCCCGGCGCCATGACGTGCACCGCGTCGGCCGCCTCCACGAGGGCCCGCCGGACGGCGGCGTCGTGCTCCGGGCGCTGGGTGTCGTGGGGGAGGATGTTGTGGGCGGTCCACACGATGCGGCGGCCCTGCGCCCGGAGGGTGGCGAGCAGCTCGGCGAACGCCGCCACCCGGTCGTCGGCCTCCTGGTCGCTCGCCGCCCCGGCCAGGACGTCGCCCACCCAATGGAAGTGGCAGACCATCCGCCCGGGCCAGGGGACCTCGGCCAGCCCGGACCAGTCCTTCATCGGCAGGGGGGCCACCCCGTGCTCGAACGCCCGGCAGTACAGCAGGCCCTGGTAGGGGTTCATGCGGGCCGGCGGCGCGTAGAAGAGGAGCACGGGCTGGTCGCCAGCCTCGTCGCCCCGCCGGTAGTGGAAGCCCAGGTCGGCCAGGTGGGCGCAGGCCTCGGCCACCGCCTCCAGCACGCCGGCGTCGCGCTGGGCGAGCCGCGCCGTCCTCACCCCCCCGCCCCGGGTGCGAGACTCTCCTGATGACAGGCGCGGGAACGACCTCGTCCGGCCGGCGCCGCCTGGGCCTCGTGGGCTTCTTCGGCTGGGGCAACTTCGGCGACGAGCTGTTCCTGTCGGTGCACCGGCAGTTCCTCTCTGAGCAGTTCGAGATCTCGGTCCTGCACGACCTGCTGGAGAAGCCGTACTACAGCGGGCAGGTCGCTGACGCCGTCGCCGCCGTCGACGCGATCGTCATCGGAGGCGGCGACCTCATCATCCCATGGCAGCAGTCCGAGCTGTACTGGAAGCCGGAGTACCTCGAGCGGCCGGTGTTCCTGACGGGCATCGGCGTCCCCCGCTGGGGGGGCTACTCGAAGGACGTGGTTGACGCCATGCGGGCCTTCGTGCAGCACCCGAACGTGCGGTTCATCAGCACCCGCGACGCCCCCAGCCAGGAATGGATCGTCAAGCACCTGGAGCCCAACGTCGCCGTCCACACGGGGGCCGACATGGTGTGCGCCCTCGACGTCCCGCCCGTCGAGCGCTCCGAGGAGCGGGTGCTCGGTGTCGTCACCCGCAAGCGCAAGAACGAGGGCGACGACCTGTTCTGGCTCGAGCGCCTCTGCGAGAAGGCGGCCCGGCTCGACTACCGGATCGACCACCTCGTCCTCGGCGTGGGCCGGGTGGGCGAGGCCGACGAGGCGGTCCACGGCGACCTGCGCATCCCCGGCAAGAAGCTGGTGCGCTCGGACGACCTCGACGAGCTGTGCCGGGCCATTGGCCGGTGCCACGGGCTGGCCAGCATGAAGTTCCACGGGACAGTGGTGGCGGCCATGTACGGCGTGCCGTCGATCGTGCTGTCGGCCACCGACAAGAACCGCAACTTCATGGGCATGATCGACCGCCCCGAGCTCCTGTCCGGCCTGGGCGACGCCCACCTGCCCGACCGCTTCTCGCCGTACATGGCGGCCATCCCCCGGCATAGCCGCACGTGGCTGCGCGACAGCGCCACCGCGGCCATGGAGCGCCTGCGGGCCAGCCTGCTCGAGGCCGTCCCGGCTCCCCCGGCCCTCGCCCGGGCCTGAGGGCGGCCTCACCGGGCGACCCCGTTCCGCCCGAGCAGGTCGCCGTACAGGTCGACGTACCGCCGGGCGTTGCCCGCCCACGTCCGCCCGGCGAGGACCCACGCCCGCCCGGCCGCGCCCAGGGCGAGGCGGTGGTCCCGGTGGCGGGCCAGGTCGCGGATGCGGGCGGCCAAGTGCGACGGGGTCTCCGGCCGGAACAGCACGCCGCGCTCCCCGTGGCCGCCCACGATCTCCCGCAGCGACGGCAGGTCGGCCACCACCATTGGGCGCTCGAGGGCCATGGCCTCGAACGGCTTGAGCGGGGTCACGAAGTCGGAGGCGTAGTCCGACCGCCTGGGCACGACGAACACGTCGATCAGCGAGTAGTAGCGGACGATGTCACGATGGTCGACCTCGCCGGTGGTCACCAGCCGCTCGCGCACGCCCAGGCGCTCGGCCAGGCGCTCGACGGCGGCCCGCTCGGGGCCGTCGCCCACCAGCAGGCAGCGCAGGTCCGGCAGGTCCCGCGCCGCCTCGGCGAACGCCCGGACCAGGACGTCGTGACCCTCGCGGTAGGAGACGTTCGAGATGTAGCCGACCACCACCGACCCGTCGAGGCCGAGCGACGCCCGCAGGCCGGCGGGCGGCGGCTCGGGCCGGAAGCGGGCCTCGTCGACCGCGTTGGGCACGACGACGATCTTCTCCTGGGGGACACCCCGCTCGACCAGGACGTCGCGCATGGCGTCGGCCAGCGTCACCACCACGTCGGCCTCGGCCATGCACCGGTTCTCCTGGGCGATCCGCAGCCTCGTCCACTCCCGCTCCAGCTTGCCGGCCAGGCGCGGCGCGCCCCAGAGGTGCTCGTGCAGCGAGCGGACCTCGTAGACGAGCGGGACGGCGAAGTGGCGGGCGAGGGCCAGGCCCTTCAGCGCCAGCTCGTAGCCGCGGAAGCCCGACGCGGCATGGATCACGTCCGCCCCCTTGGTGCGGATGACGCCGGCGGTGAGCAGGGCGTCGTAGCGCAGCCGCCGGTCCACGGGCAGCGCCGGGTCGTCGGCCCCGGGCACCGGCAGGCGCACGTGGAGGACGCCGTCCACCTCCTCCTCGTCCGCCACCCCATCGACGCCGTGAGAGGCCGGGTAGCCGAGCGGTGTGACGACGTAGGGGTCGAGGCCCGCCGCCTTCTGGGACCGCACCGTGTTGAGGTTGCGCACCGCCCCGCCGCTGCTCTCGAACGGGCAGCTGACCTTGAACAGGTGGCAGATCCGGGGAGCGGGGCCCGACGGCGCCGGCCGGCTGCGCCCGGGCACGGTGGGCGACCACCCGGTGCCGAGCTCCCGCAGCGTCCCGGCCATGGTGCGGTGCCGGGCCTCGTCGGCGGGCAGGCCGGTGCGGGCGGCGATCCGTTCCAGCGTGCCCACGTGGGCCGTCAGCCGGCCCTCGGCGACCTGCAGCCGGGCCAGGAGCCGCAGCCGCAGGGCGTCGTCGGGGACCTCGGCCGACCAGGCGGCCAGATCGTCGGCGCTCGTCGTGCGGATGCCCGGCGGGCCGGCGAGGAACAGCCGGTCGGGCAGCTTGCGGTCGCACTTGAGCAGCCGGGCCCGCAGGGTGACCGCCCCCTCGGGCGGCTCGACGAGGCAGGCGAACGGCGACGACCCGGAGCTTCCGCGCGTGGGCAGGTACACGTACCAGCCGAGTTCCTCGCGGGGTGACTTCGCGAAATGGCGGTACGGCCCGGGGATGACCGCGCCCTCGCCGTCGACGAACTCGGCGCACAGCAGGGCGGCCCGGGTGGAAGGCGTCTCAGTGCCGACGATCTCGCCGGTCACCAGGTAGGCCGAACCGTCGTCGACCGGGAAGGCGGCCGCCACCGCCCGCTTGTACGTCAGCTCCAGGTCGGCCGGCTCGGTGGGCGCGGCCTCGGGCGGGCGCTCGGGCGGTGGGCGCACGACCACGCGAGGCCGGTCCGCTGCTCCGTCAAGGCGCAGGGCGTAGACGATCCCCGCCCCCGCCTCGTAGCCGACGACCGCGCACCTCTCCTCCAGGTGGGCCCGCAGGTCGCCGTAGTGGTCCAACCACCACATGGCCCATTCGGGGAAGGCCAGGAACCGGGCGCCCCGGCTGCGCAGCAGCTCGAGGTGGGCGACGGCGTCGGCGCCCGTGGCCGGGTGGTGCCCGAGGTATGCCCCGTCGGCGCCCTGGGGGAAGTGGGCGCCCCGGGCGGCGCCGACCCGCAGCAGTTCGCCGTCGCCCTTGCTGGCCACCAGGACGGTCTCCCCCCGGGGGACGGCGCGGGCCGCCAGCCGGGTGAACGGGCTGCCGCCGGGGCCCGGCGGGCACAGCCGGTCGAGCAGCCGGCCGATGACCAGGTCGGAGTCCAGGTGCTCCTCGGCCAGCCGCCGGGCCGCCCTGCGGTGGTGGTCGTAGGCGGCATCCACCTGGTCCAGGGCCGCAGCCGCCTCCTCGGCTGTGGTGAAGGCGAGCAGGCCGTGACCGTGCGGGAGGTGCGCCGTCCACCCGGTGTCCTGGGCGACGACAGGGCGGCCGGCGGCCAGGTAGCAGGCCGAGCGGTCGGAGAACCAGCCGCTGAGGGAGGTGACGTAGCCCTCCTTGGCCACGCCCAGCTCGCCGCGGGACCCCCGCACGAAGGCCCGGTAGTCCTGCGGGGTCCCGGCGACCCGCCCTGGGTCGGCCAGGCGCCAGCCGTACTCGTCGAGGGCGGCGAGGTCCTTCTCCTCGCCAGGATGGATGGCGACCGCAGGCTCCAGGCGGCTGCCGGTCCGGCCGGGGAGGTCCAGCAGAGCCCGCCAGCTGTGGCACTTCTGGCCGAACCGCCGACCGGCGTGGTCGACGGATCCGTAGCCCCGCCAGTTGGCGACGGTGGTCCAGGCGTCTCCCTCGCCGTCGCCCCCCTCCGGCCACTCGTCGAGCACGACGGGCGGCAGGGTGGCGATCCAGGCCCGGTCGCACTTGGGCACCAGGCAGTCGCCCTCTCCGACGTCGAGGCCGACGGTGACGAAGTGCGTGTGCCCGTCGAACCCCATGTCCTCGCCCTGGGCGTGCCACACCTGGGTGAAGCCGGGGTCGAGGTCGACATAGGCCCGGACGGGCACCGGACCCAGCAGCTCGGGGTCGCGCAGCATGCCGGCGACGTCGAGGGCGGCGTCGGCCGAGCGGGCAAAGGCGGCCAGGTCGTCGTAGCCCGGGCCGGCCGTCGCCCGGTCGGGCGCCACCAGGGCCACCCTGCCCTTCAGGTCGAAGGCCTCCGCCAGGTGGTCGAGGGCGGCGACCCGCTCGGGGGAGAGCCTGTCGACCGGCTCCACCAGCAGGACGTCGTGGCCCAGCCGCCGGAGCCCCAGCACCCACTGCAGCACGGCCCAGGTGGCGCCCCCCTGGCCGGGGACGCCGGCCACCATGCCCGACACCAGCACGCGCAACGGTTCATGGGGCAACGTCGATCTCCTCGAGCATCGGGCTCAGCGCACGGACGGGTGAGAACAGCTCTTCGGCCAGTGCCCGGGCGATGCGGGCGTGGCAGTCGTAGTCGGCCAGGACCGCCTCCACGGCGGCGGCCGCGCCCCGGGGCGAGTCGAAGGCGAGCAGGCCGGCCCCGCAGGGCAGGGTCTGCGAGAACCCCGTGTCCTGCACGACCGCGGGGCGGCCCGACGCCAGGTAGCGGGTGGTGCGGTCGGAGAACCACCCCGTGCGGCCGTGGACGTAGACGCCCTGGGCCACCGAGAACTCGGCGGCCGACTCCTGGACGTAGCGGCGGAAACGGGCCGTGTCCCAGGCCGCCTCGGCCGGGTCGGCCAGCCGCCACCCGTGCTCCTCGAGGGCGTCGCGGTCCTTGCCGTCGGCCTCGTCGATCTCCAGGGCCAGCTCGAACGTCGCCGCCGCCAGCCGGGGCAGGTCGATGAAGCGCCGGAACTCGTGCGCCTTGGGCCCGAGCGGCCGCCCGCCCACCTCCACCGGCCCGTACGGCCCCCGCCAGGCCGAGACCGTGGTGAAACGGGCCGGCTCGGTCGGCGCAACCGGCGCCACCGGCCAGTCCTCCAGCACCACGGGCTGGCGGACGGAGCACCACCGGCGGCCCCCGTCGGGGACGGGGCAGGCGGCGGTCCCCAGCAGCTGGCCCACCGTGAACCAGTGATCGTGGAGCGCCAGCGGCGCCGTGCCCTCGGCGTCCCACACCTGGGTGTAGCCGGGGTCGAGGTCCACGAACACCGTGGCGCCGACCCGCCCGCAGACCTCGGGCAGGGTGAGATGGCCCGAGATGTTGAACAGCACGGCGGCGCCGGCGGCCAGGTCGCCCAGCTCGGCGGCGGTGAGACCCCAGGCGGTCGTCCCGTCGGCCCGGAGGAGGGTCGACCGGGCGCCGAGCCCGGCGGCGGTCACGGCCTCGGCGAACCACTGCTCGGCACCGGCCGCGGGCTCCCCCCGCAGCTGTTCGACCAGGTGGACGTCGAACCCGAGGTGCTCGAGGGCCCGAGCCCACGACAGCCGGGTCCAGGCCGCCCCGCCGTTGCCGGCCTTGCTGGCGACGGCGCCGGCCACCACGGCGAGGGTCACCTGCGGGCCTCCACCACGAAGCTGTGCCGGGGCCGGGAGTCGGCGGCCGCGATGTCCGCGTGCCCGGTGGAGGTCTCGCCGGAGAGGCAGCGGCGGACGTCGACGAAGCCGGCCCGGCGCAGCAGCTCCTCGGCCCACTCGGGCGTGAAGAGCGAGACCGCCTCGCCGTACCAGAGGACGTGGGTCACGAATTTCCCGCTGGCGGTCACCGCGTGCCGGTCGGAGACCTCGAAGTAGCCGTCCTCCCCCCGCTCGAGGGCGGCGATGGCCCCTCGCAGGTCGGGCAGGCACAGCCGGAGGGCGCCGCCGGGCTTCAGCACCCGGTGCAGCTCGGCCAGGGACGGAACCAGGTCGGGCAGCGGGATCCGCCGGAGGGCGTCGCCGCCGGCCGCGTAGTCGACGCTGCGATCGGCCAAGGGCAGGCCGCCGCCGATTGGCCCGTCCAGCTGTGCCCAGCCCTCGGGCGCCCCGCGGCCCCAGTGGAGCCGGGCCGGCGCACCGGCCAGCGCCGCCTGCAGGCCGCCGTCCTGCCGGGCGGCGCTCGACCGCCCGAGGGCCCGGGCGTGCATCGCCGTGACCGTGGGAAGCCGATACCGGCGGGCGGTCACCGCCGGTCGCGGCGGACCCACGACGCAGATCCCCACCCGGTCGAGGTCGACGGCCACCCGCACCCGGGGGTCGTCCTGGATGGCGACCCACGCCCGGGCCATGCCCTCAGACCACCGGATGTCGTCGAAGACCACCACGGCCGGCTCGGCCAGGGCGGGGAAGATCCGGTCGAGGTACTCCAGCGTGGCCCGCTCGTCGTGGTGGCCGTCGACGAAGGCCAGCTCCACCGGGCGGTGGCGGGACAGCACCTCATCCAGCGTGGTCCGGAACAGCCCGGGCACGACCTCGACGTTCCGGAGGCCGAGGCCGGCCAGGTTGGCCGCCGACCGGTCGGCCAGCGCCCGGGCGCCCTCCATGGTGACCAGCCGGCCCCGGTCGTTCAGGTGGAGCCCGCCGGCCAGGTAGCCGGCCGAGACGCCCAGGCAGGTGCCGAGCTCCAGGGCCCGCTCCGGCCGCAGGCGCCGGGCCAGCAGGAGCAGGAGCAGCGCCCAGCGCGGCTTCTTGCTGCGCCGCCGGCAGGTGTCCCCGAGCGGCGCCTGCTTGTCGACGCCGCGGCTGTTGGGCAGCGCCACCGAGATCGGCTCGTCCGACGCCTCCATGGCCGCCCGGAGCGACTCCAGCGCCGCCACCCAGCCGCGCTCCCCGGGGTCGAGGTCGTCGGCGACGGTGGCGGCCACCGCGTTGGCGATACGCCGGGCCTGGGGCTCGGGATCCGTGCCCAAACGGTCCAGCTCCTCGGCCGTCACGGCGAGCCTCCGACCAACGAGCGGCTGCCGACGGCGGCGAACCGGAACCCGTCGCCGGTCACCGGCGGCGACAGGCGCCACACCGCCCCGGAGTCCTCGTGCAAGGCGACCAGCTCGGCGCAGGCGTCCAGGTGCCGCCGGAGGCCCTCGTAGAAGCCGAGCCACCACAGGCCCGAGGCCGGCACGACCAGGTACTCCGCCCCCCTGGCCTGCAGCGCCTCCAACTCCTCGACGGCGTCGTCGCTGCTGGCCGGGTGGTGGCCGGCATAGACGCCGCCCTCCACCTGCGGGAGGTGCCAGCCCGTGCGGTCGGCCACCTCGAGCAGCCGGTCGTCGCCCCGGCTGACCACGGCCACCGTCGCCCCTTCTGGTACCGCGTCGGCGACGAGGGCGCGGACCCGGTCGACCAGCGTCTCCGGGCGGCCGGCGGCAGGGGTCCCGGCGGCCCGCCGCCTTGCGACCCTGGCCGCCGCCTCGCGGTCGGGACCTTGCGACGGTTGCGGCCGGTCGAGGCTGCGGCTCAGGGCCAGCGCCGCGGCCGTAGTCGGCGCCTGCGGCACCTCGACCGGGGGCGGCCGCTCCAGCCCGAGCAGGGGCCGGAGGCAGGCCGGATCCCAGTCCTCGCCGGCGAAGGCGAGGATGCGGCGGACCACCGGATCCGGGTCGCCCACGAGGTCGGCGTGGCGCACGCGGAGCACCCGGCCCGAGCCCAGGGCAGCCTCGGCCTCCGACGCGGCCTGGGCCGCGTGCAGCCACGCCCGCCACGCCCCGGCGACGGTGTGGAAGACGCCGGCGTGGGTGGGATCGGCGAGCAGGCCGGCCACGCACGCGGCAGCGTCGCGCACGACGTGGACGAAGCGGGCGTCGGGGAACAGCTCGGCCAGGTCGAGGGCCGACCGCGCCACCTCGGTGCCAGCCGCCACCAGCCGGCGCCCCGGCACCCCGGCCGCCTGGGCCAGCGACGGGCCGACCGCCCGCAGCACGCCGGCCGGGGCCAGGGCGGACGGGTCGGTCACCCGGGCCGCGAGGTCGGCGGCGAAGCCGGCCAGCCACCGGCTGTCGGCCAGGGCGTGCAGCGACCGGTGCTGGCCGAGGGCCCACGCCAGCAGGTCGAGGGACGAGCGGGGCGGCCCCATCACGAACAGGGGCCCGCCCGAGACGAAGGCCGGCCGGCGGCGGGGCCGCGGGGCGGCCTGCAAGGTGCCCAGCGGAGGGCCGGTGAGCCGGCGGAGCGTCGGCGCGGCCGCCATTCGCCAGGGCCGCAGGTCGGCCGCCTCCCCCCGGGCCCGGGCCGCGGCGTTGGCCCGGGCCCGGTCGGCCAGCGCCTCCTGGACCCGGCAGCGCTCGGGCGACCCCAGCCCCGTCCGGAGGTCGGTGGTCAGCGACCCGGCCCGCTTGCGACGGAAGTAGCCCACGTGGTCGGCGTTCACCACCCGGGCCGCGTGCCCGGCCCGGCGGAGGAACTCGGCGTCGCCGGAGAAGCGCATCCCGGTGGCGAACCCGCCCAGGCGGGCCACCAGGGCCCGGGCCACCAGGCTGGTGGGGTGCAGGAGCGGGAAGGCGGCGGGCCGCTCGGCCAGCACCGCGTTCACGTCGAGCGGGTACCGGACGGGGTGGACGTCGCCCTGGTCGACCAGCACCCGCACCTCGTGGCTGCCGACCAGCTCGGCGCCGGTGCGGTCGGCCTCGGCGAGCAGGACCTCCAGCCGGTCGGGCGCCGACCAGTCGTCGGCGTCCTGGAACAGGTAGGCGTCGAACTCGGTGCGGTCGATGACCGCCTGGATCAGGCGGTAGGGTCCGCCGTTGTCGTCGGCGGCCAGCATGGTCACCCCGGGATGGGGGGCCACCACGTCGACCGGCGGGACCGGCGACGCATCGTCGATCACCACGATGGCGTCCGGCGGCCTGGTCTGCTCGAGCAGGGACTCGAGGGCCTGGGCCAGCCACGCTTCGCACCCGTAGTGCGGGACCAGGGCGCACACGGTGGCGTGCCGGCCGATCGGCGCCGCGCTCATGCGCCCCCTCCGGCCTTGGCCGGGTCGAGGGCGGCCGAGCGAGCCTGGGCGTCCCAGAGCACGCGGTACAGCCCATCGCGGCCCAGCAGCTTGTCGTGGGTGCCCCGCTCCACCACCTTCCCCTCGTTGAGCACCACGATCTGGTCGGCGCCGCACACCGTCGACAGGCGGTGGGCGATCATGAAGGTGGTCCGGCCCTTCATCAGCCGGCGGAGGGCATCGAGGATCACGCCCTCGGTCCGGGAGTCGACCGACGAAGTCGGCTCGTCGAGGATGAGGATCGGCGCGTTTTTCAGGAAGGCGCGGGCGATGCACAGCCGCTGCCGCTCGCCGCCGGAGAGCTGGGCGCCGCGCTCGCCCAGCTTGGTCCGGTACCCGCGCGGGAGGCGCTCGATGAAGTCGTGGGCGTTGGCGTCCCTGGCCGCCCGGATCACCTCCGCCCTGGTCGCATCGAGCCGCCCGTAGCGGATGTTCTCCTCGATGGTGCCGCTGAACAGGAGCGGCTCCTGCAGGACGATGCTCATCTGGGCGCGCAGCGACGCCAGGGTGAGGTCGCGCACGTCGTGGCCGGAGAGCAGGATCCGGCCGTCGGAGGGGTCGTAGAAGCGGGGCAGTAGCCCGACGAGGGTCGACTTCCCGGCGCCGGTCGGGCCCACGATCCCCACGCATTCCCCGGGTTTCACCACCAGGGAGACGCCCTTGAGCGTCTCGGCCCGGCCGCCGTAGCAGAAGCTCACGTCCTCGAAGCGGATGCCACCCTTGGGCCGGTCCAGCTGCACGGCGTCGGGCATCTCGACCACGTCGGGATCGGTCTCGAGCAGCTCGAGCGCCATCTCGAAGCCGATCAGATCCTCCTGGATGGAGTTCATCGTGGAGCTGATCTCCTCGAGCGGCTTGTAGACCGCCTTGATGTAGTGCAGGAGCACCAGCAGGCGGCCGATCGTGAGGTCGCCGTTGAGCACCTGCCACGCGCCCACGCCGATGACGCCCGCCGTGCCCAGGGCGGTCACCAGGTTCACCACGAGGGTGAAGAGGGTCTGGCGGACGGTGACCTTGACCCGGGCGTCGACCGCCTCCTCGCCCTGGGCCCGGAACTTGTCGTACTCGTGGTCCTCCCGGTTGAAGGCGGCCACCACCCGCAGCATCTGCATGGACTCCAGGACGATGTGGAGCGAGCGCATCTCCATGCCCTTGACCTTCCGGACACGCGGGCCGATGCGGCTGCCGTAGTAGCCGGTGGAGTAGTAGATGAACGGCACCACACAGAGGCTGAGCAAAGCGACCGGCTTGTTGATCGTGAAGGCCACCACGAACATGCCGACGAGCATCAGGCCGTTCTGGATCAGGGGGAGGGCGGCCACCGTCACCCCCTCCAGTGAGGTGGCCTGGCCGTTGATCCGGCCCATCAGCTCCCCGGTGCGGCGGTCGTCGTGGTACGCGAACGAGAGCCGCTGGACGTGCTGGAACAGGTGGCTGCGCAGGTCGAGCACCATCCGCATCGACAGCTTGGTGTTGATGTACTGGGTCGCCACCATCACCCCGCTGGCCACCATGGTGATCGCCAACCCCAGGCCGGCGGCAAGGACGATCCGCCCCGCCGGGCTCCCGGCCAGCCCGCCGAGCGCATCCGGAAAGGGCTTGTCGCCCAGGACGCTGTCGACGAGCAGGGCCATGGGCCACGGCTCGAGCAGGCCCGCTGCCGCGCCGATCAGCATGAACAGCGTCGAGAGCGCGACCCGCCCGCGGTACGGCTTCAGGTAGGGCAGGGCCCGGGGCCAGGCCCGCAGGCTCTCCTTGAGCGCCTTGCTCACCGGGCCGCCCGGGCGACGTGCGACGGGGCCCGCCACCGGGCGAGCAGCACCTCCCGCAGTAGCTGGGCTCCCATCGCGGCACCAGCGAACGGCGCCGCCGCCGGGAGCAGGACGGCGAGCGACACCACGAGGCCGGCGACCGCGGCCAGACGGGCCGGGCGCGGGCGGATGCGGACGCGGAACTGCACGCAGCCCTCCGGGTGGCTGCTGCTGACCAGCTGCCCCACCAGGAACGGTCCGAGGAGGAGGACGGCATCGTGGTCCTCCCAGCCGGTGGAGGTGGCCACCCGCATGCCCCGGTGGCGAAGGTGGTCGACGGCCGCGGCGGCCACGTCGGCCCTCGGGCGATCCTCGGCCACCATCACCACGCCGGTGGGAGTCCGCCGCGCCGGCCCGGCCAGGGCGACCGGCCGGGGCAGGTCACGGTTGGCAACCCCGACCGACGAGCGCCGTCCCCACCAGCGCACCAGCGGCTGCACCAGGTGGTGCACGGCGACGGAGAGGCGGAACGCCATACGACCCTGCCGGATCGATCGCGGGGGGACAGCGCGGGCCACGTCGTACCCGAAGAGGGTGGCGACGAAGGCCACCGCGGCCAGCGCCGGCAGTGCGAGCAGCGGGTGGCCGGCTGCGAAGGGGGCGGTGGCCAGGGCGACGGCGGCCAGCGGCACGCCGGCCTGGTGGGCGATGTCCGCGCCATGGGTGCAGCGCTCGTAGACCGACTGGTACGGCGCGGTGCCGTAGATGCCCCGGTAGACCCGCTGGCGGAACCGCGAGCTGCGCACCGGCGCGTACACCCGGCCCTGCCAGCGCGCCGTGCCGAGCGACCCGAACCGGTCGGGGTGGCGGGCCTCCACGAGGGCCTCCGCCTTCCCGTAGCCCCGCTGCTGGCGGAGGTAGCGCCGCAGGCCCGGGCGCCGGTGGTGCCACACCAGGGCGGCGGGGTGGAAGCCGAGATCCCAGCGCTTGTCGAGGACCTTCCAGCACACGTCCACGTCGTCGCCCGCCGTCGTGTACACGGGGTCGAACCCGCCCACCTCCACGAGCACCGACTTCCAGAACGCCATGTTGCAGCCGGGCACGTGTTCGGCCCGGTCGTCGGCCACGAGCACGTGGACGGGCCCACCCGGCGACTGGCCCACCACCTGGGCACCCCGCGGGTCCTCCACGGGCGGCACGTTGGGTCCCCCGACGCCGCCCACCGTCCGGCCGTCGAAGCCCAGGACGAGGTAGTAGGGCCACTCGGGCGGGGGGTAGGCGTCGGCGTCCAGGTAGGCGACGATCTCCCTGGTGGCGGCCCGGATCCCGGCGTTGCGGGCCGCGCCCAGGCCGCCGTGGGGGATCGAGACCAGGCGGGCACCCTGGTGGCGCCCGGCGATCGCCGCGGTCTGGTCGGTGGACCCGTCGTCGACCACGACCACCTCCAGGTCGGGGTAGTCGAGGGCGCAGGTGTGGCGCAGGCACTCGTCGAGCGTCTCGCCGGCGTTGTAGGCGCAGACGACCACGGACACCTTCGGCCAGGTCGACCGGAGGTCCCGCACGGTCCGCCGGTTCCACCGCTCGGCCACGTCGAGGGAAGGGCGGGGGCTCCTGTCGGCCCGGGTCAGGCCGAAGCGCCAACCGTCGACCGGCTGGTCGCCGACGTGCCACTCGTCGGTCCACGAGAACACGCACGTGCCGGCCACGCCCCGGTCCACCGCGGCGGCCAGCGTCCGGTCGAGGTGGGCCGCCTGGCGGGCCTCCCCGGCGGCACCCTCCCCGGCAGGCATACCGACCTCGCCGAGCACCAGCGGCCGTTCGCCGGCCAGGTGGTGCAGCCGGGTGAGGTAGGCCCGGAGGTCGCGCTCGTGGTCGAGGAACACGTTGAAGGTGAGGAAGTCGACGTCCTCGAGCGGCAGGTACTCCGCCGTCGGGTAGTTGGCGTAGGTGACGAGGCGGTCGGGGTCCTCCTCTCGCACCGTGCGGGCCAGCTCGGTGATCACCCGGGCCACGGAGCGGGTGCCGTACCACCGGATCACGTCCGCCGGGATCTCGTTGCCGAGGCAGAGGGCGAGCACCCGCTCGTCGCCCGCCAGGCGCCGGGCCGCGGCCCGCACGTCGACCACCGCGTCGCGGGCCAGGCGGTGCGCCTGCCGGCGCGACGCGCCGATCAGGTACCGCCAATCGGGCCAGAAGACCCCGGCCAGGACCCGGAGGCCCCAGTCGGCGCCGACGTCGAGCAGATCCGCCGGAGGCTCGGTGTAGGTCCGGACCACCGTGAAGTTCCGCTCCCGCATGGCCACGAAGTCGCGCTTGATGCGGTCCCTCGTCGGGAACCGGGCGCCGTCGTCCTCCCGCGGCGCGAAGGTCCCGTAGGTGACCCCATGGAACGGGAACCGTGCCCCGCCGGCCGCGAACTGCTTGCCGTCGACGACGACGGGCGGCGTCAAGGGACCGCGACGCTTCCTCCGCCGCCCAGACCCGTACCACCCCTCGCCACGTTGCCCCTCCTCACGCCCTGCTTCCCTGCTGGCCGAAATGCTCGTGTCCGACCGTGGGCGCCGGGGCGCGCGGAGTTCCCTGGCCGCTGCCGCCCGGGTTGTCCACAAGTGCTCCGCCGGGGGATGTCCTGCGACGGACATGGTTCAGGCCGCGCCGGATCCCCTCGCACCCGCGATCGTGGCAGATCTCTACCCGGCGGCCGGCCGGGTCAAACCGAAAACCTCTCCGCCCGGCACGCGACGCGGAGAGGGGGCCCCGGAAGGCCCCCTCTCCTCGCCCTCGGTCCCGGAGGACGGCCTGTCAGTTGACCTTGGTCTTCGCCTTGGTCGTGGCGCCGGTGTCGGTCAGCGGGCCGGTGCTGCGCCGCTGGAACATGGCCGCCGCCACCAGCATCACCGCCACGACGAGCAGCCCGACGATGCCGGCGAGGACGATCTTCGCCGTCCGTGACGACCCCCCGCCGATGGCCTCGAACTGCGCGGCCGACAGGTAGATGTCCTGCAGGCCGCCGCCGAGGTAGGTGTTGTCGCCCACCGCCTTGTCGGTGTTGCGGGTGTCGTCCCAGCCGAACACCGCGTACTCGTTGGTGGAGGCCACCCCCGGCTGCGATGCGATGTCGTAGTTCAGGCCCCACACCCCGACGGTGCGGTCGACGCTCTTGTCGGTGATGCGCTGGTTCTTGCTCCAGGTCCGCCCGTCGTCGGTGGAGTAGGCGTAGTAGAGGTCGTTCAGGCGCTGGCCCGGCGTGTCACGGGTGTCCCACCAGACGACGTCGACCCGGCCGTTGTCGGCCACGCTCAGGTTCGGGAAGAACTGGCCGGCGTAGAGGTCTTCGGGCTCGTCGCTGAGGGCCTTGCGCTCGGTCCACGTCTTGCCACCGTCGTAGGACGCCCGGTGGTACACCTCGCTGTAGTTGGCGATCTCCGGCTTCGGGTTGACGTTGTAGGCGATGTGGAGCGTGCCGTCCTTGGTGACGGCCAGCTGCGAGTAGGCGTTGGCCGGGCCACCCCGGGCGTTGTCGTAGTCGAAGGGGATGGCCATCTCGGTCGTCCATGTGCGACCGCCGTCGGTGGACTTGGACAGGGCCATGCCGCTCGGCGGCGACGGCTCCTGGTGCACGGCGCCCGTCGGCCAGATCACGTAGGCGTTGCCCTTGCCGTCGAGGCGGGCCACCATGCCGTTGCGGCTCCCGGCCGCGCCCCAGTTGGCGGCCTGGTTGGGCGTGGCCGCCCGGGTGCCGGCGGCCGGCGGGCGGGTGGTGGTCGTGGTGGCGCCGGGCGCCGCGGTCGTGGTCGTGGCCTGGCTGAGCGCCTGGTCGCGCAGGGCCTGGGGCTCGAACAGGTTGCCGACCAGGTCGGACTCGGTGAAGCTGCGCCCACCGTCGTGGGAGACGGCCACCATCGGCCGAGCCGGAACGGCGTTGGCGCCGGTCAGGCCGGGCTTGGTCAGGGCGTAGGTGATGTACACCGTGTCGTCCCTGCCGTTCTTTCGGTCGACGGCGATGCTCTGGACCGGACGCATGTTCTCGGCGTCCTCACCGGTCTTGCCGCGGGCCGTGCGGACCACGACGGTCTCCCAGGTGTCGCCCAGGTCGGCCGAGCGGGCGACCATGACCGCGCCGCCGGTACGGGCGCCGTCCTCCTCGCCCCAGCCACCGAGGCCCATGTAGATCATGCCGCCCCCACCGAAGGCCACCGGGGCCTGGATGACGCCGCCCTGGCTCTGGGAGCAGAACGGGTAGCTGGCCGGGCCGGGCGAGCCGTCGGGCCGCGACCACGTGCGGCCGCCGTCGGCCGTGCGCAGGATGCCGCAGCGGCGGGTGCGCAGGTCGGCGAAGCCGGCGATCATCCGCAGCGGCTCCTTCGGGTCGACGGCGAGCGCCGGGCTGGAGTACATCCGGCCGGGGTCGACGTCGACGGTGGTGCCCTGCACCGGCTGGGTGAGGCTCGGCGGGCCCGCCGCCGCCGTCACCGGCCCTTGCAGGGCCAGCACCCCCAACCCCGCTGCGAGCGCCGCGAAAGCGGTCCTGGAACGTGTCATGTGCTGTTGCTCCCTCTTTCGGGTGGACGCAGCACGGAACTCGTCCTGCGTCTCACCACCTAGGCCCCCATATGGTCAACACTCAGTCCGCACGTTCCTCGATTCTGGGAGATACGGTCGGGCGACGCAACAGTTGAACCGGATCTGGTCGATCTAGTCCTCCGATGGCACTGATCGATCGAATCGATGAGCGGCCCCTCTCCGGGCCGAAGGACAAGAACGCGATGAATTGGAACCAGCTTCGCTTCGTGCGTGCTGTGGTCGACGCGGGCACGTTCACCGGCGGTGCCGAGCGTTGCTATGTCACCCAGTCGACCCTGTCGAGCGGCATCGCCCTCCTGGAGAAGGAGCTCGGCGAGCGCCTGTTCGTGCGCACGACCAGATCGGTGTCGCTGACCCCGTTCGGTCGCCGCCTCCTCCCCCTCATCGACGACGTGCTCAACGCCCAGGCCGCCCTCATCGCCGTGGCCGGCAGCTACCTGGACCCCGAAGCAAAGCTGGCCCGCCTGGGCGTGTGCCCGCTGGTGGACTCGGCCCGGCTGGAGCGGCTGCTGGCGCCCTACCGGGAGGCCAACCGCAACGTCCGGGTCGTCCTGGAGCAGCTCAACGGGGTGAACCCCCGCACGGCCCTGGAGGAGGGCCGGTTCGACTTCATGCTCGGCCCCACCGAGTCAAGGAAGGCCCGGCTGGAGCGCTCCCGCCTCTACGAGGATCTGCTGGTCTACCTGCCGGCGGGGAAGGTCGGGGACGACGGAGGCGACCGCCGGCCGGTGCGCCTGCAGGACATCGCCGGCGACGAGTTCCTCCTGGTCCACGACGCCTGCGGGCTCACGTCGTTGACCAGGCAGCTGTTCCGCGCCCGGCGCCTGCCGCTCAGGGTGTACGAGGGCCAGGCGGTCAGCTACCAGGTCCTCGAGGAGTGGGCCCGCGTCGGGATCGGCTCCGCCATCCTCCCCCGGTCCAAGCTGTCCTCGCCCGACCTGGGCCACCCCATCGTCCTGGGCAACGGGCACCCGGCCGTCATCCGGTTCGAGGCCCTGTGGTGGCCGGCGGCCACCAAGGCTCCCCACGTCGAGGCCCTGGCCCGCCACCTCAAGAGCGCCGGCTCCCTCGTCCGATAGCGGGGGCCCCGGCGGTCAGGTGAGAGCCAGCAGCGACCGGACCGCGGTGTAGACGGCGATCGTCACCAGCAGGGCCGCGAACCAGCGCAGCGTCGTGCGGGCGGGGAGGCGGTCCGCCAGGCGACTGCCGGTCAGGGTCCCGGCGACGGCGGCGACGGTGAACGGCACGGTGACCGCCATGTCGATGCCGGTCTGCCCCATCCGGGCGAGCAGGGCGATGGCCACGTTGACCACCATGACCAGCAGCGACGTCCCGATGGCCTGGGGCATGGCGAAGCCCAGGCCCAGGGTCAGTGCGGGCACGATCATGAACCCGCCGCCGACGCCGAAGAGGCCGGTGAAGAACCCGACCACCGTCCCGGCTACGAGGACCTTGCCCACCGTGCGGCCGTCGACCCGCAGGCCGGCGAACGCGGCGGCGTCCCCGCCCGCGCCGGAGGCTGGGGCCGGCGCCCCATCCGCGATCGCCCCGCGCCCGCCGGCGTTGGTGCAGCTGGGGCAGCCGGTGAGCATCCGCCACGCGGCGACGAGCACCACGCCGGCGAATGCGAGGAGGAGCAGGTCGGGATCCAGGCGGTGGTTCAGGGTCGAGCCGGAAAGTGACCCGCCGATCCCGGCGACGCCGAGGGCCAGGCCCACGCCCACCCGGACCCGCCCGGCGCGGAGGTGGTCGGCCATGCCGGCCAGGGAGGCCACCCCCACCACGAGCAGGCTGGTGGTGGTGGCCACCCTGGGCGACTGCCCGGCGACGTAGACCAGGGCCGGTACGGCCAGGATCGAGCCGCCGCCGCCCAAGGCGCCGACCGCGAGGCCGATCAGGAATCCGAGCGGCGACGCAGCGAGCGCTCTCAACGGCCTGGCATCAGCGGGAGGGGCCCATCACGCGGAAGCACCCATCAGTTGGAGCTTCCCATCATCGGCCCATTCCCCATGTGCGGGCCCATCATGCCGCCGCCCGTGTGCCCGCCCATCATCGCCCCCATGTCCGTGCCCGCCATGGCCGCGTGCATCTCGTCGCACCTGGCCCGGAGGTCGGCGGGCATGGAGTCCCGCATCTGGGCGTGCATGGCGTCCCTCGCGGCCTGGTCGTGGGGCATGGTGACGCCGGGCGGGGGACCCGGAGGCGTCGGGTTGTTCTGGGCGATGCTGGCGCCGGCGCCCAGCGTCACCGCTGCGCCCAGGCCCAGTGCCACCAACAGCTTGCGCATCGTTCGGTCTCCTTCGTGTCGATCTCACGCCCATGGTCGGCCGGCGATGTGGAGACGGTGTGGAGACGGCGCGACAGCGCCGTGGTTTCCTGCACGATGGAAGGGAGATGCCTGCCACCGTCCTGGTCGTCGAGGACGAGACGAAGATCCGGGACCTCGTCCGGATCTACCTGGAACGCGAGGGGCTGTCGGTCGTCACCACGGCATCCGGCGCCGAGGCGCTGCTCCTGGCCGAGCAGATCGGCCCCGACCTCATCGTGCTCGACCTGCGGCTTCCCGACGTGGCCGGCGAGGCCGTCGCCGTCGAGGTCCGGCGGAGGCGTGCGACGCCGATCCTCATGCTCACGGCCAAGTCCAGCGAGGCCGAGCGCATCGCCGGGCTGGAGCTGGGCGCGGACGACTACCTCACCAAGCCGTTCAGCCCCCGGGAGCTGGTCCTGCGGGTGAAGGCCATCCTCCGGCGGGCGGCAGGGGGCGCGGGCGGCATGGCCGGTCCCATGAGCTTCGGCGCCGGCGAGCTGCGGCTCGACGAGTCCCGGCGGGAGGCGGTGGTCCGGGGCGAAACCCTCGAGCTGACCCCCACCGAGTGGGCGCTCCTCGTCACCCTCGCCGGCGCGCCGGGGCGGGTCTTCTCCCGGTACGAGCTGATCAACCGCACCCGGGGGTACGAGTTCGACGGCTACGAGCGCACCGTCGACAGCCACGTGAAGAACCTCCGGCGCAAGCTCGAGGTCGACCCCCGCAACCCCCGAGTGGTCGAAACCGTCCTCGGGGCCGGCTACCGGCTAGGGCTGGCCAGAGACCCGTGACCCGGCCCCGCCGCCCGCTGCCCCTGGCCCTGCGCCTGGCCGGGGCGTTCCTCGGCGTGGCCGTCGCCGCCGTCTCCGTGCTCGCCGCCTTCACCGTCCTGTCCGCCCGCCGGGAGGTGAGCACGCTCGTCGAGCGCCAGCACCAGGCCGACGCCGCCGCGGTGGCCGCCGCGGCAGCCGACGCCTACGAGGCCGGGGGAGGCTGGGACCGGGCGCCCCTCGCCGCCGCCGGCGCCCTCGCCCTCCGGGCCGACGCCCGCCTCGTCGTCCGCGCCGCCGACGGGCGCACGGTGGCCGTCCCCACCGACGCCATGGGCTCCATGCACGCCCGCATGCACGGCACCTCCGAGGTCGCCGGGGCCGACGGCGACGTCGTCACCGCCCCGGTGGTGGTCGGCGGCCAGAGGGTGGGCGAGGTCACGCTGGTCTTCCCCACCGGCAGCCTGCCCGCCCCCGAGCGCCAGGTGCGCGACGCCATGGGGCGCACCGCGGTCGCCGGGACCGCGGTCGCCGCCGCCGTCGCCCTGGCCGTCGCCCTCTTCGTCGCCACCCGGATGACGCGGCCGCTGGGCGCCCTCACCGCCGCGGCCCGGCGGCTGGCCGCCGGCGACCGCTCGGCCCGGGCAGGGGTCGGCGCCGCGCCGGGCGAGCTGGGCGCGCTCGGCACCGCCTTCGACCAGATGGCCTCCACGCTGCAGCGCGAGGGCGAGCTCCGGGCCAAGCTGATCACCGACGTGGCCCACGAGCTGCGGACCCCGCTCACCATCCTGCGGGGCCAGACCGAGGCCCTCGTCGACGGGGTGACCGAGCCAGACCCAGCGTCGCTCGGGTCGCTCCACGAGGAGGTCCTGCGCCTCACCCGGCTGGTCGGCGACCTGGAGACCCTGGCCGCGGCCGACGCCGCCGGCCTCCAGCTCGAGCACGAGCCGGTCGACCTGGCCGACATCGCCGCCGGCGCGGTGGCAACCGTTCGCTCGGGTGCCGACGCGCACGGACCGGCGTTCGCCCTCGACCTCCGGCCTGCGCCCGCCCTCGGCGATCCCGGCCGCCTGCACCAGATCGCCCTGAACCTGCTGTCGAACGCCTCCAAGTTCACGCCCCGGTCGGGCACCATCACCGTGCGCACGTGGTCCGACGGCGCCGGCACCCACCTCCAGGTGGCGGACACCGGCCCGGGGTTCGCCGACGGCGAGGCCGACCACGTCTTCGACCGGTTCTGGCAGGGGTCGGTGGCCAAGGGGCTCGGCGGCTCGGGGGTGGGGCTCTCGGTGGCCGCCGAGCTGGCGGCCGCCCACGGCGGGTCGCTCACGGCCGAGAACGGGGCGACCGGCGGGGCGTCGTTCACCCTCACCGTCCGCGCCGCGTCGTGAGACGGCTCAGAGCCAGCCGCGGCGGCGGAACTGGACGTACAGCGAGATGGAGATGACCACCATGAGGGCGACGGCGAAGGTGTAGCCGTGGGCCCAGCCCAGCTCGGGCATGTGCTCGAAGTTCATGCCGTAGATGCCGGCGATCATGGTCGGCACGGCGACGATGGCCACCCACGCCGAGATCTTCCGCATGTCCTCGTTCTGGCGGACCCCGATCTGGGCCAGGTTGGCGGTCAGGGCGCTGCTCAGCAGGTTGTCGATCACCTCCACCCGCTGGCCGACCCGCAGCAGGTGGTCGTGCACGTCGCGGAAGTAGTGCAGGAGGACGGGATCGGCCTCGGCCACCTTGCCGTTGGCCAGGTCGTCGAGGGGGTCCTCGAGGCCGAGGGTGGCCTGGCGGAACTCGACCACCTCCGACTTCAGCAGGTAGATGCGCTGGGCATGGTTCCTACGCTCGTCGGAGAAGACCTGGCGCTCGATCTCCTCGATGTCGTTGTTCAGGCCCCGCACCACCAGGGCGTAGTCGTCGACCACCCTGTCCATGACGGCGTGGAGGACCCCGAGGGGGCCGGACTTCAGCCGCCCGGGGTCGGCCTCCAGCATCCGCCGCACGTCGCGCAGCACGGTGCTCTCGCCGTGGCGCACCGTGATGAGGAAGCCCTCGCCGATGAAGCACATGATCTCGCTGAGCTGGACGACCTCCTCCGGGTCGACGTACCGCGCCGCCTTCAGCACCACGAAGATCGTCGACCCGTACGTGTCCAGCTTCGGGCGCTGGTGGGCATGCACCGCGTCCTCCACCGCCAGGGGGTGGAGCTGGAACTCCTCGCTGACGTCGGCCAACTCGTCCTCGCTGGGCTCGAGCAGGCCGATCCACACGAAGGTGTCCGGCGACGAGCGCGCCGCCTCGAACGCGTCCTCCAGCTGGAGCTCACCCTCCCGCCGGACTCCGTTGTCGTAGACGGAGCAGTCGACGATCACGGTCTCAAGTCTGGCGCACCTCAGCCGGCGAGGGCCCGCCTGACGAACTCGTCGAACACGGGCCGGTTGTCCACGATCCGCAGCCGGCCGTCCTCCCGGCTGATGTCGAGCACGGGGCAGAAGTACCCCTCGCCGGCCAGGAAGAAGTGCGGCGACCCGATCACGCCGCGGGCCTGCCCGTCGCTCCAGTCGGCGACGACGCCGGCGCCGTCGGTGTCGGAGGTGAACGGCGCTCCCCACCGCTCGGCCAGCTCGGCCAGCACGTCGGTGCGGGCGAGGTCCCTGCCGTCCTCGAAGAGCGCCCACCGGAGCCCGAGCGCAACCCGTTCGCCCACCTCGGGACCGCGGGCGTAGGCGGCTCCCGTCATGGCGAGGGCGGGCAGCGAGGTCTCCGGGAAGGCGGCCACCGAGAAGCCGGTGAACAGGTCGGGGGCCACCTGCTCCCGCAGGGCCTCGATCTCCTCCCCGATCAGCTCGGCGTCGAGCGGCGCGTCATTCACCAACTCGAGCGGCCAGGCCCGGATCCGAAGGGTGAAGTCCATCTCGCCCGCATCGCGGCGCTGGACCAGCCGGCGCAACCCCACGTGGGCGAAGGGGCACCGCACGTCGGCGAAGAGCTCGATGATCGGCATCGCCCAATCATCGCCGGTCGGGGCCGGTCCGCCCGAACTACCCCGCCGGCCGGCCCAGCTCGGCCCTGCGCTTGATCGTGGTGTTGCGCATGACCATCAACCGGCGCAGGTACAGCCAGGCCAAGGGGTCGGCCACCCGGCCGGCGACGCCCCGGCCCATCCGGAACCTGACCACGTCGGTCATGCGGGTGCCAGCGTCAGCCGGCTCGAAACCGTGCTCGTGGCGGAAGGCGGCGAAGGGGCCCTCCACCATCTCGTCCACGAACCGCGTCGGCGGTTCGAACTCGGTGATGCGCGATGTCATGCGCCACCGGCGCCCGAGGTGCCGCGCCTCCCAGGTCACCTCCTCACCGCCGGCGATCAGCCCCGAGGTCACGCCGGCCACCGCCCGCTCCTTGGAGCTGATCATCGACTCCAGGTGCAGGTCGATGCTGCGGGAGAGGTCGAAGCAGCTGGCCACCGGCGCTCGGATTGCCGTCTGGATCCGGATGACTGGCATGCGCTCCTCGACCGTCGGGAACGCCACCGTACCGCCGGCCCGAGCCGGGGATCGGATGGGGTCAGGCGCCGTCCTCGTCGAGGAGGGTGCAGAGGAAGGCCGCCAGCCCCCGCAGCTCCAGCTCCTTGTAGAGGGGGGTGGGCGGCTCGTTGAGGCGAATGGTGGCGCCCCGGCGGCGGGCGCGCTCGGCGGCCTCGGTGAACACCCACAGGCTGTCGGCATCGGTGGCCGTGGCGTCCTGGAGGTCGACCACGATCGACAGGTTGCCCTGCCCGTCGATGAGGTCGGCCAGGATGGTGCCCAGGTGGCCGGCCCGGGTGAGATCCAGCTCGCCGTGCACCGTGACCACCACCGTGCCGAGGTAGCGGCCGACGACGATGTTCGACCGGCGGGGCGGCCCGGCGGTGCGCTCGGGCGGACCGAGGAGCACCGCAGACGCGTGGTCATCGGCACCCGCCCCGCCTGTCGCGGTCACGTTCCCCCGGCTGTCCTGAGGAGCGGCGGGTGGTGACTCGTACCCGGCTCCCTTCCGGGACGGTCCGATGTATCCGGGCATGCTCGCCATCTGCCGCTCCCCTTTTCTGGAGAGTGCCGCCTTGTCGCGACGGCCGTTGCTCGGCCACGGTACCGGGAATCGGACAATCCGGCAAGGGCGGCCTGCCTGGCCGACCTCCGCGGCATACCCCATACCGGTAGGGACTTTCGGCCCTGGTCCCCGCCTTCAAGAGGGCCGATCCTGGGGTGAGATCGTGCAGAGGAGGAGACCGAACCATGGGGCATTCCACCCGCTTCCTTCCCTATCTCGCGGGCGCCGCGGTGGCCGTCGCCCTCCTGATCGCCGCCGGCGTGCCGTTCGCGGCCTACCTGCCCCTCCTGGTGGCGCTGGCCTGCCCGCTCGCCATGGTCCTCATGATGCGGGGCATGGCCGGCATGCACGCCGGCCCACGGGCCGATGCGGCGCTCCAGCCGGGCCCCACCGATCCGCCGGCGGAACGCGCGGCTTGATGCGGCGCCTCGGCGCCACGAACCTGCTCGCCGCCGTCGCCCCGGTGACGGTGCTCCGCTACGTGGTCGGGAACCGGGTGCGGCGGATCTCCTCGCACGTTGGGCAGACTGGGTAGCGCTTCGGGTCGCGAGTCGGCGTCCACACCTTGCCGCAGAGGGCGACCACCGGCGTGCCCGTGACCAGCGCCTCGGTCACCGCGCTGGCCGGCGACACCCAGTGGGCGAACCGCTCGTGGTCGCCGCCGTCGGTGGTCGTCGGGGTCGTGCGCTGGTCGACGTCGAGCTCGCTCATGCCTCCATTCTGCCTGGTGGGACATCCGTGCACGGTCCCCCGCCGATCCTCGGAATGCCGCACGACCATGTCGTTCAAGAAGAGCCGGGCGGCACTCCGCCCGTCCCGGTAGGGCCATTGGTCACAAAGACATGCGACGGAAGCCCCTAGTTTCCCGGCCGGCGGGATGACCATGCTCGGGGGTTGAGCGGCCTGGCCGTCGAGCGAGGCTGCCATCGGACAGCGGAGGTGCGCCTCATGCGGCTCTCGCCACAGTCACTTGCACGCGTCTGCAGCCGGCACCCGTGGCGGACGATCGCAGGCTGGCTCCTCGGCATCGCCGTCGCCGTCGGCCTGAGCTCGGCCCTGCTCGGTGGCGCCCTGACCCAGGACCAGGCCTTCACCAACGATCCGGAGGCAAAGCGGGCCGCCGAGCTCGTCGAGGACCGCCTGCGGGGGCCGCTGCGTGCCACCGAGATCTTCATCGTCTCGTCGGAGCGGGCGACGGTCGACGACCCCGCCTTCCGGGCGAGGGTCGATCGCCTGCGTACCGGCCTGGAGGGCCTGGGGCCCGAGGTCGTCCTCGGGGTGCAGACCTACTACGCCACCGGCGACGAGTCGCTGGTGTCGGCCGACCGCCGCCTGACCATCCTGCCCACCCGGCTCGCCGGCGAGCGGGGGGAGGCATCCGAGCACGCCACCGTGCTGCGGGAGACGGCTGCGGCGGCCGAGGGCGACGGCTTCCGGGTCCAGGTCTCGGGCCCCGCCTCCCTGGGGCAGGACTTCGAGACCCTCTCCGACGAGACGCTCAGCCAGGGCGAGAGCGTGGGGTTGCTGGCCGCCATCGTGGTGCTGATCGTCGTGTTCGGCGCGGTGGTCGCCGCGCTGCTCCCCATCGTGCTCGCGGTGGCCGCCATCGCCGTGGCCATGGGGCTGGTCGCCCTGGTCGGGCAGGGTTGGCACTTCTCGTTCTTCGTCGTCCCCATGATCTCGATGATGGGGCTCGCCGTGGGGATCGACTACTCGCTGTTCATCGTCTCGCGCTACCGCGAGGAGCGGGCGGCGGGGCTGGAGACGCTGGCCGCCATCGAGGCGGCGGGGGCGACGTCGAGCCGTGCCGTCTTCTTCAGCGGCATGACCGTGGTCCTCGCCCTGACCGGGATGCTCATGATCCCGACCACCATCTTCCGCAGCCTCGCCGGCGGGGCCATCTTCGTCGTCCTTCTGGCCGTGGCCGCCTCCATGACGCTCCTCCCGGCTGTGCTCGGGTTGCTGGGCGACCGCGTCAACCGCCTCCGTGTCCGCCGGTCGGCGCGGGCGGCCGGGGCCGAGGGCGGCTTCTGGGACAGCGTGACCCGCCGGGTGATGGCCCGGCCGGTGGTGAGCCTCACCCTCGGGGTCCTGGTGATGCTGGTCGCCGCCTCGTCCTGGCTGGGCATGCGCACCGGCTTCTCCGGAGTCAGCACCATGCCGGACCGGCTCGAGGCCAAGCAGGCGTTCGACGTCCTCGCCCGCGAGTTCGCCGCCGGCCTCAGCTCGCCGGTCGAGATCGTGGTCGACGGGCGGATCGACGACCCCGCCGTACAGCGGGGCATCGCCAGCGTGCGCACCGCCCTCGAAGCCGACGGCTTCTTCGGTCCGTCGCAGTTGGAGATCAACCAGGCGCGGGATCTGGCCGTCGTGTCGGCGGCGGTGAGGGGCGACCCCACAGGCCGGGACGCGGTGACGGCCATCGATCGGGTGCGGGACGGCTACGTGCCCGCGGCATTTGGCGAGGGAACCCCCGCCGACGTGCTGGTGGGCGGCGAGACGGCGTTCAACAAGGACTTCTTCGACCTGACCAGCCGCTACATGCCGATCGTGTTCACGTTCGTACTCGGGCTCTCGTTCTGCCTTCTCACCGTGGCCTTCCGGTCGATCGTCGTCCCTCTGAAGGCCATCCTGCTCAACCTGCTCTCGGTCGGAGCCGCCTACGGGCTCATCGTCCTCGTGTCACAGAAGGGCGTCGGCAACGAGCTGTTCGGCTTCCGCCAGGTCGAGGTGATCGAGGCCTGGCTGCCCCTGTTTCTGTTCTCGGTGCTCTTCGGCCTGTCCATGGACTACCACGTGTTCCTCCTGTCCCGGATACGCGAGCGCTACGACCTCACCGGCGACAACACCGAGTCGGTGGCCTACGGGGTCCGCACGACGGCCGGCCTGATCACCGGGGCCGCGCTGATCATGGTGGCGGTGTTCGGGGGGTTCGCAGCCGGCGACATGGTGATGTTCCAGCAGATGGGCTTCGGGCTGGCGGTGGCCGTGCTGATCGACGCCACCCTGGTGCGCACGGTCCTCGTACCGGCCAGCATGAAGCTGCTGGGAGTCCGGAACTGGTACCTGCCGAAGTGGCTCGAGTGGCTGCCCAAGGTCGCCGTGGAGGGCCCGGCGGCCGACCACCCGGTGCCGCCGACGACCGCCGCTCGGGAACCGGCCAAGGCCCGGTAAATCCACCGCGGACGGCACCAGGGCTCTGCCACGCTGGTGACGTGCTGGTACGACACCGGCGAACCGGCGATGCCGATGCCTGCGAGGCCGTCGCCCGGGCCGTGCACCGGCTGGACGGCTACCCGCCCTACCTCCCCGACGATCTGCGCACGTTCATCCTGAGCCCGGCGATCGACGCATGGGTAGCCGAGGTCGACGGCACGGTGGCCGGCCATGTCGCCCTCCACCAGCGCAGCTCCGACGCGGTGATGGCCCTGGCCAGCGCGGCCACCGGCCGCCCGGCGGAGCACCTGGCGGTGGTCGCCCGCCTGGCCGTCGCCCCGGACCACCGCCGCCAGGGGATCGGCCGGGCCTTGCTGCATGCGGCCGCGGGCGGGGCGAGGGGACGTGCGCTGTGGCCGGTCCTCGACGTGGTAGCCCGGTTCGGCGGCGCCATCGCGCTCTACGAGGCCTGCGGCTGGCGGCGCGCCGGCGAGGTCACGCTCCGGCTCGGGGGCAAGTGCTTCACGGAGCTGGTCTTCCTGGGCCCGCCGCCAGGGCGGTAGCCTGGCGCGCCTCGGCCTGGCGCTTGCGCTCAGCCGCAGGATCACGCGACGGCGGCGGAGGAGTTGCCCGAGTTCTTGGCCGCCTCCGCCCGCAACCCGCCCGTTCTCGGCGGCGAGGGCCTCGACCGGCTGCAGCTCCACGAGCAGCTCGACCAGCCTCGGCGTGGCTGCGTCCGCCCCCGCCGCAACGTTCCCCGCAGACCGCAAGGCCGCCGCTGCCGCCCCACGGCAGCAGGTGACTGCACGGACGCACAACCGGTCGTCGGGACACGTCCCGACCTTCACGTGGCCGGCAGTGCTCCGCCGGCGGCGAGCTCGCACACCACCCGGCGGACTGTCGTCACGCGCCCATGGGCTTTCGCGTGCGCCCCCAGGGACTCGAACCCTGAACCCGCGGATTAAGAGTCCGCTGCTCTGCCAGTTGAGCTAGAGGCGCTTGTGGAGGGTGACCGAGGGGACTTGAACCCCCGACCTCCAGGGCCACAACCTGGCGCTCTAACCACCTGAGCTACGGCCACCATGCAACGACCAAGCATGGCACACCCCGGAGCATCACCGTGTCGAGATCCTCAGATGAGGCGCCGCTCGGCGGCCCAGCGGGTGAGATCGTGGCGGTTGGACAGCTGGAGCTTGTGGAGCACGGAGGAGACGTGGGTCTCGACCGTGCGGGCCGAGATCACCAGCTCCTTGGCGATGGCCTTGTACGGGTAGCCCCGGGCGATCAGGCGGAGCACCTCCTGCTCCCGGGCGGTGAGCTGGTCGAGCTCGGGGTCGGCCGAGGGGCCCGGGCTGGCGGCGAAGGCGTCGAGCACGAAACCGGCCAGCCGCCGGGAGAACACCACGTCACCCTCGGCCACCCGCCGGATGGCGTCGGCCAGCTCGGGCCCGGAGATGGTCTTGGTGACGTAGCCCCGGGCGCCGGCCCGGATGACCCCGATCACGTCCTCGGCCGCGTCGGACACCGACAGGGCCAGGAAGCGGACCTCGGGCGCCTGGGGGACGACCCGCTGGACGACCGCCCGGCCGCCTCCGTCGGGCAGGTGGACGTCGAGGAGCACGACCTCGGGGCGGCGCTCGAGGATCATCTCCACGGCGGCGTCGACCTCCGACGCCTCCCCGACCACGTCGACCGCGTCGCCCAGCTCGGCCCGGACCCCCGAGCGGAACAGCTCGTGGTCGTCGACGAGGAACACCCGGGGCTTCACAGGCGCAGCTCCACTTCGGTCCCCTCGCCCGGTGTGCTGCGGACCACGGCCTTGCCGCCGTGGCGGGCCATGCGGTCGACGATGGACTCGCGCACGCCGTGGCGGTCGGCGGCGACCGCGTCGAGGTCGAAGCCCCGGCCCCAGTCCCGGACGAAGACCGACGCCTCGCCCTCGCGGACCTCGGCGTAGACCGACACGGTGTCGTCGCCCGACCACTTGGCCGCGTTCACCATGGCCTCGCGGGCCGCGGCGACGAGGGCCCGGGCCCGGTCGTCCAGCGGGAGGTCGCCCACCGCCACCACGTCGATGTTCACCCCGTGCAGCCCCTCCACCTCCTCCCCGGCCCGGGCCAGCGCCGCGGCCAGCGTCTGGGCGTCGGCCTGGAGCTGGTCGTGCTCGAACAACCAGCCTCGCAGCTCCCGCTCCTGCCGGCGGGCCATGGTCACCACCGCCCGAGGGTCGTCCGCGTTGCGCTGGATGAGGGCGAGGGTCTGCAGGACCGAGTCGTGGAGGTGGGCGGCCACCTCGGCCCGCTCCTCGGAGCGGATGCGCTGCCGGCGCTCGTCGGCCAGGTCGCGGCCCATCCGGATCCAGAACGGGCCGGTGATCAGGGCCAGGCCGCCCACGATCGCCGCGCTGGCCAGGATGCCCTGGCGGACGGCGGAGAAGGCGTCGCTGGCGGCGAGGAACGCCCCCACCCCGCTGACCACGAGCACCACGCCGACGCCGACCCGGGCCAGGGCGGCCCGCCGCGACCGCAGGTCCACCACGTCGCTCAACGAGGGCCGGCCCTCGGCGCCCGTCTGGCGCCAGATCACGGCCAGGCCCACGCCGGCCAGCAGGGCGGGCCACACGAGGGCGTCGCCGAACCAGAGGCCGCTGGAGCGGATCAGCAGGATCACGCCGAGCACGATCGACCCGACGGCCAGGATCTCGCCTGCGTCACGGCTCCGGTGCGACGGGCCGGCCCCGTCGCCGTCCTCGGGAAGGAACACCCAGGCCAGGGCGTACAGCAGGACACCGGTCCCGCCCGCCGCGGTCAGGGCCAGGACGGCCACCCGGACGACCAGGGGGTCGAGACCGGTGGCCCGCGCCACCCCGCCGCACACCCCGCCGAGCATCCGGTCGGTGCGGCTCCGGGCCAGGCGCCGGGGGGGGCTCTGCGTGTCGCTCGTCACCGCCTTCGATGATCCCATGGGCCGGTGCGCCCGACCACGGGGCGGGATACGGAGGTTCCTCTCCGTGTCCCTACGGGATCGATCCGGGACGTCCCGGATGGAACGGGCAAGCTGGCAGGCGCACGATCAGCACATGGAAACCGTGGACGACACCATCCCCCCCACCGACGCCCCCCCGCCGTACAAGGCGCCCGGCCACCGGCTGACCCGGTCCACCGACGACAAGGTGGTCGCCGGTCTGGCCGGTGGCCTGGGCCGGTACTTCGGGCTCGACCCGATCGTGTTCCGGATCGCCTTCGTCGTGCTGACCCTGGCCGGCGGCTCGGGCATCCTCCTCTACCTGCTGGGCTGGGTGATGATCCCCGACGACGCCGGTGGCGCCGCCCTCGCCCGCTACGGCCAGGAGCGCAACCAGAAGCTGATCGCCGCCGTGCTGGCCGGGCTCGGCCTCCTGCTCCTGCTCGACGAGGTCACCGGTGGCCACGACGACCTCCCGTTGGGCCTGGTCCTCGTCGGCCTCGGCGGCCTGTTCCTCTGGTCCCGCCGGACCGGCCCCCCGACCGCACCGC